>Ga0255338_1000606_pt1 | contig 100890 bp, 91 predicted proteins | sample MeOH1_35cm_T4_19_FD_203715 | JGI IMG/M metagenome (GOLD analysis project Ga0255338, IMG submission 203715) | Sandy soil microbial communities from University of British Columbia, Vancouver, Canada - MeOH1_35cm_T4_195 | ecosystem: Engineered > Artificial ecosystem > Sand microcosm > Unclassified...
CCTGGATTTCCACCGGGATGGACGGCCCGGCCGTCTTGATGGTCTTGCCGTTCTCGTCGAGCATGGCGCGCACGCGGCCATAGGTCTGGCCGGCCAGCACCACGTCGCCGGTCTTGAGCGTGCCGGATTGCACCAGCACGGTCGCCACCGGGCCGCGGCCCTTGTCCAGCTGCGCTTCGATGACCAGGCCCTTGGCCATGGCTTCGACCGGCGCCTTCAATTCCAGCACTTCGGCCTGCAGCAGCACTTGCTCGAGCAGCGCGTCGATGCCCTCGCCGGTCTTGGCGGAAACCGGGACGAACGGCGATTCGCCGCCGTATTCTTCCGGCACGACCTGCTCGGCCACCAGCTCCTGCTTGACGCGGTCCGTGTTGGCATCGGGCTTGTCGATCTTGTTGATCGCCACCACGATTGGGACGCCGGCCGCTTTCGCGTGCTTGATGGCTTCCTTCGTCTGCGGCATGACGCCGTCGTCGGCAGCCACCACCAGGATGACGATGTCCGTCGCCTGTGCACCACGGGCGCGCATGGCGGTGAACGCCTCGTGGCCGGGAGTATCCAGGAACGAGATCACGCCACGCGGCGTTTCGACGTGATAGGCGCCGATGTGCTGCGTGATACCGCCGGCTTCACCTGCCGCCACCTTGGCGCGGCGGATGTAGTCCAGCAGCGACGTCTTGCCGTGGTCGACGTGGCCCATCACGGTCACGACCGGCGCGCGCGGTAGCGCTTCGCCCTCGGCAGCTCCGACGTCCTGGTCGGTGAAGGCTTCCGGGTCGTCCAGCGCGGCGACGATGGCCTTATGGCCCATTTCCTCGACCACGATCATGGCCGTGTCCTGGTCCAGCGGCTGGTTGATGGTGACCATCTGGCCCAGCTTCATGAGGTGCTTGATCACCTCGGATGACTTCACCGCCATCTTGTGGGCGAGTTCAGCCACAGTGATGGTTTCGGGCACGTGCACTTCGATCACGCGTGCTTCGACCGGCGCGCTTTGCACCTGGTCGTCGCGGTGGTCGCGGTCATTGCTGCGGCGGCCACGCGGCCCGCCACGCCAGCTGTTGCGGCCTACGCCGCCCGTGCTGTCGCCGCGGGTCTTGATTTCCTTTTTCTTGGCCGGATCGCCCGCCCAGCTGGACGACAGCTTCGCGGACTTGACTTCCTTGCCGGAACCGGGAGCGCCAGGCGCTGCCGGTGCGCCGGGCGCTGCCGGACGGCCTGTGCCCGTGCCCACGGCGGGCTTGTGCAACGTGCCCTTCGCGCCGGGCTTGGCGGCATCGGCCTTGGCCACGGGCCTGACGGGCTCCGGTGCCTTGTGCGGCACCAGCACCTTCTTGGGCGCGGCCATCATGGAGCGGATCGCGGCGGCTTCGGCCTCGGCCTTGCGGCGGCGCTCGCCCAGGTCGGCAGCGCGCGCGGCTTCCTCGTCCGCACGCGCCTTTGACTCGGCGGCGGCCTTCTCGCGTGCTTCGGTCTGTGCCTTGGCCACGGCCGTCGCGGCCTCGTCGACCACGGCCTTGGCGGCGGATTTCGGCGGGGGGGGCTCGAGCTTGGTCACTTCAGCCTGCTGCGCGGCAGCCTTTTCGGCCGCTTCGCGCTCACGTGCCTCGGTTTCCTCGCGCTGGCGGCGCTTCTCGGCGAGCTCTTCCTCCTGGCGGCGGATCAGCTCAGCCTGGCGGCGAGCTTCTTCCTCGCGGCGGGCCAGTTCGGCTTCTTCGATCTGGTGCTGTGCGGGCTGCTGCACTTCGGCTTCGGGGGCCTCGACGACGGCCGTGTCGGAGCCTTCGTCACGCTTGATGAAAGTGCGCTTCTTGCGAACCTCGACCTGGATCGTGCGGGCCTTGCCCGTCGAATCCGCCTGTTTGATCTCGCTGGTGGATTTTTTCACCAGGGTGATCTTCTTGCGTTCCGGCGTGGCCGTGCCATGGCTGGCCTGCAGGTAGCCGAGCAGCTTTTGCTTGTCTGCTTCGGAAAGCACGTCGGTCGGTGCCGATTTGGCCACGCCCGCGCTGCGAAGCTGCTCAAGCAGCGTGTCGGATGATTTCTTGAGTTCGGTTGCAAACTCGGCGACGGTTGTACTGGACATGTGTTGTGGTGCCTTCCATCACATTACTCGTGAGCGGCGGTGGCGCTGGTGAACCAGTGCTCGCGCGCTTTCATGATCAGGGTTTTGGCCTCGTCCTCGGACTGGCCCGTGATTGCGGTGAGTTCATCGACGGCCAGGTCGGCCAGGTCGTCGCGGGTATGGACGCCGGCCTCGGCCAGCTGTGCGATCAGTTGCGGCGTGAGCCCTTCGAGGTCGCGCAGGTCCTGCGAGACTTCCTCGACGCTCTCCTCGCGGGCGATTTCCATCGTCAGCAGGGCGTCCTTGGCGCGAGAGCGCAGTTCGTTGACGGTGTCCTCGTCGAAGGATTCGATCTCCAGCATTTCCTGGATCGGCACGTAGGCCACCTCTTCCAGGCTGGTGAACCCTTCGGCGAACAGGATGTCGGCGATCTCCTGGTCCACGTCCAGCTTTTCCATGAAAAGCTTGCGGATCGTGTCCGTTTCCTCGGCCTGCTTCTGCGCCGATTCATTCGCGTCCATGATGTTGATTTTCCAGCCCGTGAGGTCGGAGGCCAGGCGCACGTTCTGCCCGCCGCGACCGATTGCAATGGCGAGGTTTTCCTCGTCCACCACAACGTCCATCGCGTGCTTCTCTTCGTCGACGACGATGGAAGACACGTTGGCCGGGGCCAGGGCGCCGATCACGAACTGGGCCGGGTCCTCCGACCACAGCACGATGTCCACGCGCTCGCCGGCAAGCTCGTTGGTCACGGCGTTGACGCGCGTGCCGCGGACGCCGACGCAGGTGCCGATCGGGTCCACGCGTTTGTCGTGGGAGAGCACGGCGATCTTGGCGCGCGAGCCGGGGTCACGGGCGCAGCTCTTGATCTCCAGCAGGCCTTGCTCGATCTCGGGCACTTCCTGGCGGAACAGCTCGATCATGAATTCGGGCGCCGAGCGCGAGAGGATGATGGGCGCACCGCGCAGCGTCAGGTCCACTTCCATGATCATGGCGCGGACGCGGTCGCCGTTGCGCAGGTTCTCCTTGGGGATCATCTCGCCGCGGCGCAGGCGCCCTTCGACGCGACCCGACTCGACGATGATGTCGCCCTTGTCCATGCGCTTGACGGTGCCCACGAAGATCTTGTCGCCGCGCGACATGAAATCGTTGAGCAGCATCTCGCGTTCCGCGTCGCGGATTTTCTGCAGGATGACCTGCTTGGCGGCCATGGCGCCGATGCGGCCGATCGGCACCGAAGGCACCGATTCTTCGATGTAGTCGTCCACCTCGATGTCGGCCAGCTGCTCCTTGGCTTCGAACAGCAGGATTTCCTGCTCGGGCAGCTGCAGGCCGGCCTCGTCCGGCACGACGTGCCAGCGGCGGAAGGTCTCGTAGTTGCCAGTGTCGCGGTCCACCGCCACGCGGATGTCCACGTCGCCTTCGTATAGCTTTTTGGTGGCTTGCGCCAATGCGGCCTCGACGGCGCCGAACACCACATCGCGCTCGACGTTCTTCTCGCGCGAGATCGCTTCCACCAGCATCAACATTTCGCGATTCATTTCACGACTCTCCTACTGCCTTGGGCTTGCGCCCCTTGAAATCAACAACCGGTGCCAGCCGCGCTTCCTTCAGCTCGTCCAGCGTAAAACCCAATGCCTGCAGCGGCGCAGGCGCCCTTTTCTTGCTTACCTTCTGTCCAGGCTTCACAGCCGGCGCATCGCTCCAGACGATCTGCCAGCCACCGGACCCGGTGCTCTCCAGCGTGCCACGAAACTTCTTTCGGTTGGGGGCCACCTGGCCGCCTGCCGCCTGCCCCATCGGGGCCTTGAGCGTGATGTCCACCTCGCGGCCGGCAAAGCGCTCGAAATCCTGCTGTGTCCGTAACGGCCGATCTATCCCCGGCGACGACACTTCCAGCCTCTTGTATTCGGTGCCCTCGACCTCCAGCGCAAACTGCAATTGCCGCGTGACCTTCTCGCAGTCCTCGACGTTGACGAACTGCTCCTCAGCCTGGTTCCACGGCAGGTCGATCGTGATGCGCAGCAAACCCCCGGCGGAACGCTCGACTTCCACCAGTTCGTAACCCAATCCGGTCACGGTCTGCTCGACGATTTCCTGCAATGCCACTGTCTGTGTCTGCTCCGATAAGCTGGCGCGATAAACAATCGACCAAAAAAAACGGGCGGTGAGTACCCGCCCGTTTGGTCGTGAAGCAAGGATTGTACCCCGTAAAGCGTTGATTTGCAACGGATCGGACGCGGGGCGAAAGGCAGCTGCGTTACTCCGAAACGCGGCCTCGCAATACTTTGACCTGAGAACGAAGGTTCTTGGCTTCCAACCTCCGCCGTTTGGACGCAAGTGTGGGCTTGGTGGGCCGGCGCGGCCGCGGTGGCTCGGCCACACTGTCCACGATCTCCTGCAGGCGCCCCATCGCCTCGGCCCGATTCATGTCCTGGCTGCGCTGGGTCTGGGCTTTGATGATCAGCACGCCATCGCGGGTGATGCGCTGGTCCGGCAGGGCCAGCAGCCGCTCCTTGTGGTCTTCGCGCAAGGATGAGTTACGAATATTGAAACGCAGGTGAATGGCGCTCGATACCTTGTTCACGTTCTGTCCACCCGCTCCCTGCGCACGCACGGCAGTGATCTCGACCTCCGACTCCGGGATCGGCGTGCTGGGCTGCTTCATCGCCATGGGCCGGACTCTTCAGGAGGCCGCTGCGACCAGCGTGCGCGTGTAGTCCTCGCGTGGGGCGTCGAGCACCTGCTGGACGGTGCCTGCCTCGAGGATGTCGCCATCTTTCATCACAACCACATCGTGGGCCATGGCCCGAATCACGTCGACGTCATGGGTAATAAGAAGAAAGCTCAACCGTTTCTCGCGCTGCAGCCGCTGCAGCAGCTTCAACACCTGCTTTTGAATCGTCACGTCGAGCGCGCTGGTCGGCTCATCCAGGATCAGCAGCCTTGGATTGACGATAAGTGCACGCGCGATGGCCAATCGCTGGCGCTGGCCGCCGGAAAATTCGTGTGGATAGCGCTGCAGCAACCCCGGGAACTGCAGTTCGCTGAGGCCGACGTCGTGGAGTGCCTGGATCACCCGCTCCTGGCGGCCGGCCTGTGCCAGGGACGGCTCGTGCACGAGCAGGCCCTCGCCCACGATTTCCTCGACCGTCATGCGGGGCGACAGAGACGAGAAAGGGTCCTGGAACACCACCTGCACCACACGACGAATGGCCTTGTTGCGCGATGCATCGGGCCCCCAGCGGCTGCCCACCACTTCCAGTTCGCCGCGGTGCGGCATAAGGCCCAGCGCCGCAAGCGCCAGCGTGGACTTGCCGGAACCCGACTCGCCGACCACTCCCAGCGTGCGGCCGGGCGCGATCGAGAAACCGGCGTCCTTCACCGCCACGAACTCGCCCTTGCTGAACCACCCCTTGATGCCTGGGCGGTGGATCGGATAGCCCACCTGAAGCCCCTGTGCCCGCATCACCGGCGCTTCGGTCGGAGATGGCTCTTCCACGACGTCGCGCACCGGGCGGCTGTCGATGAGCTTGCGGGTATAGGGGTGCTGCGGGTTGGCGAAGATTTCGGCAACGGGTCCGTGCTCTACAAGGTAGCCGTTCTCCAGGACCGCAACCCGGTCGGCGAACTTGCGCACCAGGTTCAGGTCGTGCGTGATCAGCAGCATGGCCATGCCGTTGTGCTGCTGGATATCCGAGAGCAGATCAAGAATCTGCGTGCGCAACGTCACGTCCAGCGCAGTGGTCGGTTCGTCCGCGAGCAGCAGCCGGGGCCGGCCCGCCAGCGCCATGGCAATCATCGCGCGCTGCCGCTGCCCGCCAGAGAGCTGGTGCGGATACGCCAGCGCGCGACGTTCAGGATCCGGGAGGCCCGTGGCGCGCAATGCCTCGACGGCGCCATTCCACGCTTCCTTAGCGCTGAGTCCCTCCTTCAGCTGCAGCACCTCGGCAACCTGGTCACCGACGGTGTAGAGCGGGTTGAGGGCCGTCATCGGTTCCTGGAAGATCATTGCGATCTCGCGGCCCCGGATGGACAGCAATTCGCGCTCCGGCAGCGCCAGCAGGTCGCGCGGCTCTTCGCCCTCGCCCCCTGCGAACATCGCCGAGCCCGTCACGACGGCGTTCTGCACCAGGCCAAGCAGGGCCAGGGCACTCACGGTCTTGCCTGAGCCCGACTCGCCGACCAGAGCCAGTTTTTCGCCAGGCGCGATCGTGAAGTCGATGCCATGTACCACTTCCTTGCCGCCAAAGGCGACGCTCAGGTCGCGGACCTCGAGAAAGGTCTTCATACGTCGGCCTTTCGGGGGTCTAGTGCATCGCGCAGCGCATCGCCCATCAAGGTCAGCAGCAGCAAGGTCACCACAAGCACCAGGAAGGTGATGATGGAAATCCACCAGGCGTCGATGTTCTGCTTGCCCTGTGCCAGCAGCTCACCCAGCGACGGGGTGCCCGGCGGCACCCCCAGCCCCAGGAAATCGAGCGACGTCAGGGCCAGGATCGCCGCGCTCATGCGAAACGGCAGGAAAGTCACGACCGGCGTCAGGCTGTTGGGCAGGATGTGGCGCCACATGATGCGGCCGTTGCCGACGCCCAAGGCACGGGCGGCTCGAACGTAATCCATTTGCCTGTTGCGCAGGAACTCCGCGCGCACGTAATTCGACAGGTTGGTCCAGCCGAAAAGGCTCAGCAGGATAAGCAGCAAGGCGACACTGGGCGCGAAGATGGCGCTGAAAATAATGAGCAGGTACAACTCGGGCATCGCTTCCCAGATTTCGATGAAGCGCTGGAACGCCAGGTCGGTCTTGCCGCCGAAATAACCTTGGATCGCGCCGGTGATGACTCCGACGGCTGTCCCGATCGCCATCAGCGCCAGCCCGAACAGCACGCTCAAACGAAACCCATAAAGCAGTTGGGCCAGCAAATCGCGCCCCCGCTCGTCGGTACCCAGCCAGTTTTCCCGCGAAGGCGGGCTCGGAAACGGATGGGGGGTGTAGTAGGTGATCGTCTTGGCGCCGTACGGGTTCAGCGTGTAGATCGCCCAGTTGTCGCCCTCGGTGACTCGCCCTCGCACGAGTGGGTCAAGGTAATCGGCGGGCCCGGGGAAGTCGCCCCCGAACGTCTGCTCCGAATACTCGTGGATCATCGGAAAGTAGAACTGCCCGTTGTAGCGAACGAGCAGCGGCTTGTCGTTGGAGATCACCTCCGCAACCAGGCTCAGTGCAACCAGCGTGCAGAAGATCACCAAGCTGACGAAGCCCATCCGGTTGCGCCGAAAGCGCCGCCAAGCCCTCGCCGCCGGGCTCTGTGACACCGTGGCCGGCGGCAGTGCATCAGCTCGGGGGCCGCTGTGGATCGGGCTCCGCCCGTCCACAAGTGGCGCCCCCCCTGAGGGGGGGAGGCGGCCGGAGGCCGCTTCGGGGGGGTTAGTCAAACTTGACACGGGGGTCGGCCCAGACATAGCTGAGGTCGCTGATGAGTTTGGTAATGAGCCCGATCAGCGTGAACACGAACAGCGCCCCGAGGACGACCGGGTAGTCGCGCCGGATGATGCTTTCGTAGCTGAGAAGGCCAAGGCCGTCGAGCGAAAACAGCGTCTCGATCAGCAGCGCTCCAGTGAAGAAGGCTCCGATAAACGCGGCCGGAAAACCGGTGAGGATGGGGATCAGCGCATTGCGGAAGACGTGCTTCCAGAGCACGCGCCGTTCGGTCAGGCCCTTTGCCCGGGCCGTGAGCACGTATTGCTTGCGGATCTCCTCGAGGAACGAATTCTTGGTAAGCATGGTGGTCACGGCGAAGCTGCCCAGCACCATCGCAGTGACAGGCAAGGTGATGTGCCACAGGTAGTCCGCGATGCGCGCCCCCCAGCTCAGCTCGTCCCAGTTCGACGATGTCAGCCCCCGCAACGGGAACCACTGGAGTTGCCCGCCGAACACCACGAGCAGCGCCAGCCCCAGCACGAAGCCCGGGATGGCGTAGCCCACCAGGATCAGCAGCGTGGTGACGAAGTCGAACCGTGATCCCGCTCGCACGGCCTTGGCAACCCCCAGTGGCACGGCTATCAGGTAGCTGATGAAGAAGGTCCACAGCCCCAGGCTGATGGACACCGGCAGTTTTTCGATGATCAGCTGGCCCACCGGCTTGTTGTGCATGAAACTGCGGCCCAGGTCGAAGCGTGCGTACTGCCCGAGCATCTGCCAGAAGCGCTCGGCCGGCGGCTTGTCGAACCCGTAGAGTTTCTTGATCTGCTCGATCCGCCTCGGATCGACGCCCTGCCCGCCCCGGTAAGCCGAGGCATCGCCGCCGCCCTGGACGCGACGCGCTTCGGCCATGTACTGCTCGACCGGCCCTCCCGGCACGAACTGGGTCACCACGAAGGTGATCAGCAGCACGCCGAACAAGGTGGGCAGCATCAGGAGGATGCGTTTGAGGATGTAGGAAAACATGGGCCTTGCTTCGGTGCTTATTTCGATGTCTTGGGCGGCATGCGTGCCCACCAGGTGGTCATGAACCAGTCCATATAGGGCACGCCCTCCGGGGGGTACGCTGGAACGACCTTGGGCCTCTCCAGCTTCCAGTCGCTGAACGCGATGCGGCGGCTAGCGCTGGTCCATGCCGGGATGAGGTAGTGGCCGTGGGCGATCACGCGGTCCAGCGATCGGCACGCGGCCAGGAAGTCATCCCGGTTCTCCGCGGCAGTGAGCTTTCCGATCAGCGCGTCGATGGCCGGGTTCTTGATGCCGCCGTAGTTGCCCGAGCCCTGCGTATCGGCGGCCTTGCTGCCGAACAGGTCGGCATAGTCCGAGCCCGGGAAGTGCGTGCCGGGAAAGGAAATCCCGAGCACCTCGAAATTATTGGATTCCAGCCGCTGCTGCCAGAGCGCGAAGTCCACTTCGCGCAGGGTGAACTCGATACCGAGTTGCGCCAGGGCGCGTTTCCAGGCCGCCGTGGTCGTGGCGCCTCGCGCCTCCGAGCTGTCCAGGAATTCCACCGTGAGCGCCTCGCCCTTCGCATTGCGCAGGGCGCCGTCACGGTAGGTCCAGCCGGCCTCGGCCAGCAGCGCCTGGGCACGGCGCAGGTTCGCGCGCAAGGAATTGTTGCCGTCGGTGCGCGGCGGTACGGCCATCGGCCCGAAGACCTCTGGCGGAAGGCTCGAGCGGAACGGCTCCATCAAAGCCACTTCCGCTGTCGTCGGAAGGCCGTTGGCCTCGCAGTCGGTGTTGCCGAACACGCCCTTCACCCGCACGTAGCTGCCCCGGAAAAGGTGCACGTTCATCCACTCGTAATCCATGGCCAGCTCCAGCGCCATGCGCACGCGCCGGTCCTGGAATTTCGGCAACCGCAGGTTGAGCACGTAGCTGTAGTAGCCGTGGGGCAGCTTGTGCTGGAAATTCATCTTCACCAGCTCGCCGCTTTCGATGCGCTTGCCGTTCAGGCGCCGCGTCCAGTCGCCCGCCGAGAAGAACTGCATCAAGTCGAATTCGCCGGCCTTGAGCGCCTCGAGCTGCGCCGTGCTGTCGCGGTAGATCTTGATCGTGATGCGATCGAAGTTGTTCATGCCGCGGCGTACCGCCAGGTTGCGGCCCCAGTAGTTCGGGTCGCGAACGTATGTCACGTCCTTGCCGAAGCGCACGGGCCCGATCTTGTAGGCGCCCGTGCCTATGGGGGTGTCGGTGGTGATCTGGTCGAACTGCTTGGTCTTGCCGTTTTCCATGCCCCACTTCGGGCTGAAGACCGGGATGCCGCCCACGACGAGCGGCATTTGCCGGTCTTTCTTCTTGAACCGGAAGCGCACGGTACGCTCGTCGACCACGTCGGCGCCGGCGACGTCGGCCAGCAGCGTGGCATAGGACGGGTGCGCGTACTGGGAGATCAGCGTCTCGAAGCTGTACTTCACGTCCGCGGCGCGGACGGCGTCGCCGTTATGGAACCGCGCCTCCGGGCGGATGCGAAACGTCGCCGACAGCAGGTCGGACGGCACATCCACGTCTTCCGCCAGCAGGCCATAGGCCACGCCGATTTCGTCCATGGGGGACGTGAGCAGGCTCTCGAAGAGCAGGTCGCCCACGAACGACGGCGCGTTCCCCTTGAGCGTATACGGGTTGTACTTGTCGAATGTGGAGATGCGGGAGCCGGCGATCATGCGCAGCTCGCCCCCTTTGGGGGCATCCGGATTCACGTAATCGAAGTGCGTGAAACCGGGCGCGTACTTGAAAGTACCCCACACCGCATATCCCGGCGCAGCCCATCCGGGCCGCCCGAGAATGAGCAGCAAAAACAACAGCAAAGCTCGCATGCGACAATTCTGCACAGAATTTTTACGCAAAGAGACTATGGGTTTCCTCACTGGCAAAAAATTGTTGATCACCGGCGTTCTTTCCAACCGGTCCATCGCATACGGCATCGCCAAGGCATGCCACGACCAAGGCGCCGAGCTGGCGTTCAGTTACGTGGGCGAGCGATTCAAGGAGCGCATTACCGAGTTTGCGGCCGATTTCGGCTCCACCCTCATCTTCGACTGCGACGTCGGCGACGACGCGCAAATCGAGAAACTCTTCGCTGACCTGTCGGCCACGTGGCCGAAATTCGACGGCTTCGTGCACAGCATAGGCTTCGCCCCGCGCGAAGCGATCGCCGGCAATTTCCTCGAGGGCCTCAGCCGCGAGAATTTCCGGATCGCGCACGACATCAGCGCGTACAGCTTCCCAGCCATGGCCAAGGCGGCCCTGCCCTTGCTCAACGACAAATCGTCGCTGCTGACGATGACCTACCTGGGCGCGATGCGCGCCATCCCGAACTACAACACCATGGGCCTGGCCAAGGCCAGCCTGGAGGCGTCGGTGCGCTACCTGGCCGAAGCGGTGGGCCGGTTGCCCGACGGCCGCAGCATGCGCGTGAACGGCATCAGCGCAGGTCCGATCAAGACGCTGGCGGCCAGCGGCATCAAGGATTTCAGCAAGCTTCTCAGCATCGTCGCCGCGGGTGCGCCGCTGCGCCGCAACGTGACGATCGAGGACGTGGGCAATGTGGCTGCGTTCCTCCTGAGCGACCTCGCCGGCGGCGTCACCGCGGAGATCACTTATGTGGACGGGGGCTTCAGCCAGACTGCTGTGGCCGTAACGGAGCCGTCGATCGGCTGAACTGTCATGCCGGACTTAATCCGGCATCCATGGTGGACGGGTGCCACGCCTCGATGGATTGCGGATCAAGCACGCAATGACAACTTGCTAGCTGGCGCGGAACAGGTGGGCAAAGCTGCGACTCACCTCGAGCACCTCGGGGTGCCCGCTGATGTGAACCCGCTGGCGACCGGTATCGTCGCGGGTTACTGACGAAATAGCGCTGAGGTTGACGATCGTCGATCGGTGAATCTGCCAGAACTGCTGGCCGTCCAGCCGCGGCAACAACTCGCGGATCGGGGTGCGGATCAGGGCCTCCTGGTCGCGCGTCTGCACCCGCGTGTATTTCTCGTCGGAACGGAAGAAAAGTACGTCCTTGACGTCGATCAGTTTCGTGGTGGACCCCACTGTGCACTGGATCCAGCGCATCGGCGGCTCGTGATGCGCGGCTCGCCCCATCGACTGCTGCGCGTTCAACAGTTTCTCAAGAAGTGCGTCGAGGGCTGCTTCATCCCCAGGTGCCCTTTCCTGAGTGGTCAGCGGCTGACGCGCCTGCAGGCGCACCTTCACCCGCTGCGCCGTTTGCGCCAGGCGCTCAGGTTCGACGGGTTTGAGCAGGTAATCCAGCGCCCCTTGCTCGAACGCGGCAACGGCATACTCGTCGTAAGCGGTGACGAAAACGATCTCACCCGACCACGAGGGCAAGGTGACGATCTCCCTGGCGGCCTCGAGCCCGGTCAAGCCGGGCATGCGAATGTCGAGGAACACGACGTCGGGCTGCAAGGCCTCGGCCTTGTCCACCGCCTCCTGGCCGTCGCGCGCCTCGCCGCAGATCTGCAGCTCGGGCCAGACTTCCGAGAGCCGGCTCTTGAGTTGCTCGCGCAGCAGGCGCTCGTCGTCGGCAACCAGCGCCCGCAATCGAATGGGGGATGCGGGAGCGTCCGTCATGCGGGCTTTCCGGCGGGTTCACCGGCAGCGTCGGCCGCCAGCACGTCGGGGCCGACCTGGTAAGGCACGGAAATTCTCACCACCGTCCCCGTGCTCGGGTCGGACTTCAACATGATCTGGCTCTTGCCGGGGTAGAGCACGGCAAGACGCTCCCGAATGTTCCGCAGGCCGATGCCGGTGCCGGACGTCGGCCCGTCCAGCAGGTCCCCGTCGGGTACGCCGACACCCGTGTCGCTGACCTCCACCCAAAGCCGGGCGTTGTGGATGCCGGCGGATACGCGCACCTTTCCGCCCTCGGGCTTGGGCTCGATGCCGTGCTTGATGGAGTTCTCGACGAGGGACTGCAGCATCATCGGCGGGAATTGCGCGGACTCCAGCCCTTCGGGCACTGCGATCTCCACTTCCAGGCGATCCTCGATCCGCATCTTGATGAGTTCCAGGTAAGACTTGATCAACCGGAGCTCGCGCCCGAGGGTCGATGACTCCTGGCGCATTTGCGGCAGCGCACCCCTCAGGTACGTGATGAGCGCCTTCTGCATGCGGGAGGCGCGCGGGGGCTCGGTCTCGATCAGGTAGTCCACTGCGGACAGCGTGTTGAAGAGGAAGTGGGGCTCAACCTGCGCCTGAAGCACCTGCAACCGGGCCTGGACCAATTGCCGCTCCATCGCTTCCCGTTCGGCGGCGTCCACCGCGGAACGCACCTTTGCATCGGCCTGCGCCACCTTTTTCACGACGACTTTCGCCGCCGCGAGATATGCAAACAAAATGACAATCAGCACACCGCCGAGGTCGCCGAGGATGCCGCGAAACGTCACGACCTGGCGGCCGACGAGTTCCACATCCTCCGCATCGGCGTCGGCATCCGGATCCCCCGCATCCCTGGGCGGCTTCGGCACGGGCGGGACAGGCGGGATCGCCGGCGCGACGATGCCCCCGTCCTTGCCCTGGATGATCTTGATGCCGTCCTTGCCGCCGATATTGACCACGATCTCCTTGCCGTTGCCGGCCACCCGCACCCTGTCGTGCTCGAGGTTCAGGAGGTCGCCGATGATGGCGGCCGCGACCAGGATCAGCAGGAACAGGACGATCAGCCGCCACCAGGACATGGAGGACGCCCATTGGGAAACCTCCCTGTTCGCTTTTGCAAGCCATTCGATCATGGAGCCGCGGTCGGTTTTCGGAGTGCTGCGCGGGGGCGTCATTACCGGAGAGTAATCGGATTTGAAGCCGTATTTTGCGCCGTCGTCGTTACCGGCGTGCCCTCCAGCGAGTCGCGCCGGCCGACAATTACGACCGTGGGCAAGGTCACGTGCCGGGCGGCGTCGGAGCTGGTTGCGACCGCGGCCGCTGCGGGGCGGCCCGGCACGAGCGCCCAGCCGCCGACGAACAGCCAGATGGCCGCCGTGAAAGCCGCTGCAGCCAGCGTCATGCTCACCTCGGCGATGGCCTCTGACCGCCCCGAGCGCCTGAAAGACGCGCCGCTTGCGTGATTGAACTTGCTCATTGAACTCCTCCAGGGGGCCACCATTGGCCCGTTGAGGAGAACTGTAGGGACGCCGCCCCAGCATTGCACCAAGGTTGCGACAGACTGCGCCATGGCGCGACGAACCGCTCAAAAATGGGAATGGCCGGCGGGATGCGCCAGGCCTCTTCGCCCGTCAGGCCTTCACGCAGTCGGCGTAATAGCGCAGCTTGCCGTCCGGGCCCTCTTCCTCGACCAGGCCGTGGATGTCCGTTTCGAAGCCCGGGCACTGGGCGTTGAACTCGCGCGAGAACTTCAGGTAGTCCACGATCTTCTTGTTGAACACTTCGCCGGGGATCAGCAGCGGAATGCCGGGTGGGTATGGCGTGACGAGGGACGTCGTGATCCGCCCTTCCAGCTCATCGATCTCCACCCGCTCGGTCTTGCGGTGCGCAATGTAGGCGAAGGCATCGCTCGGCTTCATGGCCGGGGTGAGATCGCTCAGGTACATGTCAGTCGTCAGGCGCGCGATGTCGTATTTCGCGTACAGCTCGTGCACGTGCTGGCACAGGTCCGCGAGGCCCATGCGCTCGTAGCGCGGGTATTGCTGGCAGAACTCCGGCAGGATCTTCCACATCGGCTGGTTCTTGGCATAGTCGTCCTTGAACTGCTGCAACGCCGTGAGCATGGTGTTCCAGCGACCCTTGGTGATGCCGATGGTGAACATGATGAAGAAGCTGTACAGGCCCGTCTTCTCCACGATGATGCCGTGCTCGGCCAGGAATTTGGTAACGATCGAGGCCGGGATGCCGGTCTTGTCGAACTTGCCGTTCAGGTTCATGCCGGGCGTGACGATGGTGGACTTGATCGGGTCCAGCATGTTGAAGCCCTCGGCCAGGTTGCCGAAGCCGTGCCACTTGGCCGTGCGCGCCTCGCCCTTGATGATCCAGTCGTCGGCGCGGCCGATGCCCTCGTCGACCAGCTTGTCCGGGCCCCAGACCTTGAACCACCAGTCCTTGCCGTACTCCTCGTCCACCTTGCGCATGGCGCGCCGGAAGTCGAGCGCTTCGAGGATCGACTCCTCTACAAGCGCGGTGCCGCCCGGGGGTTCCATCATCGCGGCGGCCACGTCGCAGCTGGCGATGATCGCGTACTGCGGGCTGGTCGACGTGTGCATCAGGAAGGCTTCGTTGAACAGGTGGCGGTCGAGCTTGCGGTTCTGCGAGTCCTGGCACAGCACGTGGCTGGCCTGGCTGATGCCGGCCAGGAGCTTGTGGGTGGACTGGGTGGCGAAGGTCAGTGACTCCTTCGGGCGCACCCGGTTCTTGCCCATCGCGTGGTACGAGCCATAGAACGGGTGGAAGGCCGCGTGCGGCAGCCAGGCTTCGTCGAAGTGCAGCGTGTCCACGTAGCCATCGAGCATGTTCTTGATGGTCTGGGTGTTGTACAGCACGCCGTCGTAGGTGGATTGCGTCAGCGTCATCACACGCGGCTTCACGCTGGCCGGGTCCACACCCTTGAGCAGCGGGTTGGCCGCGATCTTCGCCCTGATGGCCGCCGGCTCGAACTCGCTCTGTGGGATCGGGCCGATGATGCCGAAGTGGTTGCGCGTGGGCTTCATGAACACGGGAATGGACCCGGTCATGATGATCGCGTGCAGGATCGACTTGTGGCAGTTGCGGTCCACCACCACCACGTCATCGGGGGCCACGGTGTGGTGCCAGACCATCTTGTTGGACGTGCTGGTGCCGTTGGTGACGAAGAAGCAGTGGTCGGCGTTGAAGATCCGCGCCGCGTTGCGCTCGCTGGCCGCCACCGGCCCGGTGTGGTCCAGCAGCTGGCCGAGCTCCTCCACCGCGTTGCAGACGTCGGCGCGCAGCATGTTCTCGCCGAAGAACTGGTGGAACATCTGGCCGATCGGGCTTTTCAGGAAGGCGACGCCGCCGGAGTGACCGGGGCAGTGCCAGGAATAGGAGCCGTCCTCCGCGTAATCGAGCAGCGCCTTGAAGAACGGCGGCTGCACGCCTTCCAGGTAGCTCTTGGCCTCACGCACGATGTGGCGCGCCATGAACTCCGGCGTGTCCTCGAACATGTGGATGAATCCGTGCAGCTCGCGCAGGATGTCGTTCGGGATGTGGCGCGAGGTCTTGGTCTCGCCGTACACGTAGATCGGCACCTCCAGGTTCTTGCGCCGCACATGCTCGATGAACTTGCGCAGGTTCAGCACGGCCGGGTCCAGGTCGGGGCCGGGCGTGAATTCCTCGTCGTCGATCGACAGGATGAAAGCGCTGGCGCGGCTTTGCTGCTGGGCGAACTGCGAGAGGTCACCGTAGCTGGTGACGCCCAGCACCTCGAAACCTTCATTTTCGATGGCCTGCGCCAATGCGCGGATGCCCAGACCGGAGCTGTTCTCCGAGCGGTAATCTTCGTCGATGATGACGATGGGAAAGCGGAACTTCATGGAGGGGCCTCTCGGGGCGTGCGGGCCAAAAAAAGGAAAACAGGCGCGAAGTGTATGAAATAACCCGGGGCCCTTCTTGCGCGTGGGCTGAATTGACCCAAAATGTGGTGCGATCAATACAAAGTATGAGGAGTGAGGCCCTATGCCCGAATCCACCATCTGGTGGCTGCTCACCGGCACCGCGGTGGCCGTTGAACTGCTGACAGGCACGTTTTACCTGCTGATGCTTGCGATCGGCCTGGCGGCGGCCGCGCTGGCCGCCCACGCCGGCGCGGGGACCACCCTCCAGCTGGTCACCGCCGCTCTGGTGGGCGGCGGTGCGGTGGGCGCATGGCACCTCAAGCGCGGCCGGCTGCCGCGCGGCCCGGCCGCCTCCGCGAACCGCGACGTCAATCTGGACGTCGGCGAAACGCTCCACATCGAGGTGTGGAACGCCGACGGCACCGCCAACGTCAAGTACCGCGGCGCAAACTGGACGGTCGTGCCGGCCGAAGGCGCTCCGCAGACCGCCGGCGCCTATCGCGTGAGTGAAGTCATCGGCAACCGCCTCGTCGTCGAAAAAATCTGAACCCAGGGAACAAAAGGAACCAAAACCCATGGAAATCGCGCTCGTCCTCTTCGTTATCGCCGTCATCTTCGTGGTGCGGGCCATCAAGGTCGTTCCCCAACAGAACGCCTGGGTGGTCGAACGCCTCGGCAAGTACCACGCGGCGCTGACGCCGGGGCTTAACTTTCTGATCCCCTTCGTGGACAAAGTGGCTTACAAGCACAGCCTGAAGGAGATCCCGCTGGACGTGCCCAGCCAGGTGTGCATCACCCGCGACAACACGCAGCTCCAGGTGGACGGCATCCTGTACTTCCAGGTGACCGACCCCATGCGGGCGAGCTACGGCTCTTCCAACTACATCATTGCCGTGACTCAGCTGGCCCAGACCTCGCTGCGCAGCGTCATCGGCAAGCTGGAGCTGGACAAGACCTTCGAGGAGCGGGACATCATCAACGCCCAGGTCGTGCAGGCCATCGACGAGGCGGCCCTGAACTGGGGTGTCAAGGTGCTGCGTTACGAGATCAAGGACCTGACGCCACCCAAGGAGATCCTGCACGCGATGCAGGCGCAGATCACGGCCGAACGCGAGAAGCGCGCGCTGATCGCCGCCTCGGAAGGCCGCCGCCAGGAACAGATCAACATCGCCACCGGCGAGCGCGAGGCCTTCATCGCCCGCTCCGAGGGCGAAAAGCAGGCCGCGATCAACCAGGCCCAGGGCGAGGCGGCCGCCATCACGGCAGTCGCGGACGCCACGGCGATGGCCATCGAACGCATCGCTGCGGCCATCCGCCAGCCCGGCGGCGAGCAAGCGGTGCAGCTGAAGGTGGCAGAGCGTGCGGTCGATGCCTACAGCAAGGTGGCGTCCGACGCGACGACCACCCTCATCGTCCCGAGCAACATGACCGAGGTGTCTGCACTGATCGGCTCGGCCATGAGGATGGTCCAGGGTACTAGGACGACGGCCTGAATCCCGAATTCCTGGCGCTGGGGGGGATAAGCAGGTCGTCGTCGTGCCGGATGGCGCTCAGGGGGCTGGGCCTGGACCGCAGCCCGTCGGGCAACAAGTCCTCGAACATGCAGCTCACCATATCGAGCTTCTCGCGGGCAGCGGCTTCGCCGTGGCTGCCGGCCAGCACTGCCATCAGGTCGCCGCGCAGGAACCACAGGCTCTGTACGTCCGTGGCGTAGCGGATGCGCCGCACCACCTGCGGAAAATGCGCGTCGTGCAGGTCGGTCATCAAGCCGAGCATGGCTTGGCGGATGTCCTCGATGCTGTATTCCATCGTGGCCGTCGGCGCCGATTCCGGATGGCCCGACGAGAAGATGGCGTGGAGACTGCTTCTGAGATTCGGTTTGAACCAGCGCATGACTGCCTCTTTTCTGCAAATCAAACGGCCGGCCGGCTGCCCGCCGGTCCGGCCTCGTCCGCGTCAGCGGCGATGTCGAAGATTTCGGTAACGGCCAGGCCGGCGATGGCCCGCAGGGCCTCGTTGCCCGGTGCGCCCAGTTCGGCCAGGTCTTCTACTCGGGCGTAGATGGACCGGACGGGTTCGGACCCTTCCTGTGTCACGCGCCTCACCCCGTAATCGAGGCGGCTGCGCTCCTCGGCGCGCAGTTTGCTGACCAGGTTGCGGGTTGCCCAAACCGCGCCGTCGCGGGCAAGGATGGAAGCTCCGGCGGCATGGTTCACCGCATCGCCGAGCACCGTGAACTCGCCCTCTGATCCGGGGCGCAACGTGCCATGCCATTCCAGGCCCTCGTCGATCCCGGTGTTCAGGCACAGCGGGGTGCTCCAGCCCTTGCGCAGCCCCCAGTCCTTGCCCAGGCGCCGCATCGACTCCCGCACTTCCTGCGCCGCTATCAGGGCGTTCCACAGGTAGTTCGAGCCGGCGCGCGGCAGGAAATAGCAGACCATGCCCTCGCCCGGATGCACCCCTCTCGTGCCCCCATGCCGCTTGAAAATGGGTTCGACCGTCTGCCAGATGTCGTTGATCAGCTCGAAATATTCCTCGGGCGGCAGCGCGGCCCACAGGCCGGCGGCATCCTGCAACTCGGTCACGAGTACGGCGACTTGCGTCAGCGCGGGCGGCTGGGCACGGCGCGGTTGGCTCGTCGTGGGGGGCTCGGCCAGCAAGGTAGGCATATCCACCGACCCGGCGCCGCCGGGAACGTAGAGGAAGAGGATTCCCTCCCGGAAATTCAAGGCGTAGAGGTGAAGCGGCGTGGCCGGGCCAGACCCGGCTGAGGCGATGGGCGTGCGTACGACCAGCGGGAACTCGAACGCCTCTGTCTCGTTGTAGAGGCGCTCCATCGCGGAAAGCTCGCCCGGCGGGACACCGCGGGCCAGATCAACAAGGCCCACTCCGAGTTGTCGGGCGAGCCCAAGATGAAGACGCAGGATCGCGGCACGCGATGGCGCCGATAGGGACAGACCGCGTCCGGCCTGCAGAAGGAACTGGAAGATTCCTTGCGACACGGCCGCTCGCGGCAGGGGAACGAAGTTCGGCCAGTCCGCGGAGGCTGCCGCGTCATTCATCCACACCAGCTCGAAGCGGCTGTTGACCAAGTAGGCGGGGTGGCTGATCTCACCAAAGGACAGGCGCGGCATCTCCCCTGTGCTCGGCGCCGGGCCGGGGCTTGCGCGGCCCGCCAGGCTGGACGGGTGCTGGGGCGCAGGTGCGGGACGGGTCGGTGCAACGCCGCCCGTGAAGTGTTCGGTGATCCGCGTGAGGCTCCAGCCTTCGCGCTTCAGGCGCTGGATTTCTTCGATCCGCTCGACGATCTCCGGCGGGAAGTAGCCGATGCGAGGCGCGCCACCGTCCTGCGGCCCGGGTGGCAACACCTCCGGCCGCGGAACGATCCCGCTTGCGATGTAGTTGTTGAGCGTGGCCCGGGAAATCCCGGTCTTCTCCAACACCTCTTTGCTTGATAACAAGTACGGCCTCGACAATTAGTCTGTCTAAGCTGTATTGTTGGACAGTGTAAATAGACTGTCAAGGTGTAGCTGAGCAATTTACCTGCGTCACTGGCAAATTTGCAACACTTGGACAGACATATCTGTCTTAGACAGTTCAAGGCGGGCCAGTCAAGTCGGGGCGCACCGCAGGTGACCCAGTCACGGTCCGATCCCAATGGATCTTCAGCGTGAAATGACGAGCGCGGCACCGGCACAGATTGCGGTGAGTGACTCGGATGAGTTGTGCGCGCCGTGTCCTACTTGGACGTGGCAGGCAAACTTACGCATGGTGATTAGGTATCCCGATACCGTGGGAGACTATGAAAGGTGCGCGCAAACGCGACAAGCCAGTCCCTTCGCCGCAAAAGGTGAAAGAGGAAGCGTTGCCGATTACCGGGTCTGGACGAGGTGCAGAAACCGCATTGGCCAAGCTGAAGCAGATTGAACGCATCAAATCGCGCTTACGCCCTAACACCCGAGACGGCCCTTCATCCACTTAGTCATTGCGACAAAGTATGAGCCTTTGCGACTAAAGGTGTCTTACCTGGTAAAACGCCTCCTCGCCACTATTGCCACCGCATAAACTCAGCTCTGCCTTAGGAGAGGGAAAATGAAAGAGCTGACAAAGCGGGAAATCAACGCGGTCAATCGCCGCCTGCATCTGGCCACCGGCGAGTTGAACTACAGCCTTGCCCTGTACGGCGATACTCTGGCCGAACGGGAAGGCTACAAGTCAGTAAATGGCTTGGATGCGGTCTTTCTCTATTTGATCAAGACCTACCACTGGACTCCAGCCGTCGTGAAGGGCATGAATCTCGAGGACGTGAGATTCGTCCTGAGTGAAGAAATGCATGGGTGGGTTATGCCCCCCGACGGGGTGTTTTAGAAGTTCCCCTCCCTGCGAGCCGGGTTACTTTCGGGACGTTTGTCCCCTCGGTCCTGCGCAACTTATCCCTTCAGGTGCACCCTGCCCGCCTCTACTCTCGAGCTTTCCGGGAGAAGACAAATGCTGAAGATCATCACCGCGCTCGTGGCGGGCGCTCTCCTTGGCGGGTGTGCATCCATCACAGGAACCCGAAACCAACCCATTTCCGTGCGCAGCTCCTGCGGAATGGCGCAGGTGTCCGGCGCAGCCTGCAAGCTAAGCAATGACAAAGGCGAGTGGCACGTGAACAGCACGCCCGGCTCTGTGACCGTTCAGAAAGCCTTTGGGGACCTTGCGGTTGAATGTGAGAAGGCTGGGCTCGGTAAGGGCGTGCGCATATACGCGTCCAGTGCGAACGCCAGCGTTTACGGCAACATTCTTGTCGGTGGCCTCATCGGGTTTGCGGTCGATTCAGGCAGTGGCTCTGGATTCGACTATCCCCAGCTGATGTCAGTCGAGATCTGCGATGGTGAAACGCGGGTCCACACCAGTCAGCCGCCGACAGTACAAAACACACAGGTGCAAGGTGCAGCACCCGCTGCGCCGGCACCGCGTCCATTTCGTCCGGCCGCCTGCGACTGGCCCAACGCAAAGCAAGATCAAGGGGCTTGCCGAGGCGTCAGCCCTTGAGGTGGTCAATGAGCTCCGGGGCCACGGTCGTGCCGCGCTTGGAGAAGATATCGCTGTAGGCCTGGGTGAGCAGGTGCTCGGCGCTGCGCGCGTCGGTATCTGCCTCGCGCCACAGTTCGATTACCCGCCTGAGGGCTTGGGCCATGGGCGGCCATGTTAATTAAGCCCGCGTGGCAGATCACGACTTTCCCCGGCTCCGATGGACAGTTGTCAAAGCCTCAACGCGCGGTCGGCTACTTCGGTGGCGCCTTCTGCCGAGCGTATTGCGCGTTCAGGTCGTCCAAGGCAACCCCGCATTTCCGCTGCAATTCCTGGACCTCGTCCTGGAGCTCCTTGGGCACCGGGCCCGGGCGTTCGGTGGCTTCCTTGAGCCTTGCGCGCGCCACCTTGAGCCGTTCGTAGAGGCCTGACCATGTTGCTAGTTTTGCCTCGATGGAGTCCATTGGCGTCCCGCACTCTCTTTTGGTACTACTCAGCGAACGATAGCTTACGGATGACCTGATCTCTGCGGCAAAAGTCACAGAACGAAATCGCTTACATCGGCTCGACAAAAAAAGGGCCCCGAAGGCTCCACCGAGCCCGTTGTCCGCGTTCGCGCCCTTCTGCATGACCGGGCCGACGCGCCCTCCGTCTCCAAATTGGGGCCAATGCTACGTCCATGAAGCTGATCAGACCGTCATGCGACGTATGTTGGGATGTTCAGTACAAGCGCGCCCGCGCCGTCACCCGCGCCGCATCAGGGAATCAGCCAGTCGCTGACGGGCACCGGCATCCCTGCCGCCCCCGTCGGAAAGCCGAGGATGTAGCCGCCCCTGGACGCGAAACGCTGTCCCGGCCCGAGGCTCAGGCGCGGATAGATCGAGGGCGACAGAGAAGAGCCGGCCATCTGCTCGATGCGCTCGATCAAGTAGTCGCAGGAGAAGTTTTCTCCGAGGTGTGACACCGCGTCCCCGGTGACGGTGGCCGCGAAGTAGGCATTGGACTGGGTGCGCGCATCCGTTAACGGAACCTGTCTGGCGCGCAGCCATGCGTTCATGCGCGCCAAGTGCCGCTCGCGGTCAGCCGGAGGATCGAACAGATAGACCATGCGCACCCGGTCCAGCCAGCCTTCGGGGAGCTGGCTGGAGTGCGGCGAACCGGCCAGGCTGCCTGACAGATAAAGTGCCTGCAGCCCAACGGGCGGCTCCCCGGTCATACCCAGGCCTTGAACATCGGCGCGATCAAGCCAGACGATCAGCACGGCCGGCCGTGCATCGAGCAAGAGGCCCGACCAGAAGGCAACAGGCAGCGAGCCGGCGCTCCTCACCGGGTAGTCGACAAGGGCGTCGATACCCCTGCGCTGCAAGGCTTCGCGCAGGGCCTGCGCCGGCGGGCGCCCCCGCTCGTCGTCTCGAAAAACTTGCACGATGCGGCCCTTGCCCGACTCGGTTCCTGCCAGTTGCTTGGCCAGTACGTCCGCCTCCAGCGCGATTCCGCGAGAGAAGTACAGGGAGTAATAGCCCGCGCCATCGTCGACCGGATAGTCCACGTCGGGGAACACGCAGGGCAGCCCCGCTCCTTCGCAGAACGCATGTACCGGCTGCCAACTGCCGCTGCCGAGGCCGCCGATGACGGCAAACACGGGCTGTTTGCGTTGATACGCATCCAGCTGTCCGCGCCAGGTTGCCGGCGCCCCATCCAGTTCCCAGACATCAAGCACCCACGTGCGGTAGGCGAGATACATCTGCTCGGTGCCAACTTCACGGCGTCGCCCTTCCTTGCGGGTGCCGCCGTTCTTGTCGCGGAAAAATGCCTGCAGCACTTCCAGCATGGCGCGGCGCCGGTCCGGATGAACACCGGGCGCGATGATGGTGGAAAAACGGATTTCGCGCTCACTGACACCGGGGGCCGCGGTCGGCAAGAGGCCTTCCAGGTAGGCATGCAGCCCGGCAACCTCGTCATCGCTCAATGTATAGCGCGGCATCAGCGGATCGAGCACACGACCTGCGGGGTCGACCCCTTCGCGCAGCGCCCGCGCCAGGCTGGTGAAGTTGTATGCGGGACGCACCGCGCCACTGCCGGCTGGCACCCCCCAGCGTCGCGCAAACGCGCTTTGCGGCGACGAAAACAGCAGCCGGCCGGCGATCGGACGGATGTTGCTCTGCCCTTCGCTGCCGCCCAGGCCGCTGCGTCGATGGCAATTGACGCAGGCGGCAGCGGCCCCGTTTAGCGGTACACCCTTCTGCACGGTGGCGCGCAACGGCTGGCCCGACGCCAGCAGGCCGTCCCGGTAGATGGATCGTCCGACACGGCTGTCGGCCGGCTGCGCCACCACCCAGCCCGGCGCCAGAAGCAGGCACAGGCCAGCCAGGACCAGCCGCAACGTTCGCATCCGGGAATGTCCCATGGGCGATCAGTTCGCACGAAGCTGTCGGTACTCGAGCAGGATGTCGGCCGCGCTGGCGAAGCCGTCGAGCCGCACCCAGGGTTGCCCCGCGCTTGCGCGCAGGAAGGTCACCGGCTGGTGATTCATCTTGTCGCCGCGATACACGTCGAAAGCGCGCTGCACCGCGATGCTGTCGTCCAGTCTGCCGGTCAACATTTGCCACTGTCCCCCCGCGCCGAACTTGCCAGCATAGGCCTTCAGCGCAGCCGGAGTATCGTGCTCGGGGTCGATGGAAATCGACATCATTCGCATCGCCTCGCGCTCCGGGCCCAGCGCCGCGCGCACCTGCGCGAATGTCGCACTCGTCACCGGGCAGATGGCCGCACAGCTAGTGAAGATGAAATTGAGGATGACCGGTCTATCCTCGTTGGCAAGCTTGCTGCGCAGTGGCACCGCCGACCCATCGGCATCCACCAGATTCACGTCCGGTATTGCGTAGGCTGCCAGCGTGCGCACATACGCCTCGTGCTTGCCGGGCTTGGCCTGATGATGGTGATGCGCCTCATGGGCGATCGCGGTCGCCGCAACCAGTGCCGGGCCCAGCGACAGCGCGGCGAGCATCAGGCTCGCGCGGGCGTGGGGAAGGCCCAGTTGCCTGCTCAGCGTCCGAAAGTGCATTTTTGACTCCCCCGTTGGTTGATCGCCGCGGGTTACTTCACGGTCACGGTCACCGTGGCGATGTTGGACACGGCGCCGGCCCTGTCGCGCACGGTGTAGCCGAACGTTTCCTGGCCGCGGAACTTGACCTTGGGCGTGTACGACACTGCTCCATTGGCGTTCACCGCCACGGCGCCGCCCTTGTTGGGAGCGGCAGCGATGCTCACCGTTGCCGGGTCGAGGCTGCCGTCCGGATCGGAATCGTTGGCCAGCACGCTGATGACCACGGGTGTATAGGCGCCGGACTTGCGCATAGGCGCCGCCGCGCTGTCGGCCTTGGCAACCGGAGGAGTGTTCACGCTGGCATTGACCGTGATCGAGACGGTGGCGCTGTTGCTGTAAAGCGCACCGTCGAATGCCCGGTAGGCGAAGCTGTCGGTGCCGGCGAAGGCGGCATTCGGCGTGTAAGTGAACGAGCCGTTGTCATTGAGCGAAAGGATTCCGCTGGCGGTGCCGGTCGTCAGCACCGCTGTAAGCGCACCCCCGTCCGAGTCCTCGTCGTTGCCCAGCACGCCGGGGGCCGCGATACCCAGCGTGGTTCCCGACGAAATGCTGTAGGAATCGTTGGACGCGACCGGCGCCAGGTTAGGCATAGAGACCGTCACGCCGAACGTCTGTGTGGCGGACTTGCCGCGCGCGTCATCGGCCCGAACGGTAACGCCGTGGGTACCCACCTGGTCAGTTCCTGGAGTCCACTCGATCAAGCCCGTCAGGGCATCGATCGCCATGCCTGCTGGCGCGACGTCGAGATAAAAGCGCAACGCATCGTTATCGGGATCGCTGGCCGTGACAGGGTAGCGGTAAAGGTTGCCCGCGGTGGCGCCAAGCGGCGGTGTCGAGGTGATGCGAGGCGGGCTGTTGGTCCCGGCGAGCAGGAACTGGTAGGCAGCCTGGACATCCGCCAAGCCCCAACCGTAGCTGTTGTCCTCGCCGGCCACGCCCAGGTCGCGCGCGCTCCCGGTCAGCGCCGCTTCGATCTGACCGATGCCCGCAGCTGGAAAAGCGCCTGCCAGCAGCGCCATCGAGCCGGCCGCATGCGGGGCAGCGAAGGACGTGCCGGCGACGACGACATACTGTGGCAGCCCGCCGAAAGAGAGATCGGCCGTCTTGACGTTCACGCCGGGCGCAACCAGGTCCGGGTAAATCGTGCCGTCGCAGGCGGATGGGCCGCGGCTGCTGAATCCGGCGACGGTCAGCGTTTCGTCGACCGCCCCGCCGGAAAAGCCCTGCGGATCGTTGGCCGGACTCAGGCTCGTCAGCGGCCCCGGGCCGTCGTTGCCGGCGGCAAACGCGATCCCGACTCCGGCCGTCCTGAGCACGTCGATATCGACGCTGAATTCGGTGATGCACTGCCCCGCCGTGCCGACCAAACCCCATGACGCGTTCACCACGTCCGGCGCGTCCACCGTGTTGAGATCGCCGTCGGGGTCGAGCAGCCACTGAAAGGCCAGGTGGATGTCGCTGTAGCGTGCCAGGCCGGCGTCGTCATACAGCTTGACTGCGATCCAGCGCGCGTCGGGGGCAACGCCGATGGCAGTGCCTCCGGCAGACCCGCCGACGATGATTCCCATGGTCTGGGTGCCGTGGCCCGTCGGGTCGTAAGGCGTGGGATGCTGGCCGTGCGGGTCGTACCAGCTGTTGTTGCCGCCGCGCCAGTTGGTGGCCAGATCCGGGTGCGCGGCGTCGACCCCGGTATCCATGTTGGCGACGACGACGCCACTGCCGGTGTACCCCAGCGACCACAATTGCGGCGCCTGCACCGCGTTCAGGTTCCATTCCGGCGGCGCTGCGCCGCCGACACTCGTCACAGGAGCCTCGAGCGTCGAGTCGAGGCTTATACGCTCTATGCCGGGACGCGACGCGAGCTGTCGGATGACACTGGCCCGCGCTGTCACGGCGATGCCGTTGATCACCCACAATTCGCGCAACTGCCGCGCGCCCTGGTTCTGTAGAAAGACGCGGTACGGGCCCTGGGTGGCGGCGGCCTTTTCCCTCAGCGCCTTGACCAGCCGGGTATCGCGCGCGCTACGGTCGGCCAGTTCGTACAAACGGGGGTCCACCCTGTCGGCCATCCACACGATCACCGGGATCTCGTCCTGCGGTGCCAGGCGCGCCAGTTCTGCCGCCAGTTCCGGAACGATCACCGCTGCCAGGGCGCCGGCGCAGAAAAACCATCCAAACACCAGCAGGACGCCGGCTCGGCGTACAGCGGTCCACATCCAGGCGGGCATGATTCATACCTCCGCGCTACTCGACGGTGAGGTTCCTGATCTGTATTTCGCCGGCGACCAGGGTGACCTTGCTCCCGGCGTTCAGATAGCGTCCCGGGTTGGCGAACAGGATGTAATAGCTGCGCCCGGGAATCACGCCGTTGCGCGAGGTCGGACGCAGCTGGCCAACCTTGGGCGCATCGGGTACCCCCAGTTGCGCGCCGCTGGCCTCGTCCAGCAGATGGGGGCTGATCTTGCGGTCCAGCAACGACGCAGCCTTGGCGGCATCGAGCACGCGATAGCGAAAATCGAGCATGTAGCCCGCGGAGGAGCGTCGCAAGCCGACGATCTTGATGCCCAGCTTGGCCTCGATCTCGCTGTGGGGTGCCTGCGCGTGAGGGGCTTGGGCTTCAGCGGCAGCAGCCATGCGGGTTGTCATCCCCATCGTGGCAGCCAGCAAGCAGGCCGCCCACACTGTGCCGAAACGCTGCCAATGCAGCTTGCAAGACAAGAGACCATGCGGGTTCATATTGCCCCCCTTCAACATTCCGGTTCTGCCTGGGCAGTTGCGTTTGTGTCAATTCACATTCACTCGCACCGTGGCAGCGTTGGACGTAGCACCAACGTTGTCCTTCACCTGGTACCCGAACACCTCGGTGCCCCTGAAGTTGAGCCTCGGTGTATAGCTGATGGTGCCGTTCGCGTTGACTGTCGCGCTGCCGCCCTTGTTGGGAGGCGTTGAAATCGTCACGCTGGCCGGGTTGATGACATTGGTGGCGTCGATCGCCGTATCGGGGTCGCTGTCGTTCGCCAGCACCGTCAGGACTTGCGCCACGTAGGGTGGCGAGTTTCTGCGTACGGGCGCGCTGAAGGTGTCATTCACCGCGATCGGCGCCCTGTTGGCATTGACAGCGATCGAGACGGTGGCGGTGTTGCCGGTTGCGCCACTGCTGTCCTGCGCCTGATAGGTGAACGTCCTGGTGCCGGTCGTCGCTGCAGTGAAGCTGAAGCCGCCATTGGCACTCGGCGTCAATGTGCCGCTCGAGGCTGCGCTGAAATTGACCGCCGTGAGCGTGTCGCCGGCATCCGGGTCGCTGTCGTTGCCCAGCACGCCGGGCGCGGCCACGGTGAGCGTGCTGCCCACCACCATGCTGTAGGCGTCGTTCTGCGCCAGCGGCGGGTGATTCACGGTGGCCACGGTGATCGTGAACGTCTGGGTGGCAAACAGCCCAATGGGATCGGTCGCCCGCGCCTTCACCGTAATTGATCCCGCCTGCGTGCTGCCCGGTGTCCACGTGATGAGACCGCTGCCGGCGTCGATGCCCATGCCCGTGGGTTTGATGTCGAGCGAATAGGTCAACACATCGCCGACATCCGGGTCGGTTGCATCGACGTCGTAGCTGTAGGACACACCCTGGGTCGCCGCGGTCACCGGCGTCGACGTGATCGTGGGCGGATTGCCGCCGCCTCCCACGTCGAGAAACGCGAGCATTCCGCCATCCGCCGCGCCGTCGTTGCTCAGACCCATCCTGCGGTCATAGACTGCATATCGGGCGGCAGACCCGCCCGCGCCGACCTGCGGGACGACGATCGCGTCGATGGTCTTGGCGGCAGGCAGCAGCACCGAATACTGTTCGCGGGGATGGGCCGGCCAGGGATAGGGGTTGCCGTCCTCGGCGACGAGCCGCATGGTCAGGCCGTTGATCACCGGCACGCGGGTCTGCAGGCCGGCATTGAGAAACCGCAGCAGCGTAGTTTGCCCGGCCGTCAGATTTGCCAGCGCCGGATCGCCGGATTGAAACGGCTTTCCGTTCACGAGGAAATAGCGCGGCTGGTAATTGAGCGTGCTGTTCACGGTGGGGTCGTAGCTGCCGCCCGCCACCGAGGCGTGCAGTGCCGGATCGATCTCGCTGTAAAGCAGCGTCACTTCGTTGGTGAAGGCCACGCCCGGATAGACCTGCCCGGCCGCGTAATCCTTCCTGACGCGGCCATAGAGCCCCATCTGTACCTGCACCTGCGGATGCGTGCCGCTGTGATACAGATAGGTGCCGGGTTTCATGTTGGTCCAGCTGTAGTCGCCAACGCCGCCCACCAGGGTTTCGTGGGTGAAGGACCGCACCCGCTGGCGACCACTGCTGTCGGTGAACATGACCGGGACCATGGTGGCGCTCTGGCCGGGAATGACGATCGACGTGCTGTTGTTGAGGAACGCGCTCGATGGCAGCGCATTCTTCAGGTGGACGGTCAGCAGCGGGTCGCCCACCGGCACCGTCAGGGCCGGGCCGGGCACCGTCGGCGCGTCGCAGGTGGTGAAGCTGGCGTCTGTGCAGCTGGCGTAGCCCCACATGGGCATCGCCGTGGCCGGAGGCATCGACACCGTGAGCGGCTCGGCCCGCAGCCAGTACTCGACGGCGCCGGCTTGGGGCGCGAAGCTGGCGAGGGCCGCGAGCGCGAGGGCCTGGGCCATGCGGCCGGCGGCTGGGAACGTGGTGGTCATGATCGCATCTCCCCCTGGTTACGGGATGGGAACGTTGGCGGGTTCGATGATCAGCATGGTCATCATGCCGCCGGGGAAGATGTCGTTATTGACGATCTCCCGCTCATTGTGCGAATGCCACATGTGGAAGTAGCCGGCGTTCTCGTTCAAGACCACCGACCCCGGCGGCAGCGTGCCGAAGGTCCCGAGATAGGGGCTGCCCGAGTAGTGCTGGCCGACGGTGATGTCCTGCAGGTTGGGCAGCACGACCGGGAACGGCTTGCCATGGTCGGCGGCGTGTTCGTTCGGCGCGAGGGGGTCGCCCGGCGCGTGACCGTACACGTCCCAGCCCAGGCCCTTGCCGGTCCACTCGAACGTCGCGTCATAGGTCTCGCCCGGCACCGTGCGCAGGGTGAAATCAGAGAAGGCCAGATCCGGCCCTGCACCGGGCGCGCTTTCAAGCACCCGGCCGTCTCGGGCCAGGACCCAGAAATTGTTGCCGTGGGTGTGGAAGGGATGCAGGTCGCGACCACCGCCGATGACGCGCATCAGCAGCTTCTCGCCCGGATGCATCCGCGGCATGCAGTTGTAGGGCTGCGTGGGCAGCCAAGCCACTCCCGCGTCGAGCATGGTGTCCGGCGCGCTGCGGCCGTTGATGAACCACAACACCGGCTTGTAGACGCTGGTGTCCACGCTGACGGGCACCCCTGCCCCCACCTGGGCTGCGACCTGCTGATGGATCAACGGATCGATCTCGGTGAGCAGGAACAGGTACTCGCGCGAAAAAGCGGTACCCGGGTGGGCATAGGCCTGGTGCAGCGGGTCAGCCACGCCGGAGGGACGCACGATCAGCGCACCCTGCAATCCCATTTCCACTTGCAGCGCGGGCTGGGTGCCGCTGTGGTACTGATAGGTGCCGGCATGGGTGGCGGTGAGCGTGTAGGTGACAGTCTGTCCGGGCGCGGCTTCCCGCGTCAGCAGGCCCGGGGTGCCGCCGGTGCTGGTGACGCCTTGCTGGCCGGGGAACACGATGGAAACCGGTACCGGCAGGGTATTGGCCAGGTTGACGGTGACCGTGTCGCCCTGATTCACGATCAGGGTTGGGCCGGGGTACTGCATGGCCCCGGCGCCGTTGGCGTAGCCCCAGTTGTAGATGCTGTCGCCATCGGCGGTGCTGATGTAATCCGCCCGGGCAGTGAGGTTGAAGACCGGTCCGGTGATGCCGTCGATCGCCGCCCATGCCGGCCGCCCGGCCAGGCACAACAACAGAGTCATGACGGCAGCGAGCCATCGCGGAAGCTGGTCGAGGGAATGGTTCATGGAGCTTCTCCTGTTGCTTCGCTTGCGGTGGGGGCCGGCTACTGGACAACGATTTCGGTCATCATTCCGCCGAAATCCTGTTCGTTGTTGCTCAGGTAATTGAGGTTGGTCGTGTAGAGGAAGTAGGTTCCGGGCGCGACGCCGACGGTATCGACGATGACGTCGGCCGTCTCGCCGCCGCCCAACGTGACCGAAGCCGTGTCGTAATACAGGTTGTTGCCGCCCGGGCCGCGCGCGATGTGGGCGCCGGCGCCCACCACGCGCATCGGCAGGCCGAGCGCCGTGACGGTGTAGTAGTTGGTCACGTTGAGATTCGACAAGCGCAGCAAGATTCTTTCGCCGGCGGCCGCGGTGATCAGAGAGCTGATCTTTTGCGACTGCTGGTTGTTGTTGACGCTTTCGCCGTCGACCGTCGGCGTCGGCAACGGCGCGGGATTGACGGTGTCGGGATAGCCGCGGCCGTTGAACATGGCGTAGGTGTCCTTCATGTCCGCGAATGGCAGCGGCTGCACTGTCTCGCTGGCGTCGTGGAAATTGTGGTCCATGGAACCCAGCTGAATCGGATAGGCCTTGTCGTAGCCGGTGGAACCGTCGCCGTCGTTGTAGGCGAATCGGGTATAGGTCCTGCCGTTGTATGACTTGGAAGTGCCATCCTGCGCAGGCCGTACGAAGAGCTGTCCGAGCATTCCCATCTGCATGTGCTCGGTGGCTTCCATGTGACAGTGGTAGATGTAGGTGCCGGGCTCGGTGATGTTGAAGAAATAGGTCACGCTCGCTCCCATGTTGATGCCGAACGAGCCCTCCGGCATGCCGTCGAACACCGGCGCCTGGTTGGGGAAACCGTGGAAGTGCACGGTGTGCGGATCGAACAGGTCGGGGCGGATCGCCATGCCCACGTTGGTGAGCGTGAGATAGAACTTGTCACCTTCCTTCAGTTCGATGGTTGGCGCGGCGAAGTTGGCCGCCAGAATGCCGGTGTTGATGGCGGCCGCCGGCGCTATCCCGGTGAGGTCGGAAAAGCCGAAACCGTACATCACCTTGCCGTCGGCCATGGTGGAAAACCCGTCGCCGGCACCCAGGTGCTTGCACACGACGCCCGGGGTGGGTGTCTCGGGAACCCCATCGCCGTTGGTGTCGCCCGGGCACTGCACGTAGACCGCGGCTCCGGCCTGGCCCGCCGTCAAGCCGCATGCAGCCAGCGTCAATGGCAGTAAGAGTCTCCGAAGATCAGTGGGGATCATGATGGTTCTCCTTCTGGTTGCCGATCCGCCGGGCCCGACCGGCGGATCGTCCGTGTCGTGCCGCTAGTTGCGCTCGTCCGCACCGATGTCGGGCGCCGTCGCCGCGGGAGTCGGCCGTACATTCCCGTCGAAATCGACGGTCAAGCCGGTTCCCGCCCCGCCGGCGCCCAGGGCCGGCGAACCCGCCTGGAGGTGGTAGTCCCCGGTGGGCGTGTGCGGGCCGAAGCGCACGTCGATGAAGTTGCCGCCCTCGTCGAAAGCCGGTGCCGTCCCGATGCTGGTGATCTGTTCGGTCACGCGGATGGCCTGGCCCGCATCGCCGTTGACATACCCCGAAACAAACAGGGGATCAACCGCTAGGTTGGTTGGCGCGTACCCTGTCGTGTCCGTCAGGATGCTGTACTGTGGGTTCAGGCTCCCCGCTGCGCCCAGCACCGCCAGGTCGGAATACACCGCCGCTTGACCCGCGCCGATGTTCGGCACCAGCCCGAAGGTGGCCGGATCGGTGGAGTTATCGATCGCCCAGTAGAACGAGCGGTTGTGCCAGACGATGTTGTTCGTCAGGGTAGGGTTGGCGTAGGCCAGTTTGTACTGCGCCACAACGCCTCCGTTGCCGATGGTGCCGTACAGAAGCGCCGTGTGGGCGCGCGACACGACACCCGCCGGCTGCGCGGTCGACTGGTTTGGGCTGTTGGCCGCGAATGCTGCCCCCGCCGTCGCCGTGCTGTCGTTGTTGGCAATGGTGTTGTTGACGATCTTGGCGAGCACCGTGTCCTGCAGCGAGATGCCTCCACCGGCCAGGCCGGCCACGTTGTCCACTACCATGTTGTTCACAACGTTGAGCTGGTACCAGGGTCCGGCGTTATTGGCCGACCGCAGGATGTCCAGACCGTTGACGAACTCGGCGCGGATGCCGCCGCCGTCGCCCGCACCGGCCTGGTTGCCCTGCACCAGGTTGGCCGACACCAGCACCGAGCCGGAACCGGGGGAAGGCCGCGCAACCGTCAGCGACGCCTTGCCACCGATGAAGATGCCGCCGCCGGACACGTTGGTCCCCTGGTTGAACGACTGGTTGAACAGCACGCTGTTGTTGGCGATGGTGCCGTTGTTGCTGCGGCCAATGTGTCCGATGCCGCCGCCATTGCCTGCGCTGAAGTTGCCGCAGATGTAATTGCGACTGACCTGGTAGTTGTGGCTCCCGGTGGCCAGCGCCACGCCGCCGCCCGCTGACCCGGCACTGCCGTTCTGCGCGATGTGGTTGTGGTGGATGCGGATCAAGTCGTTGCTGGCGTTCGTATATCCACCGTACTGGTCGTCATTGGCCGCCACCACGCCCGGATTGATCAGGTTCGGGTGGCCGATGCGGATGCCGCCGCCGTAGGTGCCGTAGTTGTTGACGATGCGGTTGTTGCTGATCTCCAGGAAATCGGCGTAGCCATTGACGAAGATTCCGCCACCATGATCGGCGCCGGTGATGGTCAGGCCATCGATGCGCGCGTTGCGGTTGTTGTTGAACGCGTGAATCCCGCTTGACCGCGACACCACCAGGATGCCGGGAGTCTCTTCGGTATTGAACAGGCCAGGCTGATTGCCGGCGGCGTTGAAGGTCGCGGCTTGCCCCGGCAGCAAGTCGAACGTTCCGCTGGCAAGCATCTGGCTGACCTTGTTGCGCCACGCCTGCAGCTTCTCGGCCGGGTACTTGGCAGCATTGATGATGGTGGCCGATGCCCCCCAACCCTGCAGTCGCACCCTCTTGTTCATGATCACCGCTTCCTCGTAGGTTCCGGGCGGCACCATGATCAAGTCGCCGCTGGCCGCGCTGTCGATCACCTGCTGGATCGTCTGCCCAGGCGAGACCACGCGCCGCGTCGGGCCGGTCGCAGGCGGCGCGGCGGCGTTGCCGTAGCCACCGACCGTCAGGGTGACTCCACTCGTGCCGACCTTGCCGTTGCCACGCACCACCTGCAACAGCTGGTCGCCGATAGGCGTTGTTCCCGGTACCCGAACCACGATCATGTCGTTGGTCCATGTCTCGACGGGCAGGGCCACTCCGGCGAGTGTCACGCTGCCGGTGCCCTGGGTCGCACCAAAGCCATAGTCCCGCTCAATGAGCTTGGCATTGGTGCCGTCATAGGCAGGGTTAAGCACTTCCACCTTCTTGGCCGAAACAATGCGCACCCGATGTTGACTGGCCGCGAGCACCGTGTCGGCCTGATCGCCCACGTAGGGACCGCCGAAGCTGCTGCCGCTGGAAGTGATGCCCTCCACGGAGTAGATCACCGGGGTGCCGTCGGCGCACTCGCAGTCGACCGGGAACTGGCCCGGGCCTGCATACGCCGCCACGGGCAGGACCGGTGTGTCCAGGTAGGTGGTCTTGCCGGGCAGGTACTGGAAGGTGTAGCAGAACTGGCTGTACTGCCGGTCGAAGTAGGGATCGATGATCATCTGGCCGAAAGTCGGCGAACCGTCGCGCGTATCCCGGATCGGGCCCGGATGGTTCATGCAGGTGGTCACCAGGTTGGGCGACACGCCCGATGGGAAGGGAATATTCACCGAGTAACTCGATGGCACCAGCGCGTTGTAGGTGCCCCACTGGTCGGAATAGACCCGTGACAGCTCACGTCCGGTCCAGTCGCGGATGGAGACCGGCAGGTGCGGAGGCGCATGCTTTTCGCCGAAGGTCGGTGCGTTCGGATCGAACTCGTTGCTGAGGTCGTCGAGAATGAAGCCGACGATGTGCCCGGCAACCGGAACTTCGGTGAACATGAAGAAATTGACGCCGGCGTTCTTGCCTTGCGCGACGTCGATCGTCTTGCGGTCGCACAACGGGCGGGTTTGCCTAGCGTAAACCGAAGGAACGCCTGGCATCAGATCCAGCTCGGCAGGAACCTCATGCGGGTCACCCACGCATACCGGGGGCAGCAACAGGGGGCTGGGTTTGTAGCTGTCGCCGAAATCGACGTTCTTGTCCTCCTCCTTCACCGTCTCGTACCCGGGTGGCGTCACCGCCTCGACGATGTAGGTGCCGGGTGCGAGCTCCGGCTTGCCCGCGCCGCCGCCAAAGGCATAACCGCCATCGAACACCGCGGGACGCACCTGGTTGAAATTGCGCAGGCCGTCATAGCAGTCGGTCGTCACTCCATTGGAGACGAAGGGCTGGCCCTGGCAGCCGCTCGGGAGGTTGTCGTCCCAGCTGTCGGTGCTGGCGATGTCGAGCGCATCTCCCTTGCTAAAACCCTCGACCGTGTTTCGTTTGACATCCTCGGGCCCTTTGGCCGCAGTGCCGTCGCGCCAGCCAAACGGGTAGTTGTCCACGTCGGCGAGAACCACATCCGCCCGTGTGGCATTCAATGTGCAGTCAGCCTTGTCCGGGATACCGTCGCTGTTGCAGTCCTTGTACAGGTTCACTTGCACCCGCGGGATGCCTGGCTCCCAGTTTTCCGCGGCGGCATAGCGCGGGTCGGCTTCGGCCCGCACAGTGGCGTACTGAACGATGCCGGAGACGCCGCCATTTTCGCCGGGACCGTAATTCACCTTGCCCCATTCGATCACGTGCGTCTGTCCGAGGAACGTCTGCATGCCATGCAGAAGGACCACGCCGGTATCGACTTTCGACAGGTTATTGCCGGTATAGGGGTTGATCCGGTCTCCTACGGCCGTACACCCTACCGCTCCGGCATCCACATCATCCTGCGCGCAAACCTGCGGTTGCGGGTTGAGCTTGTTGCGCGATGGCATTATCCAGGCGTTGTCCGCCGGCACGGGCCCACCGTTGTCCACGATGGTGGTCGAGCCCGTGGCCTTGAAGCGCGCGAAATCGACCTCGGCAATCAGCCAGTGGAAGAAGGGGAACACCTCGGGGAATTCAGCTTCACCCTGTGGGTTGGTGGCAGTCGATTGATAAATGCTGCCGTCTCGAAAGCGCAGGTTCAGCGCCTGGTCGGGCAGGCCCGCCTCACCCGGGTCGCGGAAACCGTTGTTGTTGGCATCGTAGAAAACGCGAGCCTGGTAACGTCCGAACCAGTTGAAAACTGGCACGTCCTGTAGGTTGACCGGAGCGCCGCCCGCCGGCACCGTCACGTTGGTCAAAGCAATGATGCGGTCGAGGAACTCGTCCCATATGACCAGCTGGAAGGTGCCTGCCGGCACGTTGGGGATGGAGAATGAGCTGTCGGCGGAGCATTTCTGAGCGAAGACCCCACGGCCTCCCGCCACCGGCAGCTCGTTCAGGCCCACCCAGCAGTTGGGGACCGGCTCGCCGTTGTAGAAAGCAAAATCTGGCGGGCGCGAAGTGTGCAAATTGACGACCTTGCCGTTGATCGTGCTGCTTCCGTTGAGCACGCTTGCGTCTTTCAGCGTTTTCACGAAGCCGATATCCACGTGGTGCCCGGCTGGCCCGAACTCCTGGAAGTAGCCCGGCTCGTTGGCCTTCACCCAGGCATCGATCCCTTTCGTCCCTTCGATGGTGGAGGTCTGGTGCCAATCCGAGCCGGCCGGCGGGACCACCTCGATGGTGTATTTGGCGGGAGCCAGGTATTTGATGCGCGCCACGCCGTCCGCGCCGGATGCGATGAATCCACTGCCCTTGACCAACACTTTGGGTGTGACGCCGTCCGCCTCGTAAATGAAACTTCCGTTGGCCGCTTGTTGATAGGTGGTTCCGATGGGGTTGCCGAACGCATCCTGCGTCACCTGGCCGCCGGACTGCCCAAAGGTACCGCCGGCTTCCTTCAGCGTGATGCTGAAGCCCGCCAGCCCCAGTTCCTGCGGCAGGTCAGGCGCTCCGTTGATGGGCTGGTTGTCGTTGAACACGAACACCGAGATCTGTGCCGTGGGTATCGGCGTCTTGTTGACCACGATGGTCACGCTGGTCTGCCCCTTGGCGAGTGGCGCGCCGCCCATCTGGTAGCCGCCGCCATCCGGCAGCACCGAGATGAAATAGCGCTTGCCCGGATCAAGCTGCAGGTTAGTCAGTTCCGGGCCTTTCGGGGTCAGGCCCACTCTGCCGGAGGCGACCACCGGCATATAGCTGGTGTGAAAACTCAACGATAGGTTGCTGGCGTTCGCCGGCTGGCCCGGCGTGGATTCCTTGGTGGCGTCTTCCTCAACCAGCCAGCGGAAGTTGGTCACCGCGGCCCCACTCGGGTCGACGACGTTGATCGCAAGCTGCGCCTGGGCATTGAATCCCAGGAACACACCGGCCAGCAACAGCAACAACAGGCGCCACAGAGGGTGTGCGCCGCCAAGTCGGCTCGGGACATGAGTCATCGCGTTCTCCACTGCTTGCATCAGGACACCACTGAATCCACCTGGGTCCTTTGAGTCCATCTCTGGACGGGAACTGGAATTCGAAGCGTAGTGACGCTGCGGCCATACGTCATTGGGGCGAAGCACGCACTCGATCCCCGACCAACACTGCATTCAAGCGGTAGGTTTCACGGTAGAAAGATTTGCCATGTCCCATGGCACTACAGGAAATGTGGAAGACCCGAACCTGAGTGGAGCGAGCTTCGTTATCGTCGATCAGTGTCGACGCGCGTCCGCAGCCAGGACTCGACCAGCCCGACAATTTCCACACCGGTCGATTCGCCTTTCACCATGAAGTGGTCGGCGCCATTGCGAAACGCGGCTTCGCGATACTCGGGCATGGCGTAGCTGCTGATGACGCAGATCACGGAGTCGGCAAAAACCGACTTGATGATCTTGGTCAGGTCGATCCCGTTTCCCATGGGCAGCCGAATATCCATGAAGATAAGGTCAAAGTACCTTGCAAGCGCCTGGCGCAGGGCATCCTCTCCGTCCGCAGCCTCGGCGATCCGGAACGAGGGAAAGCGCTCCGCCAGCAGGCCATGCAACGCCGCCCGATACGCGGGGTTGTCTTCGACAATCAGCACGTTCAACATGACCGCGACGAGCCCTCCATCTCCACGCTAGTGCCTACGAATCCTTCTGGTAACGCTCATAGAAAGCCAGAACCAGCGGCACGTATCGCAGTGTTTCGCCGTACGGCGGGATGCGGTTTCCATGCTTCATCACAGCCTGTTCCCCGGCGTTGTAGGCAGCAAGCGCCAGGCTGACGTCGTTGTTGAACATGCGTAGCAGGTCCCTGAGGTAATGGGCACCGCCATGCAGGTTTTGCCGCGGGTCGAACGCATTCGCGACCCCATAGCGTTTCGCGGTCTGTGGCATGAGCTGCATCAGTCCGATCGCCCCCTTCCTGGACACCGCCTTGGGGTTGTAGCGGGACTCGACCGAGATCACCGCATGCAACAACGCACTCTCCACGCCGTAGGCGCGGGACACCTCGTCAACAACACTGTCGTAGCCAGCCTTTGCGAGGTCGGATTTTTCCTTGCGACCGACCGTCGAGGGGGAAGTGGCAACCGCTTGCTCCTGCGCCCCGATCAGCAGGGCATAGCGTTCATCCGTGGGCACATTGCTGAGGGACACCGTCCCGTCGGCAGCGGTGTAGGCATAGATATCCGCCCATCCCGGCCTGCACAAACAGCATCCCAGCAGAAGCAGCAGCCATGGCGCCATGCGTTTTGGTGACATCATCCGACAAGCCTAAGCAGCACGCCACGGCGGAGCAATACGCTGAACACTGTAATTGCCTGGGGCAGCAAAATAGGGCCGCGCATTTCGGCATGCGTGCGTGCCGTGACGGCTCCATTTGGGCTATCGTTGAGGCATTGCCACACATGCATGAGCAACGTTCCATGTTCAAGTTGCTGCGCTACTACACGGTCGCAAGTTTCGTTGCCGTCCTGGCCACGGTAGTGCTGCTGACCTGGTTTTACCGGCAGGTGGCGATTCAGGGAATTTCCGAACTGGCCGATCGGAACAATGTGGATCTGGCGGAACTCGCCATGATCCCTATCAAGCCGGCGCTGCTTGCATTCCTGGACACGACATTGGATCTTGGCCCAGGCGGCGCCAGCCCTCCGTTGACGTCCGAGCTGGCTGGGTCGATCAACACCCTGATGCAGGATAGATCCGTCGTCAAGATCAAGATCTACAACCGCCACGGGGTGGTTGCTTTCTCCACGAGGCCGGCAGAGGTTGGCAAGGACCAAAGCCGCAACGAGGGTTTCATCGCTGCGATCGGCGGCGGCGTGGGCCACGAGCTGATTTATCGCGATACCTTCAACCGCTTCGACGGCCTCACCGAAAAAGACAACCTGATGCAAACCTACCTACCGGTTCGCGCGGGCCCCGCGGAACCGATAAAGGGAGTCTTCGAGCTTTACACCGACGTGAACAACCTGGTGCATCAAACGGAACGAATCCAATTCATCGTCGTGGCCGGCGCCATCCTGATCTTGTCGGCCATGTATGCCGTGCTGATCCTTATCGTGCGCCATGCGAGCCGCACCATCGAATTGCAGCAGCGCACCATACGCGAGCGAACCGAAACCTTGCAGCATCTGTCAGCGCAGATGTTGAAAAGCGAGGAATCCTACAAGCAGAAGATCGCGTTCGAGTTGCACGAGGGGTTGGCTCAGACTTTGGCAGCCGTGAAGTTGAAAGCGGAACACGGCCGGCACAAACACAATGACGTTGCGGCGGCGGCCGGGTCGGAGGATTCGTTCGTCCCGGCTTTGCAGGAGGCCATCCAGGAAGTCAGGGCGATTGCAACAGACCTGCGACCTGCCAGCCTGGATGACCTCGGGCTGTTGCCGACCATCAACTCGCTTTGCCGGGAGTTCGAACAGCGGCACCCGGGCATCCGCATAGAGCAGCGAATTTCCCTGGAAGAGAGTGATGTTAAGGCGTCATTGAAAGTCATCGTGTACCGCATCATCGTTGCTGTGCTCGGCGACATGGTCCAACACCCCCGCACGAGCCGGATCCAGCTCGTCCTGGAACTGAATCAGGATGATGTGATGCTGCTGATCAATGATTCGACGACCGACGCGTGCGGCATGACGGCCGCCCCGGCGGCGGATATCACGCCGCAGTTGCGTGCCGGGTTTGCACGGATGGAGGAGTTGACGACCCTGTCCGGCGGCGCATTCACCGCCACGCGTCATCCCGATGGTGGAACGACGTTATGCGCGGTATGGAGCGGCTAAGGAAGCTCCCCTCAACTGACCAGGCCCTTTTCGATGGCGTAACTGGTGAGCATCGAGGCATTGTGCAGATCGAGCTTCTTCATCAAATTGGAACGGTGCTTTTCGACGGTCTTGATGCTCAGGCAAAAATAGTCGGAAATGTATTTGTTGGGATGGCCCTCGGCGATGAGTTTGAGCACCTCGCGCTCGCGGTGGGTCAGCGTGTCCCAACCGCTGCTGACAGTGTCAGCCTTCCCGGTGCCAAGAAAACCATGGATCACCTTGCCGGAAATATCGGGGCTCAAGTAGGTCTTCCCATTGAGGATGCTGCGCATCGCAACGCGCAACTCATCGTGCGTCGCGTCCTTCAGCATGTAGCCGTCGGCGCCGGCCCGCAGGCTCGCAAGAATGTATTCGTCGGCCTTGTGGATAGTAAGCACCAATACGCGCGCGTCCGGGTTGCGGCGCTTGATGTCCACGATGGTTTCGATGCCATTCATCCCCCGCATGGAAATGTCCATCAGGATCAGATCCGGCGCCAGGCTTGCAATCTCACGGATGGCATCGTGCCCGTTGTCGGCTTCGCCGACAACCTCGAGGTCGGGGTCCTGCGTCAACAGGGCGCGCAGCCCCGCCCTCAGCAAGGTATGGTCGTCCACGATGAAGATGCGCTGTATCTTGTTCATGATGAGCGTCCATCCTGTGTCATTGGTATTCTCACAAAATTCCGGTTGCATGCATGGCACCGAGGCTACAAGCCCTAGTTCCGCGCCTGCATGAACACCCAATCCGAATACTTCATCGCGCCTTCAAACTGCCTGTCCGCCAGCCCGAAATTGGTCTTTTTCAGCGGCTCTTCCTTCGACAGGCTGTGCACCCCGTAAATCTCACCGCCCGGCCCGGTAATCAGACCCCAGTCCGCGCTGCCCGTCATCGGATCCAGAAAGATCTTGCGCAGGTAACGCTGATTTCCGGGATAACGCGGATCCTGCAGCAGCTCTTCCAGACGCAGTGGCGCGCGCCGGGCTTGCCCCGGGGTATGCCTGGCATAACGGTTGAGGGCAAGGCGAAATTGCTGCCCAATGAAGAGCAATTCACGCTCTTTTTCGCGTTTTTGCAGCGTATGCCAGACTTGGCCGGAAGCACCGAGAGCGATCCCCATCAGTGCCACAAGAACGAGAACGCCAACATAAGTGAATCCCCATTCGCCGTGAGAAGGGGGCGTCCACCCGGCCGAGGCGAAAGCAGCAGAGCGGGTTCGAAGCGAGTGAGTCGTCATGTTCTCAAGACCTCCCGGCTACCAGCTTTGATATTCCGTGCCATTTCGCGCGATGCCCGGGGCGCCGCTCCTGACGTCATACACGCCGCCCATTTCTGGCTGTGCCGGCGGTATGCCCACCCAGGTCGCGTTGCTGTCGGTGATCGGGTCAACCGGCACGCTGCGCAGGTATCTGCTGCTGACCAATTCATCGAGCGTAACGGGATACTTTCCCTTGTCGCCATAATATTTGTCAAGGGTATCGCGCAGCAGAGCCAGGTTCTGCTGCAACACCGCCTCACGCGATTTTTCCAGGCTCGAAAAGTAACGCGGCAAGGCGATGGTCAACAGCGTGGCGATCACCGCGAGCACCACCAGCAACTCGATCAGGGTGAAGCCGGATTTCTTTCTCGGCAGTGTCATGTCGCCTCCCGTCCCTACCATCTGCTGTAAGGAATGCCGTTCAGGCCGGTCCCGGGCGCCCGGGTATAGACGTCGAATACGTCAGCGCCCTCCTCTGGCGCCTGCGGGCTGCTCTCATAGCTGCGTTTGCCCCAGCTGTCCTCATCCGGCCGGGCCGGGTCGGAAAAAAAAGGATCGCGTGGAATGCGCCGCAGAAAATAGATCCGCTTCTTTCTATCGGGACTGCTTGCGTCGGGTACGCCGTCGACCAGCACCTGCAGTGACCCGGGATACCCGGACTCATGCATGGAACTTGAAATCCGGCCTTCTTCAACGGCCTGCCTATAGGCATCCAGCGCCGTGCGAATTTCCCGCAAGGCCAGACGCAATTCGTGCTCCTTGCCGCGTTTGGCGGTGACCTCCGCCAACGGCAACGCGACAGACGCCAAAAGGGCGACGATCGCCACCGTCACCACCATCTCGATCAGGGTGAAGCCGGATCCCTTCGGGCTATAGCGCACGCTCATGGCAACACCTTGATGACATGTGGATCAGGTGCGGTGGCCTGCAGCGCCACTCCGCCAGGGCCACTCGGAGCCAGGCGGCCGACGACGATCTGCGAATCGGGACTGGCCGCGACGGCCTCGAGTACCAGCGTGACCAGGGTGCCCGTGCCGCTGGCCCCATCCGGACTCGTGCCAGACAGGTCGAGCTGGATCTGGCCGCTGGCCTGATCGATGTGCTTGGTCAGGATCGCCGGCGTATTGCCCTGCTGGAGGAAGCCGCCCTCGACCACGTCGAGCGCCTTGAAAACGTCCGGGTTGAAACTGACCAGCAGATCGAGCCGGTTCATGGCCTGCGCCGACTTGACGTTCAGCGCCAGATTGACCTTTTCCCCCGGCTTCACCTGTGCGGGCCCTTGCCAGGACAGCGTGACCGGGCTGGCCGGCGCGGCGGTCTGCGGACGAGGCGCAACAGCAGTTCGCGGCGTGGGTGCCTGACGCGCGGGCTGTTGGGTGGTTGTCGGTACGCTGGTGAGAGACACGACGCCACGCGGATTCACGTTCAGCGTCCCGTTGCGCAGGGTTGCCTCGGTGCCCGCCCAATACTCGACCTCGTGGACCTCGGGCAAACGCGCGCTCCCTACGATGCGGGGCGTGATGGACAGCACGATTTCGGTCTTGGTGCCATTGTCCTTGTGGCTCGAGAAAAGCCGCCCGATCACCGGCAACTCGCCAAGGCCGGGCACCTTGCTGGCGGTCTTGCGGTCCTCGTCGCTGATCAGGCCAGCCAGGATTTGCGTTTCACCATCTTTCAAGCGCAGCACCGTGGTGGCGTTGCGGGTGCCAATCTCATACGCAAGCGTGCCCGATTGCGCGTTGGGCACTTCCTTGATGATCGAACTGACATCCAATGCCACTTTGATCACCACTTCATTGTCCAGGTGGATGTCGGGTTCCACGTCCAGCTTCAGGCCGACGTCCAGGTACTGCACGCTCCCCGTGACGACCGGGGTTCCGGTCGACACCGGCGTGACCGCATTGGTGATCACCGGCACCCGGCTGCCGATCATGATCTTTGCCTTCTCCCGGTTGCGGACCCGGATACGCGGGCTGGCCAGGACGTTGGTGTCGCCATCTTCCAGCCTGAGGTTGAGCGTGGCGCTCAAGGGGCTGACCAGGAGGTCGTTGCGACTCAAATCCCGCAGTCGCCCCAGCGTGTCGGCCGCGGGCGGCGTGCTCAGGGTGAGACTGCCGGGCCACTTGATTCCCAGCTCGCTCAGGCGCGCGGTGCTCACTTCCAGCACTTCCACCTCCAGCATGACTTCGGCCTGGTCGATGTCCTGGTCGGCGATCATTTTTTCCGCCAGCCGGATCGCGTCGGGCGTGTCGCGCATCACGATGGAGTTGGTCTTCTCGTGAATGAAAATATCCTTGGTCTTCAGCAGAGTCTTGATCATGGTCAGCATCTGCTTGGGATCGGCATTGGTCAGGTGAAAGCTCCGGATTTTCAGGTCCTGGTATTCCTTGAGTTTCGCCGCGGTGGCCGGATAGATGAACACGGTGTTGTCGCTGATGACCTTCTTTTCCAGCTGGTTTTGCAGCAGGATCAGGTTGATGGTGTCCTCCACCGACACATCCTTGACGAAGATAGAGGTCTTCAGATCGGGCTTGACGTCCCGGTCCAGCAGCACGTTGATGCCGCTGGTCCGTGCGAGCGCCTCGAACACCATCTTGAGATTGGCGTCCCGGAATTGCAGGGTGACCGGTTTGGTGAACTTCGCCTTGAGCGAAGGTTCGGCCATCGTTTCCTTCGCCACCTGCTCGTTGATCTTGCGCCGCAGCAGCAACGCTTTGCCGTTCTTCGGGTTTTCCAACAAGACCGGCTCGAGGGCGGCCCGCGCACCCGCGGCGTCACGCTGCTTGAGCAGGGTTTCCGCCCGTGTCAGCGCCGCCTCGTGTCGGGTGTCCATTTGCAGGAGTTCCAGGCCGAGCACAGCCCGGCTGTTTCCGGGATGAATGCCCAGAATGCGCTCGTACACGGCCTGCGCAGCGGCCGGTCGACCGGCCGCTCGTTCGCTGTCGGCCGCTGCCAGCAGGCGGCTCACCGTTTGCTCCCGGCTGCGCGCGAGGTCCGTGCGATAGGACAGGTTGTCCGGTGCGGCACGGCTGGCCTCCGCCAGCTTGCCCAGGCCTTCCTCGGCACGACCCTCTGCCAGCAGTGCCATGCCCTCGCGATGAAGTTGCTGCCCGGCGCATCCGGTCAGCAAGGCCGCCAACAGCGCGAACCGCATGACAACCCGGCGCATGAGCTCCACGTTGGCAGCGTCCATCATGTCCCCCCTGCACTGATGGTTTGTTTGATGGACAGCGGCAGGTAGGTCAGCTCCAGCTGCCCGCCGACCAGGCGGTCAACGCGGTAGGTCTTGTCGATCACGTCGCCCTCGGAGACCGTGTAAATCCGATCGTCTTTGACGAGCAGGATGATCCGGGACTCCCCTTCCTCGTAACGGCCCATGAAACTGAACGGCATCGGCGGAGGGGCCGGGGGCGGCGGCGGCAGGGGTTTGACCGCTGGCTTGGGCGGTGGTGGCGGCGGCGGCACATGCCAGGACTTCGCCCCGAAAGCAGTACTAGCCACCTTGTCGGCGTCCGACGATGCCTCTCGCCGCTGCAAGCGTTCCAACTCGATGTGATGCAATGGCTGCGCCGGCGCCGCGACCTGCGGCAAGCGCGAATGCAGCGAGGCCACCGGCTCGTCTGCAACACTCCTCCCCTTTCCGAAAACAGCCGACAAGACGATCACCGTGGCCAGTGCACCGAACAGCGCGCGACGTCGCCACGTCCGCGCGTTCATGACACTCTCCCCAAATAGATGACCAGCCTGATCTTGGCGTCGACGATGGGATCTCCAACTTTCTGCCGCTCGAACTGCACCTGCTCCAGAGAAAGGATCGGTAATTCGGCGTGCAGGTCGGAGAGAAACTTGCGCAAAGTTTGATACTCTCCCTTGAGCGGCAGGCTCATCTGGAAGCGGGTCAGCTTGCCGTTTCTGTCGCGTTCCACCTTGTACTCGGCCTGCTGCACCAGGAGGCCGTTGCGCTGGGCGATGGCGGCGATCTTGCCGACCGAATCGGTCGCGTCATGCTCTTTGGGGAAAATACCGTAGAAGTCGGCGAGCTGTTCGTCCAGCGGGCGCACGCTGTCGATGGAGTCTGGGCGCGTCTGCGCAATTCGCTTCTGCAGCGAACTGGCACTTACGCGCGCCGCGTCGCGCCGCTGCTGCGCCGGCTGCACGGTCGAGAAGTAGAGGGCCAGGCACATCGCGAGCCCCGCTACACCCAAGGCTCCGGGCAGGCCGAGTTGGACACTCTCGCGTCGAAAAAGAGGCAGGCGAAGCTTCACGGTGCAACCTCCTTCCAGTGAGCGAGCAGGGAAAACCGCACCGGCTTTTCGGGCGTGTCCTGCTGAATCTGATGGTTTTGAAGCGTGACGCTGCCGAACACTTCGCGCGTGGAGAGCTCCTTCACATAGTTCAGCAGGGCATCGAAATTTTTCGCTTCACCGCTGATCCTGACCGTGCCCTTTTGCAAGTCCGGCTCCAGCAACAGCAAAGCAATGCTCTCCCCGCCGGCCGTTTCCACCGCCTTGAACAACGCGTTCCACGGCAGGGCCAACTGGCGCACCACCTGGTTCGCCTGTTTGACTTCCAGCATCTGCGCACGCGCCGCCTGTTCGGTGAGCGCGCGTGCGACAGGCGAGCGTTGACTGGAAAGCCGGATATGGTCGGCTTTGGTTTCCCAGGATTGAATTTCCCGGTTCAGGTTCTGGTAATAAAGGCCCGTCACTGCGAGCGCGGCCAGCGCTGCGAGCAGCACGCCCAGCCCCAGCCACGGCACCGGCTTGCGGACCCGTTGGTAATCGAGATCGAGGGCACGCATCGCGGTCACCCCGCCATCGCCATGGTGCGAGGCGCGCCTTCCACCGGCGCGGCAAATGCTCCCGGCGAGAGCGCATGGAACTGCCAGGAATCGATTTCCGGGAGCACCGGCTCACAGCCGTCCAGGCACCCCACATACACGTCATGCGGGACCGCCGAATCATCGGCCAACATCGCCTCACGCTCAAGAATCGGCGGGAGTTCCTCGCGCCCTGTTCCGTCAATTCGCAGACCGCGCACTCGTGACCACTGCCCGTTGTGCAACAGGGCAAGGCACAGATGGCCCGGCTCAAGCAGCGCAATCCATGCGCTGCGCTGCCGCAACTGGCCTCTGGCGCTGTTGAAGGCCGCCATCAGATGGGGCTGTATCGATCGGAGGGTGACGCCCGTCCGGTCAAACACGCTTCTGAGGCCATCGAGCAAATCCACATCGATCGCGCTGGCCAGTCGTGGCATTTCAGGCGCTTGATGGCTCAGGCGCGTTTCCCACTGCAGCGCGGGTTTTCCATATACCCTGGTGAAGCAATGGCGGGCGTACGACAGGTCCTCCTGTGCGTCAGCCAGCCCGGCGCGCCAGGGCACCAGGGCGTAGCGCAGAAACTGGTTGGAGAGAACGACCGTGGCCATCGTCCTTCCCTTGACAGCGTCAGGCAGTGCGGTTTCCAGCGCCTGCAGTGCGGGTCGCCATGGCTGGGCACCCGTCGCGCCCTGGAACGACAGGGTTTGCGGGTCGTGGCTGGTACGGCGCAGGCCGCGCGCTGTCAGCGTGCGCCGCACCGGCAGCAACGTCACACGGTCGGGGCACAAGAGGACTCGCAATTCCCTATGCAGCCAGGGTGACACGGTTGATCTCCTTCAAGGTGGTTTCGCCATGCCCAACCATCTCCAGCGCAATGTCGCGCAAGAAGCGGGTGCCGTTGCGTTTTGCCGCCTCCCGGATGATCCGGATCGGTTCGCGGGCGATGATGGCTTCGCGGATTTCGTCGTTCAGGTACAGCACTTCGCCGATCGCGCGGCGACCCTTGAAGCCGGTGCCGCGACAATGGCCGCAGCCATGCCCGGCACGGAAGGTCATGGTGTGCGCCTGTTCGACGGAGAGCCCGGATTCCGTCAGCAGGCGAGCGTCGGGCTGATCCACCTCCGCGCAGTGCGGACAGCTCACCCGCAGCAGGCGCTGCGCCATGATGCCGTTCATGGCGGAAACGAAACTGTAGGGGTCGACACCCATGTGGATGAAGCGCCCGATGACATCGAACACGCTGTTGGCGTGCACGGTGGTAAAGACCAGGTGGCCGGTCAATGCCGACTGCACCGCAATCTGCGCGGTCTCTGGGTCCCGGATCTCGCCAACCATGATCTTGTCCGGATCGTGGCGCAGGATGGAACGCAGCCCGCGGGCAAAGGTCAACCCCTTTTTTTCGTTGACGGGGATTTGCAGGACGCCGGGCAATTGGTACTCGACCGGGTCCTCGATGGTGACTATCTTGTCCTGGCCGTCATTGATCTCGGTGATAGCCGCGTACAGCGTGGTGGTCTTGCCCGAGCCGGTGGGACCGGTCACCAGCAGCATGCCGTAGGCCTCGCTGGCCAGGCGGCGCAGCTGCGTCAGGGTGTTCCCGTCGAAGCCGAGGTAGTCGAGGCGAAGGCCCTTGATCTGATCGGACAGGGTCTGCTTGTCCAGGATGCGAAGAACCGCATCTTCGCCGAAGATGTTGGGCATGATGGACACGCGGAAATCCACTTCGTGGCCGTGCACCGACACCTTGAAGCGACCGTCCTGCGGTATCCGGCGCTCGGAAATATCGAGCTCGGACATGATCTTGATGCGGGAGATCACCTGCTCCGCCAGTTCCAGCCCGGCCAGCGACGCGACCGCCGTCAGCACGCCATCGATGCGGTAGCGGATACTCAGCCCGCCCGGCGTGGTCTCCAGGTGAATATCGCTCACCGATGCTTTGAGGGCGTCGTATACCGTCGAGTGCACCAGTTTGACGACCGGGCTGGTGTCCTCGCTGATGCTCTTGAACGACAGGTCGGCGGCCGCGCTCTGCGCACTGGCATCGCCGTCGCCACCGGGGAACAGGCCATCCATGGCACGCAGCGTTTCCTCGTGGCGTGCCAGATACGCCGCCACGTCGGCGGCGTGTGCGAGGCGCCAGCTGAAACGAGCGGCCACGCGCTGCTCGGCCCACGCCTGCAGGTCGCTATCGAAGGGATCGCCGATGACCAGCACGAGTGCATCGTTCTGGTCACGCAGGGCCAGGCACTGGCGTTCCAGCGCCTCGGCAAACGGCAACACGTCGAAGGCGGGCGTCATGCGGCGCAGATCATCCATCGCCGCGGCCGGGTAATGCAGTGTCGCCGCAAGGGCCTGCACGAAGCACTCGGGATCGAGCCCCGACTGCTCCTCCAGCACCTCCACGCATGCACGCCGCGCCTGCCGTGCCGCGCTGCGCGCCGAGTGCACCTGCGTCGGCGAAAACGCCAAGCCGGCGCCGACATCGACAGGGTCTGCCATGTTCACTGGATACTCCCGGCAAGTTCAAAGATCGGGAAATACATCAGCACGACGATGCCGCCGATGACGAGGCCGATGAGCACCATCAGCAAGGGCTCGAACAGCTTGGTGAAGTGTTCCACCCATCGCGCCGTCTCTTCTTCATAAAATGCCGCGATCCGCTCCATCATCTCGCCCATGCGCCCCGTGCGCTCGCCCACGCGCAGCATGCGCGACGCCACGGGCGTGGTGAGGCCGTGTTGCTCCATGGCGCTGGAAAGCGCATGGCCTTCGCTGATGCGCGCCGAGGCCAGCTCCAGCTGGCCTCGAAGGGAGGATTCCAACAGGCCGGACACCATATTCAGGGAAGACACCACCGGCATGCCGCCGCGCAGCAACATGCCCAGCGACCGGTAGAAGCGGGCAAGCTGGAAAACGTGCAGCCGTCGGCCGAGGCTGGGCAGCTGCCACAGTTTTCGCATCAGCCACTGCTTGCTGGCTGGGCGGGAGGCCGCGTAGCCCGCCCCGAGCAGCGCCAGCAGGGCGACGGCCAGAATGGCTGCGCCATGTGCATCGAGCATCTGGCCCCAGCGCATCAACAGCCGCGACATCAGCGGCAGGTCACTGCCGATTTCCGCATAGATATGGCTGAAACGCGGAACCACATACACCATGAGAAACAGCGTCACCAAAGCGCCCACACCGGCCAGCAGCAGTGGATAGATCGAGGCACTGATCACCTGCCGCCTGACGGCGTCCATGTGCGATTGATATGCCACGTAGCGCGCCAGTGCTTCGGTCAGACCGCCTGTCTTTTCGCAGGCGCGCACGGTTGCCACATACAGCAACGGAAAGTGCGCTGACGAATGCTCCAGGGCATGGGAAAAGGTATGCCCCTCGTACAAGGTGGCGATCATCTGCACAAGCATCTTTCGGATCTCGGGCTGCTGCTCTTTTTCGGCCAGCGTTTCCAATGACTCCACCAGCGACAGCCCGGCTTCCAGCAGGGCCAGCAACTCCTGACTGAACAGAACCAGGGGAAATCTGCCTGTGCCGGCCTGGCGCCACACCGGCCAGACCGTTTTCGGCCTGATCGCAATCACCGTATAGCCCTGCTTTTGCACCTGGATCGCGGCATCGCCTGCATCCAGGGCATCCAGCGGGAACGCCGTCAGCTCCTCGTCGCCGCGTATTGCCTTGACCTCGTAGCGCATGGGTTCGCCTTTCCACTGCGTTGCGGGAATTGCCTACTGCCAACTCGTGATTTCGGCGGCTTCGCCCTGCCCCCCGGGCTTACCGTCCTTGCCATACGACATCAGGTCGTAATCCCCATGCTCGCCCGGCATGATGAACACGTAGGGGTTGCCCCAGGGATCGAGTGGAACGGCTTTCGTCAGGTACGGACCGGCCCACTTGGCCTCGTTGGCAGGACGCTCGACCAGGGTCGCCAGCCCCTGCTCGGTGGTGGGGTAATGGCCGGTGTCCAGCCGGAACTGATCCAGCGCCTTACCGAGTGCGTCGAGCTGGGTCCGCGCCGCCTTGACCTCAGACTTTCCGATCTGGGAAAAGTACTTCGGTCCGACGTAGCCGGCCAGCAGGCCGATGATCACCATGACGACCAACAGCTCGAGCAGGGTAAAGCCCCGTGTGTTTGCGTGGATGGACGCCCCCAGGCCGGCATACCCCGATTTCTTCATTTCCACCACCTCCAGGTCCTAAGCTAGCGACCGCGCCCATGTTTTCAGGCGATGGCCTTACCTTAGTGCCACAGGTGCATGCCGGCTCTGGGTGAATCACGGTATACGTTCATACGGACTGCACGGTATTTTTGCGGTGGCAAAACTGCGTAGCGGTGATGCTGCTCTTGCGGTGCGGTCCGGACTGCCGAGTCGGCATCAGCACGGGCGTTTCCCGCAAGGCCACGACACGGTGATGCAGGTGCCTTGCCCGGGGGCGGATCGGAGTTGGTAGGTTCCTCCCGAGAGCGCAGCGCGCTCCTTCATGCTGAGCAATCCCAGCCCCCTGGTCTGGCCTTCCACAAGCTTGACGCTGTCCGGATCAAACCCGCGCCCGTTATCCTCGATCTGCAGGACGAGGGCACCGTCGAGAAATTCAAGACGAACCCGCACCCGGTCGGCTGCGGCGTGCTTGACGATGTTGTGGGTCGCCTCCTGGAGAATGCGGTAGAGCGTGATGTGCAGTGGCACCGGCACATCGTGCCCGGACACATTGAACGTCTTCTCGACAACAATGCCGCCGCATACGGCTTCGAACTCACGGAAGAACCATGACAACGTGGGCAGGATGCCCAGATCATCGAGTATTGACGGCCGCAGTTCCGTCGAAACGCGGCGCACCTCGACGAGCGCCTCCGTCACGCGCCCAATCAGGTCCCGCAACGACTCGCCTGCCGCGTGAGTCGCGCCCTCGGCCAGCAGCTTGGCTGAATTCTCGATGGAGAGCTTGATCAGGCTCAGCGACTGTCCCAGCCCATCGTGCAGGTCGAGCGCAATCCGCCTGCGCTCATCCTCAACGATGGCCAGAAGTCGCGTCTGCGTCCCCTCAATGTCCTTGCGTCTATCCGTTTCAGGACAGTTCAGACAGTCGTCAAAATAGTCTGCAACTCGTCTGGGTGGAGGAATCGTCGACGAGGCGGAGAGAGGTTGCGTGGCAGCACGTGTGAAATGGAAGTTCATGGCCTCACCCTGCGACAAAGCGTGTCCAAAAAACCGCGGCGGCGCCTGATGACGGAAATACAGGGCACACGCGGGTGTCCAGCGAGAACGTCGCGCTGCACGGTATTGCGGCGGCACTGTGCGCGATGCCTGCTCATGAAGTTCCCATTCCCTTGTGAAACCTTGTGTGCTTTTGTCGCAGCCATGCTAGCTTGAGTGTCGCGGGCCACTTGGCGCGGTTACGCCAGTTGCTTTGACTTGCAACAGCCGACTTCAATGAGAAAGCAGGCGTTTCGGCAGGCTGAAAGCATGGTTGCGCTTGGAGCTGTTTATTAGTCTGCCGCGCCAGCGGATGGGCACCGCTGCGATGGTTTTTGCAGTTGCTTCGGCGGCCCCAATCCCGCCGGGTTGCTTCTAACCAACTCTGCGACAAATTGCAGTAAGCGCCTGCGAATTCTTGATGATCTGCCCGTAGCGGGCGAGCTGAGCGGCGCGGGGAACATCGTGGGGGAAAGTAGAAAACCCCGCCTCACGCAAGTAGTTGATCTACAAGGGAAAACGGGGTCTCTGATTTACTGGCGGAGAGGGCGGGATTCGAACCCGCGGAGGGCTATTAACCCTCACACGCTTTCCAGGCGTGCGACTTAAACCGCTCATCCACCTCTCCTGCGAGCCCGCGATTGTAGCAGTGAGCACAGAGCGGCCGGCAGCGCGAGCCCTTACGACAAGCTCAGGGCGAACGGATCTGAGCCTTCAGGCGACCTTCGCCGCCTTCGCCCGCCGGGCCTGCTGCGGATTGGCCAGCATGGACAGCAGCAGGTTCACGTCCGCCGGCTTGACCATGTGGAAGTCGAACCCCGCCTGGGCCGAGCGCGAGCGGCTCTCCGCTTCGCCGTAGCCCGTCAGCGCGATCAGCAAGGCCTCTCGGCTTTCGGGCAGCGTGCGAAGGCGGTGCGCCACTTCGAAGCCGTTCATGCCCGGCAGCCCGATGTCCAGCAGCACTACGTCGGGCTTGAATTCTTCGGCGATCTTGAGCGCGGTCATCCCCTCGCTGGCGATCCTCACCTGGAAGCCCTCCATTTCCAGCAGCGTCATCAAGGTCTCGGCCGACGCCGCGAGGTCGTCCACCACGAGGATGCGCGCCGGCACCTTGACGCTGTCGGCGGGTTTGCGTGCGGGCGGGGTTGCGTCCGCGCCTTCGGCCGCGCCCGCCAACTTCGCCGGCAAGGTGATCACCATCTCCGCGCCCCGCCCCACACCCTCGCTGTACGCGGCGACGCGCCCGCCGTGCAGTTCCACCAGGTGCTTGACCAGGGTGAGCCCGATACCCAGGCCGCCCTGCGCACGATCCAGCGATTGGTCCGCCTGCGCGAACAGGTCGAAAATATGCGGCAGGAACGCCGGGTCAATGCCGGCGCCCTCGTCCTTGACGGAGATCTTCACTTCGCCGTCGGCGTAACTGGCGGACAGGGTGATCCGGGTGTTCGGGCCAGAGAACTTGGACGCGTTGTTGATCAGGTTGGACAGCACCTGTGCCAGGCGAACGGCGTCCCCGTTCAGCACGATGGCCTGCTCGGGCAGCTCCACCCGCAGCGATTGTTCGCGCGCGGCTATCCGAGGCGAGCTTGCCTCGACTGAGCGCTCCACCAATGAGGCCAGCGTCAGCTTCTCGGGCTTGACCACGACCTTGCCCTGGACGATGCGTGAGACGTCGAGCAGGTCGTCGATGAGTCGGGCCATGTGGTCTGCTTGCCGACCGATGACGTCGCGGGCCCAGTTCATGGTGGGCGGCGTGACGTTGTCGCCCTGCATGATGTGCACGGCGTTGCGAATGGGCGCCAGCGGGTTGCGAAGCTCGTGCGCGAGCATCGCCAGGAACTCGTTCTTGCGCCGGTCGGCCTCCTGCACGGCCGTGTACAGCCGGGCGTTCTCCATCGCAATGGATGCGCGGCTCACGACTTCCTTGGCCAGCGCCACGCGCGAGGAATCCAGCATCTCGAAAGGCGCACGCAGCACCAATGCGCCGCGCACGCGACCGCCGGCCAGTAGCGGGCAGATTGCCGCAGCCTGCGAGCCTTCGTGCCACAGCTCGAAATTCTTCTTCTCGAGGGATTTGGTGAGCGCCGCGCGCAGGCTCTCCGGCATCGCCTCGGATTCGTCGTCGCCCGGCGTCGGGTGCGTATCGATCCTGGTGATCGTTCCGTCGGTGACGAGCGCGAGGATGGCGCGCTCGGCCAGCATCGGCACGGCCACGTCGAACATGGCCCGGATGGTGTCCTCGATGTTCAGCGAGCGCGACAGGAGCTGGCTCGCCTCGGCCAGGTAATCGGCGCGATGGATCGCTTCTTCCGCAGCCGCCCTCGCCGCCTCGGACCGCGCCAAGGCCTCGCGAGCCGCGGCCTGCTGCTGCAGCTGGCGGTTCATTCGGAACAGCTCGACGAACACCCGCACCTTCGAGCGGAGCACCTCGGGCACGACCGGCGACGGGATGTAATCCACCGCGCCCAGGGCGTAACCGCGCTTGGCCTGGCGCTCGTCCACGTACGCCGTGATGAAGACAATCGGCGTCTGCGCGGACTTCTTGTACTGACGGATCAGGCCAGCCGTCTCCAGGCCGTCGATGTCCGGCATGTTGACGTCCAGCAGGATCACTGCAAACTCCTGCTCCAGGATGTAGCGCAGGGCCTCCTGGCCCGAGCGGGCGCTGATGATGTTCTGGCCGAGCTCGTCGAGGATGCTGCGGAAAACGACGTGCTTCTCCGGCAGGTCGTCGACTACCAGGATGTTGACCTTCTCCTGTTCCAGGGGCTGCGTCGCGCCCGGCGCTGCCGCGCCGGTCACTGGTGCAGCCAAGCGCGCAGGACGGCCAGAAGATCCTGCGTGTTGACCGGTTTCGAGAGATAGTCCCATGCGCCTGCTTCGATACATTTCTCGCGATCGCCCTTCATGGCTTTCGCTGTGACAGCCACCATCGGCAAGTTCTTGCCGGCCGGCAGCTTGCGGATTTCCTTCATGGTCGCCATGCCGTCCATCTCCGGCATCATGATGTCCATCAGGACGACCTTGATCTGCGGATCAGTTGCCACGCGGGCGATCGCATCGCGGCCATTATCGGCCCAGACGATGTCCATCCCGTGTTCTTCCAGCACGGTGGCGAGCGCAAAAATGTTACGCATGTCGTCGTCCACGATCAGCACGCGCTTGCCGGCCAGCGGCTTGCTGGATTCGTGGATGGTGTTGATGACGGAACGCTTGGCCTCCGGCAGCCGGGCCAGGTTGTGGTGCAGCGCCAGAAGTGTGCTGTCGAACAGCTTCGGCACGGTGTGCGCTTCCTGCACCACCAGCGAATCGTCGGAGTGCCAGTTGTACTTGCCCGCGTCCTTGCCGCCGCCGCGATAGATGAGCAGCTGCAGCGGGCCGATGCCGGCCTGCGCCGACAGCAGCCGCCGGCAATCCTGCGGGTCGATTCCGGGGAAGCCGTCTTCCAGCACAACGGCGTCGAACTCGCTCTCCTCGAGCGCCTCGACGATCTTGTCGGCGGTCTTGGCAACGGTGACGCTGACCTGCTCGTCCTCGATCTGCGCCAGGAATTCCTTGCGCGCGGCCACGTCCTTCAGCGCGACCAGCAAACTCTTTTGCGGCCGGGCCAGGTAGAAGTGCAGCTTGTCGAGCATCTCGTCCAGCACTTCCTTGGACTGGATCGGTTTTTCGAGGAAGGCCATCGCGCCCGAACGGAAGGCCCGCTCGCGAGAGTCATCGGTGGAGATCACGCACACGGGCAGGTGGCGCGCACCCATGTCCTGCTTGATGCGGTCCAGCACGCGCCAGCCGTCCATATCGGGCAGGTACATGTCCAGCGTGACCGCCGAGGGCTTGTATTGCGTTGCCAGCGTCAGTGCGCCGGCGCCCATCGAGGTCACCAGACCCTTGAAGCCCTTGGCCCTCGCGGCGTCCAGCAGGAAACGCGCGAATGCGAGGTCGTTCTCGACAATCAGCAGAACCAGATCGCTTTGCTGAATCGTGTCGCGGTCGTCGTTCGCTTCGTTGGCGGCGAGGCCACCTTCCTCCGCCACCACGACCGCATCCTCCACGATTGGTTCTGGACTGAGCATGCGCTTGATGCCGGGCACCGTCATGTCCACCCTCGACTCCGGCAGCTGCTGCGAGCGGCGCACGCCACGCGTGCCGGAATAAACCAGCGGCAGGTATAGCGTGAAGGTGCTGCCTTGGCCCGGCGCGCTGGATAGGCGGATCTCGCCGCCCAGCAGTTTTGACAGTTCGCGGCTGATCGCCAGGCCCAGGCCCGTGCCGCCGTACTTGCGGCTGGTGGAGCCGTCGGCCTGCTGGAAAGCCTCGAAGATGATCTGCTGCTTGTCGCCCGAGATGCCGATGCCGGTGTCCGACACGGCGAACGCCAGGACCTGCTGCGAGCGGTTGAGCTCCTCGTTGTCCGGTGTCCAGCCGGCGAAGACTTCTTCCACCGTCAGCGTCACATGGCCCTGGTGGGTGAACTTGAACGCATTGGACAGCAGGTTCTTCAAGATCTGCTGCAGGCGCTTCACGTCCGTGATCATCGAGGTCGGCAGGTTGACGCCCGTGTGGATCATGAAGTCCACGTTCTTCGCCTCGGCCACATGGCGGAACGTACGTTCCACATAAAGCTGCAGGTCCGACAGGCGCAGTTCGTTGACGTCCACCACCACCGTGCCCGACTCGATCTTGGACAGGTCGAGGATGTCGTTGATCAGCATCAGCAGGTCGTTGCCCGACGAGTGGATCGTCTTGGCGAATTCCACCTGCTTGGGAGACAGGTTGCCGTCCGGGTTCTTGGACAGCTGGTCCGACAGGATCAGCAGCGAGTTGAGCGGCGTGCGCAGCTCGTGCGACATGTTCGCGAGGAACTCCGACTTGTACTTGGACGTCAGCGCGAGCTGCTTGGCCTTGTCTTCCAGCGCCTGGCGCGCCTGTTCCACTTCCTGGTTCTTGCGTTCCACCTCGTGGTTCTGGTGCACCAGCAGCCGGGCCTTCTCCTGCAGCTCCTCGTTGGTTTGCTGCAGTTCCTGCTGGCGGCTCTGCAACTCCTGCGCGAGGGACTGCGACTGGGTCAGCAGATCTTCCGTGCGCATGTTGGCCTCGATCGTGTTGATCACGATGCCGATCGATTCCGTCAGCTGGTCCAGGAAGGCCTGGTGGGTCGGGTTGAAGCGCTCCACCGACGCCAGTTCCACGACACCGCGAACCTGGCCTTCGAAGATGATGGGCAGCACCAGCACGTTCAGCGGCGCCACCTCGGTCAGGCCCGAGGAGATCTTCAGCGTGTCGGGGATGTTGGAGGTGAGCAGGATCTTCTTGCGGTCGTATGCGCACTGGCCGACCAGCCCCTGGCCCAGGTCCACTTCCTTGCCGTACGAGCCATGGCCGTCGGATGCGTAACTGGCCATCAAGCGCAGCTTGGGCTGCTCGTGCGTGTAGCGCAGCACATAGAACTCGGCCTGCTGTGCGCCCACCACCGGCGCCAGTTCGGAGAGGATCAGGTGACCGACGGCCACCAGGTCCTTCTGGCCCTGCAGCATCCGCGAGAACTTGGCCAGGTTGGTCTTCAGCCAGTCCTGCTCCGTGTTCACCTGCGTGGTGTCTTTCAGGTTGCGGATCATCTCGTTGATCGTGTCCTTCAACGCGGCCACTTCGCCCAGCGCTTCCACGGTGATGGACCGGGTCAAGTCGCCCTGCGTCACGGCCGTGGCCACCTCGGCAATCGCTCGCACTTGGGTCGTCAGGTTGGCGGCCAGCTGGTTCACGTTCTCGGTCAGGCCCTTCCAGGTACCCGCGGCGCCCGGCACCTTGGCCTGGCCGCCCAGCTTGCCTTCCACGCCCACTTCGCGCGCCACCGTCGTCACCTGGTCGGCGAACGTCGCCAGCGTGTCGGTCATGGAGTTAATGGTGTCCGCCAGCGCGGCGATTTCGCCCTTGGCTTCCACGGTCAGCTTCTGGTCGAGGTCGCCGTTCGCCACGGCGGTCACGACCTTGGCAATACCACGCACCTGAGAGGTCAGGTTGCCGGCCATGAAGTTCACGTTGTCGGTCAAGTCCTTCCACGTGCCGGCCACGCCCTGCACATCGGCTTGCCCGCCCAACTTGCCTTCGGTACCCACTTCGCGGGCCACGCGGGTCACTTCCGATGCGAAGGATGAGAGCTGGTCCACCATGGTGTTGATGGTGTTTTTCAGCTCCAGAATTTCGCCCTTCACGTCCACGGTGATCTTCTTGGACAGGTCACCGGCCGCAACGGCCTTCGTCACGTCGGCGATGTTGCGCACCTGCGAGGTGAGGTTACCGGCCATGAAGTTCACGTTGTCGGTCAAGTCCTTCCAGGTGCCGGCCACGCCCTGCACGTCGGCCTGGCCACCCAGCTTGCCTTCGGTACCCACCTCGCGCGCCACCCGGGTCACTTCGGAAGCGAACGACCGCAGCTGGTCCACCATGGTGTTGATCGTGGCTTTGAGCTCCAGGATCTCGCCCTTCACGTCCACGGTGATTTTCTTGGACAGGTCGCCGGCCGCAACGGCCTTGGTCACGTCGGCGATGTTGCGCACCTGCGAAGTGAGGTTACCGGCCATGAAGTTCACGTTGTCGGTCAAGTCCTTCCAGGTACCCGCCACGCCCTGCACGTCGGCCTGGCCGCCCAGCTTGCCTTCGGTACCCACTTCACGCGCCACCCGCGTCACTTCCGAGGCGAACGATCGCAGCTGGTCCACCATCGTATTGATGGTGTTCTTCAGCTCCAGGATCTCGCCCTTCACGTCCACCGTGATCTTCTTGGACAAGTCACCGGCCGCCACGGCCGTGGTCACCTCGGCGATGTTCCGCACCTGGGCCGTGAGGTTGGAGCCCATGGAGTTCACCGAGTCGGTCAAGTCCTTCCAGGTACCGGCCACGCCCTGCACGTCGGCCTGGCCACCCAGCTTGCCTTCGGTGCCCACCTCTCGCGCCACCCGCGTCACTTCCGAGGCGAAGGACGAGAGCTGGTCCACCATCGTATTGATGGTGTTCTTCAGCTCCAGGATTTCGCCTTTCACGTCCACCGTGATCTTCTTGGACAAGTCGCCGGCCGCCACGGCCGTCGTCACATCCGCGATGTTGCGCACCTGCGAGGTGAGGTTACCGGCCATGAAGTTCACCGAGTCGGTCAAGTCCTTCCAGGTACCCGCCACACCCTGCACGTCGGCCTGGCCGCCCAGCTTGCCTTCCGTACCCACCTCTCGCGCCACCCGCGTCACTTCGGAAGCGAACGACCGCAGCTGGTCCACCATCGTGTTGATCGTGTTCTTCAGCTCCAGAATTTCGCCCTTGACGTCCACCGTGATCTTCTTGGACAGGTCACCGGCGGCCACGGCCGTGGTCACCTCCGCGATGTTGCGCACCTGGGCCGTGAGGTTGGAGCCCATGGAGTTCACAGAGTCGGTCAAGTCCTTCCAGGTACCGGCCACGCCCTGCACGTCGGCCTGGCCACCCAGCTTGCCTTCGGTACCCACTTCGCGCGCCACCCGCGTCACTTCCGAAGCGAACGATCGCAGCTGGTCCACCATGCTGTTGATGGTGTTCTTCAGCTCCAGGATTTCACCCTTCACGTCCACCGTGATCTTCTTGGAAAGGTCACCTGCCGCCACGGCCTTCGTGACTTCAGCAATGTTGCGCACCTGGGCCGTGAGGTTGGAGCCCATCGAGTTCACGGAGTCGGTCAAGTCTTTCCACGTGCCGGCCACGCCCTGCACGTCGGCGCGGCCGCCCAGCTTGCCTTCGGTACCCACTTCCCGCGCCACCCGCGTCACTTCGGAAGCGAACGACCGCAGCTGGTCCACCATGGTGTTGATGGTGTTCTTCAGCTCCAGGATCTCGCCCTTCACGTCCACTGTGATCTTTTTGGACAAGTCACCTGTGGCCACCGCTTTCGTCACGCCGGCGATGTTGCGCACCTGGGCCGTGAGGTTAGACGCCATGAAGTTGACGGAGTCGGTCAAGTCCTTCCAGGTGCCGGCCACGCCCTGTACATCGGCCTGACCTCCCAGCTTGCCTTCGGTGCCCACCTCGCGGGCCACCCGCGTCACTTCGGCGGAGAAAGTGCCCAGCTGCTGCACCATTTTGTTGATGATCATGGCGGTGCGCAGGAACTCGCCTTCCAGCGGCCGCCCATCGGCTTCGAGGGCCATCGACTTGGACAAGTCGCCTTGCGCCACCGCACCAATCACGCGCGCCACCTCGGACGTCGGGTGCACCAGGTCGGCGATGAGGGAGTTGATCGATTCGGCGGAGTCGCGCCAGAAACCGCTCGCATTGGGTACGTAGGCGCGCTCCTTGAGCTTGCCCTCCTTGCCGACCACGCGCGACAGGCGGGCCAGTTCGTGCGACATGCGCAGGTTCTCGGCCACGACGTCGTTGAAGGCATCGGCCACCTTGCCGAAGACGCCCGTCCAGTCCTGGGGCAGCTGGGCCGAGGCGTTACCCTTCTTCAGGTCCGTTAAGGCCGACAGGAACGTACGCGTGTATTCCGAGAGCACGTCCACCTCGTCCAGCACGGAATTGACAACGGCGACATCCGCCTGCCAGAACCCGGTGAGCTTGTCGTCCGGCAGCCTCCGGTGTTTTGTCGCGGCACGGCTCCCGGCCTCGACGGCCTTGAGTTTTTGAGATGTTCGCGCCGTCTGGGCCGTCAATTCGTTGAATTCCGCGGCGATCTTGCCGTAGACCCCATCCCATTCCGTGGGAAGCGTTACGCCCGGTTCCCCACGTCTGAACGCGCCCAACGCCTTCAGTACCAGTCTCAGCTCGCTGTCGCGCTGATCGGCCGAAGGCAATTTCGCCACTACTTCCATGCTAGCCCCCAATATATGTGTGTGTCACCCCTTGCCCCCTGCGGCAAGGCATCCGTCGACTCTGCAACAAATCGAAGCAGGTTACTGATTTCGGCAGGGACCTACAACATGGCGGAAATACCCAATCGGCCGCAAACCCAATACTGGCGCGGGCTGTAGGATGATGCCTACAGTAACATTCGGTGAAACATTACGGCCGCTTTCGGGTGCGGAACGGGCACCCCCAAAAACAAAAAGCCGCCCGAAGGCGGCTTCCTGTTGGAGCCAAAAGCTCAGTCCAGCGCCACCTTCTTGCCGTCCTTGTAGACGTACAGGGTGATGGCAGGGTTCTTCAGCTCGCCGTTGGGCTCGAACTGGATCGTGGTCGTGACACCCTTGAAGTTGGTCTTGATCAGCTCGGGCGTGTAGACCTTCGGGTCGACTGACTTGGCGCGCTTCATGGCGTCCACGAGGACGAACGTGGCGTCATAGGTGTACGGGCTGTACACCTGGAACTGGCCCGGGTACTTCTCGTCGTAGCGCTTCTTCCACGCGGTACCGCCCGGCATCTTGGCCAGCGAGGCGCCGCCTTCGGCGCAGACCACGTTGCCCAGCGTCTTGGCGCCGGCGGCGATCTTGATGATCTCCGAGGTGCAAATGCCGTCGCCGCCGAAGAACTTGACGTTCGCCATGCCCAGCTGTTCGATCTGGCGCAGCATCGCGCCACCCTGGGCGTCCATCCCGCCGAAGAAGATGGCATCGGGCGCCTTGCCCTTGATCGACGTCAGGATGGCCATGAAGTCCGTCGCCTTGTCGGTCGTGAACTGCTCGTCGACGACCTGCATGCCCTTGGACTTCGCGGTCTTCTTGAACACTTCGGCAACGCCCTGCCCGTAAGCCGTACGGTCGTCGATGATGGCGACCTTCTTCAGCTTGAGCTTGTCCGCTGCGTAGAAGGCCAGGCCCGCGCCCAGCGCGTTGTCATTGGCGATGATGCGGTACGTGGTCTTGTAGCCGGGCTTGGTCAGGCCGGGGTTCGTGGCCGCGCCAGTGACGTGGGGAATTCCGCAGTCGTTGTAGACCTTGGCGGCGGGGATGGTGGTGCCGGAGTTCAGGTGGCCCACCACGCCAGCGACCTTCGAATCGCACAGTTTCTGGGCGACCGCCGTGCCCTGCTTCGGATCGGCTGCGTCGTCTTCCTCGACGAGCTCGAACTTGATCTTCTTGCCACCGATGGTGACCCCTTGCTTGTTCAGATCCTCGACGGCCATGCGGGCGCCGTTGGCGTTGTCCTTGCCATAGTGGGCCTGGGCACCGGACATCGGCGCGACGTGGCCGATCTTCACCACGGTGTCCTGCGCGGACGCAATGCCCCATACAGCGGCAATGGCAGCGGCAACCGTCAGTTTGAACTTCATTTGCATAAATTGACCTCCAGAGTAGGAAAAAGGTTGAGATTATCTTTTGGGCTCAACGGCGGCGAACATATCGCAATTTCCGCACCCGGGCCATAGGGAAAGGTCTAGGTGGGCTCCGATAAGCGCGTTTGCCTTGATCGCAGTCGAGCTAATGCCCTTTTTTTGACAGCCGATCTTATCGGCGCCTGGCTGCGTCAATTTCGTCCGCGAAAGCGTGGGCGACCGTTTCCCGCACCACGGCCTCGATCTCATCGCGCAACAGCGGCGCGATGGAACGGGTCTGCTCCAGCACGGTGGCGGCAATGGCTTCGCGCAGCCTGCGTTCCAGCGTCAGGTCCACCCTCTGCAGCACGCGCTCGACCAGATCTTCCTGCAGCGTGGCCGCGTCTCCCGCCGGCCGGGCTTGCGCGGCCGGCTTGACGACTTCCGTCAGCGTGGGCACGTAGCGGGGCGGAGTTCGGCTCGCCATCACTGGGCATCCTTGGGCGCAGCGTCATGCCGAGTGATCGCGTAGCCGCGGTCGGCGTAGTGCTTCCAGCGCTGCCGGCCCTGCTGCCGGTCTTCGTCCCCGACACCCACGACCTCGATCAGGCGCTCAAACCGCTCGAAGCCTTCGGGGACGGCACCACCCAGGTTCACCAGAACCTGCTGATGGGGCGCGGAGCGCGCGGATTCGGCCAGCACCACGGGCGAGGCCGCCAGCATCGTGGGCGTTGCCGCGGTGCCCAGGCAGTGGGGCACGAACTCGAGCGCCGAAAACGTCCACAGGGCCGTATCCAGCTCGCTCAACTGGCGGCTGTCGCCGGTCACGACCACTTTCGCGCCCGTGGCGACGGCCTTGCGCAGCAGCCGGCAGGCGTAGCCCGTCTTTTCGGGAGCGTTGAAGTGGAAGGTGACCTCGGTCATGTATGGCTATTTTCGCTTGGCCGGGCGTTTGGCGGCCTTCGCGGGTGCGACCCGTTGCTGGTCCAGCAGGAATTGCACCAGCATTCCCACCGGGCGTCCGGTCGAGCCCTTGGCGCCGCCGCTTTTCCAGGCCGTGCCCGCGATATCCAAGTGCGCCCACGGATAGGCTCCGGCAAAACGCTGCAGGAACTTGGCCGCATTCACGGCACCCCCTGCACGCCCGGCCACGTTGGCCACATCAGCGAAATTGCTCTTGAGCCCTTCGGCGTATTCGTCGTCCAGCGGCATGCGCCAGCACGGGTCCATCGCGGCCTCGCCCGCGTCGTGCAAGGCCTGGGCCAGGGCGTCGTCGCTCGCGAAGAGGCCGCTGCGCACGCCGCCCAGGGCGACCACGCAGGCGCCCGTCAGCGTCGCGATATCCACCACCGCACGCGGCTTGAACCGCTCGGCATACGTCAGCGCGTCGCACAGGATCAGGCGCCCTTCGGCATCCGTGTTGAGAATCTCGATGGTCTGCCCGGAGAGGCTCTTGACGATATCGCCCGGCTTGACCGACCGGCCGTCGGGCATGTTTTCGCAGCTGGGGATGAGGCCGATGACGTTGATCGCGGGCTTGAGCTCGCCGATGGCGCGGAAGGTGCCCAGCACGCTCGCTGCGCCGCCCATGTCGAACTTCATCTCGTCCATGTCGGCGGACGGCTTGATCGAGATGCCGCCGCTGTCGAAAGTGATGCCCTTGCCCACCAGCACCACCGGCGCGTCGGCGGCGCCCGCGCCGGTGTACTTCAGCACGATGAAGCGAAGCGGCTCTTCCGATCCCTTGGCCACGGCCATGAACGATCCCATGCCGATCTTGGCGACCTCCTTGGGGCCCATCACCTCGCACTTCAGTCCGTGGGCCTTGGCGAGCTTTTTGGCTTCTTCGCCCAGGCGCGTCGGCGTGGCGTGGTTGGGGGGCAGGTTGCCGAGCTCCCGTGCGAACTCGATTCCGTTGGCCGCGGCCCTGGCGCCGGCGAAGGCCACCTGCAGGCGCGACGCGTCGGCCACGGCGATGGTGACGCGCTGCAATTCGCGCCCTTCGGGCTTCGATTTGGTGGCGACGTACACATAGCTCGATTCAGCCGTGGCCGACACGGCGGCGCGCACCGCATCCTCCTTCGCGTCGGCGGGCAGGCAGATCACCAGTCGCTTGGCGCCGGAGGTGCGCAATGCGCCCATGGCCGCGGCCACCGCCGAATGCACCTTCTTGGGCGAGCCATCTCCACAGCCCGCCAGCACCAATCGCGTGGCAGCCACGCCCGCACTGCGGTAGGCTTGCAACAGCTTGCCGGCCTTGGGCTCCAGGTCACGCGCCTTGAGCGCCTCGGCCGCCAGGCTGGACAGGGCGTCTTTGCCGGCCTTGAAGTTCTCGCCAACGAGCACGACGAGCGCGTCGCATTTTTCGGCGGCAGCGCCTGCAAGGCCCAGGGTCTTGAGTTCGAAGTCCATAATTCGCTGTTTTTCTCTCGCTTATTGACGATCGCGCCGATGTTATTCCATTCCTCCCTGCGCAAGGAACTTGCCCGCAGTTTCGGCGCGACCCTGGTGGTGCTGGTAACGATCGTCATGACCATGACGCTCGTGCGCACGCTCGGCCAGGCTACGCGCGGCTCGGTCAATCCCCAGGAAGTGATGATGGTGATGGGCTACACGGTGCTGGGCTACCTGCCCACCATTCTCACCATGAGTCTGTTCATCGCGATCGTCGGGTCCTTGTCACGCATGTACCGAGACAGCGAAATGGTGATCTGGTTCGCCGCAGGCCGGGGCTTGTCCGCCTTCCTTGCCCCCCTGTTCCGCTTCGCCTGGCCGGTGCTGCTCGTGGTGGCGCTTCTGGCCATGGTGGTCTGGCCCTGGGCGAACCAGCAGACCCAGGAGCTGAAGGACCGTTACGGCAAGCGCGGCGACCTGGAGCGCGTCGCGCCTGGCCAGTTCCAGGAATCGGCCAGCGGCAACCGCGTCTTCTTCCTGGACAAAGACACGCCGGACAACAAGTCGGGCAAGAACATTTTTATCTCCACCAATGAACGCGGCAAAGAGACCGTCACGTCCGCGCGCAGCGGCCGAATCATCAGCATCGGCGAAGGCCAGTTCCTGGTGCTGTCCAACGGACAGCGTCTGGAGCGTACAGCCGGCAACACCGAATTGAAGATCAGCGAGTTCGAGGAATACACGACCCAGGTGGGCGCCAGTGAGCTCGCCGCCCGCGACGATGCGCCGGCCAAAGCCCGCTCCACCCTCGATCTTGCGAAAGAACCCACGCGGCTGCACCTGGCGGAACTGGCATGGCGCATCGGCCTGGCGCTGGCCGCGCTCAATTTCGTGGTGATCGCCATCACGGTGTCCAGCGTCAACCCACGTGCAGGCCGCAGCGGCAATCTCGTGTTTGCCCTGTTCGCCTTCGTCGTCTACTACAACCTCCTCAACCTCGGACAGACCTGGGTCGCCACGGGACAGCTGGGATTCGGCGCGCTGCTGCTGGGCCTGCATGGCGGCGTGCTGGTGGTGGGGCTGGCCTGGCTGGCCAAGCAGCACAACAACTGGACCTTCCGGCAGCTGTTGCGTCGGGACACCCTGCGCACCGAAGGCGCGGCATGAAGACGATCCGCCGCCTGATTTATCGGGAAGTGCTGGCGGCCGTGGTGTTCGTGGCCGTGGGCTTCCTGGCGCTGTTCTTCTTCTTCGACTTCGTCGACGACCTGCCTAACGTCAGCAAGGCCGGTAGCGCCTACCGGCTCACCCAGGCCCTGGCTTATGTCACGCTCCTGATCCCAAGCCACCTGTACGAGCTGCTGCCCATCGCGGTGCTGATAGGCACCATTTTCGTCATGGCCCGCCTCGCCCAGAGTTCCGAGTACACGATCCTGCGCACCAGCGGGCTCGGGCCCTGGCGCGCGCTTCGCACGCTCCTCACCTTGGGGCTGATGTTCACACTGCTCACGTTCGCCGTCGGCGATTACCTCGCGCCCGTGGCGGGCCGCACGGCGCAGCTGCTCAAGGCGCGCCTGGAAGGGCGCATCAGCATCGGCCAGACGGGCGCGTGGCTGAAGGAGAGGCAGCCGTACAACACCTACAACGTGAACGTCGGCGCGCTCACGCCCGATGGCAACATGCAGGCCGTGCGCATCTTCGAATCGGATGCCCGGGGATTTCTCGTGTCCATCACGCAGGCCCCTAAGGGCCGTTTCGCCGACGACGGCGCCTGGCTGCTGGACGACGCGGAGCGCAGCGAATTCGCATCCTCTGGTGGCGATATCGCCAAGGTCGACCGGGTGAAGGTGCCCACGCTGCGCTGGCCCACCGAGATCACGCCGGAGATGGTGTCCGTGGCGCTGCTCAAGCCCGACCGCATGAGCACGATCGACCTGTTCCAGTACATCCGCCACCTCGAGGCCAACGCCCAGACCTCGCAGCGCTACGAGATCGAATTCTGGCGCAAGGTTTTCTACCCGCTCAGCTGCATGGTGATGGTGGTGCTCGCCCTGCCCTTCGCCTACCTGCATTTCCGCGCGGGCGGGATCACCAGCTATGTGTTCGGCGGCGTGCTGATCGGCATCAGCTTCTTCCTGCTGAACAATGTGTTCGGCTACATCGGCAACCTGCAGAACTGGTGGCCGTGGCTGACGGCGGCAGCGCCGGGCCTCATCTACAGCATGTTCTCGCTGGGCGCGTTCGGCTGGCTGGTGCTTCGAAGATGACCGAGCGAGCCGTCATCCTTTTTGGTCATGGCTCGCGCGACCCGTTGTGGCGCGCGCCGATGGACGCGGTTGCCGAGCGCGTCGTGGCGAAGGGAATCACCGTGCGCTGCGCGTTCCTTGAACTGACCCAGCCCGACTTGCAAAGCGCGGTGGCGGAATTGGTGGCGCTTGGCGCGAGGCAGATAGCCATCGTCCCGATGTTCCTCGGAACGGGGCGCCACGCGCGGGCGGATCTGCCGCGGCTGGTCGATGAACTCAAGGGCGTTCACCCCGGCTTGCAGATAGACGTGCGCGTATCGGTCGGCGAAGAGCCGCGAGTGCTGGACCTGCTGGCAAGCATCGCAAGCGAGTAGCGACCAGTCACTGATCAGATGCCGCCGCTCTCTTGGATTCGGCCGCCTCGTCAGCCTTTGCCTGCTCCTGCCGGGCTGCAGCGGGATCGAGCGGAGCCCTCCGATCCGAATAGTCGATCACAAACCCCAATGCATGCATGGATGCATCGCTGCCAACCCATCGGATCTCCTCCAGATGCTTCCGCATTTTGGAATGGGCGCTGTCGATCCCGTTGCTCGCGCTTTCGCGCTCCTTCCTGGCCGCGACTTGTTGGCGGCCAGCTGTGCTAAATGATTGGAGACCCGTCTCGTGAGCGTTTACAGCGGCCTCATGTTTACGAAGTGCTTCGTCATGCTCGGGAGAGCCAAGCCGGAGTGTTGCGCAACTCAGCGCTCGTGCCAGGGCGTAAACCGCTTTATTCGTCGTTGTGAGTGCCTGGTCGGCTGTCTTGTACTGTCCGGTGGCTTCCTTCAGATCCAGTTCGGCGCCGGCATGCAGCGCGGAATACTGTGCGTGCCGCTGCGTTGCGCGCAGGAACGCATCGACAGGCGGACTGTCCCTGACCAGGGCCCAAAGCTCAGGATCCACGAAGATGCGGATCTCGCCGCCCGGGAGATAGCTCAACACGATCGCCTTGGCGTCCGGGAACAGGTGGCGGAACTGCGTCGCCGGCCATTGTTGCAGCTCGTGAGTGTCCGGCGGCAGGAGTGGCGGCGGGGGTTGCGGGGGCGTCTCGACGGCATGTTGCCGAACCAGGCCCAGGACGGGCTCCTGTGCGATCGCCGTCCCGGTCGGCGGTCCCTGCTGCGGTCGATCCAGGATATTGGATCGGGCTACGTTGCTGACATTGGCTCCTGTTGGTTGCATTTTTCGTCCCGGTCAGGCGTGTGTGGCCATGGGCATCGCCGAGACAATCGCCTCCCACATCTGGGAGCCATGCGACGCGACGTCGGACAGTTGCTGCCACAACTCCTGCGCGGACATCGCCGAATCGAGCCGCAACTTCATCGTGACCACGACGTCGTCGCTCTGGGGAAAAAGGCTGAAGACGCATTCGCCGCCGTAGCCGCTGATGTAGTTCGCCTCGAGCAGGGCTTTGGTGATGTCTAGCTGCTCCGGCGAGAACCCGCCCAGTAGTATTCGCACCTGCAGGAGGTTTTCGTCGTAGTTGGGTTCGTGCTCCAGCAGCACGTTTACCTCACCGACCTTCACGCGGCCGTGGGACAGCAGCGGCGTCGGGTCCGCCAGGCCGCCGACGCGGGCCAGTTCCTGCAGCAATGATTGGTATTGCTCGGCTGTCATGATTTACTGCCTTGACGCGGTTGATTCCTACGCTGAGTAACACCCAATCTGAGTTGGTTCAGCCGCTGCCGGTCAATTTTTCCTATCTGGCGCGCAGGCCTCATCCCGGCCGGCCGGCCGGCACGCAATACCAAGCCTGCCGAAATTCACGCACCACCTCACCGCCTCCCTGGGCGACGATCTGATAGCCGATCACCAGGAACCCCACATCGAAGGTGCGAACCCGCGCATCGAAGATCGGCGGGCCCAAAGGCAACTCGCGCCCGCAGTCGTACTTGACGAGCTTTCCCACCAGCCCAGGGGGATCGTTGCGCGGCTCGTAGTCCACGGAAAGCTTGCCGCGCCCCAACGCCTTCCACTCGGCCCGTTTCAGCCGCTCGCCGCCGGGCCCCCGGCACACTTGTACTTCGCACCACATACTGTCTAAGCATACAGTGGTTTGCGCTCCGCGGATCGAATGGTCGGGCATAATGAATTTCCTTCTTAGAAGAAATTCGGTATGAATCTCCATCAATTCAGATTCGTCCAGGAAGCTGTGCGCCGCAACCTCAACCTCACCGAGGCGGCGAAGGCCCTGCACACGTCCCAGCCGGGCGTATCCAAGGCCATCATCGAGCTGGAGGAGGAGCTGGGGGTCGAGATCTTCGCTCGGCATGGCAAGCGCTTGAAGCGGGTTACGGAGCCGGGCCAGCACGTGCTCAAGAGCATCGAGCTGATCATGCGCGAGGTGGGCAACCTGAAGCGCATCGGCGAGCAGTTCAGCGCGCAGGACAGCGGCACGCTTTCCATCGCCACCACGCACACACAGGCGCGCTACGTGCTGCCCGTGCCGGTGGCCAAGTTGCGCGAGGCCTATCCCAAGGTGAACGTCAGCCTGCACCAGGGCTCACCCGACCAGGTGGCGCGCATGGTGATCGACGAAATCGCGGAGATCGGCATCGCCACCGAATCGCTGTCGGACTACCAGGAGCTGGTCACCCTGCCCTGCTACGAATGGCAGCACGTGTTGGTGCTGCCGCTGAATCATCCGCTGGCCAAGGCAGAGCGCATCCACCTGGAGGAGCTCGCGGCCGAGCCGATCATCACCTACCACCCGTCCTTCACGGGGCGCACGCGCATTGACGCCGCCTTCGCACACAAGAAGCTCACGCCGCGCATCGCGCTGGAAGCGATCGACTCCGACGTGATCAAGACCTACGTGCGCCTCGGACTGGGCATCGGCATCGTCGCCGAGATGGCGGTGCGTGACGACGGCAGCAACTCGGACCTGGCGGTGCGTCCGCTGGGCCACTTGTTCGGCCCCAACCTCGCGCGCGTCGCCTTCAAGCGCAGCGCGTATCTGCGAAACTTCGTGTACAAATTCGCCGAGCTCCTGTCGGACCGGCTCGACCGCAACCTGATCGCCAAGGCCATGACCGGCCACGCCAGTGATTATGAGATGTGACCCCAAGAGCATGATGAGCACACCCCGCACCCCAGTCCTCGCCACCAAGTTCCCCACCATGGGCACGACCATCTTCACGGTCATGTCCGCCCTTGCCACCGAGAAAAATGCCGTCAACCTCGGGCAGGGTTTCCCGGATTTCGATTGCGACCCGCGACTGGTGGACGCCGTCACGGACGCGATGAAGAAGGGCCTGAACCAATACCCGCCCATGACCGGCGTGCCCTCGTTGCGCGCAGCCGTGGCCGCCAAGATCACCACGATGTACGGCCACAGCTACGACGCCGCCAACGAGATCACGATCACCGCGGGCGCCACGCAGGCCATCATCACCGCCATCCTCGCCGTGGTCCGCCCCGGCGACGAGGTGATCGTGCTCGAGCCCTGCTACGACAGCTACGTGCCCAACATCGAGCTGGCCGGCGGCATCGCAGTGCGCGTGCCATTGACGCCGGGCACGTTCCGGCCGGATTTCGACAAGATTGCGGCGGCCATCAATGGCAAGACGCGCGCGATCATTGTCAACAGCCCGCACAACCCCAGCGCCACCGTCTGGTCCCGTGCAGACATGCTCACGCTGCAGGAGCTGCTCGCGCCCACGGACGTGCTGCTGATCAGCGACGAGGTGTACGAGCACATGGTCTTCGACGGCCAGGAGCACCAGAGCGCGGCGCGCTTCCCGGGCCTCGCGGCGCGGGCTTTCATCGTCTCCAGTTTTGGCAAGACCTATCACGTCACCGGCTGGAAGGTCGGCTACGTGGCGGCACCACAAACGCTGACTGCCGAATTCCGCAAGGTGCACCAGTTCAACGTGTTCACCGTCAACACACCGGTGCAACATGGCCTGGCCGCCTACATGGCCGACCCCCAGCCCTACCTGCAGCTGGCAGCCTTCTACCAGCGCAAGCGCGACTTGTTCCGTGAGGGCCTGAAGCGCACCAAGTTCAAGTTGCTGCCCAGTGAAGGCACGTACTTCCAGTGCGTCGACATCTCCGCGGTGAGCGACCTCGGCGAGGCCGATTTCTGCAAATGGCTCACGACCGAGATCGGTGTTGCCGCCATCCCGCTGTCGGCGTTCTACGGCAACGGCTTCGACCAGCGCGTCGTGCGCTTTTGCTTCGCCAAGAAGGACGAGACGCTGAACTCCGCGCTGGATAGGCTGGCCAAGCTGTAGCGCCTCAGCACTGGATCGAGTTGCGGCAAAACTTGTCCAGCTCCATCACCACGGCCTGGCTGGTGACGGCGTTCTTCGCCTTGGGGCCGACATCCAGGCTCAGCTTCATCGCATACTTCTTGAAGAAGTCATCGAAAAGCTCTCCGCCCAGCGTCGCATAGGCCGTGAGCTGGTCCGTCTTGGGGTCGTGCGAGAGCAGCACGGCACACAGAGGCTGCGTGGCCGGGCCTGAGAGCACCCGCGCGCCGCGCGCGGGATCGTACTGGCTGTGATCCGCGCAACAGTGGATCAATTCGTCCTGCACGCCGCGCTGGGCGCGCGTTTTTCGGAAGCTGATGAAGCTCACCTCGCGCGTGGGGTAGACCAGCTGGTGGGCGCATATCGCGGAAAAGGCGACCACGCTCTTTTGCGGGCCGACGCCGCCCGGCCACGCGTAGGCATCACGGCTCTTGGTGCTCAGCGATTGGGGTAGCGCGGGCTTGCCCAGGTCCAGCAGGAACACGGGCGTCGCCTCGAAGGGATAGTGGAAGACGTAGTTGGTTCGCGGCTTCAGACCGCCTGCTTTGAGCGGCTCACCCGTGGGCGTTACCAGCAACACAGGCGCGTAAGGCCTGGGCTTTGCATCTCCGGCGAAGGCCGGAAGCGCAGCGGCGGCAGACACGCAGGCGGCGCCCGCCGTGCACGACTCGATGAAGCTGCGTCGATCCATGGTCGATAGAAGTAAACCATGCACACTCCAGCGGGCGCACCGGGCTTTGTACCGAGGACCAAAGTAGCCATGTGCGGGAAATGCGCGGCAGTAGGAATTCAACTCGCGCGTCCGACACGGCGATAAGCCGCCTGTCAGCTATTGAGCTGGCCCCACAACTTGTCCAGGCGCTTCACGCTAACGGGCTGAGGCGTGCGCAGTTCCTGCGCGAAGAAGCTCACGCGCAGTTCCTCCAGCAGCCAGCGGAATTCCTGCATGCGGTCGTCCGCGGCGCCCTTGCGTTCGGCTACGAGCCGCCAGTAGCGCTGCTCCTGGGGTTTGAGTTCCGCCAGCCGCGCGGCGTCCCGCGCGGGGTCGGTGCGCAGCTTGTCCAGCCGCAGGGTGATCGCCTTCAGGTAGCGCGAAAAATGCTGCAACTGTGTCCACGGCGTCGTCGCCATGAAGCGCTTGGGCACCAGTCGCTGGAGTTGCTGCAGGGCATCGGCCGCCGCTTCGGGGTGATTGCGGGTGTCCTTGATCTTTCTTGCCGCCACCGCGTATTCGGTGAGGATGGTGCCCGCGAGACGCGCCACCTCGTTCGCAATGAGCGTCAGGCGGCCGCGCCCTTCGTCGATTCGCCGCTTGAAATCGGCTTCGTTCCCCGGCAAGGGCGCCTGCAAGAAGGCCCGCTCGAGCGCGACTTCTATCACCTGGTCGCGCAGTTCTTCCTGTGTCCCCAGCGGCATGTACGCCACGGCCATTTTCTGCAGGTCGGGGATGTTCTTTTCCAGGTACTTCAGGGCGTCCTTGATCTGCAGCGCGAAGAGCCGGCGCAAGCCCGCCCGGTGCTTCGCCGCGGCGACTTCGGGTTCGTCGAACACCTCGATGGTCACCGCGTCGCCCAGGTCGATCAGGGCGGGGAAGCCCACCAGGCTGGTGCCGCCTTTGCGCACCTCCATCAGCTCGGGCAGTTCGCCGAAGTTCCAGGCGGTGTGACGCTCGCCGGCGGCTGGCTCGACTCCCTCTTTCCCCCGGGGAGGATGTCCGGCTCCCTCTCCCGCCTGCGGGGGAGGGTTGGGGTGAGGGTCTGCCTTCGCCGCCACCTTCATCCCCGCCAACGCCTGGAACGCCCCCCTCGCCTGCGCCCCCAACTCCGCCTTCAACGCGCCGAGATTGCGCCCCATGCCCAGTTGACGGCCATGCTCGTCCACGATGCGGAAGTTCATGAACAGGTGCGCCGGCAGCATGTCCAGCTTGAAATCCGCGCGCTTCACGTCGAGGCTGGTGGCATCGCGCACCTGCTTCAAAAGCGCATCAGTCAGTGACCCGACGGCCCATGCGTGGGGTTCCGACAGCTGCCCCGCCAGCCGCGCCGCCGACTCCGGCAAAGGCACGAACCGCGACCGGGGGCGTTGCGGCAGGCTCTTGAGCAGCGCCTGCACCTTGTCCTTGAGCATCCCCGGCACCAGCCAATCAGCGCGATCCTCGCTCACCTGGTTCAGCACGAACAGCGGCACCGTCACGGTGATGCCGTCACGGACGTCCCCGGGTTCGTGCAAATAGTGGGCGGCGCAGTCCACGCCGCCCAGCCGGATCGTCTTCGGGAACGCGTCGGTGGTGATGCCGGCGGCCTCGTGCCGCATCAACTCGTCGCGCGTGAGCTTGAGCAGCGAGGGATCGGCGCGGCTCGCCTCGCGGAACCAGCGCTCGAAGGTGGCGCCGCTGAAGACATCGCGAGGGATGAACTTGTCATAGAACGCGTAGATCAGCTCCTCGTCAACCAGCACGTCCTGTCGGCGCGACTTGTGCTCCAACTCTTCCACCTGCTTCACCAGCTTCTGGTTGGCGGCCAGGAACGGCAGCTTCGTTTCCCATTGGCCGGCCACCAGGCCCTCGCGGATGAAGATCTCCCGTGCGCCCTGCAGGTCAACGCGCGCGAACGGCACGCGCCGGCCGCTGTAGATGACCAGGCCGTAGAGCGTGGCGCGTTCCAGCGACATCACCTCCGCCGCCTTCTTTTCCCAGTGCGGATCCAGCAGCTGCTTTTTCAGCAGGTGGCCCGCGACCTGCTCTATCCACAGCGGCTCGATGTTCGCGATGCCGCGACCGAACAGGCGTGTCGTCTCCACCAGCTCGGCGCAGACGATCCAGCGGCCTGGCTTTTTCTTGAGGTGCGCGCCGGGGTGGCGATAGAACTTGATGCCGCGGGCGCCGAGGTACACATCTTCTTCTTCCGGCTTCACGCCGATGTTGCCCAGCAGGCCGGCGAGCATCGACTTGTGCAACTCCTCATAACTCGCGGGCTGGGTGTTCAGGCGCCACTTGTGTTCCGCCACCACCGTGTGCAGCTGGCTGTGGATGTCGCGCCACTCACGCACGCGCCGCACGTTGATGAAGTTCTGGCGCAGGAGCTGCTCGTATTGGCGGTTGGAGAGCTTGTGCTCATTCCCATGGCCGCCGCGAGCCTCATGAATCCACTTCCACAGCCGCAAGTAGCCCGAGAACTCGCTCTTCTCGTCGTCGAACTTCGCATGCTGCTGGTCTGCCTGTGCCTGCATTTCCATCGGACGATCGCGCACGTCCTGCACCGACAGCGCCGACGCGATGACCAGCACTTCGTCGAGCGCGCCGCGCTCGCGGCCTTCCAGGATCATGCGGCCCACCCGCGGGTCCAGGGGGAGCTTCGCAAGTTCGGCACCCATCGACGTCAGCTCGTTCGCATCGTCCACGGCGCCGAGTTCGTTCAGCAGCTGGTAGCCATCGGCGATCGCGCGGCGCGAGGGCGCCTCGATGAAGGGGAAATCCTCCACGCCACCCAGCCGCAGCGATTTCATGCGCAAGATAACGCCGGCGAGCGACGAGCGCAGAATTTCCGGATCGGTAAACCGCACCCGCCCCGAAAAATCCTTCTCGTCGTACAGGCGGATGCAGATGCCGTTGGCGACGCGGCCGCAGCGGCCGGCCCGCTGGTTCGCGGCGGCCTGGCTGATCGGCTCGACCAGCAGCTGCTCCACCTTGCTGCGGAAGCTGTAGCGCTTCACGCGCGCGGTACCCGCATCGATCACGTAGCGGATGCCAGGCACCGTGAGCGAGGTCTCGGCCACATTGGTGGCCAGTACGATGCGCCTGCCGGTGTGGCTGTCGAAGATGCGATCCTGCTCGGCCTGCGACAGGCGGGCGAAGAGCGGCAGAACCTCCGCATTGCGGGTGAGCGGACTGTGCGCCAGGTGCTTGCGCAGGTGGTCGGCCGCTTCGCGGATTTCGCGTTCCCCCGGCAGGAAGACCAGCACGTCCCCGCCTCCGCCGCCTTGCCACAGCTCGTCCACGCCATCGGCAATCGCCTCGTTCAGCCCGTAGTCGCGCGATTCCTCGAAGGGCCGCCAGCGCTGCTCCACCGGATACATCCGGCCCGACACATAGATGACCGGCGCCGGACCGTGCCTTGACCCGAAGTGTTGCGCGAAGCGGTCCGCGTCGATCGTGGCGGATGTCACGATGATCTTCAGGTCGGGCCGGCGCGGCAGGATCTCGCGCAAGTAGCCCAGCAGGAAGTCGATGTTGAGGCTGCGCTCGTGTGCCTCGTCGATGATGATGGTGTCGTAGGCCTTGAGCAGCGGGTCGGTCTGCGTTTCGGCCAGCAGGATGCCGTCGGTCATCAGCTTGACCGATGCGCCCTGCGAGAGGCGGTCCTGGAAGCGCACCTTGAAGCCGACCACCTCGCCCAGCGGTGTCTTCAGCTCCTCGGCGATGCGCTTGGCCACGCTGGAGGCGGCAATGCGGCGAGGCTGGGTGTGGCCGATCATGGGGCCACGGCCACCGGGGTAATTGAGCTTCCCGCGTCCCATGGCGAGAGCGATCTTCGGCAGCTGGGTCGTCTTTCCCGAGCCGGTCTCGCCGCAGACGATCACGACCTGGTGGGCCGCGATCGCCGCCATGATCTCCTCGCGCTTGGCGGAAACCGGCAGGGATTCGGGAAAGGTAATGCTCAGGGACGTCAAGGCAGCGTTGCTCAAAGCCCTCGATTATCGGCGCGCCGGCCCCCTTCGCGGCGCGCTCTTGTGCCTGTCGCCCTCAGGCCGCGTCCGTGGCAGGCAGCTCGGCGATCCGGCCTGCCGCCTGGTCGTGCCACGCCACTCGGGTGGCATAGCTCCAGGCGGTGCGCGACATGGCGCCGGCCATGGCCACGGCCGCCGAGGGTTTCACCTGCGCCGTCGTGGCCAGGATGCCCACGCCCACCTGTGCCTCCCAGTGCGCCTGGCCCTCTTCCAGGTCCGCCGCGCTGGTGCTCAGCTTCACCGGGCGTGACAGGCGCTCGGCCACCAGGCGGCCCATCTGCACGAGGCGCTGCGTGTCGTTGGCGGCGCGCACCAGCAGCAGGAAGCCATCGTCGCCCAGGCGTCCCATCTCGACATCCGCCGGCACGCAGCGCCGAAGCCGGCTCCCGCAGACGAACAGCGCGTGGTTGAGCGCCGCGCGGCCATGGAGCTTCTCCAGCGTATAGAGGTTGCCGATGGAGATGACCGCCACGCCCACGGGACGACTGAGGTCTTCACGCTGGGTGAAAAAAGCCAGCCCCACCATTTCGCCGGTTCCCGCGTGCGAGCGCATGCGGGTGACCGGGTCGTAGGCAGGCCCGTGCGCGACAACCTCCCGCAGCTCGATCAGGTAGGAATAGCGGATCCACATCGCCGTCGCCATGGCCGCCACGTAAGCGACGGCGGCCACGGCGCTCACCGCGTGGACGCCCCAGGGAACGCCCTCGCGATGCAGCGCAATCCAGCTCAGGCCTGTGACCGCCACCAGCATGCACGACACCCCCGATACCGCCAGCCATGCCAGCCGGTCGCCTCGCCGCGCGCTGCGGATGCAGGCCGCCAGCATCGCGGCGCCGACTCCCAGGGCCATGACCGAGCTGAGCGCCAGCGACTGCACGGCCTCCAGCGTCCAACCCACGCCAAGCACCATGGCTGCGAGCGCGATCATGCCGCCGCGCAGCTTGCGGGCGGTTTCCGCGTGACGCATCGCACCCAGCATGGACAACAGCATCAGGGCGAGCATCGTGGTCGTCAGCACGGCGATATGCGCGAGCAGCCGGGTCTCGAAGGGGCCGGCGATCGGCAGCCAGCCCAGGTAGGCAACGACGAACAAAGCCGACACCAGCGAGGACAAGGCGGCCGTCAGCGCCACGCGCTGCAGGGAGCGCGCAAACGCGGCCAGCGATCCCGCAAGCACGAGGGCGACACTGCCGAAGAACGCACCCCAGAAGCCGATAACAAGGGAATTCATAGGGTCCCGACCATACCTGCCCGACCCCGCGAACGCAATCGGATTGCGTAGGTGATTGCCGTACACTTTCGGCAAACCCGCCACGCATCCGACCCAATCGACTTTCCGCGCCGATGTCTACCGTCTTCAACTTCACGTTCGTGCCCTGGTTCCGGTCGGTGGCGCCCTACATCCACATGCACCGGGGCAAGACCTTCGTGGTCGGCATGGCGGGCGAGGCTATCGCGGCCGGCAAGCTCCAGCACATCGCGCAGGACCTTGCGCTGATCCAGAGCATGGGCGTGAAGATCGTCCTCGTGCACGGCTTCCGTCCACAAGTGACGGAGCAGCTCAAGGCCAAGGGCCATGCCGCCAAGTACTCGCATGGCATGCGCATCACCGACGAGGTCGCGCTCGACTCCGCCCAGGAGGCCGCAGGCCAGCTGCGTTACGAGATCGAGGCGGCCTTCAGCCAGGGGCTGCCCAACACACCCATGGCCGGTTCCACCGTGCGCGTGATCTCGGGCAACTTCATCACCGCCCGCCCCGTCGGCGTGCTCGATGGCGTCGACTTCAAGCACTCGGGCCTCGTGCGCAAGGTGGACGTGGGCGGCATCACGCGCACGCTGGATTTCGGCGCGATGGTGCTGGTTTCGCCGTTCGGCTTTTCCCCCACGGGCGAGGCGTTCAACCTGACCATGGAAGAAGTGGCAACCAGCATCGCCATCGCGCTGCAGGCGGACAAGCTGATTTTCCTGTCGGAAGTTCCCGGCGTCCGCGTCCGGCCGCTGGAGCCCGAGGGCGACGACAACCCGATCGACACCGAACTGCCGCTGGCCGCCGCCGAGCAGCTGCTCGCCGGCCTGCCCAGCGCGCAGCAACCCACCGACACCGCCTTTTACCTTCAGCATTGCGTGAAGGCGTGCAAGGCGGGCGTGGAGCGCAGCCACATCATTCCTTTCGCCACCGACGGCTCGCTCCTGCTCGAGGTATACGTGCACGACGGCATCGGCACCATGGTGATCGACGAGAAGCTCGAAGAACTGCGCGAAGCCACCGCCGACGACGTCGGCGGCATCCTGCAGCTGATCGAGCCCTTCGAAAAAGACGGCACCCTGGTCAAGCGGGACCGCACCGAGATCGAGCGCGATGTCGCCAATTACTCCATCATCGAGCACGACGGCGTGATCTTCGCTTGCGCGGCACTCTACCCTTACCCCGAAGCGAGAACGGGTGAGATGGCCGCGCTGACCGTTTCGCCTCAAAGCCAGGGCCAGGGCGACGGCGAGAAGATCCTCAAGCGCATCGAGCAGCGCGCGCGGGCCATGGGCCTGGAAAGCATCTTCGTGCTGACGACGCGCACCATGCACTGGTTCCTCAAGCGCGGCTTCGTACAGGCCGATGCCGACTGGCTGCCCGAAGCCCGCAAGCGCAAGTACAACTGGGACCGCAAGAGCCTGGTGTTCGTCAAGAAGCTGGTTTGAGATGTTCAGAATCCTGCAGCTAGACCACGTCGTCCTGCGCGTGCGGGACGTGCAGGGCATGCTGCGCTTCTACACCGAGGTGCTGGGCTGCACCGTGGAGCGCGTGCAAGATGAGCTGGGCCTGTACCAGCTGCGCGCCGGCGCTTCGCTCATCGACCTGGTGACCATCGATGGCAAGCTCGGCCGTGCGGGCGGCGCGGCGCCCGGCCCCGAGGGGCGCAACCTGGACCATTTCTGCCTGCGCATCGAGCCTTTCGATGGCGATGCGCTGCGCACGTGGCTCGGGAGCCGGGGGGCGAACCCCGGCGAGGTCGTGCAGCGCTTCGGCGCGGAAGGCGAAGGGCCCTCGCTCTACTTGAGCGACCCGGAAGGCAACGTGGTAGAGCTCAAGGGGCCACCCGCGCCCTGATCCACCGACCTTGACCCGGGTCAAGGCAGCGCGGCTGCGCGCGTCCTACCGTCAACAGGTCGGACCGGTCGTTCCTACACATGAAGCGAATTGGTCCGACACCGCCCGGCATGCCCGGGGCCTAGCGTAGTTTTGTTGGAGGTGCCATGACCGCGTCCACTCAAGCTTTCGCCCCGCACGAGGTTCGCATCCCCTCGGGAGATGCGTGGCTGTACGGCGACCTTGCGCTGCCCCAGGATTTCGCGGGCATCGTGCTTTTCGCGCACGGCAGCGGCAGCGGCCGCCACAGCGCGCGCAATCGCCAGGTGGCGCAGCGCCTGCAGCAAGCCGGCATCGCGACGCTGCTGTTCGACCTGCTCACGGCGCAGGAGGAACAGGTCGATATCCACACACGCGAGCACCGGTTCGACATCCCCCTGCTGACGCGCCGCATGCAGGACGCCACCATGTGGGTGGCGTCGCAGCGCGAACTCAGGGACACGCCTGTCGGCTACTTCGGCGCGAGCACCGGCAGCGCGGCCGCCCTGATCGCGGCGGCGCGGCTGGGCGAGCGCATATCGGCCGTGGTGTCGCGCGGGGGCAGGCCCGACCTTGCCGGGCCGGCGGCGCTGGCGGCAGTGACGGCCCCCACCTTGCTGATCGTGGGCGGCGCGGACCACGGCGTGATCGAGCTCAACGAAGAAGCTTTCAAGCGGATGCAGTGCGAGAAGCGGCTGGAAATCGTGCCCGGGGCCACGCACCTCTTTGAGGAACGCGGCGCCCTGGAGCAGGTGCAGGACCTCGCGGCGTCCTGGTTCAGCGCTCACCTGGCGCGCGTGGAGCATGCCGCATGACCGATGTCCGGCTTCCCTTGCGCGACCGCAGGCAGGCAGGCCGTGTCCTTGCGGAAAAACTCGGGCACCTTCGCGACCGGCCCGACCTGCTGGTGCTGGCCCTTCCCCGCGGCGGCGTGGCCGTCGGCTTCGAAGTGGCGCATGCGCTGAATGCGCCCCTGGACATCTTCGTCGTGCGCAAGCTCGGATTTCCCGGCCACGAGGAATACGCGATGGGTGCCATCGCAAGCGGCGGCGTGAGGGTGATGAATCCCATGCCCGGCATCACTGTATCGCCGGAGGACGTCGCAGCCGTTGTCGAGCGCGAACAGGACGAACTGACGCGTCGGGAACTGCTGTACCGGGGCGACCGGCCGGCCGCTGCCGTGCGCGGGCGCACGGTGATCGTCGTGGACGATGGCCTGGCCACGGGCTCGACCATGCGCGCGGCGGTGCTGGCCATTCGACAGCAGAAGCCGGCCTACCTCGTCGTGGCCGTGCCCGTGGGCGCCGAGGAAACTTGCGCGATGCTGCGCGCCGACGCCGATGAGGTGGTTTGCGCAGCGACGCCCCGGCCGTTCCGCGCCGTCGGGCTCTGGTACCAGGACTTCCCCCAGTCGACGGACGACGAGGTTCACGAGTTGCTGGACGAGGCTCGCCGCGAGCACGCCCACACGCTCCATTGAACGCAGCAGGAATAAGCCATGCCCCTTCGAGAGTCGACTGCCCTCCAGGCCGAGGACGCACTGATCCAAGGTCTCAAGCGCCACATCCGCCCGTTACAGGGCACGCCACATGACCACGACGAGCTGCTGGAACTGATCGGCAGCTCGCGCTTCGCCCTGCTCGGCGAGGCGTCCCATGGCACCCGGGAGTTCTATCGCGAGCGCATCTGGATTACCCAGCGCCTGATCCGGGAGAAAGGGTTCACCGCCGTTGCCGTCGAGGCCGATTGGCCGGACGCCTGGCGCGTCAACCGGTACGTGCGAGGCCTGTCCCAGGATGCGGACGCGACGCAGGCGCTCTCGGGCTTCAGGCGATTCCCGGCATGGATGTGGCGCAATACCGAGGTGCGCGATTTCGTTGAGTGGCTGCGCGACTACAACAAGGGGCGCGGCCGGCAGGAGCAGGTGGGCTTCTACGGCATCGACCTCTACAGCCTTTTCACCTCGATGTCCGAGGTGCTGGAATACCTGGACCGCACGGACCCCGACTCCGCCCGCAAGGCGCGGGCGCGCTACGCCTGCTTCGACCATGCCCATGAAGACAGCCAGGCGTACGGCTATGGCGCGAGCTACGGCCTCACGCCCAGTTGCGAGGACGAAGTGGTGCAGCAGTTGCGCGAAATGAACCGACGCATTGCCGATATGCCGCCGGTGCCGGGCCTGGAGCGCGACGAGGCCTTCTACGCGCAGCAGAACGCGCGCCTCGTGAACAACGCCGAGGAGTACTACCGCACGATGTTCCGCGGCCGGGTGTCATCGTGGAACCTGCGCGACAGCCACATGGTGGAGACCCTGCAGGCGCTGGACCGGCACCTGGGCACGGGCGTCACGCCGCCGCGCATCGCCGTCTGGGCCCACAACTCGCATCTGGGCGATGCATCGGCCACGGAGATGGGCGACATCGGCGAGTGGAACGTGGGCCAATTGATGCGCGACCGCTATTCGAACGACGCCGCACTCATCGGTTTCAGCACCCATCGCGGGTGGGTGACGGCTGCTTCGGAATGGGATGATCCGCCGCACCGCAAGCGCGTTCGCGACGGCTTGCCCGGCAGCTGGGAAGATGTTTTCCACCAGATGGGTGTGCCGCGCTTCATGCTGTCATTGCGCGACAACGAAGCGCTGAAATCGCTCATTGCGCATCCCAGGCGCCTGCAGCGTGCCATCGGCGTGATCTACCGGCCGGAAACGGAGCGGCAGAGCCATTACTTCTTCACGCGGCTGGCAGAGCAGTTCGATGCGGTGATCCACATCGACCAGACCCACGCCCTGGAGCCGCTGGACAGGGGCCCCGTCTGGCACACCGGCGAGGCGCCGGAAACCTATCCCTCAGCCCTGTAGGGCGTGCCGTGGCCGTTCGGAACGCCGGGCCAGCCGCGCGAGCAGCACGAGTGCGACGACCGTGAAGACTGCGAACCAGATAAACGACCAGTTGGCCAGGGACGCTCCCAGGAACGTCCAGTCGATTTTGGTGCAGTCGCCGCTGCCCTTGAAGATCATCGGGATGACCCGTTGCAGCGGGAACGTCTCGATCATCCCGTAGAAATCCCGTCCGCACGATGAGATCTCGGGCGGGTTCCACTGCAGGAAGCTCTGGCGCGCGGCCACGAAAGCGCCGAACCCCGCGAAGAGGAGCGTGAGGAAACTGCCCGCGAGCAACACGGCGCGGTGGCCGGACAGCGCCGTGAGCCCCGCCGTCAGGACGACCATCACCAACGCATAGCGCTGCACGATGCACATCGGGCATGGGTCCAGCCCCACGACGTGCTGCAGGTACAGGCCGAAGGCCAGCATGCCTACGCCGATGGCGGCCACCAGTCCCAGCACCCGCCGCGGCGCATTGTCAAACCACTGGATCAAATTCTTCCCCTGACGTGGGCCCCGCCGACGCGGCGCCCTCCAAAAACACACGGGCTCTACGCGGTGTCACCACCAGCGTCTCGCCCTCTCGGAACCCCATATCGCGATATTGTTGCGCGGGAATCTGCGCCTCGATGATGGAATCCAGGTTGTCCCCAGCCGGTTTGGTGTCGTCGGCCGGAATAAGTTCCAGCCTGGCGATCGGCCCCACCACGATGGCGCGGCTCAATTGGACCACGATGCCGCGCGGCCGGCCGGCGGGGTCCAGCCCTTCGCCCGGCGAATAGCGCCGCACGTCCAGGTCGTGCGGGCGCACATAGGCGAACGCCTTGGCGTTCTGGGCATCGGCGTGCTCCGGCGAATCCAGCTGCATGCCCTCCAGGTGGACCTCGCCCTCGTGGGCGCGGCCGTGGAACAGGTTGACGTCGCCCAGAAAGCCATAGACGAAGGGGCTGGCCGGATGGTCCCAGACTTCCTGCGGCGAACCCACCTGCTCCACCTTCCCGGCATTCATCAGCACCACCCGGTCGGCCACTTCCAGCGCCTCTTCCTGGTCGTGCGTGACGAAGATGCTGGTGACGTGCAACTCGTCGTGCAGGCGGCGCAGCCAGCGGCGCAGCTCCTTGCGCACCTTGGCGTCCAGCGCGCCAAAGGGCTCGTCGAGCAGCAGCACCTTGGGCTCCACGGCCAGTGCCCGGGCCAGCGCGATACGCTGGCGCTGCCCGCCGGAGAGCTGGGACGGGAAGCGGTCGGCCAGCCAGTCCAGCTGCACCAGCCCCAGCAGGTCGTGCACCTTCTTCTTGATCTGCGCCTCGTCAGGCCGCTGACCGCGCGGCTTGACGCGCAAGCCGAAGGCCACGTTCTCGAACACCGTCATGTGCCGGAACAGCGCGTAGTGCTGAAAGACGAACCCCACCTGGCGCTCGCGCACGTGCACGTCGGTCGTGTCCTCGCCGGAGAAAAGGATGTTGCCTGCATCGGCCGTCTCCAGGCCCGCGATGATGCGCAGCAGCGTCGTCTTGCCGCAGCCCGAAGGCCCGAGCAAGGCGATCAGCTCGCCCGAGTTGATGTCCAGCGAGACGTCGCGCAATGCGTGGAACTCGCCGAATTTCTTGCTGACGTTGCGGATTTCGATGCTCATAGTGCTTCCTTGGCAACCAGCGGCCGCTCCGGCGGCAGATCCGCCGCCGCCTGCATTTCTCGTTCATGCCGCCACTCGACGACGGACTTGATCACCAGCGTTACCAGCGCCAGCAGCGCCAGGAGCGACGCGACCGAGAAGGCGGCCACCGACTGGTATTCGTTGTAGAGAATCTCCACATGCAGCGGCATGGTGTTGGTCTGGCCGCGGATGTGGCCGGACACCACAGACACAGCGCCGAACTCGCCCATCGCCCTGGCATTGCACAGGATGACGCCGTAGATCAGGCCCCACTTGATGTTGGGCAGCGTCACGTACCAGAAGGTCTGCCAGCCGGTGGCACCGAGCACGATGGCCGCCTGCTCCTCGTCGTTGCCTTGCGCCTGCATCAGGGGGATCAGCTCGCGCGCGATGAATGGGAAGGTGACGAAGATCGTGGCCAGCACGATGCCTGGGATGGCGAAGATGATCTTGATGTCGTGCGCGGCAAGCCACGGCCCGAACCAGCCCTGCGCGCCGAACATCAGCACGTAGATCAGGCCGGCGACCACCGGCGACACCGAGAACGGCAGGTCGACCAGCGTCGTGAGGAAAGCCTTGCCGCGGAACTCGTACTTGGCGATGCACCACGCCGCGGCCACGCCGAACACGAGGTTCAACGGTACGGCGATGGCGGCCGTGATTAGCGTGAGCTTGATCGCCGACCAGGCGTCGGGCTCGCGCAGGCCCTCCAGATAGGCGCCGAAGCCCTTGCGCAGCGCTTCCGTGAACACTGCCGCCAGCGGCAGCACGAGAAACAGGAAGACGAACGCGAGCGCAATGCCGATCAGCGTGAAGCGCACCCACGGCGCCTCGGTGGTGATGACGCGCTTCGTGGCAAGGGATGTCATGCGCCCCCCGATCGCCGGCGCTGCCAGCCCTGCAAGGCGTTGATCACCAGCAGCAGCACGAACGACATCACCAGCATCACCACTGCCACGGCCGTGGCGCCGGCGTAGTCGTATTGCTCCAGCTTGCCGATGATGACGAGCGGCGTGATCTCGGACACCATGGGCATGTTGCCGGCGATGAAGATCACCGAGCCGTACTCGCCGATCGCGCGGGCGAATGCCATCGCGAAACCGGTGAGCAAAGCCGGCGCGATCGACGGGAAGATCACCCTTATGAAAGTCTGCCAGCGCGTCGCGCCCAGGCACATCGCCGCCTCTTCCAGCTCCTTCTCGGTGTCCTCCAGCACGGGTTGCACGGTGCGCACCACGAAGGGCAGGCCGATGAAGATCAGCGCGATGACGACCCCGTTCGGGTTGAATGCGAGTTTGATGCCCAGCGGCTCAAGATACTGGCCGATCCAGCCGTTGCCCGCCAGCAGCGCCGTGAGCGAAATGCCGGCGACGGCCGTGGGCAGCGCGAACGGCAGGTCCACCAGTGCGTCCACGACTTTCTTGCCCGGGAACGTGTAGCGCACCAGCACCCACGCGACGAGCAGGCCGAAGACGACGTTGATCAGCGCCGCGATCAGCGAAGCGCCGAAAGTGAGCCGGTACGAGGCCAGCACGCGCGGCGAGCTGATCGCCGCCCAGAACTGCTCCCAGCTCAGGGTGAACGTCTTGAACACCAATGCCGAAAGCGGGATGAGGACGATGAGGCTCAGGTACAGCAGCGTGTAGCCGAGCGTCAAATTGAAGCCGGGCAGGACCTTCTTGCTCCCGCCCCGCGAAGGCGCCGCCGCGCCGGGCAGCGGAACCCCAATACTCGCAGCTGTCACTTCATTTCACCGTGTAGATCTTGTCGAACTGGCCGCCGTCGTTGAAATAGACTTTTTGCGCTTCCGACAAGGAGCCGTAGAGCTCCTGCACCGTGAACAGCTTGATGGGCTTGAATGTGTTCGCGTATTTCTTCAGCACGGTCTGCGAGCGGGGACGGATGGAGTGCTTGGCGGCGATCTCCTGGCCTTCTTCCGAGTAAAGGTATTGCAGGTAGGCCTTGGCAAGCTCCGCTGTGCCCTTCTTGGCAACAGTGCGCTCGACCACCGCCACCGGGTTCTCGGCCACGATGCTGATCGACGGATAGACGACGTCGACCTTGTTGGCGCCGAATTCGCGATTGACAGATTCCACTTCGGATTCGAACGTGATCAGCACGTCCCCGGTATTGCGCTGCAAGAAGGCGGTGGTGGCATCGCGGCCTCCGCGCGCCAGCACCGGGACGTTCTTGTACAGCTTGGAGAGGAACTCCTGCTGCTGCGCCTCGGTCGCGCCCTTCTTCTTCATGTAGCCCAAAGCTGCCAGGTAGGCATAGCGGCCGTTACCGCCGGTCTTGGGATTGACGACGATCACCTGCACGCCGGGCTTGACCAGGTCATCCCAGTCCTTGATGCCCTTGGGGTTGCCGTTCCGAACGAGGAACAGCATGGTGGACGTGGTGGGCGCGGCGTTGTCGGGGAAGCGCTTGGCCCAGTCCTTGGCGACGACACCTTTCTCCGCCAGGAACTCGACGTCCGTGGTGGTGTTCATGGTGACAACGTCGGCGTCCAGGCCATCGGCCACAGCCCGCGCCTGCGCGCTGGAGCCGCCGTGGGCCTGGTCGATCTTGATGTCCTTGCCCGTGGTCTTTTTGTAGTTGGCGATGAAGGCAGCGTTGTAGTCCTTGTAGAACTCGCGCGCCACGTCGTAGGAAACGTTCAACAGCGTCTGGGCGCCGGCAATGCCGCTGGCGGCCAGCGCCGCACCGGCCAGGAGGGTCTTGATCGTGGAATTCATGTCGTTGACTTCGTGGTTGGGCTTCCGGATGGAAGCAACCAGGCATTTTGGGATGAACCCGCCGATACCCAACGACTGTGTTGTTGTTAGCTAATGTGAATGCGCGAATAACGGGTTACAACAAAGGACGTAGTTCGCGCGCGGCGTCCAGCAGCAATGTGAGGAGGTCGCGCTGCATCTGCCGCGCTTCGAGCCGCTGAGGCGCCGCGACCACGTTCAGGGCCGACACCGTCTGCCCCTGCATGTTGCGCAGGGGCACCGCCAGTGCGTGGACCCCCAACTCATGCTCTTCGCTGGCCACGCAATAGTCGTTCACGCGCACCTCTTCGATCAATGCGCGGAACTTGCGGGCGTCGACGGTGGTGTGCGCCGTCAGCCGTGCGAGCTCCCTGCCCTTCATCCATGCGTTGAACTCGCTACGGCTCTTGGCCGCCAGCAACACGCGGCCGGTGGATGTAGCGTGTGCGGGCAACCGCGCACCCAGGTGCAGCCCGTAAGCCAGCACGCGGGTCGAGCCGCTGCGGGCGATGATCACCACCTGGTCGCCATCCAGCACCACGGCCGAGAACGACTCTGCCGTTTGCGCGGCCAACCTGTTGAGCGTGGGCTGCAGCACCCGCGGCAGGCGCGCCGACGCGAGATAGCTGCCGGAAAAGCGCAGCACCTTGGGCGCCAGCCAGAAGTAGCTGCCGTCAGTCTCCAGGTAACCCAGGTGCGCGAGGGTGAGTAGGTGCCGCCGCGCGGCGGCACGCGTGATGCCCGCGCGCTGCGCGGCCAGCGTGGCGTTGAGCCGCTGGCGTTCGGTGTCGAAGCTCTCCAGCACGGCCATGCCCTTGGCCATGCCTTCGATGAAATCCGCCTTGGCGATCGTCATGATGGAAGGGGCTGCGCGATCATCGCGCAGCCGGGGCAATCATCGCACAGCGCCTCTCACGGCGACTGGCTGAAAACCCGCACGGCGCCTAAGCTCCGCTGCAAGGAGACTTTATGCGCACACAGGTTGCCATCATCGGCGCGGGCCCGTCCGGCCTGCTGCTCGGCCAGCTGCTCTACAAGGCCGGCATCGACAACATCATCATCGAGCGCCAGGCCGCGGATTACGTGCTGGGCCGCATTCGCGCGGGCGTGCTGGAACAAGTGGCAGTGGATCTGCTCGACGAGTGCGGCGTCGGCGCGAGGATGCACCGCGAAGGCCTGGTGCACGAAGGCATCGAGCTGCTCTTCAAGGGAGAACGCCATCGCATCGACATGCACGACCTGACGGGGGGCAAGAACGTCACCGTGTACGGCCAGACCGAAGTGACCCACGACCTGATGGACGCGCGCAAGGCCGAGGGGCTCACCACCCTCTACGACGTGGGCGACAGCGTCACGCTGCACGATTTCGACGGCGCGCACCCGAAAGTCCGCTATGTGAAGGACGGCCAGGCGCATGAGCTCGAATGCGACTTCATCGCCGGGTGTGACGGCTACCACGGCGTGAGCCGCGCGAGCGCCCCCTCCTCCGCCCTGCGCACTTACGAGAAGGTCTACCCCTTCGGCTGGCTGGGTGTGCTGGCCGATGTGCCACCGGTGTCGCACGAGCTGATTTACGCCAACACGGAGCGCGGGTTCGCGCTGTGCTCCATGCGCAGCCACACGCGCAGCCGCTATTACGTGCAGGTGCCGCTCACCGACCACGTCGACCAATGGACGGACGACGCATTCTGGAACGAGCTCAAACTTCGCCTGGACCCCCAGGCGCGCGAGTCGATCATCACCGGCCCTTCGATCGAAAAGAGCATTGCGCCGCTGCGCAGTTTCGTTGCCGAGCCGATGCGTTTCGGCCGGCTGTTCCTCGCCGGCGATGCGGCGCACATCGTGCCGCCCACCGGCGCGAAGGGCCTGAACCTCGCCGCGACCGACGTGAAGTACCTCTCGGCCGCCCTGATCGAGCATTACAGGGACAAGAGCAGCGCGGGCATCGAACACTACTCCGAGAAGTGCCTGCGCCGTGTGTGGAAGGCCGAGCGCTTCTCGTGGTGGTTCACCTCGCTCATGCACAAGTTCCCCGACACAGGTGAGTTCGGCCAGAAGGTGCAGGATGCCGAACTCGACTACCTCGTGGGTTCGCGGGCGGCCTCCACGGCGCTGGCGGAGAACTACGTCGGCCTGCCGCTCTAGTGTGCTCTCGCACGGCTACCCGCCGTCCACGGCCCGTCGCCCGCACACCTCGCCCGCACTGCGCCGCGCCTGGACCTCGAACCAGTTGTCCATGTAGGCGCGCCGGCCCCGCAGCCATTGCCACACGCTGGATGCCGGGTAGGCCAGAAGGAAGAAGATGCCCCACTGCTCGTACTGCCGCACGTGGGCGTGCTCGTGGGCGCGCAGGCGCTCGAGCTCCATGACGCTGGTGGCAAATACGACGTGGCCGAAGGTGATCGCGTTGAATGGCAGCGCCCGCAGCCAACGAGACCCTTGCATGGCCGCGGGTGCGGCAATCTCGATCACTCCGTCGACCCTGCGTGCGAACGCGCCGAAGAGGAAGCCCGGCGCAATAAGGATCAGCCCCATCAGAGTGCAAGGCGCCGCCCACAGGTAGCGTATGAAACGCACGGCCTGCCCCGCCTCAAACACCGGAAGCCATCGGCGCGAACCGCGGCTGCACACGTCCTTCCACCTCGACCTCGCCGAAAAACATGGCGTGCGGCCGCGCCCACAACCCCGAATCGTTGTACAGGGGCCGGTAGATGACCAGCGGCTCCAGCGTTTCGCTGTGGCGGGCGACGCCGATCACTTCGTACTCGCCGCCCTTGTAATGGCGGTAGCGTCCGGGAGGCGCGAGTGGCAGGGGCGGCAGGTCGCTCATGAGGGCTTGAACTCCATGCGCGCCGCCATGGCCTTGTGGCCCGCATGGTCGCGGATCCACAGCTCCGCCGCGTCGGGGCCATCGGGCCGGCCGCAGGCATCGAAGGGGTGCAGGTCGAACACCGGCTTCATGGCACGGAACGAAAACGCGGTCGGCACCCGGTCGGCGAACTGGCGTTGCGCCAGCCCGGCGAGCAAGGTGGCCAGCAGCGGACCGTGCACGACGAGGCCCGGATAGCCTTCTACCTGCGTCACATACCGCCGGTCGTAGTGGATGCGGTGGCCGTTGAAGGTGAGCGCCGAATAGCGGAACAGCAGCGTGTCATCAGGCACGACGCGTTGAGCCGTGACGCTCTCGGGCGCCGGCTCGTAGGCAGGTTCCGCGGCGCCCGGCACGGGATCGGGGCGGTACACGATGTCGTGGAATTCGCGCAGGGCCAGGCCGCGCGGGCTGGTGACTTCATGCCGCACCCGCACGAAACACAACTCGCCTGTGCGGCCGGACTTGAACTTCACGTCGTCCATGGTGGAGACGCGCCTTATGGCGTCCCCCACCTTGAGGGACGAAAAGAATTCCAGCTGGCCGCCCGCCCACATGCGGCGCGGCAGCGGCACGGGCGGCAAGAATCCGCCTCGGCGGGGATGGCCGTCGGGACCGAGCTCGGACTGGCGGGCCGACGGCAGGAAGTACAGCCAGTGCCACAGGGGCGGAAGCTCGGCGACGCCGTCGTCGGGCAGCAGGTCCAGCGTCGCTCGCAACATGCGAACCGGCGCTGCGGTGACCGTGTCCTGGACGGTTTCGGTGCGGCCTTTCCAGGCCTTCAGTTCCTCGGGATCAGGTGTCATGAATGGGTCTCGGAGATGGGCGTGTGTCTGCTAGTCTTGCACAAAAGGCACAGCACATCATCTCCCATGGACTACGCTTCCAACGTTCTCAACGGTGTCCGAATCCTCAGCCTCGCGCTGAATCTTCCCGGCCCCGCCGCGCTGATGCGATGCCGGCAAATGGGCGCCACCTGCATCAAGCTGGAACCGCCTTCGGGCGATCCCATGGGTCACTACAACAAGGCCGCCTATGCGCAACTGCACGAGGGCGTGAAGGTGCTGTCGGCCGACCTGAAGACGCCAGCGGGCCAGGAAGCCATGCACCGCGAACTGGCGAAGACCGATGTGCTGCTGACTTCGTTCCGCCCCTCCGCCATCGAGAAATTGGGCCTGGGCTGGAATAAGCTGCACAGCGCCTACCCGTCCCTGTGCCACGTGGCCATCGTCGGCGCGCCCGGCGATCGTGCCGAGGAGCCGGGCCACGACCTCACCTACCTTGCCGACAACGGCCTCGTGCCCGGCATGGAACTGCCCGCGACGCTGTATGCGGACATGAGCGGCTCCCTGATGGCCAGCGAAGCGGTGCTGAAGGCCGCGCTGCTGCAGGGTGAACGCTATGCCGGCGCAGGCGAGGCACATCCCAACGGCGTCTTCATCGAAGTGGCGCTGTCCGATGCGGCTGCATACCTCGCGCTGCCGCGCCAATGGGGGCTGACGCAGCCGTCTGGCTCCGTAGGAGGCGCCCACGCGGGCTACCGCATCTATGCCTGCAAGGATGGGCGCGCGGCCGTGGCGGCGTTGGAGCCGCATTTCGCGGCCGCGCTGTGCGCAGCGGCGGGCGCACAGGCCTCGGACGTGCGGGCCATGTTCGACCCCGTCACGCACCAGGCGATCGCGGCCTTCCTGCTCACGCAAACGCGCGAGCAGCTCGACCGCCTGGCGCTGGAAAAAGACATACCGCTGCATACGATGGCAGCGGCATGAAGACTCCCCCTACTGGCGCGGCTCGCCGCGCTCGTTGACGACGATGGTCGGGCCGGGAGGCGCCGACATCTGGATGCGGTGTTCCATGCCGCGGAAGTTATACGTCACGTCGTAGTACGCGGGCGTGGTGCTGGGCACCTGCTGGCAGCGCTGCACGTCCTGGTAGCCGGTTGTCCCCAGGCTGCCTCCGCCGGTGTTGGCACCGATGGCCGCGCCACCGACCACGCCGGCCGCGGTCGCTGCATCACGGCCTGAACCCTTGCCCACCTGGTGGCCCAGGATGCCGCCGATCAAGGCACCGGCCACGGCTCCGCCCACGTTCGGCTGCCCGGGCTGCTGTACCTGCTGGCGCTCGACCCAGCATTGCTGGTTCGGCGGCCCCACGACGGCACGGACCTGCGTCACAGGCGCGTCGAACACCCGTTCGGTCGGGCGGCGGCGGTAGGCGTAATCGGGCCGCTCGGCCGGTGCCGCGATCTCGTTGTCGTAGCGGCGGCGGTCGTCCAACGGCCGTGCGGACGCCACATGGCGGCCCATGCCGACCTGGCGCAGGGAGTCGTAGCTGCCGCGGCGCAGCACGACGCAGCGGCCCTGGAAGCGCGGCTCTTCGCACACTTCCCAGCGGCCACGGTCCACCACGATGGACCCCACGCGGTCGTTGAAGCCGAAGCGTTCGAAGTTGCCCACGCGGCGGTCGGTGGAGAAAGCCCGGCCGCGATAGCCCTCGCCCTCGTAGAAAGTGATCTGGGCCATGGCCTGCGATGCCAGCAGGATTGCGGCGGCGGCAATGGCGGATTTGGTCTTGAACTTCATTGGATTTCTCTCCTGTTGAGATGCTTTCAGCCTAAGCCAGGATGGCCAGCGGCTGTGTAAGACATCGCCCTCTCTCAACGCGGCACTTCCGGCTGTGGCCTAATGTCGGGTTTGCAAAGTCAGTAACAGGAGCATTTACATGGGCAACAAGATCGTCACCGAAGCCGACCGCAAGCGCACCCCCCCGGTCAAGGTTCAAGAGGGAATCAAGGTCGGTCGCGCGGGCGGCGGCCAGAAGGTGAGCCTGGAGCGCGGCACGTCCACGCGCAACAAGAAGAACCCCGGCAAGCGTCCCCACAAGGGCGGTTAAATAGGTCCACCCCCGAAGCGCCTTCGGCGCTTCCCCCTCGAGGGGGCGCCACCAGCGGCCCGGCAAAGCCGGTTCCGCGGTGGCCCGCGCATTGGCCCACACCGCGATTCAGCAGCGTCCTACAGCACTGCGGCGGGCATCGCGTAGGGTTAAGCCATCATGGCACCCTCCAGCACCCGCACCCTGTGGAAAGGCGCGATCAGCTTCGGCCTGGTCTACATTCCCGTCACCCTGCACTCGGCCACGGCCGAGCATCGCATGAAGTTCAACCTGCTCGACAAGCGCACCATGAACCCGGTGGGCAACCAACAGGTGAACAAGGCCACCGGCGAGGCCATGCAGAAGGAAGAGGTCGTGAAGGGCTTCGAGTACGAGAAGGACCAGTACGTGGTCGTCTCGCCCGAAGAGATCAAGGCCGCCCTACCCAAATCGACGCAGACCATCGAGATCGAGTCGTTCGTCGACGGCAGCCAGATCCCGAGCGCCTACTACAACAAGCCCTACTACGTCGCCCCGGCGGCCAAGGGCAACAAGCCGTACCTGCTGCTGCTCGAGACGCTGCGCCACACCGGAAAGGTGGGCATCGCCAAGGTCGTCATCTCCACCCGGCAGCATCTGGCCGCGCTTTTCCCCTCCGAAGAAGGCCTGGTGCTCGAGTTGCTGCGCTGGCACGATGAAGTGCGTGATACCGCGGGCCTGCCGCTGCCCGACAAGAGCGACACGACGGTCAGCCCACGAGAGCTGAAGATGGCGGAACAGCTGGTGAACGAACTGGCCGACGACTGGAAACCTGAAGCGTTCCATGACGAGTTCCGCGAAAAGCTGGAGAAAGTCGTGGAGGCCAAGGTGAAGGCCGGCCAGGGCGAGCACATCATGAAACCGATCGAGGGCGAGGAAGTTCAGGCCAGCGCCGACATCATCGACCTGACCGAGCTGCTGCGGCGCAGTCTGCGCAAGGGCGCCGGCAAGGCAGCGGCCGACGAGCCCGAAGAGGAAGAAGAGGCCCCGTCAACTGCGGCGCGCAAGACCGCATCGCGGCGAAAGGCGGCGAATGACGAGGCGCCTGCCCGCGCGCAGCGCGCCGCCGCTGCAGCGAAGACCAAGGCCGGCTCGAGCACGAGTGTGAAGACCAAACCGCGCCGCAAGTCTGCCTGACTTCCCGTGCAACTGGAAAACACTCTTACGCGAGCGCATCATGGGCTCGTGTGCATAGTCTGCGCATGTTCGTTGCAAAAAATGAAGGACAAGCGATGGAAGGACAAGCGATGAAACCCGTTGCGATTGTCGCGGGCGGTTTTGCGGGCGGTGTTCTGGCCATGCTGCTGCTGGAGCGGTGGCTGGCCCGCGCACAGCGCGTCGTGCCCGCTGCGAACCGCAACGCCGAGTACCTGGGGTCGGAGGATGACGCCCAGCTGCGCGAGCGCGTGCGTTCGAGACTGGGGGACTGGGTGAGCCACCCCGGAGCGATCAGAGTCGACGTCGAGAACGGTGTCGTGCGCGTGAGCGGACAGGTGCTGGTCAAGGAGCTCGACGGCCTGCTATCCCGAATCACCGGCGTGGACGGCGTTCGCAAGGTGCACAACGCGCTCGAAGCGCTCAGTGACCCGAGCGGATTTGGCGAGGTGTCGAAGGGAAGGTCACCCGAAGTGACGTATTAGCGACGGAGGGTGGCGCGGGGGCCGTGGACTCCCTGGTCCCGCACCCCCCGCGGAGGCTGAGCTGGTGTCAGTTCGGCTTGTCGGTGCGCTGGTGGCGTTTCTTGCCAGCTGCGCGGGCTTCCTCGCTGCTGAACTGGTGCGCGCGGCCGCTGGCGTGCGCTGCGCGTCCGCCCAGGCTGGCAATTTCGCGCTTCTTTTCCGGCGTCATTGCGGCGAAACCGCGCAGGCGGCGTTGGGGGGCGGCTGTGGTGTCTTCTTGCATGGTTTCTCCTGGTTGAGAAGGAATGGGAGATGCCATGCTGAGCCAAGCTCAGCCGTTTTCTTGTAGGACAAAGCCGACCGTTGCTGTCGTAAGCTCACGTACACAGGCGTAACCGTTAACCGGGCCACGTAACCTCAGGAGCCCTGAAGGATCGCGTCGATCTGAACGTCCTTCTCTTTCCACAGCTGATCCAGCCAGCGCTGGAACTGCGAGCGGAACGCCGGATCTCCCGCGTAGTCGCCCGCGCAGAACTCCACCGGGATCGGCAGCTGGCGCACGCGCACCGTGATGGCCGGTGTGCGACCGCACAGGAAGTCCCAGAAGGTCGGCCGGCCGGCCGGATACACGATCGTCACGTCGACCAGCGAACGAAACCGCTCGCCCATCGCGTTCAGCGCCAGGGCCAGCGCGCCCGCCTTCGGCTTGAGCAGGTGGCGGTATGGCGAAGCCTGTGCTCGGTGTTTGGCCGGGGTGAATCGCGTGCCCTCGGCGAAGTTCATCACGCTGGTCGGCACGAGCGCGAATTTTTCGCACGCCCGCTTGGCCGCTTCCGTGTCCTGGTGGCGCAGTTCGGGGCGCTTTCGCAGTTGGGCCTTGCCGTGCCGCTTCATGAACGGGAAGTCCAGCGCCCACCAGGCCAGGCCGATCACCGGCACATAGATCAGCTGCTGCTTCAGGAAGAACTTGAGCATTGGGATGCGGCGGTTCAGCAAGTGCTGCAGCACGAAGATGTCCACCCAGGATTGGTGGTTGCAGTTCACGAGGTACCAGCCCTCGTACGGCAGGCCCTCGATGCCCTGGACGTCCCAGCGCGTGTTCTGCGTCAGGCGCATCCAGCCGCTATTGCAGGCGACCCAGAGGGTGGCAATCCCGTTGAGGATCGGGTCGATGCGCTTGCGAATGGGCTGGAAGGGCAGCACGAGCTTCACCAGCGCGAAGGCGAACAGCAGCGTGCACCAGAAGAGCGTGTTGATCGCGAGCAGGACGAACGCGATGGCGCCGCGCAGGACGGGAGGCAGGAAACCGAGCATGGACAATCTATCGAAATGGACAATTGTCACGCACGGGAGAGGCGCCGTCCTTGTGGCAGATCAGATCACCCTTTCAGCCTGGCCGGCCGTCGAGGCGGGGCCGTGTGAGAACCGGCCAGTAGCGCACGGCATAGAGGCCGAACGCGGCTGACCAGAGCGCGGCCGAGCCGAGGACGGCTTCCATGGCGTGCGCCGGCGCGGCCAGCGGCACGAATACGCGCACAACGGCAGCGATAAGCACCATGGCGAAGCAAGCGATTTCGTAGCGGTCCGCCACGAGCGGCCGGCCTGTGTGGCCGCGGGCGGTGCGCGTCATCATGCCCATGATCAGCCCGCCGATCGCACCCACGGTCAAGGCGTGACTGGCCGTGGAATGCGGCAGCCAGCCCAGCGCGGCGGCCGCGCGCAACCCGAGGTGCACGGGAATCCAGAAGTAAGCCGCATGCAGCACCCAGACCAGCGGCGCGCGCAGCGTGCTCCAGGGCTGCCACAGCGACCAGCGCGCCAGGTGCGCCACGGCGCAGATGCCCAGCAGCGCGGCGAGCAGGCCGCCCTGCAATTGCAGCGCGTCGGCCGCCAGCAACGCCAAGGTCGCGCCGAGCGCGAACTTCTCCAGCCACGGTTGCTTCGTTGCTTTCGCACCGGGCACGCCGTTGTTGGTGAACATGGGGATCACCCGGCCGGCCATCACCGCCATGATGAAGAGCACCACGTCCAGGCCGATCTGGATACCTGCCCAACCAGGGAAGCGTACGACGCCCAGCTGCTCCAGGTGCACGCCCATCACCGCAAAAGACATGAGCGCGAGCAAGCCGATGAAGAAGTAATTGCGCTTGTTGCCGGCCGCGATGAAGGGAATCGCCAGCGCGATCGCCGCTGCCAGCGGAAAAGCCGCATTGACGATGGCCGCGGCCCAGCCGAAAGGCGTGAGCACCAGCACCCGACCGGCCACCCACAGCGCCGCCAGGGCCGCCAGTGGCAGGCCCGTCGGCGTGGGCCGGTTGGACCAGTTGCGCCCGGCGGTGAAGAGGAAGCCCACGATCACCGCCACGGTGAAGCCGAACAGCATCTCGTGGGCGTGCCACAGCGGTGTCGGCAGGTAGGGCTGCCCCAGCAGGCCGGAGAACTGCAGCGCCCACAGGCCGATCGATAGCGCGGCGAATGTGCTCGCGAGCAGGTAGAAGGGCCGAAAGCCGAGCGCCCATAGCGCAAAGCCCTGCGCTGCCGCGGGACGCGGGGGCTCCTCGAGATTTATGAGCTGTGCCATCAGGTCGTGTCCTTCGCGCCTTCGGCGCTGTCATTGATTCGCCACGCCACGGCGGCGCCCACCACCGTGGCGGCGAACAGCGCGATGGCCGCGGCATTGAAAGTCGCGCCCGCGGCGCGTTGCGTCGTGTCGGCGGCGCCCCAGAACAGGCGCACCGCGAGAGAGGCATGCAGCGCCGCGAGCGGCACGTAGAAGAAGCCGCCGAACTGCAGCTTCACCCGCGCGACCGCGGGAAGGATCACGGGCGCATGGCCCATCATCATGCTGAAGATGAAGCCCAGGCCCAGCGCATGCAGTGCCATATCGCGCAGCGGCAGGCCCAGCGCCGTCGCAATCCAGGCGGCGCCTGCCACGGCAAGCCAGGCGTAGCCGCCGAGCAGACATATGGCCATGTAGCGGCTGAGGCCCTGGGCAAACACGGTGCGGCGGGCGATATCGAAAACCACGAGCCAGGCCGCCAGCAGTACGAGCGAAGCTCCGTAGAGCACGCCGCCGAGCGGTCCCGAAAAGGCAGAAAGCGCAGCGCCAACGATCATGAGCGCGAGCACGGCGCCCAGCATCCACGGCGCGGCGGGGCGACGCCGCATGAGGCGCGTCATCTCCAGCCGCTCGGCCGCGATCGTGATCACGAGAAAGGCAAACCACCACGGCAGCACCGCTGCACTGCCCTGCCCCATCGCGAACAATGCGTTGCCCGCAAGCCAAGTGCCCGCGGAGCCCAGCAGCAGCAAGGTATGCGCTGCCCATTGCCGGCGGACGACGACGATGTTGACGCCCGTGAACGCCACCGCGGCCACGACCATCAGCCAGCCCCCGGCGGCGTCCTGCCCCAGCAGCAGGCACACGCCGCCCAGTGCGGAAGCCAGCGGCGCGAGGAAGGCAACGGGCAGCTTCACGGCCACGGCGCGCTCCAGCCCGATCACCGTGCCCAGGAACGCGCAGATCATCAGCGCCGCGTGCGCCAGGGCCGCGCGGCCCAGCCACTCGGCCGGGGTGGCCGGCCCGACAACCACGCCCACGCGCAGCAATCCGCCGGCGATACCGGTGAGAAGCGCAAGCGCCACGAGCGCGATGAACATCGGGCGCGCGGCGACTGCTCCTGCAGAGGGAGAGGGTTTCGATCGGCCGAGTGCGCGCGCCATCACCAGCCCATGAAGCGGCGGGCGCGGTCGCTCATGCGGTCCATGGTCCAGGGCGGGTCCCAGACAAGTTCGACGTGCACCAGCAATTCCGGCGGCGCGATCTTGTCGAGCTCCTGCTCGACCTCGTCGACGATCACGTCGGTAACGGGGCACGCCGCGGATGTCATGGTGATCAGGACATGCACCTTCTCGGCGTCGACGGTGACGCCGTAGATGAGGCCGACGTCCACGATGCTCATCGCGACTTCAGGGTCGACCACCTTGGTGAGCGCCGCGAGGATCGGCTGGTAAAGCTCCTCCGGCCCTTCGTAGGGATACGGCGGCTTGGGCTCCATGCCGTTGTCCGAGGCGAAATCTTCGAGTGTCTTCATGCGGTCCTCCGCGATGGTGGCGGCGTCACGGGATGCATGCCGAACATCACCTTGGCCAAGGCTTGCCGGTTGTGGACCAGGTCGGCCAGCGTGTATTTGTCCAGTACGGCATAGAACGCCTTCACGGCTTCTCCCAGCACGCCGCTCAGGCGGCAGATGCCGGCGATGGAGCAATGGCCGCCGCCTTCACCGAAGCACTCGGCGGGCAGGGCTGTGCCCTCAGTGTCGCGCACCACCTGGCCCAGGCCGACGAGCTCGGGCGGCATCGCCAACTCCAGCCCGCCCCCCTTGCCGCGCACGTTCGCGAGCCAGCCCTTCTTGCCGAGGAAGTGCACTACCTTTGTCAGGTGGTTCTCGGACACGTCGAAAGACGTCGCGATCTGCGCGATGGTGGCGCGCTCTCCGGGCTGCGCCGCGAGGTAGATCAGCACGCGCAGGCTGTAATCGGTGAAGGCTGTGAGTTTCATGGGGTCACGGCACGAGGGATGGAGTCGCTATTGTCCGCCTCAACCCAGGACCTGGAAGTCGATCACGATCTCGCCCGGCTCGCGCCGGACGTATTCGATGCCCAGGCCTTCGCCAAAGGCTTCGCGCAGCTGCATGAGCAGCGGAATGGGGTCGTGGTCGTTGACGAAACGCATAGTTTCGCCGGGGTTCAAGCTCTTCAGCGCGCCGAAGATCGCCGCATGGCGGAAGCGCTTGGCAACGCCGCGCGCGTCGAAGGGGTGCACATTGTTGATGACGGGAATGGTGGTCATGGAACTCTCCGGTTGTTGAGTAAAAAAGGGCCGGCGCAGGCCGGCCCTCCAGGGTCATCAGGATTGGGCCGTTGCCGCTGCCTCGATGGCCGGCTTGCGACCGGCGGCCGGCCGCCTCAGCAGGCGCAGCGCATACACCGCGAGGATCGCCGCGCCGATGGCGAAGACGATGTCGCCCGGCACCCGCATCCACACCAGCGTTTCCATCACGGGCGAGTGGATGATCTCCGGCGAGCGCGCGAACCACAGGCCCTTGCTCACACTGGCCCAGGCCTGGTAGATACCGGCCGGCAGCAGCGACATGAAGACCATCATCGCCAGGCCGATGTTCAGGCCCCAGAAGGCGGGCTTGAGCAGCGCGTCGGCATGCAGGTGGCGCTCGTAGAGGCCGCGCAGGCAGAACAGCATCAGGCCGATGCCCAGCATGCCGTACACACCGAAGAGGGCTGCGTGACCATGCGCCGCCGTCATGTTCAGGCCCTGCACGTAGTACAGCGCGGCCGGCGGGTTGATCGCAAAGCCCAGCAGGCCCGCGCCCACGGTGTTCCAGAAGCCGACGGCGACAAAGCACATGACCGGCCACTTGTAGGTGGCGAGCCACGGCGCGCTCTTGCTGCGGCGATAGGTCTGCAGCGCTTCCAGGCCGATCAGCGTGAGCGGCACCACTTCCAGCGCGGAGAACACCGAGCCGACGGCGATCACCGAAGTCGGTGTGCCGGTGAAGTACAGGTGATGCAGCGTGCCCAGGATGCCGCCGAACAGGAAAACGATGGTCTCCGCAACGATGGCGCGGTTGGCGCTCTCGGCGCGCACCAGGCCGATGCGGGTGAAGATCAGCGCGATGACGGCAGTAGCGAACACTTCAAAGAAGCCCTCCACCCAGAGGTGGACGAGCCACCAGCGCCAGTACTCGACCATCGAGTAGTGCGTGCCCTGGCCCCAGGTCAGGGAGGTGGCGTAGAAGCCGCCGATGCAGGTGGCCGACAGGAACACCATCGCGATCAGGCCGCGCGATTCCGAAGGCTTCATCAGTGCCGGCCACAGGGCGCGGCCCAGCAGCGTTGCCCAGAACAGCAAGCCAACGAACAGCAGGATCTGCCAGACGCGGCCCATGCTCGTGAACTCGAGACCCTGGTTGCCCAGCCAGAAGCTGAAGTCGACGCCGCTGCGTTGCAGCGTGCCCAGCCAGCCGCTGGCGGTGGAGCCGACGACGATGGCGATCAGCGCCCAGAACAGCACGTCCACGCCGAGCTTCTGGAACTTTGGCTCCTTGCCCGAGAGCAGCGGTGCAATGTACAGGCCCGTGGCCAGCCATGCAGTGGCGATCCAGAAGATGCCGACCTGCGTGTGCACGGTGCGGCTGACGACGTAGGGCAGCACCTGCGCGAGCGGGATGCCGAAGAACGACTGGCCTTCCACGGCGTAGTGCGCGGTGACCACGCCCATGCCGATCTGCAGCAGGATCAACCCCACCACGGCAAAGAAGTACTTGCGCGTAGCCTTCATGGAAGGCGTCGCCGGGGCGTTGAAGAGCGGATCGCTCTTGGGCGCGCGGGCTTCCTCCTCGTGCTTGGTGCTGCCGTGCAGCCAGAGCATGGCGGCGATGCCGGCGAGCAGCAGGATAATGCTGACCATCGACCAGATGGCCGACGACGTCGTGAGCGTGTTGCCCACCAGCGGCTCGTGCGGCCAATTGCTGGTGTAGGAAAGGTCGGTCTCGCCGGGCCGATCGGTAGCGGCGGCCCAGGAGGTCCAGAAGAAGAACGCCGTGAGGGCCTTGCGGTCGGAGGCGGCGGGCAATGCGTCCTCGCTCATTGCGTATTGGTCGCGCAGTTTGGACAGCGTCTGGTCGGTGCCGAACAGGCCGTCGTAGTGGGCCGCAACTTCGCGAATCGCCTGGGCGCGCTCGGGCGACACGGTGATGACGTCCTTCGTCTTGTCATATGTGTTGCGACGCATTTCCTCGCGCATCACGGCAGCGACCGCGGCGCGATCGGCCGTGGAAGGCTCACCCGTGGTCTTCGAATGCTGCTTGGCGCGGATGGCCTGCAGCGCGACCGCTTCACGGTGAAGCCAATCGGCGGACCAATCGGGCGCTACGTAGCTTCCGTGTCCCCAGACGCTGCCAAGCTGCTGGCCGCCTGTGGAGCGCCATGCCTGCTGGCCGTATTGAATCTGCTCCCCGGTGAACAGGACTTCGCCCTGGGTCGTCACGACGGCCTTGGGGATGGGCGGCGCCTCGAGGTAGATCTGCCAGCCCAGGTACCCGAGGGCCCCGAACGACAGCACGAAGATGAGGCCCAGCCAGCGCCAGAGCCTTGCGGTGCTTTTCATGATTGCGTTTCCTTGAATGCTTTTTTTTCGAAATCTCATTGCCCGCCGCAGGAGCCGCAGCACTGGCCGTTGCTATGAGGGTCGGCCAGCTTGCTGATGGCGACGCGCCAGGTGTCGGGGCCCTGCTCCAGGTACTCCCAGGCAAACTTGCCGGGGTACTGGGCCTGGAAGACGTTGCGCAGCGGCTTGGGGTCGTGGTCGTTGACCAGTTCCAGGGCGCCGCCGGCCGCAAGGCCCGCAAAGGTCGAGAAAATGAGCGAATGGCGCTGTTCGCAGGCGAGTGCGCGAACGTCGATCCGGGTGGCAGTTGCAGCTTGGGTCACGGGGCGAGTCCTTTCAGAGGCGGTTAAAGGTGTATTTCGAATGCACCTATGCTATTTGCCGACTGAGCCTTGCGACTTGACATGGATCAACACCCCTGTAATCGGCGCTGAATTGATCTGGCGCAAGTCGGATGAACACGAAAGGTGACAACCTCTGCGCCCATGCCATCTGTCTCACATTTCGACCAGCTCCTGAAGGCCGCCGCCGCGCAGCCCGATCCGCAACGCCTTCTCTTCGTCTTCGCGCAGGCCGAACTGCCGGAAGGCGCGACCGAGGAGCAGAAGAAAAATTTCGTCGCCGGCAAGGGAGGCGCGCTGACGCCCCTGGCCTGCGTGGACAAGGCCCCGGCCGACCTCACGACCTTCGATGCGCTGGTGGACGAGTCGCGCAATGCCTGCCCACCGTGGCAGGTGCTCTTCATCGCCGCATTGGCGGGCCAGGAAGGCAAGCCGCCCTCCTCCGCCCTGGTGGACAGTGCGCTGCAGGCGATGGTCGATGCCGTCAAGGCGGGACGCTTCGGCAACTACATGGCGCTTTCACCGACGGGCGAGCCGCTCGTGATGGCATAGCAGCTGGGTGCTGCTGCATCCCGGGCTGAGCCTGTTGGTGCGTTTGGTGCCGCTCATCGGTTGTTTCCCACGCCTCCACCTCGCTTGCAAATCCGCGTGCGGGTGGGCCATGCCGCGCGACGATGCGTCCGGCTTCGCCGGCAAACCTGCGATGAGTGGTTTTGCGCTCGCATCTCGCAACTTATATGGACGCCGCCCATGTGGCAAGCGGGTTTTGGAAGGTCCGGGTCGGCGGGTTCATTGCGGTCTTATATCCGGCCTGTGCTCTTGCAGACCGAAGTCCGCGGCTGGCCCTGATGGTCATTCGCGAAGCTGGCTCTGA
>Ga0255338_1000607_pt1 | contig 100627 bp, 99 predicted proteins | sample MeOH1_35cm_T4_19_FD_203715 | JGI IMG/M metagenome (GOLD analysis project Ga0255338, IMG submission 203715) | Sandy soil microbial communities from University of British Columbia, Vancouver, Canada - MeOH1_35cm_T4_195 | ecosystem: Engineered > Artificial ecosystem > Sand microcosm > Unclassified...
CTCTTCCTCCGAGGAGCTGGCCGCCACCGCCGAGGAAATGAGCTCCCAGGCGATCGCCCTGCAGCAGGTCGTGGCCTTCTTCCGCACGGATGCGGGCGGCGAAGCGCCCTCCGCGCGGCCGGCAGCCGCGGCCGGGGCGCCATCGCCGGCCCTGCCGCACCTGCTGCGGCCGCCGGCGCCGGCGGGCGCCGCGTTCGCCCTGTCCCCGCCAGCACGAGCCTGACAACATGTCCCGCCACTTCACGTTCACCCTGCGCCACAAGCTGTACCTGCTGGGCGCCGTCTGCCTGCTCTGCGCGCTGTCGCTGAGCGCGGCGGCCATCGTCTTCGCCGGCGAGGTCGACCGCGGGTGGCGCATCCTCAGTGAAGGGCGGGCCCTCACGCCGGAAGCGGCGGCGCTGCGGGCGTCGGCCACGCAGTTCCGCGATTTCGCGGCCGCGGTGGCGCTGGCCGGCGGGGTGGCGTCGGTGACCATCGTGGTCCTGATCTTCCGCTCGCTGATGGGCGGTGTGCGGCGGGCCCTGCTGGCGGCCAAGACCATGGCGCAAGGGGACTTCGCGACCGACATCGAGGTCGGCGCGGCCGACGAGATGGGCAGGATCCTGCGCGCGCTCAAGGGCATCCGCGACGGCTTCGTGACCGCCATCGGCGAGGTGCGTGCCAGCGCCGACGCCCTGGCCGCGGCGTCGGCCGACATCAACGAAACGGCGCGTTCCATGAGCCAGGGCGCCGCCCAGCAGGCGGCCGGAGTGGCCGAGACCACGGCGTCGGTGGCGGAGATGACGGCTTCCATCGTGTGCAACGGCGACAACGCGAAGGTGACCGACCGGGTGGCCATCGCCTGCGCCACCCAGGCCGCCGACGGCGGCGCCGCCGTGGAAGAGACGCTGGCCGCGATGAAGGACATCGCCCGCAAGGTCGGCATCATCGACGACATCGCCTACCAGACCAACCTGCTGGCGCTCAACGCGGCCATCGAGGCGGCGCGCGCCGGCGAGCACGGCAAGGGCTTCGCCGTCGTCGCCGGCGAGGTGCGCAAGCTCGCCGAGCGCAGCCAGGTCGCCGCCCAGGAGATCGGCGAGATGGCCGCCGGCTCGGTGGCCGTGGCCGAGAAGGCCGGTCACCTGCTGTCGCAGATGGTGCCGGCCATCCAGAAGACGTCCCACCTGGTGCGCGAGATCGCGGCGGCATCGCAGGAGCAGTCGCTGAGCGTGGGCCAGATCAACAACACCATGGGCCAGTTGAACCGCACGACGCAGCGCAACGCATCGTCGTCGGAGCAACTGGCGACGATCGCCCGCGACATGACCGGACAGGCGGCGATCCTGCAGCGCCTGGTGACCATGTTCCGGGTGCCGCGGCAGGAGCGGCACGCCGTCGCGGGAGCCGGCGGGACACACCCGGCGGAGGCCACACGATGATCGCGACGAATCACTGGAAAACGAGCGCCCGGTTGGGACTCGGGTTCGGCCTGGTCATCGCGCTGCTCGCGGCGCTGATGCTGACCAGCCTGTCCCGCATGAGCGCGCTCGGCGCGAACGTGGAGGACCTCGCCAGTTCCAGGGTCCCCAAGCTGGTGCTGAGCGCTCGCATGGTGGAAACCTTGCTGCAAAGCGCGCGCCAGATGCGCAATGTCCTGATCCTGGACCATGAGTCGCAGATCAGGACCGAAGTGGGCGACCTGATCCGCAACACCGACCGGGTCAAGGAATTGGCCGGCCGGGTGGCGGCGCTGCTGACGGACGAGGCCGAGAAGGCCGGCAAGTTCCTCGCCGACATCGTGCCGGCCACCAGGAAGACCTCCGACCTGGTCCAGGAGATCGCCGCCGCCTCGCAGGAGCAGTCCTCCAGCGTCGCGCAGATCAACACCTCCATGACCCAGCTGTCCCAGATCACCCAGCAAAACGCCTCTTCCTCCGAGGAGCTGGCCGCCACCGCCGAGGAAATGAGCTCCCAGGCCCAGGGGCTGCAGGAGCTGATCGGCTTTTTCAAGGTCGACGCCGCCGATGCGCCTGCCGGGGCCATGCTGCCCGTCGCGGCTCGCCGGCTCGCCGGGGCGCCGGCGCTGGCGGCGCCCGGCGCCGACGTTTTCACCAGATTCCAGGAGCAACAACCATGAGCGCACTCGTCAGAACCGGCAAACAGCAATCGGCCGCGGCGGCCGCCGAGGCAGGATTGCAACAGGGGCGCCAGTACCTCACCTTCCTGGTGGGCGGCGAACTCTTCGCGATTCCGATCTCGGCGATCAAGGAGATCATCGAGTACCGCGCTCCCACCGACGTGCCGATGATGCCGGCCTTCATGCGTGGGGTGATCAATCTGCGCGGGCACGTGGTGCCGGTGATCGACCTGTCCTGCCGCTTCGGCCGCGGCAGCGGCCGGATCACGCGGCGCAGCTGCATCGTGGTGGTGGAGATCCGCCATGAGGACGAGTTGCACGACATCGGCGTCGCAGTCGATGCCGTGAATGCGGTGCTCGACATCCCCGACGCGGACATCGAGCCGCCACCGGCCTTCGGCGCCAGGCTGCGCGCCGAATTCATCAGCGGCATGGGCAAGCTCGGCGACAAGTTCATCATCGTCCTGGAGATCGACAAGGTGCTGTCGGTCGACGAACTCTCGGTGCTGGGCGGCATCGACACGCCGGAGATCCCCGGCGTCGCGACCCAGGGCGGGGGCGGAGCCGATTCCGCGCCATCGGCGGCGCCGTCCGCCGCAGGTTGACGGGCACGGAACCCACTTTCTCCTGAGGCAGGCACCATGTTCGACCAGCTACGCGTCTCGACACGACTGATCATCCTGAACGCCATCGTGGTGCTCTTCACCGCCACGCTCGTGGCATCCGGCTACTCGATGAACGCCCGCATCGCATCGTCGCTGGCCGACGTCAGGGGCCTGGAGGGCAACAGGCTGCTGGCGGCCGGCAGCCACGCCATCTGGGAGCTGCGGTTCGGGATCGCCAACTACACGCTCGCCTCGCCGGAAAACAGGAAGAAGATCCTGGACGGCCGTCCGGCGCTCTACGACGCCCTCGACAAGAGCCTGAAGGCCTACGCCGAGCTGGGCGCATCGAGCCAGCAGAAGGCCGTCCTGAAGAAGATGGACGAGCAGTACCGCCGCTACAGGGAAGGTGCCCCCCGCTGGTTCGCGCTGATCGACGCCGGCAAGCTGGAGGAAGCGGCCGAATACCGCGCCAAGGTCACCAACGACGCCGCCAGCGCCATGGTCAGGCACTTCAATGTCCTGCTCGACAACCAGTCCAGGCTCAACGAGGAACTCATGGCCGAGTCGATGGCGACGGCGAGCCGCGGCCGCGAAATGATGCTGGCGATCGCGGTCGTCGGCCTGCTCATCGCCGGCACCGTGGGCTTCCTGATCTCGCGCAGCCTGCTCAGGCAGCTGGGCGGGGAGCCGGACTACGCGGCCAAGGTCATGGGCGCCGTCGCCGCCGGCGACCTGAGCGTGGAGGTGCGCCTGAAGTCCGGCGACGCATCGAGCATGCTGTTCGCGCTCAGGAACATGACGACCAGGCTCGCGCAGACCGTGGGCCAGGTGAGGACCAGCGCGCAGGCGCTGTCGTCGGCTTCGAACGAGGTCAGCAGCACCGCGCAGTCGATGAGCCAGGGGGCGAGCGAGCAGGCCGCCAGCGTCGAGGAAACCAGCGCCTCGGTCGAGCAGATGGCCGAATCGATCCGGCGCAACGGCGAGAACGCCAAGGTCACCGACGACATGGCGATCCAGGCGGCCCGGCAGGCGGGCGATGGCGGCGCGGCGGTGCAGCAGACCGTGGCCGCCATGAGGGACATCGCCCGCAAGATCGGCATCATCGACGACATCGCCTACCAGACCAACCTGCTGGCGCTCAACGCGGCCATCGAGGCGGCACGCGCCGGCGAGCACGGCAAGGGCTTCGCCGTCGTCGCCGGCGAGGTGCGCAAGCTCGCCGAGCGCAGCCAGGTCGCCGCCCAGGAGATCGCGGAGATGGCCAGCGCCTCGATGGCGGTGGCCGAGAAGGCCGGCGGGATGCTGGGCGAGATGGTGCCCGCCATCCGAAAGACCTCCGGGCTGGTCCAGGAGATCGCCGCCGCCTCGCAGGAGCAGTCCTCCAGCGTCGCGCAGATCAACACCTCCATGGTCCAGCTGAACCAGATCACGCAGCAGAACGCCTCGTCCTCGGAGCAGCTGGCCGCCACGTCCGAGGCGATGAGCGCGCAGGTCCAGAACCTGCAGCAGCTGATCGGCAGCTTCAACCTTGGCGCGCAGGATGGACCGTTGGTCCGCGTCCAGCGGATCGGATCCGGCGCGCCAGGGGCGGGGGCCAGGCAACTGGCCCTGGAAACGATGCTGCCATGAGCACCCTGGCGCTGGCGGGCTCGCAGATCAGCGACGGCGAATTCCGCGACCTGCGCGCCTGGATCTACCGCCGTGCCGGCATCAACCTGTCGGACCAGAAGAAGGCGCTGGTGTGCGGCCGGCTCGCGCCGCGCATGCGCCACTACCGGCTGACGCGCTTCGCGGACTACTTCCACCTGCTGCAGAATGGCGCGCATCCCGGCGAGCCGCAGGTGGCGGTGGACCTGCTGACCACCAACGAGACGCACTTCTTTCGCGAACCGCGCCACTTCGATTTCGTGCGCGACCACATCGTGCCGGAGCACCGAACGTCGGGCCGGCCGCTGCGCGTGTGGAGCGCGGCGTGCTCCAGCGGCGAGGAGCCCTACAGCATCGCCATGACGCTGGCCCGCGCCATGGGCGGCGTGCCGTGGGACGTCCTGGCGTCCGATCTCAGCAGCCGCGTGCTGGACCGCGCGCGCCGCGCCCACTACCCGATCGCGCGCGCCGGCACCATCCCGCGCGAGCACCTGCTGGCGCACTGCCTCAGGGGCACCGGCGCGCACGAAGGCACTTTCATCATCGACCCCGAGGTCGCCGGCCGCGTCCGCTTCATACAGGTCAATCTGAACGAGGCCCTGCCGCGGCTCGGCGAGTTCGACCTGGTCTTCCTTCGCAACGTGATGATCTATTTCGACGCGCCGACCAAGCAGCAGGTGGTGCAGCGCATCCTGGCGTGCCTGCGCCCGGGCGGCCACCTGGTGATCGGCCACGCCGAGAGCCTCGCCATGCTCTCGTGCAGCCTCAGGCCGGTCTCGCCGTCGATCTACCGCAAGCCGTAGGCCGTGCCGCTGCCCGCCCCGCCCGATGTTCTCGAGGTATTCCTGGCGCCGGGCGAGTTCTACTTCGGCGAGGAGAAGACCCGCATCCGCACCCTGCTGGGCTCGTGCGTCGCGATCGCGCTGTGGCATCCACGGCTGCGCATCGGCGGCATGTGCCACTACATGCTGCCGCACCGGCCCCGCGCGGCGGCGGACGAGCCGCTGGACGGCCGCTACGGCGATGAGGCGATGACATTGTTCGTGCACGAGCTGCAGCGCTCGCGCACGGCGCCGCCCGACTACCACGCGAAGCTGTTCGGCGGCGGCCGGATGTTCTCGCACGGCCGCGGCGGCGGGCATGCCGACATTTCCCAGCGCAACATGGAAGCCGGACGCGAACTGCTGGTGCGCCACGGCTTCCGGCTGCACGCCCACGACATGGGCGGCGAGGGGCACCGCAACGTGATCCTCGACCTGTGGAGCGGGGACGTGTGGCTCAAGCGGGTGCCGCTCGGTCCGAGGGGCGCCGCCTGATGGCCGCGGCGGCCATCAACGTGCTGGTCGTCGACGATTCGGCGGTGGTGCGCCAGGCGGTCTCTTCGGTGCTGGCGGCCGATCGTTCGATCAACGTGCTGGCGGCGGTGGCCGATCCGCTGTTCGCGCTCAGGCGCATGCAGGTGCAGTGGCCCGACGTGATCGTCCTGGATATCGAGATGCCGCGGATGGACGGCATTACCTTCCTGCGCAAGTTGATGGCCGAGCGGCCCACGCCGGTGGTCGTGTGTTCGACCCTCACGACGCGGGGCGCCGCGACGACCATGCAGGCACTGGCCGCGGGCGCCGTGGCGATCGTCGCCAAGCCAAGGATCGGCGTGCGCCAGTACCTGCTGGAGTCGTCCGCGAGCCTGGTGCAGGCGGTGAAGGCCGCGGCGCAGGCGAACCTGCGCAACCTGGTGGCGGCGGCGCCCGCGCCGGCCCCGGCACTGCCGGCGCCCGAGCACGCGCCGCTGAAGGAGACCACCGAGAAGGTGGTTGCCATCGGCACCTCCACCGGCGGGACGCAGGCCCTGGAGGCGATCCTCGGCGCGCTGCCCCGCGTGACGCCCGGGATCGTGATCGTGCAGCACATGCCGGAGAAGTTCACCGCCGCCTTCGCCGAGCGGCTCGACGGCCTGTGCCGGATCGAGGTGCGCGAGGCGCGCGACGGCGACCGCGTGCTGCCGGGGCTGGCCCTGATCGCCCCGGGCGGGCGCCACATGACGCTGGTGCGCAGCGGCGCGCAGTATTCGGTGCAGGTGAAGGACGGGCCGCTGGTGCATCACCACCGCCCTTCGGTGGACGCGCTGTTCCGCTCGGTGGCCAGGGCGGCCGGCCGCAACGCGCTGGGCATCATCATGACGGGCATGGGCGCCGACGGCGCGCTGGGCCTGAAGATCATGCACGACGCCGGCGCGCGCGCCATCGCGCAGGACGAGGCGACCAGCGTGGTCTTCGGCATGCCGCGGGAGGCGATCAAGCTCGGTGCCGTCGACGGCGTGCTGCCGTTGCAGGAGCTGGCGCGGGAGATCATGCGGCTGGCGTGAACGCCAGCAGGCCGGATCCGGCCGCGCCTTGCGCTCGCGGCCGGCGCACAATCCGAAGGCGGCGCGCCTGCCGCGCGCCGCGCAAGGATCGACGAGACGATGATGCCCTCACCGGAAGCACCGGGCGTTCCCGCATCGGGCGCTGCACGCAGCGTGCTCGTCGCGGGCGCCTCGGGACTGGTCGGCCGCGAACTGCTGCGCGCGGCGCTGGACGACCGGGCGGTGGCGACGGTCCATGCCCTGGTCCGGCGCACGCTGCCGCTGCGGCACCCGAAGCTGATCCAGCATGAGGTGGACTTCGCCGCCCTGCCGCCGCTGCCGCCGGTCGACGACGTGTTCATCGCGCTGGGCACGACGATCAGGGCGGCGGGCAGCCAGGCTGCCTTCCGCAAGGTGGACTTCGATGCCGTGGTCGCGGTGGCGCGCGCCGCGAAGGCCGCGGGCGCCATCCGGCTCGGCGTGGTCAGCGCGATGGGTGCCGATGCGAATTCGCGCGTCTTCTACAGCCGCGTGAAAGGCGAGACCGAGGCCGCGCTGGCGGCGCTGGGCTTCGGCACGCTGGTGGTCGCGCGCCCGTCCCTGCTGGTGGGCGATCGCCCGGCGCTGGGGCAGCCGCATCGCGCGGGCGAGGAGATCGGCCTGAAGGTCTCGCGCTGGCTGGCGCCGCTGATCCCCGCGAACTACCGCCCGGTCACCGCCGCGGCGGTCGCGCGCACGCTGCTGCAGGCGGTGCGGCAGACGCAGGGGCAGCGCGTGCTGCTGTCGGGCGCGATGCAGGCGTAGGCCGCCGGTCAGACCTTCGACACCCGCACCATTGCGTCAGCGCGTTTCGTCAGGTCCGGCAGCAGTTCCAGGCCGAGCCCCGGCTTGTCGTTCAGGCTGATCATGCCGTTCTTCACGATCGGCAGCTCGGTCACCAGTTCCCGGTACCAGCCGGTGTAGAAGGCGCGGACACTTTCCTGGATCAGCGCATTGGGCGCGTGCAGCGACAGGTGCGTGGACGCGGCCCAGACGACCGGGCCGGTGCAATCGTGCGGCGCCACCGGCAGCTGCCAGGCGTCGGCCATCCCGGCGATCTTGCGGGCTTCCGTGAGGCCGCCGCACCAGCTCAGGTCCAGCATCGCGACACCGGCCACGCCCGTCTCGAGATAGTCCTTGAAGCCCCACTTGTAGCTGAGCGTCTCGCTGGCGCAGACCAGCGCCTCGCAGTCCTTCGCGTACTGTTTCAGCAGGTCGAGCGAATCCATGCGGATCGCGTCCTCATGCCAGAAGGTGTTGAAGGGCTTGAGCGCGCGGGCGATCTTCTGCGCCATCGGCAGGCGCCACAGGCTGTGGAACTCCACCATGATGTCCATGCGCTCGCCCACGGCCTGGCGGATCTTGCGGAACGGTTCCAGCGCGGCATCGAGCTGCTCGTTGCTGATGTACTGGCCGTGGCTGGCCTCGGCCGCCGGGTCGAACGGCCAGATCTTCATGGCCGTGACGCCCTCGGACAGCAGCGACTGCGCCAGTTCGTCGGCGTGGTGCAGGAATCCCTGCAGGTCCTCGTACGGGCCGGGGCTCCCGGAGGGGCCGTTCGATCCCTTGCCGAGGCCCCAGTTGGAGCTGGTCTGGTTCGCGTTGCTGCGGATGTACTGATAGCCGGCGCAGGTGTTGTAGATGCGAATGGCGTCGCGGCTGCGGCCGCCCAGCGCCGTGTGCACCGGCATGTTCGCCGCCTTGCCGAACAGATCCCAGAGTGCGATGTCGACCGCGGAGTTGCCGCGCGTCTCGACGCCCGACCCGCGCCAGCCGAGATAGCCGGTGAGGTCGCGGTTGCGCGCCTCGATGGCCAGCGGGTCCTGCCCCATCAGGCGCTGCGCGGCCCACTCGTGCAGGTAGGCCTCGACGGCCTGCGCGCCCATGAAGGTCTCGCCCAGTCCGACGAGCCCTTCGTCGGTGTGCAGACGCACCCACAGGATGTTGGGGAACTCCCCGAGTCTGATGGTTTCGAGCTGGGTGATTTTCATCACGGAGGATAAGCCGGCCGCCGGCCGCCCCGGCCCTTGCGGGTCGGCGCGGCGGGCGCCGGCGACTCGTGGATGGAACTGATTACTTGGCCCGAGCTTTCTTCAGCGCGTCCAGCACCTGGTTCACGGCGTCGGCACCGATCGTCGGCACGTTCTTGGCGTACACCGGCTGCACCTTCGCGAACATGCGGGCCTGCTCGGCCGGGGTCACGTCGTTGACGACCATGCCCTTGGCCTTGAGGCTGGCCAGCGACTTCTCGTTCAGCTGGCGGTTGGCGACGCGCTGCACCTTCTGGCCTTCGACCGCGGCTTCACGCAGCACCGACTGTTCCTGCGGGCTCAGCTGGTCCCACAGCTTCTTGCTGTACAGCACCAGGAACGGCGTGTAGGCATGGCGGGTCACCGACAGGTATTTCTGCACTTCGTTGAACTTCGAGGTCTCGATGGTCACGAAGGGGTTTTCCTGGCCGTCGATGGTCTTGGTCTCCAGCGCCGTGAACACTTCCGGGAACGCCATCGGCACGGCGTTCGTGCCGAGCGTCTTGAAGGTGTCCAGGAAGATGTTGTTCTGCATCACGCGGACCTTCACGCCGTCGAAGTCCTCGACCTTCGCCACCGGGCGCTTGCTGTTGGTGAGGTTGCGGAAGCCGTTCTCCCAGTAGGCCAGGTTCACCAGGCCCGCTTCTTCCAGCTTCTTGTTGAAGTACTGGCCGGCCGGGCCGTCGAGCACCGCGTCGGCTTCCTTCTCGTTGGCGAACAGGAACGGCAGGTCGAACACGCCGATTTCCTTCACGATGCCCACCAGCGGCGACGACGACGTGCACACCATTTCCTGGGTGCCGGCGCGCAGCGCCTGCGTGGCCTGCAGGTCGTTGCCCGCGGAGCCGCCCCAGAAGGCGTTGATCTTCATCTTGCCGCCCGTCTTGGCGGCCAGCACTTCCTGCATCTTCTTGACGCCGACCCCGACCGGATGGTCCTCGTTCACGCCGTTGGTGAACTTGATCGTGCGGTCGGCGAACTGCGCGAACGCGGGGGCCGCGGCCAACAGGGCGGTGGCGGCAAAGGCCACCAGGGTGCGTCGTTTCAGCATGAGATCTCCTTGATAAAAACGACAGGGTGAAAAAAAGAGGCGAGCCTCACCGCATCAGGAACTTCAGCGGCACGAGCACGATGTCCGGGAACAGCACCAGGCCGAACAGCACCGCCGTCTGGGCCAGGAAGAACGGCATCACGCCCTTGAAGGAATCGTCGAGCGAGATCCGGGCCACGCCGCAGACCACGTTGAGCACGGTGCCGACCGGCGGCGTGATCAGCCCGATGGCGTTGTTCATGATGAACAGCACGCCGAAATAGACGGGGTCGATGCCGGCCTTGAGCACCACCGGCATCAGCACCGGCGTGAGGATCAGGACGGTGGGCGTGAAGTCCAGGGCCGTGCCGACGATGACGACGATGATCATCATCACGAACATCAGCAGCGTCTTGTTGTCCATGAAGGGCTCGAGCAGCTTGACCACCTCGCCCGGGATGTTGGCCACGGTGATCAGCCAGGCGCTCACCATCGCGGCCGCCACCAGGAACATCACGACGGCGGTGGTCTTGCCGGCCGCCAGGACCAGCCCGTAGAGCTCGCGCACCTTCAGTTCCCGGTAGACGAACATGCCCACCACGAAGCTGTAGACCGCCGCGACCACGGCGGCTTCGGTGGGCGTGAAGACGCCCATCTTCATGCCGCCCAGGATGACGACCGGCAGCGCCAGCGCCCAGCCGCCGGCCGCGGTGACCTTCAGGCGCTCGCGCATCGGCATGCGCGGCGCCGGCTGGATCTCGTCGCGCTTGGCGATCCACCACCAGGTGGCGCCGATCGCCAGCCCCATGAGGATGCCCGGCACGATGCCGGCCATGAACAGCTTGGTGATCGAGACGTTGCCGGCCACGCCGAACACGATCATCCCGATCGACGGCGGGATCACCGGCGCGATGATGCCGCCCGCCGCGATCAGTCCGGCCGAGCGGTTCACCTCGTAGCCGGCACGCTTCATCATCGGGATCAACAGCGCCGCGAGCGCCGCCGTGTCGGCGACGGCCGATCCGGACAGCGAGGCCATGATGATGGCCGCCATCACCGCCACGTAACCGAGGCCGCCGCGGTAATGGCCGACCCAGGCCATCGCCAGGTGGACGATGCGCCGCGACAGCCCACCCGCGTTCATGAACTCGCCGGCCAGCAGGAAGAACGGCACCGCCAGCAGCGGGAAGTTGTCGGCGCCGTCGACGAAGCGCTGGGCCAGGATCTGGCTGTCGAAGGCGGGCAACGCGCCGGTGCCGGCCATGTAGGCCATCAGGGCCAGGCCGCAGACCAGCAGCGAGTAGGCGATCGGCATGCCGATGGCCATGGCGCCCAGGAGGCTGAAGATGAAGACGCTGACGGTCATGGCCGGGCTCCGTCCTTGAGCAGCGCTTCGGTGTCGGTGAGGTCGCCGTGCGGCATGTCCTCCGACTCGACGACCTGCACCAGCTCGTCCTCGGTGATGCGCCCGGTCAGCAGCCGTGCCAGGACATGAAGGTTGAACAGCCCCATCACGATCCCGACGACGTAGCCGATGCCGTAGATCCAGATCATCGAGATACCGACCACGGGCGAGACGTTGGACACCTGCAGCTCGTGCATCTTCCAGGTGCCGATGACGAACAGCACGTTGCACAGGAGCATGAGCGACTCGCTGACCAGCAGGCAGGCCTTCTTGCCCGCGACCGGCAGGTGCTTGACCAGCGTGTCCACGCCCAGGTGGCCGCGCTCGCGCATCGCGATCATGGCGCCGATGTAGGTCAGCCAGATGAAGCAGTAGCGCGACATCTCTTCCGACACCAGGATGCCGGAGTTGAATGCGTAGCGCAGGATCACGTTGCCGAACACCATGATCACCATCGCCACCAGGGCGATGACGACCAGGAATTCAAGCAGCTTGAAGAACAGGTCGACTGGTTTTTTCATTGTTGTCTGGAAGTCAGGCAGCCTTCAGCAGGGCCGCCACACCGATCGCGGCAGGGTCGCTGCCCCAGCTGGCCAGCACCTGTTCGATGTCCTCGTTGGCGCCGGCGATCAGGACCAGGATGGCCTGCTCGGCCGCACCGGGATTGTGCGCGATCACGGCGTCGAGCACGGCACGGTGCAACGGCAGCGAGTGGCGCGGGCCGTCCGGACGGTTGGTGGAAATCTCGAAACTGGTGCGCAGCAGGGCGCTCAGCACCTTGCTCATCTGCACGATCATCCGGTTGTGGGAGGCACGCAGCAGCCCCTGGTGGAAGCGCAGGTCGGAAGCGACGTAATCGCCACCCGCCTCGGTCGCCTCGTGCATGGCCTGGTAGGCCGCCTCGACTTCCGCCAGGTCCTCCCGCGTGGCGCGCTCGGCGGCCAGCCGCACCGCCGCCGGCTCCATGACCCGGCGCAGGTCCTGCAGGTCGCGCAGGAAATCGCGGGTGAGCCCCGCCTTCGATTTCCAGGCGATGACGTCCGGGTCGAACCAGTTCCACTGGTCTTCGGCCAGCACCCGGGTGCCGACCTTGGGACCGGTGGAGACCAGGCCCTTGGCCACCAGCGACTTGATCGCTTCCCGCACCACGGTGCGGCTCACGCCCAGCGCTTCGCCCAGCATCGGCTCGGGCGGGAACGCGGCCCCCGGCGCGTACCGCCCCGCGACGATGGCCTCGCCGAGGTAATCGACCGTGTTTCCGTGGACGTTCTTGATCATGGGGGGTCGGTTTCCAGCGAGCGGCGCCAATCGTAGGAGGATAATACTTAAACGTTGCTTCGGGTAAACCCGAGGCCCGCCCCCCACCTTGTCCCGCGCCTGCAGCCCCCCGAGCTTCAGAGATGCGAGAACATGGCCGCCCCCGGCACCTCGAGCCGGACGCGCAGCACGCAGCCCGACTCCGATTCGGTGATGTACAGATCCTTCCGGTCCGCACCGCCGTACGCCACGTTGGTGGTGGCCAGGCCGGCACAGGACTTGATGCGCGCCAGCGGCTCGCCCAGGGCGCTGAACAGCCAGACCGTGCCCAGGCCGATGTGCGCCACGGCCAGGTTCCCCGCGCTGTCGATGGCCAGTCCATCGGGCCCGCCCAGGCCACCCGAGAGCTGGATGAACACGCCCACCTTGTAAGGCGTGCCATCCGCCGCCAGCGGCACGCGCCACACGCAGTTGCCGCGCGTGACGTTCACGTAGACCACGTTCTCGGCCTGGTTCAGCACCAGGCCGTTGGGACTGGGGATGTTGTCCAGCAGGCGCTCGAGCCGGCCGTCCGCCCGCAACCGGTACAGGCAGCCGCTGGGATCGTGCAGTCCGGTCAGGCCCTGGTCGGTGAAATACAGGTCCCCGTTGCGGGCGAAGACCAGGTCGTTGAGGCCCTTGAAGCGGTCGAGCATGGCGCGCTCCAGGAACGGCGCCACGGCCCGCGTGACCGGGTCGACGACCATCAGGCCATGACGGTAATCGGCGACGAACAGGCGCCCGTCGCGATGGACCTTCAGGCCGTTGGGCTCGCCGTCGTATTCGGTGAACAGTTCCACCGCGCCGTCCGGCGCGATCCGGAAGATCCGGCCCCAGGCCACGTCGACGACGTAGAGGTTGCCTTCGCGGTCGAACGAGGGCCCCTCCAGGAAGCAGCCGGTCGGCGCGCCGCCGCGCTGCACGTCGATCCAGCGGTTGGTGCGCCCAAGGATCCGCAGGTGGTCCGGAATGCGGGCGAAGACGGTGGTCTGCAAGACCGGTGGCGCGGCGTACATGGTGGTTCCCGGTGAAGCGTTGGCCTGTACCAGATCCGGCCGGTCAGAGGGGACCGCCGTCGATGCGCGTGGTGTCGCCCACGAACTCGATCGGGCAATACATGCCGCCATGGAACTGGGCGGCGACCGGATCCTCGGGCGGCGAAGTCGCCAGCACCTGGGCGGCGAACGCTTCCGCGTCGTCCTGCGGCCGGTAGCCCAGGAACTTCGCCGGCGTGTTGTCCCAGCGGTTGCGCAGGTTGTTGGACACCCCGTAGGCCACGACGAAGTGATAGCCCGGATGCTCGACGCAGCGCATGGCCAGCTGCGCCATGTCGCGGTGGCTGATCCAGGTCAGCAGATGGCGCGACTCGCTCGGGCGGTCAGACGGCCGAAACGAGCCGATGCGCAGGCACGCCACCGACAGGCCGTACTTGTCGGCATAGAGGCGGCCCACCGCTTCGCCGAACACCTTGGACACCCCGTACCGGCCGTCCGGGCGCGGCTGCACCATGGTGTCGATGAAAGTCTCGCGCCGGTGGAAACCGACCGCATGGTTCGAACTGGCGAACACCACGCGCCGCACCCCCCGCCGACGCGCCGCCTCGAAGACGTTGTAGCAGCCTTCGATGTTCAGCGGCAGGATCTTCTCCCAGGCATCCTCCTCGGGCACGCCGGCCAGGTGGATGACGCAGTCGATGCCTTCCATGCTGCGTTCCAGCGCGCCGACGTCGCGGATGTCGACGGCCTGGACTTCCTCGCCGGGCCCGGCCGGCTCCTGCGGCGCGATGTCGGTGAGGCGCAGCAGGGCGTAACGCCCCTGCAGGTGCGCGCGCAGCGTGCGCCCGATGTTGCCGGCGGCGCCGGTGATGAGGACGCGCAGCTGGCGCGGCTGGTCGAATGGAGTGGTCATGGTGGTGCGTGCTTCAGGGTGTGCGTTGGCCGCCCGGTGCGGGGCCGGAACTCTCCCGCACGATCAGTTCCGCCGGGATCAGGGTCTGCGACGGGACCGTCCTGGCCTCGAGGCAGCCGAGCAGGTAATCGGCCGCCCGGCTGCCGATTTCGTCGACCGGCAGGGCCACGGTGGTCAGGGACGGCGACGTGAACCGCGAGAACTCGATGTCGTTGATGCCGGTGATGGAGATGTCGCGCGGGACGACGAGATTCATCTGCTTGGCCTCGGCCAGCGCGCCGATGGCGAGGACGTCGGTGCCGCAGATCACGGCCGTCGGCCTGCGCTCGCGCTGCATCAAGGCGCGAAAGGCGATCTGGCCTTCCAGCGTCCGGTGCGGCGCCTGGATGAAGTGCTCCTGCTTGAATTCGAGCTGGCGCTCGCGCAGCGCGTCGCGGATGCCGGCCACGCGGTCGGCGGCGCGGTCGCTGACGCCCACGTTCTGCACGATCACCCCGAAGTCGCGATGCCCCAGGTCGGCCAGGTGATTCACCAGCTTGCGGCCGATTTCGTGGTTGTCGAAGCCCACATAAGGCCGCTGCCGGTCCATCGTCCAGCCGCTGATGAACGGGATCTTGCGCGACTCGAGCAGTTCGAACAGTTCGTCCGCGTGCGAGCGCCCCACCAGCATCAGTCCCGAGACGCCCTGCGCCACCAGCACCCTCACCTGCTTGAGTTCCTCCTGCCGGCTGTAGTTGGAACACGCCAGCAGCAGCGTGAATCCCTTTTCGTCCAGCTTGCGCTGCAGCGCGGCCACGCCGATCGAGAAGTTCAGGTTTTCCAGCGAGGGAATGACGGCGCCGATGATCGTGGTCTTCTGCGAAGCCAGGGCCCGCGCGGCGGCGTGGGGCGTGTACCCCGTCACTTGCGCGATGTCGAGGATGCGCCGGCGCAGATCCTCCGACACGGCCGCCGAATTGTTCAGGACGCGCGACACGGTGGCGGTCGACACATTGGCCGCCTGCGCCACGTCCAGCAGCGAAACCGCCGCTGAATTCCGGCGTCCTGTTCTCTTCTTCGGCATTGCCTCAGGCGTAGATCGCCTTCTCTGTCTTGCGGTTGAAAACGAAGGCCTTCTCGGTGGCGAAGGAACAGTTCAGCGTCTCGCCCACCGCCAGCGGCAGGTAGGGGTTGACGCCCGAAACCGTGAGCGTCTGCCCGCCGGCGGCCATCTCCAGGATCACCTCGGCGCCGAGGTGCTCGATCACCTCGATTCTCGCCTGGAACGAGACGAGGTGATCGGGGCTGGCCGCGCGGTCGATCGCGATGTGCTCCGGCCGCACGCCCAGGATCACCGAATCCACGCCCTGCAGGTCGAGCCCGGGCGGCACCGGCATCCTGGCCCAACCGGTGTCCAGCACCACGCCCGAGCCGCCGGCCCGGACGTCGGCATTGACGAAGTTCATCGCCGGCGAACCGATGAAGCTGGCGACGAACTGGTTGCTCGGCCGGCTGTACACCTCCAGCGGCGTTCCGGCCTGCTGGATCAAGCCGTCCTTCATCACCACCACGCGGTCGCCCAGGGTCATCGCCTCGACCTGGTCGTGGGTGACGAAGATCGACGTGGTCTCGACCCTGGAGCGCAGCCGCTTCAGCTCGACGCGCATCTGCGAGCGCAGCTTGGCATCGAGGTTGGACAGCGGCTCGTCGAACAGGAAGACCTTGGGATTGCGCACGATGCAGCGCCCGAGGGCGACGCGCTGCTGCTGCCCGCCCGACAACTGGCTCGGCTTGCGGTCGAGCAGCGCGTCCAGGCCCAGGATGGAAGCCGCGTAGTCGATGGCTTCCTTGATCTGCGCGTTGGGCACCTTCTTGTTCTTCAGGCCGAACGCGAGGTTCTCGTAGACCGTCATGTGCTGGTACAGCGCGTAGTTCTGGAACACCATCGCGACGTCGCGCTCGCGCGGCGGCAGGTCGTTCACGGCCCGGTCGCCGATGCGGATCTCGCCCGACGTCAGGTCCTCCAGCCCCGCGACCATGCGCAGGGTGGTCGACTTGCCGCACCCCGACGGGCCGACCAGCGCGACGAACTCCTTGTCCCTGATCTGCAGGTTGATCCCGCGCACCACCGGAGCCCCGTTCTGGTACGCCTTGTACAAGTCCCTCAGGACGACTTCTGCCATGTCGGTCTTCTATTGCTTGGCGGCGTTGGTGATGGTGGCCGCGCCTTCGGCCAGCGCCTTGGGAATGTCCTGGCGCGAGCCGGTCACGGCCTTGATCGCCGTGTCCGAGAACGCCTTGTGGACGGCCGGCCACTGGGCGAAGTAGTAGGCGCCATGCTGCTGCTTGGGAACGTCGAAAACCACCTTCTTGAGCTGGCGCATGTACGCATCGTCCTTGCCGATCACCGCCCAGAGGTCCTTGTTCGGCGGCGGCGCGCCCGTCTTCTTCCAGACCTCGGTCTGTCCCTGGTTGTCGACCATCATGGCGCCCAGCATTTCCTTGGCCAGCTTCTTCTTCTCCGGCGCAATGGATTTCGGGATGGCCCAGCCCCAGATGTCGTTCCAGGCGAAGGTTTCCTTGGCGTTCGGGCCGATCGGGAAATAGGCGATGTTCACCTTCCCCGCCACCTTGGACTTGGCCGGATCGTTGAAGGTCGCCCAGTAGGTCGAATCGGCGACGGTGAAAGCCGCATCGCCAGCCAGGAACACCGCATTGGCTTCGTTGCGGTCGTAGGCCGGCATGCCCTTGGGGCTGATCTTGTGGACGTTGATGGCGTCCCACCAGAACTCGGCCACCTGGCGCATGCAACCGTCGCTCATCGACGATTCCCAGCCGGTCTTGGCCAGCGCCTTGTTGTCACGGTTGAAGTAGGGCTTGAGGATGTCGCAGTTGTTCCCCCACATCGCCCAGAACCACGAGAACCAGGAGTTGTTCATCGACATGCCGCCGACGTAGCCGTACTTCACCTTGTTCTCGGACTGGAGCTTCTTGCCGATCCGGACCAGGTCGTCCCAGGTCCTGGGCAGGTCGTTTTCCTTGACCAGGTCGGTGCGGTAGAAGAAAACGCCGAACGTATGGCCCATCGGCACGACCGTGTTCTGGCCCTTGTCGTTGTTGAAGATGTAGTCACTCATCGCGCCGCGATCGGCGTACTGCATGTTCTTGACGTCGTCGGTCGGCTCGAGCAGGTGCGACCACAGCTGGCCCCAGTCGTCGTTGTGCCAGATCACGTCGTACTGGTTGGAATTCGAGGTCAGCGACGCGGTCATCTTCTCGACGTAGACGCCGTACGAGTTGGGGACCTTGATGATCTTGACGTTGTTGGCCGCGCCCCACTTCTCCATCATGGCCACCGATGCGTCCTGCAGCGGATTGGGCTGGTAGGCGATGCGCAACTCCCGTGGCGCCTGCGCCGCCGCGAATTGACCGGCGGTCAACAGGGCGGCAGCCAGCACCGCGTAGAGGGAACGTTTCATGATGTTGTCTCCTTGATTGAATCTTCAGGCAGGCTGCGCTGCCGCTCGCACACACACAAACCCCGGGTCACATCCTCAGGCCGCGGATCACGTACTTCTGGCCGAACAGCGTGATCAGGAATGCCGGAACCAGGGCGAGGATGGCGGTCGCGCTCATCAGGTTCCATTCGATGCCCATCTCGTGGACGAACTGCGCCATCACCACCGTGATCATCGGGACCTGCTCGCCGGTCAGGATCAGCGCGAACAGGAATTCGTTCCAGGTCGAGAGCCAGCACAGCACCCCCAGCGCGGTGATCGCCGGGATCGCCGCCGGCAGGGCCACGCGGAAGAACGCGCCCCACCGGGTGCAGCCGTCGATCAGCGCCGCGTATTCCATCGAAGGGTTGATGCCGTCGAAGAAGCCCTTCATCAGCCACGAGAAGAAGCAGATGTGCACGGCGATGTGGGGCAGCAGCAGTCCGGCGTAGGTGTCGTAGACGCCCAGTTGCTGGCTCACGAAGTACAGCGGCAGCACCCACGACACGTAGGGAATGCAGCGGAAGACGTAGATCAGCCCGAACCAGGACGACGACACCCGGCCCTGGAAGCGCGACAACATGTAGCCGCTGCACACGGTGACCAGCAGCGAGAAGACGGTCGAGAGCGTGGAGATCAGCGCGCTGTTGAAGAACGCCGCCATCACCCGCTCGTTCTTCAGCACCTCCGCGAAGTTGCCCAGCGTGAAGTCCAGCCCGCGGTGCACGTAGTACATGTTGGCGCTGGGCCGCACGGAGGTCAGCAGCAGCCACAGGACCGGGAACGCGAAGAAGAAGCAGACCAGCGCGATCATGGCGTAGGTCACCTTCCGGCTGGCGAAGTCGATGCGGTTCAGGATCATCGCGGTGGCCTCAGACGGCGGGTTTGGTCAACCGCGTCATCACGCGGAACAGGACGGCGCCGGTGACCACGATCACGAAGGCGCCGATCATCGAGGCGGCCGAGCCCCGGCCGAAGTTCAGGTTCTGGAACGCGTTGATGTACGCGTACAGGCTGAACAGTTCCGTCGCGCGCGCCGGCCCGCCGCCGGTCAGCGTCCACACGATGTCGAAGGTGCGGAAGGCGTCGATCATCCGGATGACGACGCACACCACGATCACCGGCCTGAGCATGGGGATCGTGAGGTAGCGGAACACCCGCCAGCGCGAAGCCCCGTCGATCTCGGCCGCCTCGAACGGCTCCTTGGGCAGGCTCTGCAGCGCGGCCAGCAGCAGCAGGCAGAACCAGGGCGTCCAGAGCCAGACGTCGGTGAGCAGGATCACCAGGAACGCCGTCCATTGCTGGGTCAGCCAGGCGGGCGGCTCGATGCCCAGCCCTTCCAGCGCGATGTTCACGATGCCGAACTGGTCGTTGAACATCCAGCGCATCATGATGGCGGCGATGACCGGCGCCACCATCAGCGGCAGCAGCAGCACGGTCTGGATCAGCTTCTGCCCCTTCAGCCCCCGGTTGAGCATCAGCGCGACGGCCAGGCCGAGGCACAGGGACAGGCTCACGCTGCCGAACATGAACAGGAAGGTGTTGGGCAGCACCTTGCCGACGAAGACCGGGTCGGTCAGGACGCTGGCGTAATGGTCCAGGCCGATCCAGGTCTTCTTCGGATTGGTCAGCATCCAGTCGCGGAAGCTGACGTTCAGGCCCATCGCGATGGGCAGCACCTGGAACAGGAACAGCAGGATGGCGGCCGGCGCGATCAGAAAGAACATGAAGCGCTCTTTCTCGCCGAAGCGCTTCTTGCGCGGCGCGCTCCGGCCGGGCGCGAGGACCGGCTGGCCGGCGCGGATGGCGTGCTGGCTGTCGGTCATGACCAGTCGTCCAGCGCGTAGCGTCCGACGGCGGACTCGTCGAAGCCGAATCCCAGGCCGGGCCCGGCGGGCAGCCGCAGGCGGCCGTCGGCGAACGCGAGCTGCGTGTCGACCAGCCTGCGGAAATTGAGAACCTGGTCGTCGATGAAGAACTCGACGAACTTCGCGTTCGGTGTGGCCGCCACCAGGTGCACGTGCAGGTCGTGGAACCAGTGGGGGCACATCACCGCGCCGTAGCTGTCGGCGGTTGCCGCGATCCTGCGCCACTCGGTGATGCCGCCGCAGACGGCGGCGTCGGCTTGCAGGATCTGCGCCGCGCGCTGGTCGAGCAGTTCCTTGAAGCGCCAGCGGCCGGCCTCGATCTCGCCGGTCGCCACCGTGACGGGCGTGCGCTCGGCCAGCGCCGCGTGATTGGCGATGTCGTCGGGCCAGAACGGCTCTTCGATCCAGTACGGGTCGGACGGCTCGTACGCGGCCATGTAGCGCAGCGCCGTCGGCAGGTCGTCCCAGGCGTTGTTGGCGTCGAGCATCAGCAGGACGTCGGGACCGATGGCGTCGCGGGCCGCGCGGATGCGATCGCGCTCCTGCGCCACGCCCAGCCGGCCAACCTTCATCTTCACGGCCTTGAAGCCCTGCGCGACATAGGAGGCCAGCTCCTCGCCCAGCATGGCCGGGGTCTTGCCTTCCAGGTAGTAGCCGCCACTGGCGTACGCCTCGACGGTGCCGCTCTCGCAGTTGGACCCCATGAAGCGGTGCAGGGGCAGCCCTGCGGCCCGCGCGTTGCGATCCCACAGCGCGATGTCCAGGATGCTGAGCGCGCGCATGACCGAACCCGCGCGGCCCTGCAGGATCGCCTCGCGGTACATGCCTTGCCACAGGGCCTCGACCGCATGGGCGTCGCGGCCGGCGAGCACCGGCGCCAGCAGCTCGCGCACCGCCGTCGTGACCAGCTGGCCCGCCGCGCTGCCGGCGTAGCAAAAGCCGATGCCCTGCATGCCGTCGGCGGTGCGCACCCGCACCAGGGCGTAATCCCGGGCCTGCACCGTGCGGGTGGCGAAGGACGTCACCCGGTCCAGCGGCACCCGAACTGTGCAGGCTTGCACCGACACGATGGCCGATGCGCCGGCGCGCTTGTAATCGCTTACACGATTAGGCACACTCTCGATCTTCTCTTGCACCGATGTCTCCCTCTGAGCGATCTTTCAATCCGCTGCCGCCATCGAAGCTGATGAGGACATGCGTGTAATCGCTTACAGGGCGCGAATAATACTGTGAAGCCCGCACGCGTCAAGAAATTTCTGTTGCTGCACTGCAGCAGCGCCACCCCACCGCCGGCCCCGGCCACCGCGCGGACCGGACCATGACGCTGCTGTTGCTGGCGCATTCGCTGCCGCTGCTGGCACTGATCGCCCTGGGCTATGGCGCCGGCCGCTGGCTGGAGGTCGAGCCGCGCCCGCTGGCCATGGTGGCGATCTACATCCTCTCGCCCCTGGTCAACTTCGGCGGCGTCGCCCAGCTCCAGTTCCGGCCCGCCTACCTGCTGTTGCCGCCCCTGCTGTTCGGCACGGCCGCCGGCATCGCCCTGCTGATGTACTGGCTCGCCGGGCGTGTGTACGCGGACAGCACCCGCAACCTGGTGGCCATGGCGGCGTCCACCGGCAACACCGGCTATTTCGGCACGCCGCTGGTGTTGGCCGTGCTGGGTCCGGCCGCGGCCGGCGTCTACTTCCTGATGAACTTCGCCGTCGCGCTGTCGGAAACGACCGTCGGCTACTACGTCGGCGCGCGCGGGGTCCACGGCATGCGCGAGAGCGCGAAGAAGGTGCTCTCGCTGCCGGCCAACTATGCGGTGCTGGCCGGCCTTGCCTGGAACGGCCTGGACTGGCCGCTGCCATCCGCCTTCCTCACCTGGTGGGAACGCTTCACCGGGGCCTGGGTGATCATCGGGATGATGCTGATCGGCGCGGCCCTGAGCCGGGTCGGCGGCTGGCGCGCCAACGCCAGGCTCACCGGGGTGCTGTTCTCGGTGAAGTTCCTGCTCTGGCCGGCCTGCACCTGGGGGCTGGCGCTGGCGGACCGGGCCATCCTCGGCCTGTTCGATCCCACGGTCCACACCCTGCTGCTGATCATCGGCGTGGTGCCGCTGGCCGGCAACACCGTCACCTTCGCCACCCAGCTTCGGCTGCGGCCGGGAGAGGCGGCGGCCGTCGTCCTGGAGTCCACCGTCTTCGCCATCGCCTACATCCCGTTGGCCTTCTGGCTGGCGGGCGTATCCCGTTAGGCGATCCGCCGGCGGCCGGGGTTATTCGGCGATCTCCCATTGCGGCGCCTGGCTCTATCGTATTACCATAGTACTTCGATCCCCATTCCCGTTCACCTCTCCGACACCATCGAGACCATGAGCTCCACCCCCAAGAAGAAACCCGAAGAATTGCGCAGCCAGCAATGGTTCGGCCGCCAGGACCGCGACGGCTTCGCCTATCGCAGCTGGGTCAAGGGCAAGGGCGTGCCGCACGACCAGTTCGACGGCCGCCCGGTCATCGGCATCTGCAACACCTTCAGCGAGCTGACGCCCTGCAACTCGCATTTCCGTACCCTCGCGGAGCAGGTGAAGATCGGCGTCTACGAGGCCGGCGGCTTCCCGCTGGAATTCCCGGTGATGTCGCTGGGCGAGACGCTGCTGCGGCCGACCGCGATGCTCTATCGCAACCTCGCCAGCATGGATGTCGAGGAAAGCATCCGCGGCAACCCGATCGACGGCGTGGTGCTGCTGATGGGATGCGACAAGACGACGCCCTCGCTCGTCATGGGCGCCTCCAGCGTCGACATCCCGACGATCGGCGTCTCGGGCGGTCCCATGCTCAATGGCAAGTGGCGCGGCCAGGAACTGGGTTCCGGCACGGGCGTGTGGAGCATGAGCGAGCAGGTGCGCGCCGGCACGCTGAAGCTGCAGGACTTCTTCGAGGCCGAGAGCTGCATGCACCGCAGCCACGGCCACTGCATGACCATGGGCACGGCCTCCACCATGGCCTGCATGGTCGAGGCGCTGGGCCTGGGCCTGCCGGGCAACGCCGCCTATCCCGCCGTCGACGGCCGCCGCAACGTGCTGGCCCGCATGGCCGGCCGCCGCATCGTCGACATGGTCCACGAGGACCAGAAGATCTCGCAGATCCTCACGCGCGAAGCCTTCGAGAACGCGATCCGTACGCTGGCCGCGATCGGCGGCTCCACCAACGCCGTGATCCACCTGATCGCGATCGCCGGCCGCCTGGGCGTCAAGCTCACGGTGGAGGATTTCGATCGCCTCGGCAGCGAACTGCCCTGCCTGGTGAACCTGCAGCCCTCGGGCGAGCACCTGATGGAGGACTTCTGCTACGCCGGCGGCCTGCCGGTGGTGATGAAGGAGATCTCCAAATACCTGCATCTGGACGCCGTGACGGCCAACGGCAAGACCGTGCGCGAGAACGTCGAGGGCGCGGTGAACTACGCCACCGACGTGATCCAGCCGCTGGACAAGCCGTTCAAGGAAAAGGCCGGCATCGCCGTGCTGCGCGGCAACCTGGCGCCGCGCGGCGCCGTGATCAAGCCGAGCGCCGCCACGCCGGCGCTGATGGTGCACCGCGGCCGGGCCGTGGTGTTCGAGGACAGCGACGACTTCCACAAGCGCATCGACGACGAGAACCTGGACGTCGACGAGACCTGCGTGCTGGTGCTGAAGAACTGCGGTCCCAAGGGCTACCCCGGCATGGCGGAAGTCGGCAACATGCCGCTGCCGCCCAAGGTCCTGCGCAAGGGCATCACCGACATGGTCCGCATCAGCGACGCCCGCATGAGCGGCACGGCCTATGGGACGGTGGTGCTGCACACGGCGCCGGAAGCGGCCGCCGGCGGCCCGCTGGCGATCGTGCGCAATGGCGACATGATCGAGCTGGACGTGCCGAACCGGCGCATCCACCTGGACATCAGCGACGAGGAACTGGCGCAGCGCCTGAAGGACTGGAAGCAGCCGGCCCCGCCGCTGTCCTCCGGCTACTGGAAGCTGTACGTCGACCACGTGCTGCAGGCCGACCAGGGTGCCGACCTCGACTTCCTGGTGGGCAAGCGCGGCTCGTTCGTGCCGAAGGACAACCATTGAGTCGCCTGACGGCTGGATGATCGCAGCGCGGACTCACTTTGCGCAGCAAGGTCATGTCGGGGCCACGGCCATCGATCGCGGCGCCCGTGCGGCGCGCGGCGTGACGCAATGACGACCCGCCCGCTCATCGGCGTCGACTGGGGCACTTCGTCCCTGCGCGCGGCGCGGCTTGGCCCCGCCGGCCAGGTGCTGGAAGAGCGATCGATGCCGCGCGGCATCCTGACGGTGCCGGCCGGCGGCTTTCCCGCCGTCTTCGAAGACGCTTGCGGCGACTGGATGCGCTCGCCCGGCGCGCTGGCGCTCATCTGCGGCATGGCGGGCAGCCGCCAGGGCTGGATCGAGGCGCCTTACGCGGCGTGCCCGGCTGGCTTCGCCGAGGTGGCGTCGCAGCTCGCCTGGATCGAGCCCGGCCGCATCGCGATGGTGCCCGGCCTCGCGTACGAGGCGCACGGCGTGCCGGACGTCATGCGCGGCGAGGAGACGCAGGTGTTCGGCGCGCTCGACCTGCTGGGCCTGGCCTCCGCGGTGCTGGTGCTGCCAGGCACGCACAGCAAGTGGGTGCACGCGGTCGATGGCCGCATCGAGCGCTTCGCCACCTTCATGACCGGCGAGTGCTACGCGCTGCTGCGCCAGCACTCGATCCTCGCGCGCATGATGCCGGCCGCCGACGCTGAGCTGGACGCGCCGGCCTTCGAGCAGGGCGTGCGGCACGCGCTGCGCAGCGGCACCCTGCTGCACGCGGCGTTCAGTGCCCGCACCCTCGCGCTGTTCGAGCGCCTCGCATCGGCCGCCCTGCCGAGCTATCTGTCGGGCCTCGTCATCGGCGAAGAGCTGCGCGCGCAGGACCTGAGCGGCACGCCCGGCGTCGTCGTGATCGGCGCCGAGGCACTCACGCGCCGCTACGAACTGGCCCTCGCCACCCTCGGCGTGACGGCGATGCGCGTGGGGTCGCAGGCGACCTGGCGCGGCCTGCGCGCGATCGCCGGCACCCTGGAAGGGAAATGATGGACACCACCGCCGAATTCCGCGCTGCCTTCGATGCCTGCCCGCTGGTGGCGATCCTGCGCGGCATCACGCCGCAGGAAGCCCGGCCCGTCGGGCAGGCGCTGGTCGAGGCCGGCTGGCGGCTGCTCGAGGTGCCGCTGAATTCGCCCGACCCGCTCGCCAGCATCGCCGCGCTGGCCGCGGCGTTTCCGCAGTCGCTGGTCGGCGCCGGCACCGTGCTGCATCCGGGGCAGGTGGCGCGGGTCCACGCGGCCGGCGGCCGCCTGATCGTGGCCCCGAACTTCAACGCCGAGGTGGTGCGCGAAGCGGTGCGCCTGGGCATGTGGTGCCTGCCCGGCGTGTTCACGGCCACCGAAGCGTTCGCGGCCCTCGATGCCGGCGCCAGCGGCCTGAAGCTGTTTCCCGCGGAACTGATGCCACCGGCCGGCGTGAAGGCGCTGCGCGCCGTGCTGGCGCGCGAAGCGCTCGTGCTGCCGGTGGGCGGCATCACCACCGGCAACATGGCGGCCTACCGGGCCGCGGGCGCCGATGGCTTCGGCATCGGCTCGGCACTCTACAAGCCGGGGTCCACGGCCGACCAGGTCAAGCGCAGCGCGCTCGACTTTCGCGCGGCGTGGACGGGCACGATGCGGGCCTGAGCGGCGGCCCTCGCCGCCGTTTCGTAACAGGCGCTTACGGCTTCGCTCATCCGTAAACGCCACTCGTCGGATTTGCGGCGCCTGCCATCGCCGTGCCGGCCGCGCGTGCGGCACGCGCGCGAAGATGCGGGACGTGGATGAGCTTCTCGACTCCCCGTTGGCGCTGGTGCCGGTGATCGTCGCCGCGGTGGCCGTGGTGCACGCCCTCGTGCGGCTCGTGCGCCGCCGGCGGCAACGGCGGCGCGAGCAGGGCTGGCGGCTGGTCCACGAATTGAAGGCCTATGCGGCGTGGATCGAATCGCTGGGCGGTGAACCGTTCGCGAGCACCAGCCCCGAGGAACTCACGTCCGCCCAGCCGCTGCGCAACGCCCGCGCGATCGTCCACAGGCACTTTCCGCCACTAGGACAGGCCGTGCTGCGGCTGCTGCGGGCCGACAACCAGCTGATGCGCTACCTGTGGGAGCAGAAGCTGCTGCGGCTGAGCGACCCGGCGGCCTGGGTGGCGCCCGAGCGCGACCCCGCGTACCGCCAGTTGCGCGATACGCAGGATGACCTGATCGACGAAATCATTGCCGGCTGCCAGGAGCTGACCGGCGACCGCGCACGGCCGTGGCGCGGCACCGAGATGGACTCGGATTTCTTCGCCACCCGCGGCGCCGCCACGAACCCGTGCCGGTGACCGGGCCGCGGGCCGTTATTGCGCGGGCGGCTGCAGGCCCAGCCGGGCGGCGAACTCCGCCGTCGGCATCGAACCCTCGGCCGTGACCAGCTGCCCCGTCTGCGCGTGCAGCGCCACGGTCGCCGGCACGGACTCGATCCCGAAGCGCGTGAGCAGCGCCGTGTTCTTCCTGACCTGATCCTTTTGCGCGTCGACCCCGCTCGCGGCGGTGATGCCGCCGGACTTGGCCAGGATCGACGCCTCGTTTTCCTCCATCTTGGCCACCGGATCGGGCGCCGCCAGGATCGTCGCGCCCTGCGCCAAGCCGGTCTCGCCGCTGAAGGCGACCGGGATCCATACGAACTTCGCCTGCGACTTCAGCGGCTTGGCGGCCTGCCAGAGCGCGGCGCAGTGCGGGCACTGGGGATCGAAGAAGACATAGACGGTGCGGGTGGCCATCGGAGCGCCGACGATGAAGCCCTTGGCCTCGGCTTCGATGGCGGCGGTGGTCACCGGGGTCTTGGCGGCGGCCGCCTTGCCGGACCCGGCCGGGGCGGGTGCGTCCTTGCAGCCGGCGAGCAGCAGCGCGGCAGCCAGGGCCATGCCGGCGAACTTCAGCAGTTTCATGGGAGAAAGCCTCGAGAAAGACGAAAACGAAGCGCCGACGATACCAAACCTGTGGCGGCCCGCTCTGCGTCAACTCAACCGAACGGGGCGGCCGTGGCGGCTTCCGGCGGGGGCGCCGGCACCGGACGGGGCCCCGCCCGCAGCTGCCCGCAACGCCGCGACAGGGCGTCGCGCAATTGGCGGTGCCGCTCGGCAAACGGGTCGGCACCCGCCAGCGGCGGCCAGGCGGCGACCTTGTCGAAGCAATTGGCGGCATTGGTCTCGGCGCCCGCCAGCAACGCCCGCTCCAGCGCCGCGAGGCTGCCATCGCCGCGGCCCGCCCGGTACCGTTCGAGTTCACCGGCGACGCCGCGCCATCGCAGCACCGCCGGATCGCCGGTCACCGAGCCTGGCTCGAGCAGCGGCGCGACCTGGCGCGCCGCGGCGTCGAGCTGGCCGACTTGCTGCGCCAGCACGACGCGCAGCGTGACCGTGTCAGCCACGCCCAGCGCCGCCAGGACCGGCGAGCCCTCGCCGGTCCACCAGCCGAAGTCCTGCAGCCGCGGCGAAGAGAGATCCGACCGGGCCAGCGCGCGCTCCGCCGCACCGAGGCGCGCCGCGACATCGTCCGCCAGCAGCGTGCGCAGCCGCTGCGCCCGGTCGTGCGCGCCCAGTTGCGCGAGCAGCGCCTGCACCCGCGCCGCCTGTTGCCGCTGCGCGCGCCAGGACGCGAGATCGGACGGCACTTCCGGACGCGCCACCGACAACGCCTGCGCCGCGACGTGCTCCACCTGGCGGGCCAGCTGGCGCTCGACCACCCGCAGCATCGCGACGCGCGCCGGCCGTGGGAACGCCGGCAGTTGCTCCACCGCGAAACGCTGCCGCGCCTGCGCGAGCTGCAGCGCGTCATCGAGCCGCTGCAGGTCCCACGCCACGGCGCCGGGCGTTTCCTGCGGGAATGCGGCGTCGCCCCGCGCCGCCATGAACGGCTCCTGCAGCAGCGCCGCGAGTCGATCGCGCAAGGCCAGCCGCTGCGGCGACAGGGCGAAGCGGCCTTCGGCCTCCACCCACACGATCCCCGGATCGCCGCCCGCGCCCAGCGACTTCGCCAGCTGCAGGCGCAGGCGCTGCAGCAACGCGCCCGATTGCCGTCGCAACTGCTGCACCGAGTCGGGGCCGAGCAGCCCGATCCGTGCCACACGGGATGCCACCGCGTCGTGGGCCGGGCCAAGGCTGTGGTTCGCTCCGCTCAACCAGCCGCTGTCCACCGCGAGCAGGCGCTGCTGCTCGCCGATCAGCGCGACGGCGCGCTCCCAGCGCGCCAGGGTTTCCGGCAGCGGGCGCGCCGCGGCGCCGGGACGCAGCAGCTCGGCCAGTGATGCCGACAGCGCCTGCTCGCTGGCCAGCAGGTCGTTGCGCTCGAACATGCGCGCGTCGAGCAGCGCCATGCGCTTGGCCAGGCTGCAGCGCACCGCCGCCTGCAGGCGCGACGTGCGCACCGCGTGTTGCACCTGCTCGGCCGGCCGCAGCGCCTGGCGCACGAGCATGGCGCTGTGCGACAACTGCCCCGGCACGTCCGCCCCGAGCGTGTATCGCACCAGCTGCCGGAGCGGTTCGGCACCATCGCCGGCGCCGGGCGACTGCAACTGCGCCAGGGCTTGCACCGCGCGATCGAGCTGCTCGATGGCATCGAGGTGCGCCAGCACGGACCGCAGTTCCGGCGCGTCGCCGGCCGGGATTCCGGGCTGGAAGAAGCTGGGCGCCGGCACGGGGTCGGCACAGCCGGCGGCGACCAGCAACTCGCCGGTGACCACGTGCCGCGGCACGCCGGCGATCTGCCCGGCCTGGTAGTCCAGCTCGCGCCGGATCGTGTCGACCGCGATCTCGCTGAATTCGCGCTCGACCCGGCGGGCGAGGCGCTGGCGCAGGTCGTCGAAGCGCGGCCACGCGCCGGGCATGAACAGGGTCCAGCGGCCGTCCTCCTGGAGCTTCCCGCCCGCCGCGAGCAATGCCAGCGCCTTGCTGCGGTACCACTCGCGGGGAATGGCCTCGCGGCGCTCGGCCATGCGCACGCGGAACGCCCGGTCCGCGCGAATCTGCAGCAGCAGCTGCACCACCTCGCGATCCCACGCGGCCAGTTGCACGGCGGCGGCCGCGAGCCCGGCGGCCCAGGCCGCCAGCAGCGCCAGCGCGGCGCCGCGCCACAGCCAGCCGAGCTTCATGGGAAGCCCCCGGCGGCCTGCTCCAGCTCCAGCAGCTCGCGCACGGGCCACGAATGCCAGAGCCACAGCGCCTGCGACAGCACCAGCAACAGGCACGCCGCCAGGACCCACAGCGGCCAGAACCACCGCGAGCGCCGCAAGCCGCTCCGCCGCTCGTCCGTCCCGGACGCCGCCCGATGCTCAACAGCCATGGTGCGCGCCTGCCTGTCCCGTGACCCAAGGCAGGAAATTATGGGTTCGGCGAGAGACCCTGTGGGGCGCGCGGCGCGAGTGTTGCGAAGGTCAAACCTGCTTACGCGCAGGGCGGCGCCGTGCGGTCAGCGCCGCCGCGCCAGGTACAGCTCCCGCAGCCGCCGGCGCTCGGGGTCGCGCAGCGACAGGCCCTCGCGCAAGTACGCCTCCAGGCCGCCGAAGTCCGCCTCGACCGCGTCGAAAGCGGCCTGCAGGAAATCGGGCTGCACCCGCCACAGGACCGACTGGACTTCGGGCGCGAGGCCGTGGCGCGACGCCTCCAGGGGTTTGAGCCGCTCGTTGGTAAGCAGGTAGTCGCGCATCACGTCGGCCTCGGGCACGCCCAGGCAGCGCAGGATCAGCGCTGCGGCGAACCCGGTGCGGTCCTTGCCCGCGGTGCAGTGGAAGACCGTCGGATCGTCGCGGTCGAGCAGGTGCACGAACAGCTCGGCAAAGCGGTGCGTGTTGTGGCGCACGAAACCGCGGTAGGTGTCCTGCATGTGCCCGATCACCTCGCCCGGCGTCAGGCGGTGGCCGGCGGCGATCAGGTCCGACAGCTTCTGCACGATGGTCGGCTCGATCGCGAGCGAGTGCACCGCCACGTCGTCCAGCGCGCACGGCGCCGCGGCGCGCTCCTGCACGCCGCGCAGGTCGAGCACGCGCCGCACCCCGAGCGCGCGGATCCGCACCATGTCCTGGGCGGTGAGGGCGCCCAGATGGTCGGCGCGGTACAGCCGGCCGGTGACGACCGTCTCGCCGTCCGCGGTGCGGTAACTGCCGAGGTCCCGGAAATTGGTGGCGCCTGCGATTCGCACGTTCAAGCTGCTGTCTCCACTGGGCTGCACGGTCATGACTCGTCGTACTTGCGGCTGCTGCCGCGTGCCTGTTCCACGGGGTATTTGCGCGCGTTGAGCGCGAGCTTTTCCTGCGCGGCGACGCCCAGGTCGATCTGCAGCTTGTCGGCCAGTTGCAGCAGGTACAGGAAGACGTCGGCCACCTCCAGCCGCACCGCGGCCAGCTTGTCGGGGGGCAGCTGCCGGCTCTGCGCCTCGGTCAGCCATTGGAACGGCTCCAGCAGCTCGGCGGCCTCGACCGCCAGCGCCGACGCCAGGTTCTTGGGGGAGTGGAACTGCTCCCAGTCGCGCTCGGCGGCGAATGCGCGCAGCGAGCGGGTGAGCGATTCGATGGTGGCGTCCATGGAGCGATTCTGCCTGTGCCCCGGGTCCGCGGCGGCGGGCGCGCGTCAGCGCCACGCCGCGCGGGCGCGGGCCCGGACCTGCAGCAACGGCGTGGCCGGCGCCGCGCCCGCCTCCTGCCGCGCCGCATCGGGCCAGGTCACGTGCTCGAACTGCTGCGCCATCGCATCCGTGATGAAGCGGCTGCGGGCGGCGTACACGTGCCGGTCGCCGCCGCCGGCCTGTTGCGTCACGTAGAAGCGGTGCGGCACGACCAGGTGCAGGTGCTCGCGCGCCCGGGTCATGGCGACGTACAACAGGCGCCGCTCCTCCTCGATCTCGTCGGTGGTGCCGGTCGCCATGTCGCTGGGGATGCAGCCGTCCACCACGTTCAGCACGTGCACGCAGCGCCATTCCTGGCCCTTGGCGCTGTGGATCGTCGACAGGATCAGGTAGTCCTCGTCCAGCAGCGGCACGCCGGCCTCGTCGCTGGTGGCCTGCGGCGGATCGAGGGTGAGCTCCGTCAGGAAGCGCTCGCGGCTGGCATACCCGGCGCCCAGGCGCACCAGCTGGTCCAGGTCGAGCTTGCGCACCGGCGCGTCGTCGTGGATGCGCTCCAGGTGCGGCAGGTACCACGCCCGCGCCAGTTCCAGCTCCGCCGGCCAGGCGACCGCCGGATCGCGCAGCCGCGCATACAGTTGCGCGAAGCCCTGCCACTCCTCCCGCGCCGCGCCCGGCGGGTCGAACTGCCGCACCACCTCGCCCGGCTCGGCCGCCTGCGCCATCGCATCGAGCAGGCGCGTGGCCGTGGCCTGGCCGATGCCAGGAATGAGCTGCGCGACCCGAAAGCCGGCCAGCCGCCCGCGCGGGTTCTGCGCGAAACGCAACACGGCCAGCAGGTCCTTCACGTGCGCCGCCTCGAGGAACTTGAGGCCGCCGAACTTGACGAACGGGATGGTGCGCCGGGCCAGTTCCAGTTCCAGCGCCGCGCTGTGGCTGCTGGTGCGAAACAGCACCGCCTGGCTCTTGAGCCGGCAGCCGGCCTCGCGCTGGCGCAGCACCTGGTCGGCCACCCAGCGCGCCTGCGCCGCCTCGTCCGGCACCAGCAGCAACTGGGCCCGCGGCCCGGCCGCCTGGTCGGTCCACAGCTGCTTGGCGTGGCGCTCGCGCGCGGCGCCGATCACGGCGTTGCTCGCATCCAGGATCGCCTGCGTGCTGCGGTAGTTGCGCTCCAGCGTGACGATGCGCGCCGGCCCGGCCGCGAACTGCCGCGGAAAGTCCAGGATGTTGCGCACCGTGGCGCCGCGGAACGAATAGATGCTCTGGGCATCGTCTCCGACCACGGTGACGCCCTGCCCGGACGGCTTCAGCGCCAGCAGGATCTGCGACTGCAACCGGTTGGTGTCCTGGTATTCGTCCACCAGCACGTGGTCGAAGCGCGCGCCGACCTCCGCCGCCAGCGCCGGCTCGCCCATCATCTCGGCCCAGAACAGCAGCAGGTCGTCGTAGTCCAGCACGTTCTGCTGCTGCTTGGCCTCCACGTACGCGCCGAACAGCCGCTTCAGCTCGGCCTCCCACTGGCTGCACCAGGGATACGTCTGCTGCAGCACGCGCTCCAGCGGGTCGCAGGTGTTGAGCACCCGCGAGTAGATCGACAGGCAGGTGCCTTTCAGCGGAAAGCGGTTCTTCGTCTCCGACAGGCCGATCTCGTGGCGCACCAGCCCCATCAGGTCCTCGGCGTCGCCGCGGTCGTGGATGGTGAAGTTCTCCTGCAGCCCGATGCGCAGGGCGTATTCGCGCAGCAGCCGCGCGCCGATGCCGTGGAAGGTGCCGCTCCATGGCAGCGCCGGCAGCGCCTGCGACGGGGCCATCCGCAACGAGCACTGCAGCACGCTGCCGACCCGCCGCTCCATCTCCTGCGCGGCGCGGCGGCTGAACGTGAGCAGCATCATGCGTTGCGGATCGGCGCCGTGGCGGATCAGGTGCGCCACGCGGTGCGCCAGCGTGTTGGTCTTGCCGGAGCCGGCGCCGGCGATCACCAGCAGCGCGCGCTGGTCCTGCGCCTGCTCGCCCGTGCCGTGCCGCACCGCCTCGAGCTGTTGCGGGTTCAGTTCGGCGAGCGGGTCGGCGGCGGCGGAAGGCTGGAGGGACTGCATGGAAGCCGGTTGCCGGCGCCAGGCCGCGCAACCGATCGCTGTATATTAATCCAGTGGACAACATCCTGGTCGGCACCGCCTCCTGGACCGACAAGACCCTCGTCGACTGCGGACGCTTCTACCCGAAGGACTGCAAGACCGCGGAGGCGCGACTGCGCTACTACGCGACGCAGTTCCCGGTGGTGGAGGTCGACTCCAGTTACTACGGCATGCCCACCCCGGCGAACGCGCAGCTGTGGGCGCAGCGCACGCCGCCCGGTTTCGTCTTCAACGTCAAGGCCTTCCGGCTCTTCACCGGCCACCAGACCTCGCCCGACGTGCTGCACAAGGACCTGCGCGAGGCGCTCGGCCCGAACCCACCCAGGACGATGTACTACCGCGACACCCCGGCGGAGATCCGCGACGAGCTGTGGCGCCGCTTCATCGAGGCGCTGGCGCCGCTGCAGGGCAACGGCAAGCTCGGCGCGGTGCACTTCCAGTTCGCGCCGTGGCTGGTGCGCGATCGCGACGGCCTGGCGCACGTGCGGCATTGCGTGGAGCGCATGGCCGGCCACCGGCTCGCGGTGGAGTTCCGCAACAAGAGCTGGTTCGACGGCGAGCACCTCGAACGCACGGTGGCCTTCGAGCACGAGCTCGGCGTCGTGCACACCATCGTCGACGCGCCGCAGGGCGTTGCCAACGTGGTGCCGGCCGTCTGGGAAGTCACCAATCCGCAGCTGGCCATCGTGCGCCTGCACGGACGCAACGCCGCCACCTGGAACGTCAAGGGCGCCAGCAGCGCGTCGAGCCGCTTCGACTACTGGTATTCGCAGGAGGAACTGGGCTCGATGGTGCCCCCGATCCGCCGCATGGCCGGCCTGGCGCAACATGTGCACGTGCTGTTCAACACCAACTACGAGGACCAGGGCCAGGTCAGCGCGCGCATGATGCGGCAACTGCTGATGTCAACGACAGGTCAAGGGACGTAAGAACGCCCTTCGGTGCCGCCCAGCGGGTCGGGCGCGGCTAGACTCGCCGCAATGACCGACTTCCGCCCCCGCATGACGCTCCTTCCCGTGGCCGCCGTGGCCCTGGCCGCCGCCCTGTTCGCCGGAACGGTCGGCGCGCAGTTGAAGCCCCCGCGCGGTGCCCAGCCGGCTGCCTCGGCCGCCAAGGCCACGGCACCGGCCGAGCCGGCCGCCAACGACGCGGCGAATGCGCAGAAGGCGGCTGCCGGCGCGCTCGCCGCCGGCGGCTGGCTGCTGCTGCTCGATCGCGGCGACTGGGGACGTGCCTGGGAGTCTTCCAGCGCGGTGTTCCGCGGCGCGGTGCCGCTGGCCGCCTGGATGGACGGCATTCCCAAGGTGCGCGCCCCGCTGGGCCGGCTCGCCGAGCGGGCGCCGGCCGACGCCGTCTACAAGACGACGCTGCAGGGCCGGCCGGAGGGCGAATACGTCACTGCCATCTTCAACTCGAAGTTCGAGCAGAAACCCGTGCAGGAGGTCGTCACCACCGTGCGCGACCCCGACGGCAAATGGCGCGTCACCGGCTACTCGACCCGTTGACGGCGTTGCGGCCGGGCGCCGCCGAGTGTCCCGACGCGCGCGCGGCCGCAGCGGCGCGCCCGCTCCCGCGGCCGGGCGCGGCCAGGCGTTCGGCGCCTGCGACCTGGTAGCGCAAGGCAGGCAGGCCCTGTGCCAGCCACCGGCGCAGCGCGGGATCCTGCACGCTGCCCCCCGCGCGCTCGTAGGCCTCCGCGGTCTCCTGCTGCGCCCGGACGGCCACTTCTTCCACGTATTCGCGGTCGAGCCTGGCGCCCGCCAGCCGCCCGAGCCGGTTGAGCGTCTTGCGCTGCGTGTTCTCCAGCATGGGCGCCGCCATGCCACGCTGGTGCAGCATGCGCAGCAGGTCGTTGCCGCTGGCCGCGTGGTGGCCGCCGAGCGTGGTGGCCAGCGAACGCACGCCGGGATTCGTCGACTTGGCGAGGACCAGCCGCGCCGCTTCGGTCTGGAACCGGCTGGCCGCGGCGGCCTCCCTCAGGAAGCGCCGCTCCTCGCGTTCGTGCGGCTCCAGGCGCCGCGCGCTGGCAGCGGCCGCCGGCGCGAACATATGGCGCGGCGCGGTGCGGACGCCAGGAGCGGGCGCCCTGGCGCCGGCAGGCGCGGGGGAGGCGTATTCCGCCTCGGTTTCGGCCCGCAGGCCGGCAATGCCCGACAGGCACGCGATCAGGGTGGCGACGCACCAGCGGACGCACTTCATCCCGGTCCTCCTCCGGCGGCGGGCAGGCTGCTGCCGTTGCCCGCACTGCCGCCATCCTCAGCAAGGGGGCGGCCGCGCCGTGTCGGCCCGCGCGCCATGCTGCCGTAGGACCCCGGCGATCAGCTGCCTGAACGGGAAGAAACGCGGCGCCGCCCGGCTCGAGGGGCGCCTGCCGCCCTCACTTCTTCGTCGACGAACTGCCCGTGCCGCTGCCACCGGTGCCGCTGCCGCTCGTGCTGCCGGGACCGCTGCCCGTACTGCCGCTCACGGCGGAGCCGGTGCTGCCCATTCCGCCGGACCCGGACATCTGGCTGGAGCCGTAGCCGGACGAACCGGTGCCGCCCATGCCGCCGCTCGAACCGGCCCCGCTGCCGCCCTGGCCCTGCCCACCGCTGCGGGTAGCCCGCCAGCTGTTGAAGTCATCGGAGAACTTCCTGTAGCGGTCCTCGCGCCACGAGTGGTAGTCGTTGTCCAGGTTGCGCATCTGCTCTTCGCGCCACTTCTGGTAGTCGGGGTCGTGATGGCCACCGCCGCCGAGCGAACCGCCGGCGCCGCTGAAACCCTGGCCATAACCCTGGCTTCCACCATAGCCGCCGCCCTGCCCCTGGCCGTCACTGCTGCCGCCATAGCCCTGCGACCCCATGTTGCCCATGCCGCCGTACCCGCCCTGGTGCTGTCCGCTCATGCCGCCATACGCGCCTTGCTGCCCGCCGTAACCGGATTGCGGGCCCATGTGCTGGCCCGGGCCGCCATAACCGCCCTGCATGTGCTGGCCGCCCATGCCGCCGTAGCCGCCCTGCTGCCCGCCATAACCGCCTTGGGAGCCCATGTGCTGGCCACCGTAGCCGCCTTGCGGGCCCAGGTGCTGCCCGCCCTGGCCATAGCCCCCGGCCGACCCCATGCCCATGGGCTGGCCGCCGTAACTGCCCTGGCCGCTGTAGCCGCCCATGCCGCCGTAGCCACTGGTCCGGCTCCCGCCCTGCTGGCCGCCACCCCAGCTTCCCTGCTGGTACTGGCCGCCCCAGTCGCCGCTGCCCTGGCCGCCCCAGCTGCCGCCCTGGCCGCCCCAGCTGCCATAGCCGCTCTGTCCGGTCTGCGCGCCGCCATAGCCCTGCCCGCCACTGCCGTAGCCTTGGCTGCCATAACCCTGGCTGCCATAACCCTGGCTGCCACCGCCGCCGCCAAAGCCCGAGGAGTGCATGTCACCTGTACCGCGGGACCAGCCAACTGTGCCGAATTCGCCGCCATGGCTGCCGAATTCACCGCCGCGGCCCTGGCCCTGGCCGAAGTCGGACCCGGGCGTGGTGCCACGACCGTAGCCGTGGCTTTCGCCGCCGCCGTACCCGCCGTATCCGCCGGACTGGTGCGAGCCGAACTCGGAGCCGGCGCGCTGGCCATAGCCCTGGGCACTGCCTTGCTGCGAGCCGGCCGGTTGCGAGCCGCCCTGGCTCCAGGTGGTACGGGATTCTCCGGCGGACGAGCCCTGGCCGCCCTGATGGCCCTGGTGCTCGCTGCCCCACCGGCCCTGCTGCCGCTGGGTGTCGTCGTAGTCGTTCGATGCCATGCGCTTCTCCTTGACTGGTCTTGCTGCTCGATCAAGCGGGCCGCGGCCCGTGGCGAGCAACGACGTTAGGACGGCTCGATCAGCCCTGGTGTCGGACAACGGCGACAGCATGTAGGACTGCTCGGCATTGCTCGGCCAGACAACGGCCGGCGCTATTGCACCAGGCCAGCGCGCCGGTCAGTGGGTGGCGTGCACCAGGTGGCTGGCGCCCGTCACGAGCCCGATCCCGACCAGGAGCCAGAAGATCTGCAGGGCGGTCTCGATGGCCGTGAGGCGCCTTTGCAGCTGCGGGATGAGATCGGCCAGCGCCACGTAGATGAAACTGCTGCTGGCGACGGTGAGGAAGAACGGCAGGAAATCGTGCAGCCGGTCCACCAGCCACCAGCCCACCAGCCCGCCCAGCGGCGTCACGGCGCCCGCGAGCGACACCTTGACCAGGGCCATGCGCCGGTTGCCGCTGCTCGCGCGCAGCACGGCGAGGTCGCCGATGTGGTGCGGCACTTCGTGCGCCAGCACGGCCAGCGCCGCCACCAGGCCGAGCCGCATGTCGGCCACGAACGCCGAGGCGATCAGGATACCGTCGCCAAAGCAGTGCACGCTGTCGCCCGCCAGCACCGCCCAGGCGCCGGAGCGCAGCCGGTGCTCGCTCTCGTGTTCGTGCTGGTGCCCGTGCGCGTGCTGTTGCGCGTGGCCATCGGCGCGGGCTTCGCCCTCGCCCTGGTGGTGTTCGTGGCCGTGGTGCCACAACTCCGCCTTGTCCAGCAGGAAGAAGAACACCAGCCCGAACAACAGCACCGAGAAGAGCACTTCGGGACCCTCGCTCTCGAAGGCCTCCGGCAGCAGGTGCATGAACGAGGTCGCGAGCAGCGCCCCGGCGGCCAGGCTCAGGAGGTGGTGCGGCCCCACCTGGCTCGCGGTCTGCGCGCCGCCCTGGCCGCGGAAGCCCAGGCGCATCAGGCCGGCGGCCAGCCACACGCTGCCGATGCCGACGGCCAGCGTGGCGGTCAATATTCCGATCAAGGTCATGGCTGGCGGGCGCGCGTGGCGGCGCCCTGGTTCCCTCAGGCCGGCCTCGAAGTGTCCGGCTCGGCCGCGATCTTAACAACCCAACCGCGGTGGTCAGCGCAGTTCGTTCAGGCTGTGGCGCGTGGCGAACGCGTACAGGTCCAGCCGGTTCGACAGGCCCAGCTTGTTGTAGATCGACGTGAGGTGGTTGCGCAAGGTGTGCTCGCTGATGCAGAGCCGGTCGGCGATCACCTTTCCCGGGGCCGAGGCATCGCTCGCGACCGCCGCGATCGTCTGCCGCTCGCGCAGCGTGAGCGTGGCGATCTTCGAGCGGTCCGGATCGCTGCGGTCAGCGGCCTTCTGCCGCGCCATCTCCATGAAGATGCGGCTGGTCGCGCCGCGGTCGATCCACAGCTCGCCGTCGTCGACCTTCTCGATCGCCTTGAGCAGCGCCTCGGGCGGCTCGCCCGTGCGCACCACGCCGCGCACGCCCGCCATCACGGCGCTGTCCATCCACGCGTGATCCAGCGAGCTCGTGACCAGGAGCAGCTTTCCGGCCGTCTTGCCGCAGAAGTCGGCCAGTGCCTCGATGCGGGTGCCGTCGATCGCGAGCACCACCACATGCGGCATCAGCCGCTGCAGCGCCGGCAGGCTCTCGTCGATGTCGCTGGCGGTGCCGATCACCTCGAACCGGGGATGCGCGGACTGCACCAGGCGTTGCAGCCCCCAGCACACCAGCGGCATGGCAATCACGAAGACGTGTATCGGGCGAGCGCGAAGGTTGTTCATGTTCGACGGCTCAGGCAGTGGGGGAGCTGATGGTAATGAGGCGCTGCCGCGCGCGATACGCCGGGAACCCCGTGGTACGCAATTTGTCGCACATTCAACGCCGCAGACACATACGGCAACGTCACGGTTGACCTGCGCTTTGGGAGTTTTGTCCCGCCTCGCAGGTCCTGGCATGGGGCGCGGCGCCTATCGCACGGGACGGGAAACAACCACGAAGAAAGGGCGGAACCGCCCACGACAGCGCTGTCACCGCCGCCCACACTCAAATGCATGTTCGAAGAGCAACGCGTCAACCCCAGGGAGCGCCTCGCGCTGCCCCTGAAGCTCGCTGACGGCGCGCGAGCGGTCACCCGCGACATCAGTGCCACGGGCCTGTACTTCGAGATGGCCGGCGCGCATGTGCTCAGTGGCCCGGTCGACTTCGAACTGCAGCTGCCGGAGGTCTCGATGAAGTTCACCTCATCCGGCGAGATCGTGCGCGTCGAGCTGAAGGATGGGCGCACCGGCGTGGCGGTGCGGCTGATCGACCCCCGGCTGGAAACCATGGAGCCCGACAGCGGCTAGTGAGTTTGTCCCGACCGCACGCCGCGTTTGTCCTGCACAAATCGGGAGAACGAACCCATGGCGCGGCGAAGCGGTGTTCCCGATATTCGAATCCGGCGGCAAGCCACCGCAAGCAAAGGAAGAAACGAATGAACCGATCAGCCGACTGGCTGGAGCAGCTGACGACACCGGGTCTGGACGACGTCCGCCTCGCGTTGCTGGTCGTGCTGCTGGCGCTGGCCGCCTTCATCGACATGCGCACCTACCGCATTCCGAACTGGCTGACCGCCGGCGGCTCGGCCATTGCCCTCGCCCTGGGCGCGGCGATCCAGTGGCAAGTGCTGGGCCCGGCGTGGGCCGTCGACGGATTCCTGCTGTCCCTCGGCGGCCTGGTCGCCGGCCTGGTGTTGATGCTGCCGATGTATGCATTGCGCGTGATGGGCGCCGGCGACGTCAAGCTCATGGCGATGGCCGGCGCGTTCCTGGGGCTCGGGCAGGTCGTGCAGGCGGTGCTGTGCGTGTTCGTTGCCGGTGGCGTGCTGGCGGTCGGCTATTCCCTGTGGCGGCGCGCAATGGGCCAGATGACGGCCAACGTGATCGACATCGTGCAGTCCATGGCTTTCATGGCCGTCGCCGGGCACCGGCCGGTGGGCGCGCTGGGCGGGCGTTCCTCGGTGGGCTCGCTGCCGTACGGCGTGAGCATCTGCGGCGGCACGGTGGCGTGGCTGGTGGTGAAGCACCTGGGTTACGTCTGAGAAAGACTTTTCTGGAGACTGGCATGAGGAATCTGAAAGCAATCGGTCTGTTGATCCTGGCCATCGTCACTGGCCTGGCGGCTGCGATGTACGCGGCGGGATGGGTCGCTCAGCGCGGCACGCTGGCCTCGACCAAGGTGGCGGTGGCCGCGGTGGACATCGAGCTCGGCAGCAAGATCAACCCGCAGATGGTGACGCTCGCCGACTGGCCTTCGGCCTCGGTGCCGGACGGCGCGTTCAGGGACATCAAGGACCTGCAGGAGCGGGTTGTGAAGGTCGGGATCCAGCGCGGCGACGCCGTGCTCGAACGCAAGCTGTCCCCGCCCGGCTCCAAGGGCGGCCTCTCCGCCGTGATCGCCGAGGGCAAGCGCGCCATGACCGTGCGGGTCAACGACGTGGTGGGGGTGGCCGGATTCGCACTGCCCGGGACTTACGTGGACGTCATGGTGAACACCCAGGAAGCGCCCAAGCCGGGCGGCGAGCCGGGGCAGATCAGCCTCACGGTGCTGGAACACGTGCTCGTCCTGGCCGTCGCCCAGGAAGCCTCGCGCGACGAAACCAAGCCCAAGGTCGTGAGCGCGGTCACCCTGGAACTCTCGCCGGAAGACACCGAGAAGCTCGACCTGGCCCGCAGCGTCGGCACCCTGTCCCTCGTGCTGCGCAACCAACTGGACAAGCAGGCGGGCGCGACCACCGGCATCACCCGCGCCCAGTTGCTCGGCATGAAGCAACCCACCGTCATCAAGGCCCCGCCGGCCGCCGTGATGGGCGCCGCGCCGGCCGCGATCGTGCGCACCCGGGCCCCGGTGGCGCCGCGCACGAAGACGACGCTCGCCGAGCCGGTGCCGCCGGTGTGCGTCGAGGTGGTCCGGATCGGCACACGTGCAATGAACTGCTTCTGACCGCCACGGGCGGCTGCAAGAAGAAGAACCCAGGGAGAAACAAGAAATGACAAGCAACGTTCCGCGTCCGGCCGCGCTCTTCGCCGGCATCACGCTCGCCCTGGCGACCATGCCGGCGATGCCGCAGTCCCAGCCGGGGGCACCGGCAGCCAGCCGGCAGGCTCCGGTAACGGCACCGGCCGCGCCTGGAAGCCAGGCGCGGCCGGCGAGCCGGTCACAGGCCGCCGCCGCACCCGCGATGCGGCCTTGCACCGCAGTCACCGTCGATCCGACGACCTACCTGACGCTGGGCAAGTCGCGGGTGGTGCGGCTGGACTTTGCGGCGGCGCGGATCGTTGTCGGCGGCCAGCCGTCAAGCCGGGCCGGACGGCCCGTCTCCCTGGATCCGCTCCCCGGCGCGCCGGGTGCGGCACCGGTCGCCCCGCCCGCAGCGCAGGGCCAGTCGAGCACCGCCTCCGACGGCGTGGCCGATACCGAGATCACGCTGCTCAGTCCGAACGAGCTGTTCCTCCTCGGCCGCAAGACCGGTTCCATGAACGTCGTGGTGCAGGGCACGGACGGACGCTGCGTGGTCAAGGACATCGTGGTGACGATCGACCCCGACACCCTGCAGGCGCAATTGCGCGACCTGATGCCCGAGGAAACCGCGGTCAGAGTGCGCGGCGCCGAGAACTCGCTGGTGCTCACCGGCACCGTGAGCGACCTCGTGAAACTCGACCAGGTCATGACGCTGGCCACGTCCTACGCCGAGACGAAGAAGGTGGTCAACCTGCTGCGCGTCACGGCGCCGCAGCAGGTGATGCTCGAAGTCACCATCGCCGAAGTCAGCAAGACGCTGCTGGACCGGCTGGGCCTGAATTTCACCCGGGCGTTCACCACCGCGGACGGCAAGTCCAAGCTGATTTCCGGGATCATCGGCGGCGGCGAATCGCTGCTGAGCCGCTCCCGTGGCCTGAGCACCGCCGGCCCCAGCAACCTGACCGAACTTGGCATCGACGCCAACAAGCGTGACGGCGTGGTGCGCGTGCTCGCCGAGCCGAACATCATGGCCATCAGCGGCCAATCCGCCAGCTTCCTGTCGGGCGGCAAGATCTTCATTCCGGTGGCCCAGACGCCGGCGCAGGGGGGACTGTCGACCATCACGCTGGAAGAGAAGGAATTCGGCGTCGGCCTGAAGTTCACCCCCACGGTTCTCGACGGCCGCGTCAACCTGAAGATCACCTCGGAAGTCTCCGAACTGTCGCAGACCGGCACGCCGTTCACGGCGGTGGGCGGCACGGTGGCCATCCTGCCATCGATGACGACCCGGCGCGTCGACACCACGGTGCAACTGGGCGACGGCCAGAGCTTCGCGGTCGCCGGCCTGATCAAGAACAACTTCACCGAGGCGCTGAACAAGTTCCCCGGCCTGGGCGAAGCACCGGTGCTTGGCGCCCTGTTCCGCTCCGCCGAATTCCAGACCGACCAGACCGAACTGATGTTCGTCGTGACGCCGCGCCTGGTCAAGCCGCTGGCTACGGCGGTCACGCTGCCCACCGACAACCATGTCGTACCCAGCCGTGCCGACGTGATGCTCAACGGCATGGGCGAGGGCAGTGCTCCGGCGTCCCAGCGGGCCGTGCCGCCGCCCCCGCCGGCCCCGGCGCCCACCCAGCCCCGGTCCAGCCTGCCAGCCCAGCCGACGTCGGCAGCGCCGGCGGGCGCCGCCCTCCAGACGGCCGCGCTGCCGCCACAGGGCGCTCAGCCGGCGCCCGAGCCGGCCGCGCTGCCAACGCAGCGCGAGCAACCTGCGCCGGAACCGGCGGTGGCCACCCCGGTCCAGCAGGCGGTCGTTCGGCCCGTCGAGGACGGCCCCACCGCCCAGCCCGTCCAGAAATAAGGGAGAGACCCCATGAAAACGCTCGTTGCCCTTTCCGTGCTCGGCGCGCTCGCCGGATGCGCTAGTTCGCCGACACCCAACTACGACCTGCGGTTCGGCGACGCGGTGCGCCAGGCTCGCCAGGCACAGGTGCTCAACCCGGCCGGCGGCCCCGCCCCGGCGCCGGGCCTGGACGGCCGCGCCGCCTCCGAGGCGATGGGCCGCTATCACGAATCGTTCAAGGCGCCGCCGCCCGTCGTGAACGTCATCAACATCGGCGGCGCGGTCGGCGGCGGCGGCAAGTAGCCGCCGACCAGCCTGGAGCTTTCCAAGACATGTGACCGCGGCCAGCCGCAGAAAGGGGGCGAGTCCCGAGACCCATTCATTCACACCGATATGTTCCAACCAATCAATCGAGTTTTCCGTGTTTCCATTCCTCCCAACAAAAGGAGATTTCCATGAGCAAGCTTTTCGACTCCATCCGTTCCTTCGCCATCGAGGACGACGGCGCCCAGGTCATCGAGTACGCGCTGATCATCGCGGTCGTGTCGATCGCCCTGATCCTGCTGCTGAGAGGCCTGAACAACTCGGACTTCAACACCTTCATCGACCGGGTCGGCAACTGCCTGACGACCAACACCTGCCCCTGAGCCTTGAAGGTCTGCGGCGGCCCGGCCCTCGCGGCCGGCCGCCGTGATTCCGGCGATCGCGCCCCACCATTCCCTCCCCGTTCCACCGAAGGGCCAGACATGAACGCGCTGCACGCCTCCATCCACCGCTTCGCCGAGCAGGACGACGGCGCCCAGGTGCTGGAGTACGGGCTCCTGGTGGCCGTGATCGCGCTCGCCTTCCTGCTGTTGTTGCGCCCGGTGGCCAACAGCGGTTACTTCGGACCATTCATCACCCGCCTGGCGAACTGCCTGACCGGCAACTGCGCCTGAGCACTGCTCCCCGCATCACCACGAGATCTGCACCGCCATGAACACGACCCGACGCCGCCAACGAGGAGCCGTCATCCTCACGGTGAGCCTCATGCTGCTGTTCCTGCTGGGCTTCATGGGCATCGCGCTCGACCTGGGCCGGATGTTCATCGTCAAGACCGAGCTGCAGACCGCGATGGACAGTTGCGCGCTGTCCGCCGCCCAGGAACTCGACGGCCAGGCGACCGCACGCGATCGCGCGCTGAGCGCCGGACTCACGGCCGCCAATGTCAACCGCGTGAACCTGCAGTCGTCCAGCTGGGACGGTCAGGGCCAGCTCACGACAGCCGGCATCACCTTGCGCGACGCGAACTACAACGTCACGACCAACCCCACCACCGCCAAGTACGCCGAATGCGAACACGTGCAGCCCGGCATCCGCATGTGGCTGTTGCACGCGATGCAGGCATTCGACGGCTCAGTGCCCTCACCGTCCACGCGCAGCGTCATGAGCCGGGCCGTCGCCACCCGCGCCAGCGCCCAGACCACCTGCCCGGTCCCCGTGGCGCTCAAGCCCAGGCTGTGCGGCGGCGTGCCGTGCCCGGCCCCGAACTACGGCTTCACTACCGGCGACTGGGTGCGGCTGATCAACGCGCCGGGCGGCGCGGTGGGCGGTGAGATCGGCTGGGCAAACCTCGACGGCAGCAGCAGCGCGTCCGAGACCGTCGCCGAGCTCGAAGGCTTCTGCGGCACCGAGGTCGGCGATACGCTGGGCACGCCGGGGGTGCAATCCACAGTGGTCGACGTGTGGAACTACCGCTTCGGAATCTACAAGAACTCAGTCAATCCGGCCGTCAAGCGGCCGGACTTCACCGGATACGCCTACACCTCGGTCAACTGGCCCTCCCGGTTCAACGCCTACGACGGCACGGCCGGCGCCGGTGCGCCTGCCAGCGCGGCGAACTTCGTGACCAAGCGCCAGCAGTTCGCTTCCTGTGCGGACACCACCACCAGCCTGTCGGTGTGCGAGACCACGCTGTACGGCAGCCCACCATCGCAGCGGCTCAACAGCTTCCAGAAGCTGGCAAACCCGGGCGTCACGGCCACCGACGGCCACCGGGCCTATGGCCAGAGCCGGCGCCTGGTCATCGTCCCGGTGATCAACGGTGCCGCCAGCGTGATCGATTTCGCCTGCATGTTCATGCTGCAGCCGCTGACGATCCCGATGTCGGACGTGGAACTCGAATACCGCGGCAACGCCGGTGCGACGGGCAGCCCCTGCACCACGTCCGGCCTGCCGGGCGGCTCGGCCGGCCCCCTCGTTCCGGTCCTGGTGCGGTAAGGAGCAAGCGATGAAGACACGGCAAACCCAAGGCGGCGTGGCGCTGGTGGAATTCGCCCTGATCCTGCCGTTCCTGCTGCTGCTGACGTTCATCACGACCGAGTTCGGCCGCGCGATGTACCAGTACAACACCATCGCCAAGTCGGTGCGCGACGCCGCGCGCTACCTGTCGATCCAATTGCCCAATTCGCACGTCACGCAAGCGCGCAATCTGGTCGTGTACGGCAAGTTGACGGCCGGCTCCGGCGACCAGCCGCTGGCGCTGGGCCTCACCACGTCGCACGTGCCGACCCCGACCTGGCAGAACGCGGGGTCCGACCCGATCATCACCACCGTCACGGTGGAGGTGAGCGGCTATACCTTCAATTCGATGGTGGCCAGCGTATTCGGGCTGGGGTTCGGCTCCTACACGTTCTCCCCGATCCGCGCCACGATGAGGAGCCACCTGTGAAGTCCAGACAACACGGCTCGACCATCGTCGAGTTCAGCCTCGTGCTGCTGCTGTTCCTGATGTTCCTGTTCGGAATCCTGGATTTCAGCCGGATGCTCTTCACCTGGAACGCCGCGAACGAGGCCACGCGAGCCGGCGCCCGGTACGCGGTGGTGTGCGACGACACCAACAACGAGGCGCTGGTGCTTTCCAGGATGCAGGGCATGCTGCCCCAAATCCAGACCATCAACCTGGCTTGGGCGCCGGTGGGCTGCACTCATGCCACCTGCGAAGGCGTGACGGTCACCATCCAGAGTTTGAACTTCCGCTGGATCTCGCCGATCCCGGGCGCCGTCTCGCGGCTGATCCCCATGCCGTCCTTTTCCACGTACCTGACCCGCGAAGTGATGCGGCAGGACCCCAACAGCACCACGATCTGCTCCTGAGCACGGAAGCCCCTCATGAAAATCGCAGTCATTTCACCGAGCCGCAGCCACCTCGAAACCGTCACGCAGCTGCTCGAGGGACTCGGGCACGCCGCCACCGGCTTCGACGGCGGCAAGAGCCGCATGCGCGAGGTCGCCGACAAGGAGCAGCCGGACCTGATGCTGGTGGACGGTATCTGCTGCGACGTCAACGAGCTGGTCCACGTGGAGCACGTCACCTCGCACCACCCGGCGACCACCGTCATCCTGATGTGCTCGACGCACACGCCCGAGTTCCTCATCAACTCGATGCGGGCCGGCGTGCGCGAGGTGCTTCCCTCCCCGGCCCCCGCCGGGGCGGTGGAGGCCGCGGTGAACCGGGTCGCGGCGAAGCTGGCCGGCACGCAGCCGCGCCGCGCCGCCAAGGTGTTGGCGTTCATGTCGTGCAAGGGCGGCAGCGGCGCCACCTTCCTGGCCACCAACATCGCCTGGCAGCTCGCCGAGACCAAGTCGGTGCTGCTGATCGACCTCAACCTCCAGTTCGGCGATGCCCTGGCCTTCGTGCACGACGCCAAGCCGGCGTCCACGCTGGCCGACGTGGCACGCGACATCGAGCGGCTCGACGCCTCGCTGCTTGCCGCCAGCACCGTCAAGGTGTCGCCGAACTTCAACGTCCTGGCCGCGCCGGAGGACCTGGCCCACGCGATGGGTGTGAAGCCGGAGCACGTGGAGGCAATCCTGGCCGTAGCCTGCGCGAACTATGACTTCGTTCTGCTCGACCTGGCCCGCTCGCTCGACCCGATCACGATCAAGGCGCTGGATCGAGCCGCGCGCATCTTCCCCGTGATGCAGGCCTCGCTGCCGCACGTGCGCAACGCCGGCAAGCTGCTGGAGGCGTTCCGCTCCCTGGGGTACGGACCGGACAGGACCGAGCTGATCATCAACCGCTTCGAGAAGACCGCCGAGATCGGCGTGGACCAGGTGCAGCGGGCGCTCGGTTCCTGGCGCGTGAGCACCGTGCCGAACTCATGGCGCGAGGTGGCCGCCTCGATCAACCACGGCGAGCCGATCGCGCGCAGCGCCCGCTCCAACCCGGTCACCCGCCAGCTGGCCGAACTCGCGCAGGAACTCAATCCGACACCCGACGAGGGCCGCACCGGCCTGCTGGGCCGCCTGTTCCGCAAGTCGTCAGCCTGAACCGTCCGAAGGATCCAAGATGTCGAGCATTTCTCCCTTCGCCAGCGCGGCCATCGGCCGCGACTCCGCCATCTTCACGCTGCGCGACCGGCTGAACGGTGCCACGTCGCCGGACGCCACCGCGCCGCGCCCGCTGCAGGCCCCCACGGCGGAGTCGTACAAACTCCTCAAGAGCCGCATGCACCTGAAGCTGCTCGACCAGTTCGACCTGACGGTGCTGGAGACGCTGCCGCCCGACCAGTTGCGCCAGGAAATCGCCACGATGGTGGAGCGCCTGCTGCACGAGGATCAGGCCGTGATCAACGAGGTGGAGCGCGGCACGCTGATCCGCGACATCCAGCACGAGATGCTGGGCTTCGGCCCGCTCGAGCTGCTGATGGCCGATCCCGCGGTGTCGGACATCCTGGTCAACTCGTACCGCAGGATCTACGTCGAGCGCCGTGGCCGGCTCGAACTGACCAACGTCACCTTCACCGACGAAAAGCACCTGATGCGGATCATCGACAAGATCGTGTCGCTGGTCGGTCGCCGCATCGACGAGTCCAGCCCGATGGTCGACGCGCGCCTGCCGGACGGCTCGCGCGTGAATGCCGTCATTCCCCCGGTGGCGCTCGACGGGCCGATGGTCTCGATCCGGCGCTTCGCCCACATCCCGCTGACCATGGAGAACCTGACCGGCGATCTCAAGACCCTGACGCCCGAGATGGCCGCCATGCTGGAAGGCCTCATCAAGTCGAAGCTGAACATCATCATCTCGGGCGGCACCGGCGCCGGCAAGACCACTTTGCTGAACATCCTGTCCGGCTACATCCCGGACAGCGAGCGGGTCGTGACCATCGAGGACGCGGCCGAACTGCAGATGCAGCAGCCGCACGTGGTGCGCATGGAGACGCGGCCGCCCAACATCGAGGGCCGCGGCGAGGTAACGCAGCGCGCGCTGGTGCGCAACGCCCTGCGGATGCGCCCGGACCGGATCGTGATCGGCGAAGTCCGCGGGGGCGAGGCCTTCGACATGCTGCAAGCCATGAACACGGGCCACGAGGGCTCCCTCACGACGATCCACGCGAACACTCCGCGCGACGCCATGGCCCGCCTGGAAAACATGATCGGCATGGCTGACCTGAACCTGCCGCACAAATCGGCCCGGCAGCAGATCGCCTCGGCCATCACCGTGGTGATCCAGGTGCTGCGCCTGATCGACGGCCGGCGCAAGGTCACCAGCATCCAGGAGGTGACCGGGATGGAAGGCGAGGTGATCACCATGCAGGAGATCTTCGGCTTCCGCCAGACCGGCATCGGCTCCGACGGGCTCGTGCAGGGCTACTTCCAGGCGAGCGGGGTGCGGCCCAAGTTCTCGGACCGGCTGCACGCCTACGGGGTCACCCTGTCCGACGCCATGTTCGATCCCGGCCGCCGCTACCAATAAGCGAAGGAGCCCGCCATGCAGTCCCTTCTGGCCAACGACTTCCTCGTCCTCACCGTGCTGGTCTTCGTCGCGCTCATGCTGCTGATGGAGAGCGCCTACGTCATGTGGCGCTCGCAGCACGGCCCGGACGCGCGCAAGGTCCAGAGCCGCCTGCGCATTCTGTCTTCCACCCGAGACACCAGCAGCCAGACCCAGTTGATCAAGCAGCGCCTGACCAGCGAACTGCCGCTTGTGCAACGGCAACTGCAGTCGCTGCGCCTGCAGCGGCTCGACGGCTACCTGCTGCAGTCCGGGCTCGGCTGGACCATTTCGCGGTTCCTGATCACCTGTACGGTGCTGGGCGTCGCGGCCTGGCTGCTGACCGCGAGCCTGTTGCGCCAGACCCAGCTCACGGCCCTAGGCGCTGGCCTAGTAATGGCGGGACTGCCCGTGCTGTACGTCAGCTTCCGGCGCGAGCGCCGGCTCAGGAAGATCGAGTCGCAGCTGCCGGATGCCCTCGACCTGATCACGCGCGCGCTGCGGGCCGGCCACGCCTTTGGCTCGGGGCTGAAGATGGCCGGCGACGAAATGGCGGAACCCATTTCCGGCGAGTTGCGGGCCGTGCACGAGGAAGTCAACTTCGGCGTGTCGATGGAGCGCGCCCTGTCGCACCTGAGCGACCGGGTGCCCATCACCGACCTGCGGTACTTCGTGGTGGCGGTGCTGATCCAGCGCGAGTCCGGCGGCAACCTGACCGAGATTCTCACCAACCTCAGCCGCCTGATCCGCGAACGGCACAAGTTGCTGGCGAAGGTACGGGTGCTCGCGTCGGAGGGCAAGCTGTCGGCCTGGATCCTCGCCGTGATGCCGTTCGCGCTGGCCGGCATCCTGAACATCATGAATCCCCAGTTCATCAGCCTGCTGTGGACCGATCCGCTGGGAATCTCGATGGTGAAGTACCTGCTCATCATGATGGCCTTCGGGATTCTCGTGATGCGCAAGATCGTCAAGATCCGTGTTTGACGGAGGCAGGCCATGTTGATCATTCCCGTCCTGGTATTCGTCACCGTCACCGGCGCCATGGCCGCGCTGTTCCTGTGGATCATCCCGACGCGCGCACAGCGGCGGCTGCAGGCCATGGCGGCAGCCGGCGCCGCCGAGCAGAACGGCTGGACCGAAACCGTGATGAAGGTCGCCGGTCCGCTGGCCAAGCTGTCGCTGCCGGAAGGCAACTGGGAGTCGTCGCCCCTGCGACTGCGCTTCATGCAAGGCGGCATCCGCCATCCGAACGCGCGCCTGGTGTACTTCGGCGCCAAGACCATCCTGCCGCTGGTGCTGGCGGGCATGGCCTTTTTTGCGCTGCGGTCGACCAGCCAGGCGAACGGCATGTCCCTGCTGTTCGACCTGCTCCTGTTCGCGCTCGTCGGATGCTACCTGCCCAACGTGCTGCTGCGTCTGCACATCCGGTCGCGCCAGCGCGAGATCTTCGAAAACTTCCCCGACGCCGCCGACCTCATGCTGGTGTGTGTGGAGGCGGGCCTGGGGTTGGATGCGGGGCTGACGAAGGTCGCCGACGAGATCAAGCGCAAGAGCCAGGCGCTGGCCGAGGAACTGCACCTGACGAACCTCGAGATGCGGGCCGGCGCGACGCGGGAGAAGTCGCTGCGCAACCTGGCGCTGCGCACCGGCATCGAGGAGATCGGGACCTTCGCCACCATGCTCACCCAGGCGGACAAGTTCGGCACCAGCATCGGCGACTCGCTGCGCGTCTTCTCGGACGACCTGCGCCACAAGCGCCAGGTGCGAGCCGAGGAGGCGGCGGCCAAGATCCCGACCAAGATGCTGTTTCCGCTGGTGCTGTTCATTTTCCCGTCCGTGATCATGGTTGTGCTCGGCCCGGCGATCGTCCAGGTGATCCGTACGCTCATTCCCATGTTTGCCGGCACCAGGTGACCCGCGCCCCACGACAGCCCCCCTGCATCAAGGACCATCGAGCATGAACGTGCCCGCCGCCGCCGACACCCGCTTGGCCCCGCTTTCCCGTGCGGGCTGGTGGCATTGCTCGCTGCCCCTGTTGATCGGCGCGTTCGTCTACCTGTACGTGGTCACCCGCGGCAGAGCGCTGCTGCAGGACGGCGACACGATGTGGCACATCGCCGCCGGCCAGTGGATCCTGGGCCATGGCGCGGTTCCGACCCAGGACCCCTTCTCGCATACGATGCGCGGCGCGCCGTGGGTGGCGCATGAATGGCTGTCGGAAATTCCCCTGGCGTTGGCGCACGACAGCGGCGGCTGGACGGCGGTGGTGGCGCTCGGAGCGCTGGCGTTCGCGGCCACTGTCGGCCTGCTGGCCAGGGCCCTGTTGCGCTGGCTGGAGCCGATCCATGTGGTGCTGGTGAGCGCACTGGCGGTGCTGATGACGGCCAGCCATCTCCTGGCGCGGCCGCATGTCCTGGCGATGCCGCTGATGCTGGTGTGGGTGATCGGCCTGGTGCGGGCCCGAGAGGAAGATCGGGCGCCTTCGCTGTGGCTTCTTCCGGTCATGACGATCTGGGCGAACATGCATGGCGGGTTCACGCTGGGGATCGCCCTGACCCTGGCGCTCGGGGCCGAAGCCGTGCTGGCCGGCTGGCGGCGCCAGCGGGCAGGCGCGGCGGCGCGCTCATGGGGCCTGTTCGTGGGGTTGGCCACCGTGTGCGCGCTGCTGACGCCGCACGGCGCGCAGGCATTCGCCTTCACCTGGCAGGTCATGGTGGAGGACAGTTTCGCACTGACGCGCATCGGCGAGTGGCGCTCGCCTGACTTCCACCGATTCCAGCCGCTCGAGGCGTGGCTGCTCGCGCTGATGGCGCTGGCCATGCACAAGGGGCTGCGCCTGCCGCCCATGCGGCTGCTGCTGCTGCTGGGGCTGGTGCACCTGTCGCTCAAGCACATCCGGAACGTCGAGCTGCTCGGCCTGCTGGCGCCGTTGCTGCTCGCGCCGGCCTTCGCCGCGCAATGGCAGCGGCTGCGCGGGGCTGCCCCACAGTTCGACGGTGCCGACCGGCTGATGCGGTTGCTCGCCAAGCCGGCCGAACCGGCGGCGCTGCTGCTCGCCGCGCTCATGCTCGGCGCGATCACCTTGGCCGTCGGACGGGGCAACCCGCCCGCACCGCCCGACAAGATCGCCCCCGCGGCGGCCGTGCGCGCCGTCAAGGCGGCGGGGGTGAAGGGTCCCGTCTTCAACGACTACAGCTGGGGCGGCTATCTGATCTACGCAAGCGTGCCCCCATTCATCGACGGCCGCGCGGACGTGTACCGCGACGCCTTCATGAAGGAATACGTGAACGCCATGGACCTGCGCGACTCGCACAGTTTGACCAGGCTCCTGGAGCGGCACCGCGTCGAATGGACCCTGCTCGCCCCCGACCGGGCCGCCACCGCGCTGCTCGATCACCTGCCCGGCTGGCGGCGCCTGTATGCCGACGAGCACGCCGTCGTCCACGTGAAGACGTCGATCGCTGCCACGGACGGCACGGCGGCCCCGCTGGCGGCTCCCGCGCGCTGACCCGACCCTGGAGGATGTATGTCGTTCAATCCCCCGCCCCTGCCGGTACGCCGGAAATACCTGTCGATCGTCGTCCCTTTCTTCAATGAGGGCGCGGGCGTCGAAGTCTTCGACGCCGCGCTGCAGCAGGTCCTCGCCGCCATCCCCGACTATCAGGTCGAGATGGTGTGCGTGGACGACGGCAGCAGCGACGACACGCTGCAGCGGTTGGTGGCGCTGGCCTCACGGGACGCGCGCTACCGGGTGCTCGAGTTGAGCCGCAACTTCGGCAAGGAGGCGGCCCTGACCGCGGGGCTCGATGCCGCGCGCGGTGCGGCCATCCTGCCGATGGACGCCGATCTGCAGGATCCGCCGGCACTCATTCACCAGCTGCTGCAGTTGTGGGAAGACGGCGCCGACGTAGTACTGGCCCGGAGGGTGGACCGCAGCACCGACGGGCTCCTCAAGCGCAAGACCGCCGAATGGTTCTATCGGCTGCACAACCGGGTCGCGGACATCGCGATTCCGCGCGACGTCGGCGACTTCCGTTTGATGGATCGTCGCGTGGTGGATGCGCTGAAGCAGTTGCCGGAACGCCAGCGGTTCATGAAGGGCCTGTTCTCATGGGTCGGCTTCAAGACCAAGTTCCTCGATTACGCCCGTCCGGCCAGGGCCGTCGGATCGTCGAAGTTCGCCGGCTGGAAGCTGTGGAACTTCGCCATCGAAGGCATCACCAGTTTCAGCACCGCGCCATTGAGGGTGTGGACCTATATCGGTATGGGAGGTGCAACCCTGACTGCGCTCTACGGAGCCTTCGTGCTGGTGAAGACGCTCGTCTTCGGGATTGAAGTTCCAGGATATGCCTCCCTCCTGATCTCGGTGCTGTTCTTCGGCAGCCTCCAGCTGATCAGCCTGGGGTTGCTCGGCGAGTACATCGGCAGGATCTACCTGGAAAGCAAGCGGCGGCCCATCTATATCGTTCGCGACCAGTATTCACGCGGAACGATCGACGAGCACGAGCGGCCGGCCCCACAGCGCCGCGCACGCTGGCACTCCAGCCGGGGCGAGCATGCGCCGGTGCGCATGGCGGCGAAGCATGCGGGGAACCCGTCATGACGATCGCAAACAGCACGGTTGTGGCGGAAAACCCGCTGTTCGAGCTCCAGCAGACGCTCTACGCGTCGAGCAACTACACCAGGCGCCGGCTTCACCAGCGCAGGCTGCGTTGGGTGCAGGACGCGATCGCCGCCCACGCGCCCGGCGCACCGCTGTCGCGGGCCCTGGAGTACGGACCAGGGTCGGGCATCTACCTGCCGGTCCTGGCACGCCATTGCCGCGAAGTGATCGCCGCTGACATCGAGGACGCCTACCTGGACGGGATCAGGCCGCTCGCCGGTGAACTGCCGGGACTGCAACTGGTGCGGGACGACATCCAGGACTCCCGCTTCGAAGAGCACGCCTTCGGCGTGGTGCTGTGCAGCGAAGTACTCGAACACGTCCCGGACCCGGAGCGCAGCTTGCGCACGCTGTTTCGTGTGCTGTGCCCGGGCGGGATCGCCATCGTCACCACCCCCCAGCGATTCAGCACGCTCGAGCTGGCCTGCAAGGTCGCTTTTCTGCCAGGCGTCATCCAGCTTGTGCGGCGGGTCTACCGGGAACCCGTGCTCGAGACCGGCCATATCAGTCTGCGCACGCAAGCCGCCATCGGTCGTGGCATCGCGACCGCTGGGTTCGAGGTGCTGAGACGCGACAAGTTCGGCCTCTATGTGCCGCTGCTGGCCGAGTTCGCCGGCGAAACAGGCGGGCGCGCGATCGAAATGCTTGAACGGCGCCTTGGCGGGACAGCGCTCGACTGGACGTTCTGGACCCAGGCCTGGGTGCTGCGCAAACCGCCGGCATGAACACGGCGCCTGCGACGCTCTTCCGGTACGCCGTCGTCGGCCTGGTGACGCTGGGCGTGTACCTGTCCGTCGGGCAAGTATTGAATAGACTGGATGTGTCGCTGATGGCGCAGGCCTCGGTCTCGTTTGCTGCCGCGGTGTGCATCAACTACCTGCTGCAGAAGACCTGGGTGTTCCAGGACCGGCGTCCTGCCGCGCGAAGCCTTCCCAAGTACGCGGTCATGATCGCCGCGGGCTGGGCGATCAACTTCGCCGCGCTCGCGGTGCTCTCGGCACGCCTGCCGCTGCTGGTGGCCCAGTTGGGCGCGGTGGTGCTCGTGGTGGGCTGGAATGCCCTGTTGTCTTTCTGCTGGGTCTTCTTCGGGCGCCCGCGCGTGCTCGGCGTGCCGGGACGCTCCTGATGCCGATCGCAGCAGCGCCGCAGACTGGCGAGACGCCCGGGCGCTGCGCGAATCCCGCGCGATTTGACGTGTTCACGGCGACCTTCGCCGCCGCATCCATCCTTCTTCTGGTGCTGCTTCACGCTCGAAATCTGCTCGACAGCGACGAAGGCGTCATCCTGAACGGCGCGTGGAATCTCCTGAACGACCGCCGTCTGTATACGGACTTCTTCGAGTTCCTGGCCCCCGGCAGTTTCTATCTGGTGCTGGCCGCCTGGAAAGTGTTCGGCAGCAGCTTCTGGGTCGCCAAGTGCATCGGGATCACTTCGCTGGTTGTAGCGGCGTTCGGCGTTCATCGGATCGGCGAACTCGTCCTAGGCGTGCGAACCCGTCGCATGGACCGGAATCTGCTGGCGGCGAGCACCGTGCTGTTCTGCATCTATTCCGGCTACTCGCCGGCGATCAACCACAACACCTTTCATCTGCCGCTGGCCGTGTGGAGTACCTACTTTGCCGTCAGAGCTCTCCAGCAGGGAAACTGGCGAATGTACGCTGTCGGAGGGCTTCTGGCCGGCACGTGTATGTGGCTCCTTCAGCATCGCGCGGTGGTGATGGCTGCCGCCACGCTCGTCGCGTTTCTGGCACTGGGCCGGGGAACCGCCCGCTCGGCCAGCTTGTGGGGCTCGACGGCATATCTGCTGGCCTTTCTCATCCCGGTCGCGGCCCTCCTGTTCTGCTGGTCTCCTTCCGTTCTGCTCGAGAACCTGATCGTATTTCCGGCCACGCGGTACGCGGAAGTCAACGTCATGAAGCCGACCTTGTTCCTCTTCAGCGCCAGCTTGGTTGTCGGCGCGGCTTGGCTGTTGCGACGCGCGGGCGCGACGGTTTCGCTGCTGTTGGCGCTGCAAGCGGCTTTGCTGCTGAGCGTGTTGCACCGGGCAGATCTGAGCCACGTGACATCGGCTTTATTCCCGCTGCTGGCCCTGATTCCGCTGCTTTTGCGCCCCATGTCGCCGGTCATGGTGCAGGCGTTTCAGCTCTGGATCGCGGCTGGAATGCTGGCGTTGACAGTGCCACTCTTCACCTTCCTTTCGATCAATCCCGAAGTGTTCTTCGCCAACTGGTCCCGGCATCCTGCGCTGGAATTCGTTCGCGAACGGTGCGGCGCCTCGCCATATCTTTACGCAGGCCCATTTGCACCCGGGCTGTACTACGAAACCAGGCGGCTGAACCCGACCCGCTACTCCATCCTGCTGACACGTTTGCACACCGACGAACAGTTCGTCGACGCGCGCGCCGACCTGCAGGCTCAGCAGCCGCCCTGCGTCATCACGCACTACGCTATGGCGGAAAAGTTCAGATACACCACGGAGAATCCGGTCGATGTCTGGATATCCGCGAACTACGACCCCGTATTCGAACTGCGCGGCCGGCAGGTCTGGATGGCGAAACATGGCGACGCCAGCGCGCGCACGCCTGAGCGATAGTGCACGTCCCCCCGCCGCGATACCTCCTGTTGCCGTCACCCCTGCGGCGCCCACGGCCAACCCATAATGGCCGCCAAGGTGGTTCCAGTGCAACATCGGTTCGTCCTGATCGCGGCAGCCGCCGCGTCCCTTGCCGGCTGCGCGCCGTCGCCCGACACCGTGGCTATGGGCGCGGCCGACTCGCGCTGCCGCGCCGCCGGCGCCGAGGCCCTGCTCGGGCGGCCACTGGACGATCTGGCGCTGGCGGAGGCGTTGCGCACCTCGGGCGGCCTGCGCACGCGGGTCATTCCGCCGGGTGGCGTGGTCACGCTGGACCACGACCCGATGCGCCTGAACATCGAAGTCGACGAAGAGCGCAGGATCCGGCGCATGCGCTGCGGGTGAGTGCACCCGCGCTGGAACACCCGCCGCGGCGTCAGGGCAACTCGCGCAGCGAATGACGGTCGGCGTAGGCGTAGAGATCGACCCGGTTGGCCAGGTGAAGCTTGCTGTAGATCGACGTCAGGTGGTTGCGCAGCGTGTGCTCGCTGATGCAGAGCCGGGCGGCGATCACCTTGCCGGGCGCCGCCGAGTCGCTCACCACGGCGGCGATCGTGTGCCGCTCGCGCAATGTGAGGGTCGCGATCTTGACGCGCTCCGGGTCCGACCGGTCCGCCGCCTTTTGCCTGGCCATCGCCACGAAGATCCGTCCGGTGGCGCCGCGATCGACCCACAGCTCGCCGGCGCTCACCTTCTCGATCGCCCGCAGAAAGAGCTCGGGCGAGTCGCCGGTCCGCACGATGCCGCGCACCCCCGCCATCACGGCCGCGTCGAGCGTGGCCTCGTCCTGCGAACCCGTGACCAGCAGCAGCGTTGCCGGTGACGAAGCGCAGAAGACCGCGATCTGCTCGACCTTGACGTCCTCCGCCAGCACGACCACGTCGGCCTCGCGCCGCGCTTCCATGTCGCTTGCCTGGGCCAGGCTGTCCGCGCCGGGGAGCACTTCCAGGCGCGGATGAGCCGTCTGCACCAGTCGCTCGAGACCGTAGCGCAGCAACGGCACCCCGACAACGAAGACGCGGATCGAATCGGCAGAATTGCTCATGGCATCACCTGGATTCGGAAGCTGGAAATGCACTGTAATGATTTTTTCAGAAACGCGCAGGGCATCGGCGCAGTCCGCCGTGCGTCCGTCAGCAGAATGGCTTCAGTGCCTCGTACGTCTTGAGACTTTTGCAACAGATCCCCCGAGCAGTCGTATTTTTTTCAAGACAACAGTAGCGTCCGGAAAAATCCGATGTCCCTGTTCGGATGTCGGCTGCGCGTCCCGGTTCGCGACAGTTCCTGTGCCGCGGAAAGCGCGCGATTGCCGGCTGTGTTCTCTGCCGCGCCGCTGCTGCCGAAGCGATATGTAAGCGTGCGCAACGCACCAGCTTGGCGACATCGCCGTCTTTGCTGGGCCCAGGCTACCGACACCCTCGGTGAAGGGATACAGCCTGTTTCCATGTGGGACTGGTCCGACACGAACGTCTGCGTCAGCATTGATCTCGATCAACTGCTGACCCGCACCACGACAACTCGATTGCGGGCGAAGAAGAAGCTCGAAGGAATCTGGCAGTCACAGCGGTCGGGCCGATGACGCGGTCGCCACGCAGACAGGTGAGGTGAAGATGATGAGAGCACGAATATGGCGGATCTCGCCGCCGGCCACCGATATCGACCATGTCGAGTCCCGCTTTCCGGCCGGCACGCGCAGCGGAGAAGGCTCGGCCAGCCTGCACAAGTTCCTGGAAGCGGCGCGCAGGACCCGCATCCAGGCCGGCTTGCCTGGCGCGATCCATCAGCAGCGCCGCACGCGAGGTGGAAATGAATGAGGGCGAGGGCGCGGCCTCCTAGTGCGCCCTCTCCCAGTTCTCGCCGACGCCGATCTCCGCCAGCAGCGGCACGCGCAATTCGGCCACCCCCGCCATCAGGCGCGGGACTTCCGCCTTCACCCACTCCACCTCGTCCTGCGGGACCTCGAACACCAGTTCGTCATGCACCTGCATGATCATCTTCGTGCGCCGCTGCTGCGCGTCCAGCACGTCCTGTACCGCCACCATGCTCAGCTTGATCAGGTCGGCGGCGGTGCCCTGCATCGGCGCGTTGATCGCGGCCCGCTCGGCGCCGCCGCGGCGCGGACCGTTGGGTGAATTGATCTCGGGCAGGTACAGGCGCCGGCCGAACACGGTTTCCACGTAGCCGCGGCTCTTGGCGGAAAGCCGCGTCTCGTCCATGTACTGCTTGACGCCCGGGTAGCGCTCGAAATAGCGCTGGATGTAGTTCTTGGCGGCAGCGCTCTCGATGCCGAGGTTGCGCGCCAGGCCGAACGCGCTCATGCCGTAGATCAGGCCGAAGTTGATCACCTTGGCATAGCGGCGTTGCTCGTTGCTCACCTGGTCCGGCGCCACGCCGAATACCTCGGACGCCGTGGCCCGGTGCACGTCCATGCCTTCGCGGAAGGCGCGCAGCAGCGCCTCGTCGCCCGACAGGTGCGCCATGATCCGCAGCTCGATCTGGCTGTAGTCGGCGCTGGCGATCAGGTGGCCCGGCGGCGCGACGAACGCCTCGCGCACGCGCCGGCCCTCCGGCGTCTTCACCGGGATGTTCTGCAGGTTCGGGTCGTTGCTGGACAGGCGCCCCGTCACGGCCACGGCCTGCGCGTAATGCGTGTGGACCCGCCCGGTGCCCGGGTGCACCATCTGCGGCAGCTTGTCGGTGTAGGTGCCCTTGAGCTTGGACAGCCCGCGATGCTCCAGCAGCTTGGCCGGCAGCGGATAGTCCTCGGCCAGCTTCTCCAGCACCTCCTCGTCGGTGCTGGGCACGCCGCTGGCGGTCTTCTTGACCACCGGCAGCCCGAGCTTGGTGAACAGGATCTCGCCGATCTGCTTGGGCGAGCCGAGGTTGAACGGCTGCCCCGCGAGCTCGTGCGCCTCGCGTTCCAGCTGCATCATCCGCTGGCCGAGCTCGGCGCTCTGCCTGGCCAGCATGGCGCCGTCGATCAGCACGCCGTTGCGCTCCACCCGGTACAGGGCCTCGCTGCTCTTCATCTCCAGCTCGTAGATGAAGCGCAACCTGGCGTCGGCTTCCAGCTTCGGCCACAGCGCCAGGTGCACGTCCAGCGTCTGGTCCGAGTCCTCGCACGAGTACTCGGCGGCCTTGTCCACCGGCACCTGCGAGAAGGGAATCTGGTGCGCGCCCTTGCCGGCGACCTGCTCGTAGTCGATGCCGGTGCGCCCCAGGTGGCGCTCGGCCAGGCTGGCCAGGCCATGCGGCTTGTGCACCTCCAGCACGTAGCTTTGCAGCATGGTGTCGTGGGCGTAGCCGCGCACCTCGATGCCGTGGTTGGCGAACACATGCCGGTCGTACTTGACGTGCTGGCCGAGCTTGGCCCGCGACGCGTTCTCCAGCCACGGCTTCAGCCGCGCCAGGGCCTCGTCCGCGGGCAACTGGTCGGGCGCGTCGCCGTAACTGTGTCCGAGCGGGAGGTACGCGGCGACGCCCGGTTGCACGCTGAACGACAGCCCGACGATCCGCGCCTGCATCTCGTCGAGCGAGCTGGTCTCGGTGTCCAGCGCCACCAGTTCCGCCGCCTCGATCCGCGCCAGCCATTGGTCGAACCGGGCCCACGTGAAGATGGTGTCGTACTGCAGGTTGGTCACCTGCGAGCGGCGGGCCAGGTCCGGTTCCTCGAACCCTGCGCCCGGCCCCGGCCCGCGCTTGTCGCCGCGATGTTCCTCGATCAGCTCGGGGGGAACATCGTGGACTTCCAGTTGCCGGGCCAGGCCCTTGAAGCCATACCGCTCGTAGAACGCCTTCAGCGCCTCGGTGTCCTGGCCGCTCGTGACGGCGAGGTCGTCCAGCGCCGGCAACCCGGGGATGTGATCCCCCAGTTCGCAGTCCTTGCGGATCGTCAGGAGTTCGCGACCCTTGGGCAGCCACTCGAGCGCGCGGCGCAGGTTCTCGCCGACGGCGCCCTTCACTTCGGCGGCACGCCCGATCAGCGCGTCGAGCGACCCGTATTCCTGCAGCAGCTTGACGGCCGTCTTCGGCCCGACCTTGTCCACGCCGGGCACGTTGTCCACCGCGTCGCCCACCAGCGCCTGGTAGTCCACCATCAGCCGCGGCGGTACGCCGAACTCCGCCTCGACGCCGGCGGCGTCGCGCTTGCGGTCGTTCATGGTGTCGATCACCATGACATGGTCGTTCACCAGCTGGCTCAGGTCCTTGTCGCCGCTGGAGATCACGGTCTCGATGCCGCGCTCGGTGGCCAGGCATGCCAGCGTGCCGATCACGTCATCGGCCTCGACGCCGGGCACGTTCAGCACCTTCCAGCCGAGCAGGCGCACCACCTCGTGGATCGCGTCGACCTGGGTGCGCAGGTCGGGCGGCATCGGCGAGCGCGTCGCCTTGTATTCGGGATAGATGTCGTCGCGGAAGGTCCTGCCCGGCGCGTCGAACACGCAGGCGACGTAGTCGGCGCGCACGTCGCGCCGCAGCTTCTGCAGCATGTTGATCATGCCGCGGATGGCGCCCGTGGCCGGGCTCGCCGGATCGCCCGGCACCGCCCGCAGGTCGGGCATCGCGTGGAAGGCGCGGTACAGATAGCTGGATCCGTCGACCAGCAGCAACACCTGGCGGCCCCCGTTCTGCGTCTGTGGCTCTTGGCTCGTCTCGGTCATGGGCGGGATTGTGCCTGCGGCGCCGGCCGCGCCCTACAATTGCTCCATGCGTGCGCGATTCCTGCTCCTATCGGCCCTGGCGGCCTCCACGGCGGCCCTGGCCCAGGCGCCGGCCGCGCCCGTCGCGCAGGATTCGCCGGTCCTGGAGGGCCGCAAGAACCAGCGGATCGAGCGCATTCACGTCGAGGACGCCCGCGTGCGCATCGACGAGGTCCGCTACGGCGGCCAGACCCAGAGCATCACGGTGCAGCCCAAGGCCAACGTGCCCGAATACGAGATCCAGCCCACGGACCTGGGCCGCAGCCGTCCCGCCGACCACCGCGACGGGATGAGCAGCGCCACCGGCCAGCGGGTCTGGAACGTCTTCCGTTTCTGAAGCCATGGCGGTTTTCACCGAAGTCTCGCCATCCGAGGCCGGCGAACTGGTGCGCCGGCTGCAACTGGGAGAACTGCGCGAGTTGCGCGGCATCCAGGGCGGCATCGAGAACACCAATTACTTTCTCACCACCGAGCAGGACGGCGCCCGCCAGGAATACGTGCTGACGCTGTTCGAGCGGCTGACCGCCGAACAGCTCCCGTTCTACCTCCACCTGATGAAGCACCTGGCGCTGCGCGGCATTCCGGTGCCCGACCCGCATGCGGCGGGCGGTGACGGGACCGGCGCGGAGGGCCAGCTGCTGCACCAGGTCGCCGGCAAGCCGGCCGCCGTGGTCGACCGCCTGCGCGGCGCCAGCGTGCTGGACCCCGGCCCGGCCCATTGCGCCGCCGTCGGCGCCATGCTGGCGCGCATGCACCTGGCCGGACGCGACTATCCGCGCAGCCAGCCGAACCTGCGCGGCCTGCCCTGGTGGAACGAGACGGTGCCGGTGGTACTGCCTTACGTCACGCCCGACCAGGCGGCCCTGTTGCGCAGCGAACTGGCGTTCCAGAACCACGTGGCGGCGGGATCGCCCTACGCCGCCCTGCCCCGCGGCGCGGTGCACGCGGACCTGTTCCGCGACAACGTGTTGTTCGACGACGGCCGGCTCACCGGATTCTTCGACTTCTATTTCGCGGGCGTCGATGCCTGGCTGTTCGACATCGCGGTGTGCCTGAACGACTGGTGCATCGACCTGCCGACCGGCGCCCACGACCCACTGCGGGCGGCGGCATTCGTCGACGCCTACGCCGCCGTGCGTCCCCTGGCGGCCGCCGAGCGCCGCCTGCTGCCGGCCATGCTGCGCGCGGGAGCGCTGCGGTTCTGGATCTCGCGGCTGTGGGACTTCCACCTGCCGCGCGAGGCGTCGCTGCTGCAGCCGCACGACCCGTCCCATTTCGAGCGCGTGCTGCGCCAGCGCTTGGCGCAGCCATCGCTGGCCAAACCGGTGTCATGAAACTCAATATCGTTCCCGCCCGCACCGGACTCCAGTGGATCAAGCTGGGCGTGCGAACCTTCCTGCGCCAGCCGCTGGCGCTGGCCGGCCTGTTCTTCATGTACATGACGGCCGTGATCGCGATCGCGATGATCCCGGTGATCGGCATCTTCGTCGGCGGCCTGCTGGTGCCGGCGGCCACGCTGGGGCTCATGGCCGCGACCGAGGAGGCCAACAAGGGCAAGTTCCCGATGCCGTCGGTGCTGCTCAGCGCCTTTCGCGCCGGCCGGCAGCGGGTCCGGGCGATGCTGGTGCTGGGCCTCGTCTACACCGTCGCTTCGTGGCTCGCCACCAGGCTGGCGGCGCTGATCTCCGGCGAGCCGGCGCCCGGCATGCAGATCGACGCCGCGGCGCTGCTGGCGCTGGTGCTGCACATCCCGATCTTCCTGATGTTCTGGCATGCGCCCGCGCTGGTGCACTGGCACGGCGTGGCGCCGGCCAAGAGCCTGTTCTTCAGCATGGTGGCGTGCCTGAAGAACGCCGGTGCCTACCTCGTGTACGGCCTGGGCTGGCTGGGCCTGTTCATCACGAGCGGCACGCTGTTCGGGATGATCGGCGGCATGCTGGGCGGGCCGTCCATGGCGCGCGCCGTCATGATGCCGCTGGCGCTGCTGCTCGCGGCGATGTTCTCCACCTCGATCTACTTCACGTTCCGCGACAGCTTCGTCGCGAGCGACGAGCCCGGCGAAGAACAGCACGGGCAACTGCCATGAGCCAGCCGCGCTATCAGGCCGCCGTGGCGGCGGCCATGCGCACCGGGTGCGCTTCACGGATCGGCAGGTGCACCAGCGCCGCGCCGGCCGCCAGCACGATGTCGACGTACCAGACCCAGTCGTAGGATCCGGTGGCGTCGAACACCTTCCCGCCGAGCCACGCGCCGAGAAAGCCGCCCACCTGGTGCGCCAGCATGACGATACCGAACAGCGTCGCCATGTTGGCGGGACCGAAGAACCGCGCGACCAGCCCCGCGGTCGGCGGCACGGTGGACAGGAAGGTCGCGCCCATCACGGCGGCGAACAGCAGCACCACCGGTCCGGTCTTGGGCGCGAACAGGAATGCCAGCACGGCCAGCCCGCGCGCCGCATACACCAGCGACAGCAGCGACTTCATGCGCCAGCGGCCGACGGCCCATCCCATGCCGATGCTGCCGGCGATGTTGAACAGACCGATCATCGCCAACGCCCAGCCGGCCCATTGCGCCGGCAGCCCGCACGAGGCGACGACGCCCGGCAAATGCGTCGCCAGGAACGCGACGTGGAACCCGCACACGAAGAATCCGGCCGACAGCATCAGATAGCTCGGGTGGCGCAAGGCGGCGCGGATGGCCTGGCGCGTGCCCACCGGCGCGTGGACACCGGCACCGTGGTGCCCCGGCTGTCCCCTCAGCACGAAGGCGGCGGGCAGAGCCAGCAGCACCAGGACGCCCAGGATCTGCATGGCGGCACTCCAGCCGAACGCGCCCATCAGCGCGGCCGCGAGCGGCGCCATCAGGAATTGGCCGAACGAGCCGCCGGCGTTGATCACCCCGGTGGCGAGGCCCCGCCGCTCCTGCGGCACGAGGCGCGTGGCCGCCGCCATCAGCACGGCCGGCCCGGCCATCCCCGCGCCGCCGGCGGCGAGCACGCCCACGGCCAGGATCAGGCCGGTCGTGCTGGTCATGAACGGCGTGATGATCGTGCCCAGCGCGACGAGCACGGTGCCCGCGAACAGCACCCGTCCCGCACCGACCCGGTCCGCCATGGCGCCGGCGAAGGGCTGCGTCAGGCCCCACCAGAGCTGGCCGAAGGCGAACGCCAGTCCGATGCTGCCCATGCCGAGGCCGGTCGCGGTGTTCAGCGGCGAGACGAACAGCCCCATGGTCTGGCGGGTGCCCATGGTCAGGGCGAAGATGCCACCCGCCGCGGCCAGCACCAGCAGGAACGGGAGCGCCGGATGCGGCGCGCGATCAGTCTTCACCGGTCGCTCCCGGTGCGGCGTGCGACAGCAGGTCCATGCATTCGTCGATGAGCGCGTGCAGCGCCATCACCCGGGGGACCCCCAGCGCCGCGTTGACGCCTTCCTGCGCGACGCGCCAGCGCCGCTGCGCCTCGCGACGCTTTTCGCGGCCCGCGTCGGTCGCCGTGACGAGGCGGCTGCGGCCGTCGGCCCCGGGCCCCAGGTCGAGCCAGCCGGCGTCCACCAGCGGTCGCAGGTTGCGCGTCAGGGTGGAGGCATCCATCTTCATCTCGCGCGCGAGGTCGCCCGGGCGGATCGGCCCCAGCTTCACCACGTACGACAGCAGCGAATACTGCGTCGTCTTCAGGCCGGTCCTGGCGAGCTCGACGTCGTAGTGCTGCGCGACCCGGCGCATCAGCTGGCGCAGCTTGAGGTTGGTGCAGCCGCGGGGCTTGACAGCGTCGTCCATGGCAATTATTGTAGCTGCAATTCTTGTAGATGCAATTTTTGTCGGAACCACCCATGACGAGCACGAATCAGCTGCCGCACTGGCTTGCCCAGGAACAGGAACAGGGCGCGCGCTACGACGCCGGCGCCGGCCCCGGCGTGGCCACGCCGGCCCAGGTGGCGGCGCGCAGCGGGCTGGAGCTGATGCGGGCGATGCTGGCCGGCGAGCTCCCCTACGCGCCGATCGCCAAGACCCTGGACTTCATGTTGCTGGAGGTCGACGAGGGCCGGGCGCTGTTCCAGGGCACGCCCGGACCGGCGCACTTCAACCCTATGGGCACGGTGCACGGCGGCTGGTACGCCACCCTGCTCGACTCGGCGCTGGGTTGCGCCGTGCACACCATGCTGCCGGCCGGGCGTGCCTATACGACGGCGGAGTTCGGCGTGAACCTGGTGCGTGCGATCGGGGCGAAGGCACCGCGGGTGCGGGCCGAAGGCAAGGTGATCCACTGCGGGCGCCAGCTCGCGACCGCCGAGGCACGCCTGGTGGGGCCCGACGGCACCTTGTACGCCCACGCGACCACCACCTGCCTCGTGTTCGACCTGCCTGCGGCGCGATAATCGCGCCCATGAGACTCCTCCACACCATGCTGCGCGTGGGCGACCTGCAGCGCTCGATCGACTTCTACACCGGCGTGCTCGGCATGAAGCTGCTGCGCACCACGGACCGGCCCGAACAGAAGTACTCGCTGGCGTTCGTCGGTTACGGCAGCAACCCGGAGCAGGCCGAGATCGAGCTCACGTACAACCACGGTGTCGACAAGTACGAACTGGGCACGGCCTACGGCCACATCGCCCTGGGCGTTCCCGATGCGTACGCCGCCTGCGAGAAGATCCGGGCCGCCGGCGGTGCCATCACGCGCGAGCCGGGGCCGGTCAAGGGCGGCAACACGGTGATCGCCTTCGTCACCGATCCGGACGGCTACAAGATCGAATTGATACAAGCCGGGCACGCCTGATCGCATTCAGGCTCACGGTCCCGGCCCTGCTCAGTCCACGACGATGTTGTTGGCCTTGATCAGCTCGCCGAACTTCACCGTCTCGTCCTGGATGAATTTCTTGAACCCGTCGGCCGACATCGGCTTGGGCGTGAAACCCTGGGCAGCCAGCTTGGCCTTCGCCGAGGGCGACTCCAGCACGGCGACCACTTCGCGATTCAGGAAGGAGATGACGGACGCCGGGGTGCCGGCGGGCGTCAGCAGGCCCAGCCAGGTGGCGGCCTCAAAACCGGGGACGCCGGATTCGGCCACCGTCGGCAAGTCGGGCGCGAGCTCCGAGCGGGTCGCGCTGGTGACGGCCAGCGCCTTGACCTGTCCGTTCCTGGCGAAGGCCAACGCGGTGGTCATGTTGTCGAACTGCATGTCGATCTGGTTGCCCACCAGATCGGTCAGGGACTGGCTGCTGCCCTTGTAGGGGACATGGACAGCCTTGCCGCCGATGCGGCTGAGCAGCATCAGCGTGGTGAGGTGCTGCGAGGTCGCCATGCCGCTGGTGCCATAGGAGATCGCATCGGGCTTGGCCTTGATGGCTGCCATCAGCTCCCTGGCGTTGCGCACCTGCGACTTATTGCCCGCGAGCAGGACCAGCGGGGTGCTCGCCAGTTGGGTGATCGGGGCCAAATCTCGCTCGACGTTGTAGCTGAGTTTCTTGCCGAGATTGGGGTTTACGGCCAGTGCCGTCTGCGTACCCAGCAGCAGCGTATAGCCATCGGGTTTCGAGCGGGCGACGAATTCGGTGCCAATGCCTCCGCCCGCGCCGGCCTTGTTGTCGACCATCACGGCCGTGCCCCAGCGCTTGCCCAGTTCATCGGCGACGAGGCGGGCCACGATGTCGGTGGCGCCGCCGGGCGCGAAGGGCACCACGATCATGACCCGACCGGTCTGCGGATAGGCGGCCGCGCCCGGCGCCTGGGCGGATTGGGCGAAGGCCGCCGGAAGCGGCAGCGCGGCGGCCGCGAGCGCAAAAGCGAACTGGCGGCGCGCAATGTGTTTCTTCAACTGCTTGAACATGGCTCTCTCCTGATTGGATTCACTCGGCCTGGATGCCGCTGTCCTTGATCACCTTGCCCCACTTCGCGATTTCGGCGCGCTGGAACACGGCGAATGGCGCCGGCCCGCGCCCGTCGGGCTCCACGCCCATGTTGCGCAGTCTGGCCTGAACCTCTGGCATGGCGACGATCGCGGCGATCTCGCGGCCCAGCCGATCGACGATGGGTTGCGGCGTACCGGCGGGTGCGAAGACGCCTTGCCAGGACTGCATCTCGAAGTTCGGGACGCCGACCTCGGCCAGTGTCGGAACGCCGGGCAGGCTGGGAACGCGGTTGCGGGACGTGACGGCCAGCACCTTCACCCGCTTGGCGTCGATCATGGGACGCGCCGCCGCGACGGTTTCGAAGACCATGTCGATCTGGCCCCCGACCAGGTCCACCATGGCCTGCGAGCCGCCCTTGTAGATGATCTGGCGCAGCTGGGTGCCGGTGATGTGCTGAAACAGTTGCCCCGAGAGGTGTTGCGACGTGCCCGCGCCAGCGGTTCCATATGTCAGGCTGTCCGGCTTGGCATTGAGTTCGGCGATCAGTTGTGCCACCGAGTTGAAGCGACTCTCGGCCTGGACAACCAGGGCGTTGCTGACCATGCCGACCAGGCTGACCGGGACGAAGTCCTTGACCGGTTCGTACCCGAGGTTCTTCGTGAAGAACGGGTTGACGGCGTGGGTCGTGATGGTTCCTCCCATCAGCGTGTAGCCATCGGCGGGTGAACGCGCCGTCGCCTGCGTACCCACGATCCCGGACACCCCCGGCCGGTTCTCGATGACCACCGGCTGGCCGAGGCGGCCCGCCAGATGCTGTGCGATCAGTCGCGCCACGCCATCGGAAACGCCGCCCGGCGAGAACGGGACGATGTATTTGACCGGCTTGCCCGGCCAAGATGCGTCCTGGGCCCGGGCCAGGGGAACGGCGGTGATGGCGAGGACCGCCGTGGCGAGCGCGCAGAACCTGCGCCGATGGAAGGACATTGAACGATCTCCTGTTGGTGATTGATGAAGAAACGAGATGATGTGCGGGCTGGTCAGCCGGCGGCAGCGGGACGCACGGACTGGCGTTCCACGAGCCGACAAGGCACGACCACATGGCGGGGGGACGCGCCCTCCCGGATCTGCTGCAGCAACAGGCCGACGGTGGCATCGACCATCTTGTGGACGTCCTGGACCACCGTGGTGAGGCTGTAACCGCCCCACGCGGCCTGCGGCACGTCGTCGAAGCCGACGACACTGACGTCATGCGGCACCCGCAACTTCAGTTCAATGCGCAACACGTCCAGCGCAGCGATCGCCATGTGGTCGTTGGCCACGAAAACGGCATCGGGCCGGCGCGCCCCCCTGAACAGCTCACGCGCTGCCTGCTGAGCGCCCTCGAACTGGTAGTGCCCCACGGCCCTGGTGTAGGGCTTCAGGCCGGCCTTGCGCAGCCCATCGTTCAGTCCCCGCTCGCGCTCGATGCTGGTGGAAGAGTTCTCCAGGCCGGCCAGGAAGGCGATGCGCTTGTGGCCGCGCGCCACGAACAGGTCGGCAACCAGCCGCCCGCCGCGGTAGTTGTCGGAGGTGACGGTGCTCGCGGTCTGGTGCGCTCGCGTGCCCATGTCCGGTATGCGGTTGAACAGGACGACGGGCACGCCCGAGTCGGCGCAGCGCTTGGCAAGGTCGGGCGACAACGTCGTGGAAGCCATCACGATGGCGTCCACCTGGTATTGCAGGATTTCCGAGAGCACGGCATCGGGTTCGTCCTTGCCACTGATGAACATCAGCACGTGGTAGCCATGCCCCTGCAGCTGCTGCGAGAGCTTTTCGATCACTAGGGGATAGAACTGGTTTTCCAGATAGCTCATCACCAGCGCGACGATGCGACTGCGCCCGGTGATCAGCGTGCGAGCCATCGCATTGGGGCGGTAGCCCAGCGCGCGAGCGGCAGCCGTCACGCGTTCGCGGGTCTGCTCGGAGACGCTCGCGCCGGGCGTGAAGGTGCGGCTGACGGCTGACTGCGAGACCTTGGCCAGGCGCGCGACGTCCTGAGCCGTGGCGCTGGATTTCATGCGGCGGTCCATCCGCCGTCGAGCATCAGGGCACTGCCGGTCATCAGGCTGGACGCATCGCTGGCCAGGAACACGACGGCGCCCGTCACCTCCTCCATCCGTCCCAGGCGGCCCAGCGCGATCCGGTCGGTGACCCAGCCGCGGAACGCCGGGTCCGCGAACATGCCAGCCGTCATCGCCGTCTCGATGAAAGTAGGGCAGATGCTGTTCACCCGGATATTGGCGGGGCCTACCTCCCATGCCAGTGCCTTGGTCATGCCCTCGATCGCGTGCTTGCTTGCACAGTACAGCGTGCGGCGCGGACTGCCGACCAGGCCCATCTGCGAGGAGATGTTGATGATGGATCCGGGCAGGCGCGCGGCCAGCAGCCCCTGGACCACGACGCGGGCTACGTAGAAGGCCGCCTTCACGTTCAGATCGAGGATGGCGTCGATGTCCTCGTTCGTGACGTCGGCCAGAGGCTTCGGTCGATTCGTGCCGGCGTTGTTGACGAGGACCTGGAACGGTCCGGCGCGGGTCACCTGCTCATCGACGGCACGCGGATCCGTGACGTCGAGCACGAGGTAATCGCAGCTGCCTCCGGCGGCAGCGATCACGCGGCAGGCCTCTCGCAGTTCGCCTTCAGTCCGGGCGGCCAGCGTGACCGCGGCGCCGGACTGCGCCAGTGCCGCGGCGCAGGCCAGGCCGATGCCGCGGCCGGCGCCGGTCACCAGCGCGCGGCGTCCGTCGAGCCGGAAGTTCGGCGCGGGCGGAAGAACGCTCATTCCTCGACCGGCACCGGCTGGTACCACGGAACCTCGGAGCGCGTGCCATAGCGACGCACCCGGATGTTGGCCTGTTCGCCGTGACCTGCGAAGTTTTCCATGTGGCACAGGCGCGAGCCGTAGGCGCCAATCAGTGCGCTGGCCTCGTCCGTCAGCACCCGCTGGTAAGTGCAGGTCTTGAGGAACTTGCCGACCCACAGGCCGCCGGTGTAGCGCGCATTGCGGTTGGTGGGCAGCGTGTGGTTGGTGCCGATGACCTTGTCGCCGAAACTGACGTTGGTGCGCGGCCCCAGGAACAACGCGCCGTAGTTGGTCATGCGCTCCAGGAAGTAGTCCGGATCGCGGGTCATCACCTGCACGTGCTCGAAGGCGAGCTCGTCGGCCTTGCGCAGCATCTCTTCGTCCGTGTCGCAGACGATCACTTCCCCGTACTCGGCCCAGCTCTGCGCCGCCACCGCGGCGGTGGGCAGGATGCGCAGCTGGCGCTCGATCTGCGCCATGGTGGCGTGAGCCAGCTTCTCGCTGGTGGTCAGCAGTACCGAAGGGGAGGTGGGGCCGTGTTCGGCCTGTCCCAGCAGATCCACCGCACAGAGCTCGCCATCCACGGAATCGTCCGCGATCACCAGCGTTTCCGTGGGGCCGGCGAAGAGGTCGATGCCGACGCGCCCATACAGCTGACGCTTGGCTTCGGCAACGTACATGTTGCCCGGCCCCACCAGCATGTCCACCGGCGCCAGGCTCTGGGTGCCGACGGCCATGGCGACCACGGCCTGCACGCCGCCCAGGACCAGGATCTCGTCGGCATCGGCCATGTCCATGGCGGTCACGATGGCCGGATGGGGCGCCTGCTGGTACGGCGGCGCGGTGGCCACCACGCGCTTCACGCCGGCGACCTTGGCCGTGAGCACGCTCATGTGGGCAGACGCGATCATGGGGTATTTGCCGCCCGGGATGTAGCAGCCGACGGCGTTCACCGGAATGTTCTTGTGGCCGAGCACCACCCCGGGGAAGGTCTCGACCTCGACGTCCTTCATCGATTCGCGCTGAATCTGCGCGAAATTTCGAATCTGCTGCTGCGCGAAGGCGATGTCCTCGATCTCGCGTGCCGACAGGCTCTTCCGGGCCGCTTCAATCTCGGCCCGGGAGAGCCGGAAATCGGCCGGGTCCCAGTTATCGAACTTGCGGCTGTACTCGCGCACCGCCGCATCGCCGCGCGACTGCACGTCGCCGATGATGGCTTCGACCGTGGCCCGAACCTTGGCGTCGTCCTCGGCGCGTACCTGAACGTCCTTGCCCCGCTTGAGATATCTGATCATTTGACTTGCCCGGAGTGGAAAGATTGCATACGTATGCAAATTATTCTGGCATGATTTGCATACGTATGCAACAGCCGTTGCCCGAAGGAAGGACAGCCAATGGAAATCCGCCATCCCATCGATACCCGTCTGCCCGCGATGCTGCGCAGTGGCGAGCGCTTGCGCGGCGTATTCAATGGCCTGCCCAGCCCTGCGATCGTCGAGATGTGCGGCTATGCAGGTTTCGACTTCGTCATCTTCGACAACGAGCACGGTTGCGCCGACCACGAGACTACCGAGCACATGCTGCGGGCAGCGCGCGCGAGCGGCATCGTGCCGGTGGTGCGCTGCTTCGCATCGGACATTCCGCGCGTGCTGGACATGGGCGCCAGCGCGGTGCAGATCCCGATGGTCGAGAGCGCCGCCCAGGCGCGCGCCCTGGTGCAGCAGGTGCGCTATCCGCCGCTCGGCCGCCGCGGCAGCGCCTTTAGCCCCCGTGCAGCGGGGTACGGGGCGTTCCCGGGGGCGGCTCACACACGTGCGAGCAACGAAGGCGTCGCCTTGATCGTCATGATCGAAACGCCGGAGGCCGTTGCTCAGGCGGCCGAGATCGCCGGGGTGGACGGCGTCGACGCGGTGTTCGTCGGCCCTAACGACCTGTCGCATGCGATGGGCTTCGGCAGCGACTGGCGGGCCAAGCCGGTAGCGGACGCGATCGAACAGGCGCTGCGCGCGATCGCCGGCGCCGCCAAGTGCGCCGGCACCATCGCCCTGACGCCGGAAGACGAGGACAGGTACGCGGCGTATGGCGCGCGCTACTTCGCCAGCGTGACCACCAGCATCATCACCCAGGCTTTCCAGCGCGCTGCCGGCGCCGGGCGCAAGCCGGGTCAGGCTGCCATCGTGTATTGACGCATATTGGGGCGCGCGCCTGAAGACCGCACAATAGGCCGTACGCCGGCATCCTGCACCCGGAGGACGGCGACCCTCGCGGAGCGGGAGAGCGTGGGGGCACCGGCAGGCGCGTCAACCGTGGCGATGGACCGCCGCCGCCTGCCGCGCGAGCTGGGTGATGTGCGCCCAGTCGCCGCGGGCGACCACTTCCGGCGGCGTGAGCCATGACCCGCCGACGCACACCACGTTGGGCAGGCGCAGGAAATCGCCGGCGTTGCCGCCGGTGATGCCGCCGGTGGGACAGAACTTCACGTCGCCGAACGGCCCCTGCCAGGCCTTGAGCATGGCGATTCCGCCCGCCTGCAGGGCCGGGAAGAACTTGAGCGCGCTGTAGCCGCCCTCCTGCGCCGCCATCACCTCGCTGCCGGTGGCCACGCCGGGCAGCAGCGGCAGTTCCAGGTCGTGGCAGGCCTTGCCGACCGCCTGCGTGTAGCCGGGACTGACCGCGAAGCGCGCACCCGCCATCGCGGCGGCCTGCGCGTCGGCGGCGCTGCGCACCGTGCCGGCGCCGACGACCGCCTCGGGCACCTCCCTGGCGATCGCCTCGATGCAGCCCAGCGCCACCGGCGTGCGCAGCGTGACCTCCAGCATGCGGATGCCGCCTTCGAGCAGCGCCCGCGCCAGCGGCACGGCGTGCGCCAGTTCCGTCAGGACAATCACCGGGATCACCGGCGCGTCGCTCATCACCTCGAGCGACGTCAGTTTCGCGGCCATGGGCAGGCATCCTCCTTGGTGTTCAGCTTCATGTGCATCCGGCATTGTCGCAGCCTCGCGGGCGGGCCCTTCGACAAGCTCAGGGCGAACGGAGGGGGAGTGGCCCCGGCCCTTCGACAAGCTCAGGGCGAACGGGGATGGCTCAGGGCGAACGGGGGATGGCTCAGGGCGAACGGAAAAGGGGCTCGGGGCGAACGAGCGAAGGCGTCGCGCTACAGTCTGGCCATGAGCATGACCAGCGAACCGCCCAAGCCGCCGCGCGATCCGGCCGCGCTGCTGGACAGGGTCCTGGCGGAGTGGGGTGGCACCGATGACCTGTGGATCTTCGGGTACGGGTCGCTGATCTGGCGGCCGGGCTTCGATTTCGCCGAACAGCGGCGCGCCAAGGTGCACGGCTGGCACCGGGCGCTGAAGATGTGGAGCCGCATCAACCGCGGCACCATGGACCGGCCGGGCCTGGTGTTCGCGATGCTCTCCGGCGGCTGCTGCCAGGGCATGGTGTTCCGTGTCCCCAGGGAACACGGCGAAGCGGTGCTGAGGCAGCTCTGGCCGCGCGAGATGCCGCTGGCGACCTACGATCCCCGGTTCCTGGCCTGCCAGACCGGCCACGGGCCGGTGCGCGCGCTGGCGTTCACGCTGTCGCGCAAGAGCCCGAGCCACACCGGGCTGCTGACCGAGGCGGAATACCGGCGCATCTTCACGGAGGCGAGCGGGAAGTACGGCACCACCCTGGACTACGCGCACCGCACGCACGAGGAACTGCGGCGCCACGACATCCGCGACCGCGCGCTGGAGCGACTTCTGAAACTGATGCGGGACCGTTAGAACCGCAAACCCAACAGCCGGACGCAGAGGACGCGAAAAATACGCAGAAGGCGCAAAAGAATTTTTTGCGTTCTCTGCGTACCCTTTGCGACCTCTGCGTCCGGCCGTTGAATTCGGCCTTACGTCACCGGCGTCAGTTTCGCCACCGCCAGCGCCAGCCACTTGATGCCGTGGCGCGGGAAACTGATCTGGGCCCGGGCGTCGTCGCCCTGCCCTTCGATGGTGAGCACCGTGCCCTCGCCGAACTTGTTGTGGAACACCTTCATGCCGCTCCTGAGGCCATGCGAAGGCGCTGCCTTCTGCGCCGGCACCGGCGGGCTGGCGATCGAGTCCCGCTGGAATCCTCCGCCGTAACTGCCACCGCGCGTGCTCGGATACCCGGCACCGTAGCCGAACGCGGAGCCGCCGAAGTTCTGGTGCTTGGGCGTCAGCCACTTCAGCGTGCCCTCCGGCAGTTCGTCGAAGAAGCGGCTGCGCACGTTGTAGCGCGTCTGCCCGTGCAGCAGCCGCGTCTGCGAGTGGCTGAGGTACAGCCGCTTGCGCGCGCGCGTGATCGCCACGTACATCAGGCGCCGCTCCTCCTCCAGGCCGGCCGGGTCGGACAGCGAGTTCTCGTGGGGGAACAGTCCTTCCTCCAGGCCGCTGATGAAGACGCAGTCGAACTCCAGGCCCTTGGCCGAATGCACCGTCATCAGCTGGATCGCGTCCTGGCCGGCCTCGGCCTGGTTGTCGCCCGCCTCCAGGGCGGCATGCGTCAGGAAGGCCGCCAGCGGCGAAAGCGTCTCGCCGGTGTCTGCATCCGGCGGCACGTAGTCGGGTGCAGTCCGATCGTCCTGAGCTTGCCGAAGGATGATTTCGGGCTCGCCCGGATCGAGCCCCTGGCTGGCCGGCGACTGTCGCAGCATCCCCGGCCCGAGCTCAGCCTGTCCTGAGCTTGTCGAAGGAGCCTGTCCTGAGCTTGTCGAAGGAGCCTGTCCTGAGCTTGTCGAAGGATCGACCGGCTGCGCCACGGCGTCGCGCCCGAACCCTTCCTGGGTGACGAAGCTCTCGGCCGCGTTCACCAGCTCCTGGAGGTTCTCGACGCGGTCGGCGCCCTCGCGCTCGCTCTTGTAGTGCTCGACCAGCCCGGACTCCTGCAGCACCAGCTCGATGATCTCTCGCAGCGTGAGGTCGATGGTGCGCTCGCGCAGCACGTCGATCCTCGCCACGAAGGCCGTCAGATTGGCGCCGGCCTTGCCGGTGGTGGCGCTCACGGCGTCGTGCAGCGAACAGCCGGCCGCGCGCGCCGCGTCCTGCAACTGCTCGATGCTGCGCGCGCCGATGCCGCGCGGCGGGAAGTTGACGACACGCAGGAAACTGGTGTCGTCGCTCGGGTTCTCCAGCAGCCGCAGGTAGGCCAGCGCGTGCTTGATCTCGGCCCGCTCGAAGAAGCGCAGGCCGCCGTAGACCCGGTACGGCACGGCCGCGTTGAACAGGCCGGTCTCGATCACCCGGCTCTGCGCGTTGCTGCGATACAGGATCGCGATCTCTTTCCGGTCGAATCCTGCGTCCGGCCCGTCGCCGCGCACCAGGTGCCGGATCTCCTCGACGATCCATTGCGCCTCGGCCAGGTCGGTGGGCGCCTCGTACACCCGCACCGGCTCGCCGGCGCCCTGGTCGGTGCGCAGGTTCTTGCCGAGCCGGTTGCGGTTGTGGCTGATCAGCTCGTTGGCCGAGTCGAGGATGTTGCTGTGGCTGCGGTAGTTGCGCTCCAGCTTGATCTGGTGCCGCACCTGGTACTCGCGCACGAAATCGGCCATGTTGCCCACCCGCGCGCCGCGGAAGGCGTAGATGCTCTGGTCGTCGTCGCCCACGGCGAAGACCGAGTTCGGCTGCGCGCCGGGAACGCCGCCCTGCGCCTGGGCGAACATCTTGATCCAGGCGTACTGCAGCTTGTTGGTGTCCTGGAATTCGTCGATGAGGATGTGCCGGAAGCGCCGCTGGTAGTGGTCGCGGATCGGGTCGTTGTCCCGCAGCAGCTCGTACGCGCGCAGCATCAGCTCGCCGAAGTCGACCACGCCTTCGCGCTGGCACTGCTCCTCGTAGAGCTGGTAGATCTCCACCTTCTTGCGGTCGTCCTCGCCATGCACTTCGACCATGTTCGGCCGCAGGCCGTCTTCCTTGCAGCCGGCGATGAACCACTGGGTCTGCTTGGCCGGGAAGCGCTCGTCGTCGATGTTGAACTGCTTCATCAGCCGCTTGATCGCCGACAACTGGTCCTGCGTGTCGAGGATCTGGAAGCTCTGCGGCAGGTTGGCCAGCTTGTAGTGCGCGCGCAGCAGCCGGTTGCACAGGCCGTGGAAGGTGCCGATCCACATCCCGCGCACGTTCAGCGGCAGCATGGCCTGCAGCCGCGTCATCATCTCGCGCGCCGCCTTGTTGGTGAACGTGACCGCCAGCACGCCGCCGGGCGAGACCCGCCCGGTCGAGAGCAGCCAGGCGATGCGGGTGGTGAGGACGCGGGTCTTGCCCGAGCCGGCGCCGGCGAGGATCAGCGCGTGATCGTCCGGCAGTGTCACCGCCGCGAGCTGCTCCGGGTTCAGGTTGTGTAACAGCGGCGAGGCGGCGTCGGCTTCTGGGAACATACGGCATTGTAGGAAGGCACCATGAACATCGGGTCCCGCTCAGCCGTGGCGGCCATGCTGCTGGCCGCGGCGTCCGCCGTCCCGGGCCAGCCGGCGTGCTCCAGCGACGGCACGCCCGCCCCGGCGGCCCTCCTCGAGCGTTTCGTCAACGCCGACTGCGAGGGCTGCTGGACCGACGCGAAGGTGCGCGAACCGAAGCCGGGCGAGGTGGTGCTGGACTGGATCGTTCCCGGCACCCGCGGCGACGACGCGCCGCTGTCCGCCGCCGCCCGCGACGACGGGCTGGCACGCCTGGCCGCGCTGGGGCGCGCCGTTCCCGCCCACGATGACTTGCGGCACCGGCAGCGCCGCGGACCGCCCGCGCGCCTGCGGGTGGCCCACGGCCTGCCCTTCAACGGGTATCTCGGAGCATCGATCGAACTGCGCCAGCCCGGCCCCGGACCGTGGCAGGCCTGGTTGCTGCTGGTCGAGACCATTCCCGCCGGCAGCGAGCGCACGCCCGTGGAGCGCAACCTGGTGCGCAATGTGCTGCGGGTGGGCTGGGACGCGCGACACGGCCGGCAGCGGCTGTTCGAAAGCCGGCCGATGAATATCCCGGAGGGCGCCAGGCCCGAGCGCCTGCGGGTGGTCGGCCTGCTGGAGGACGCCCGCGGGCGCATCAGGGGCATCGCGCAATCGCGCTGCGCGGCGCCGGCCGGGAAAGGGTAAACTCAATCACCGGGCCCAAGCATTTGCGGCCCGGTTTTTTGTTCCGCCGCCGCGCCGCCCCATGCCCGCGCGACCCGCGCCACACCCGCTCGCGGCCTGGCCCGGCGGACAGACCGCCGGGTCTGTAGTCCAAGCGCTCACCTGTTTTCTCAACAGCTTTCTGGAGCCTGGAATGGAAATCTTCGACTACGACAAAGTATTGCTGCTGCCGCGCAAGTGCCGCGTGACCAGCCGCTCCGAGTGCGACGCCAGCGTGGAGCTGGGCGGCCGCAGCTTCCGCATCCCGGTGGTGCCCGCGAACATGAAGACGGTGGTGAACGAGCAGATCTGCCTCTGGCTCGCCCGCAACGGCTACTTCTACGTGATGCACCGCTTCGACCTGGACAACGTGAAGTTCGTCCGGCAGATGAAGGCCGAGGGCGTGTACGCGTCGATCTCGCTGGGCGTCAAGCAGGCCGACTACGAGACCGTCGACCAGCTCGCGGCCGAAGGCATCGCGCCCGACTACATCACCATCGACATCGCGCATGGCCATGCCGACACGGTGAAGAACATGATCGGCTACCTCAAGGAGAAGCTCCCCTCCTCCTTCGTGATCGCCGGCAACGTCGGCACGCCCGAAGCGGTGATCGACCTGGAGAACTGGGGCGCCGACGCCACCAAGGTCGGCATCGGCCCGGGCAAGGTGTGCATCACGCGCATGAAGACCGGCTTCGGCACCGGCGGCTGGCAGTTGTCGGCGATGAAGTGGTGCGCGCGGGTCGCCACCAAGCCGATCATCGCGGACGGCGGCATCCGCGAGCACGGCGACATCGCCAAGAGCATCCGCTTCGGCGCGACCATGGTGATGATCGGCTCGATGCTGGCCGGCCACGAGGAGTCGCCGGGCCAGACCGTCGACGAAGGCGGCAGGCTGTACAAGGAGTACTACGGCAGCGCCTCGGACTTCAACAAGGGCGAGTACAAGCACGTCGAAGGCAAGCGCATCCTGGAGCCGGTGAAGGGCAAGCTGGCCGACACGCTGCGCGAGATGGAAGAGGACGTGCAGAGCTCGATCAGTTATTCGGGCGGCCGCAAGCTGATGGACATCCGCAAGGTGAACTACGTCATCCTGGGCGGCGACAACGCGGGCGAGCACTTGCTGATGTGACGGGGCGGGACGGCTGAAAGCGAAAGCGGACAGCCGGACGCAGAGGGCGCAAAGGGTACGCAGAGGACGCAAAAAAGAACTCGAAGTGGGGCTTCGCGCAGGCCACTGCGAGCCTTGCGGCATTCACCGCGCCCCGCCCGGGCGGGCCCTGATCATTTTTTCGGCTGTTCTTTTGCGCCCTCTGCGTACCCTTAGCGTCCTCTGCGTCCGGCTGTTGGGTTTGGTTTAGTCAACGAACATCCCCCGCGGCCACGGTTCGCCGATCGTCTCCAGCGGCGGGGCCTTCGGAGCCCGTAGCGCCGCGGCGGCGCCGCAGCTGCCGGTCGCCACGTAATCGAGCGCGGTGCGGATGCGCGCTTCCGCCGGATCGCCGAGCTGGTGGTCCAGGTCGTCGGCCACGGCACAGGTGGGATGGAACCCCGACGTGAACCCGCCGAGCCCCAGCGCGTTGAGCGAATCGAACTGCACCGCCTGATACGTGGTGCCGCACAGCTCGAACGGCACGAACCCGTAGGGCTTGCCGTATGTCGCTTCGCCGACCAGGACCACTTCCACGAACGGCGCCAGGCCGTTGATCAGCAACTCGCTCGCCGACGCCGTCCCGCCCGAGGCGATGACGAACACGCGCCGCAGGCCCAGGCCGAGCAGCGTATCGGCCGTCGCCTCCGGCGCCTGGAACAGCAGCCGCTGCGTGCTGCTGGCCTGCTGGTCGTTGAAGCGCAGGTAGGCGTACAGCTTCCCCGCCGTCGCGGCCCCACCCACCAGGCTGGCGAGCTCGCGCGAGATCCCGACGCTGCCGCCGCCGTTGTAGCGCAGGTCGAGGATCAGCTCGCCCACGCCCGCCTGGGCGAACTGCGCGAACGCCGTCTGCAGCTGCTCGCGGCTGTACGTCACAAACTGGCTGTACGCCAGATACCCCACCTTGGCCGCGCCGCTCGTGCCCGGCACGTCGAAGACGCCGGTCGCGGCCACGGGGCTCAGCTGGTAATCCTCGGACGAGGCGGTGAACATCTTCCACTGCCCCGCGGCCGTGGTGACGATGAAGGTGCGCGCAACGCCGGGCGTGGTGACCGCCGGCACCAGTCCGGCGGCGATGTCCGCCGGCGTATGGCCGTCGATCGACAGGATGCGGTCGCCCCGGGCGAGCCCCGCCCGCGCGGCCGGCCCCAGCGGCTCCACGGAGCGCACGCGCAGCTGCGTACGCGCCATGTCCGCCCAGACCAGCGTGTAGCCGTAGCCGATGCGCCGTCCCTCGGTGAACACCTGTTGGTACAGCTCGGTCGACTCGCTGAAGCTGAAGCGGTCCAGCGGCCGCACCAGCATCGACCGGAAATACGCGTCCATGGTCGGCGCGTTCTCGTCGGGCGCCGGCATGTCGCGATACCAGTAGTAGTGGCGCTGCATGAAGTCGCGCAGGCTCTGGCGCTGACTGGCAACCGTGCAGGCCTCGGCGCTGGGCGCCGGCGTCGTCCCGCCACCGCCGCCGCAGGCCTGCAGCAGCGCCGCCAGCAGCAGGAGCGCCAGCCGTCTCATCGGCTCATTCACCGCGCAGCAGTTGCAGTGCCAGCTGGTGCAGGCGATGCCCCGGCTCGACCAGCGCCTCCAGCACGCTGAAGTGGTTCAGACCCGGCAGGACCTCGCACACCGGCACCGCGCGGTCGCCCCAGGCGCCGCGGATCAACTCGTTCTGGCGCAGGAACTCCTCGCTTTCGGCGCCGCCGCAGACCGTCGCCAGCGTGCCGTGCGCCGGCGCCGGCAACAGCGCCGGGCTCGCCATCAGCACTTGCCCTGCCGTGAGCTTCAGCGTCGGCTGCAGGAACGGCGTGTGCATGATGGGCTCGAGGTCGAACAGCCCCGAAATCGAGAGCGCGCGCTTGACGAGCCCGGCCGGCAGGTCGCGCGCATGCGCCGTCCAGTCGCAGGCGAGCATCATGGCGGCGAGGTGTCCCCCGGCCGAGTGGCCGGCCACCGTGATCCGGCCGGGATCGCCGCCGTAGTGCCTGATGTGGCGCCAGGTCCAGTCCAGCGCCTGCACCAGCTGCAGCACGATCTGCGGCACCGTCACCGCCGGACACAAGGCGTAATTCGGAATGACGACGCAGGCACCTTCGCGGGTGAAGGGCGGCGCGACGAAGGCGTGCTCGCGCTTGTCGAGGCTGCGCCAGTAGCCGCCGTGGATGAACACCAGCACCGGCGCGCCGGCCTCGGCCGCGGGGAAGATGTCCAGGTGCTCGTTGGGGCCGCCGCCGTAGCGCACGTCGATCTCGCGCCGCTGCGTGCGCAGGGCGTCGGCCGACCATGCGGCCCAGCGCCTGAAATGCTCCGGATGGTCCGGCACCAGCTCGCGGTTGTTGTACATGCGGTCCAGCCACTGCGGATCGTGCTGGCCGCTCATCGGTGCGGTCGTCGGCATGGCGCTATCTTGGCATACCGTCCGGGCCGCGCGGGCCGTGCGACCGGGAATTCCCGCGTCCGCGGCCGCATTCTTCTCGGGTATGGTGTCCGCTCCCCCGACGACGACCAGACACATCCATGAGCCTCCATTCCAGACTCCAGCAGCGCGCGGCCGAAGGCAAGCCCGTGCGCGTCGGCCTGATCGGCGCCGGCAAGTTCGGTTCCATGTACCTGGCGCAGGTCCCGCGCACCCCCGGCGTGCACCTGGCGGGCATCGCCGATCTGTTTCCGGACGGCGCGCGCGCCAACCTGGCCCGGGTCGGCTGGAAGCCGGAGCAGTCCGGCGCCAGCTCGCTCGACGCCGCGCTCAAGGAAGGCACCACCCATATCGGACAGGACTGGGAGGCGCTGGTGCGGCATCCGGCGATCGACGTCATCGTCGAGTGCACCGGCCATCCGATCGCGGCCGTGGACCACTGCCTGGAAGCGTTCGCCAACGGCAAGCATGTCGTCAACGTCACCGTGGAGGCCGACGCGTTCTGCGGGCCGCTGCTCGCGCGCAAGGCGGCGCAGGCCGGGGTCGTGTATTCGCTCGCGTTCGGCGACCAGCCGGCGCTGATCTGCGACCTGGTGGACTGGGCGCGCACCTGCGGCTTTCCCGTGGTGGCGGCCGGCCGCGGCCACAAGTGGCTGCCGCATTTCTGCGAATCCACGCCCGACACGGTCTGGAACAACTGGGGACTGACGCCGGAGCAGGCCAGGCGCGGCGGTCTCAACCCGAAGCTGTTCAACAGCTTCCTCGATGGCTCCAAGCCGTCGATCGAAAGCACGGCGGTGGCCAACGCGACGGGCCTCGGCGTGCCGAGCGACGGCCTGCTGTATCCGCCGGCCAGCATCGAGGACATCCCGTATGTCACGCGTCCGAAGAGCGAAGGCGGCGTGCTGGAACGCAAGGGCATGGTGGAAGTGATCTCGTCCCTGGAGGCGGACGGCCGCGCCATCCCGTACGAGATCCGCATGGGCGTGTGGGTGACGGTGGAAGGCGAGACCGAGTACATCCGCAACTGCTTCGAGGAGTACAAGGCCCACACCGATCCGAGCGGACGCTACTTCACCTTGTACAAGCGCTGGCACCTGATCGGCCTGGAAGTGGGGGTCTCCGTCGCCAGCGTGGCCTTGCGCGGCGAAGCCACCGGTGTCGCCACCTGCTGGAATGCCGACGTGGTCGCGACGGCCAAGCGCGACCTGGCGCCGGGTGAAATGCTCGATGGCGAAGGTGGCTATACCGTGTGGGGCAAGTTGCTGCCCGCGCAGGCGTCGATGAAGATGGGCGGCGTGCCGCTCGGACTCGCCCACGACGTGAAGGTGGTTCGGCCGGTCAGGAAGGGCCAGAGCCTCACCTGGGCCGACGTCGCGATGGACACGACGACCCGCGCCTGGAAGATCCGCAGCGAGATGGAAAGCCTGTTCGGCGAGCCCCGGCGCCAGGCCGCCTGACGCCGCTCAACGGTCGCGGCGGCAGGCGCGGCGCCGTTTTTCTGCGGAAATTCGGCGGCCGCCGCGGGAGTGACGCCGAGTTGCGCTAAAATAGCGGACTTCTGTGGGGGGGTAGCTCAGCTGGGAGAGCGCCGCGTTCGCAATGCGGAGGTCGGGAGTTCGATCCTCCTCCTCTCCACCACGGTTTTTCTCAAGTGGGTTCTTAGCTCAGTTGGTAGAGCAGCGGACTCTTAATCCGTAGGTCGTAGGTTCGAATCCTACAGGACCCACCACTCGAATCAAGGACTTGGCCGCGAGGCCAGGTCCTTTTTCATTGGCGAACGTGACGAAATCGTGACGATGTTGCCCACGGTTTCGGCAAGCACGCGCTCGATTCGCGTGGCAGCTACGGATCGGTCGCGTATTTCGCATATCGGGCCGCCATTTCCCGAGACTTCCAGCCGCCCAATTCCTTGAGCTCGTCGCAAGACGTCCCCGCCTGGCGATGCCATGAGGCCCACGTGTGGCGCAGGTCATGGAACCGAAAATCCGAGATACCGGCAGCCGCGAGCGCGGTACGCCATCCCGAGTTGGTGACTTGCCAGCGCCACGGCTCTCCCCGGAAGGTGAAGCAGTAGCGCAGGTGTTTACCGATCTGCTCTCTCAATACCTCAATCGCGTCTTCATTCAGCGGTACTCCCCGCGGCGTGCCGTTCTTGGTCTCGTTCAACCAGGCCGTCTTGCGGTCCAGGTCGACGCGTGACCATTCGAGGTGCGTTATCTCGGCAGCGCGGCAGCCTGTTGCCAGGGCAAACCGCACCAGGGCCGCCAGGTGGGGCGCACAGCAGCGGATCAGAGTCTCCGCCTCAGCACGCGTCAACCAGCGATCCCGCTCGACCTCGCCGGGCAAGAGCTTGATTTTCGGAAAGGTGTCGATCCATTGCCACTCGTCGCGCGCCATCCTCAGCAGGCTGCGAATCGTGGCCAGGTACCGGTTCACCGTGGCGGGCTTGTTGCCTTTCTTGAGCTCGCCCTGGATGACGGTCCAGATGACGTCGCCGTTGATCTGGCTCAGCATCATGGACCCCAGGTACTCGCTCTGAATTCCGGGATGGCACTTTCAACGAGGCGCACGACGCAAAGTCGTTCTTCGGTCAGCGCTGCCAAGGGCGTCGGCGCTCGCCATCGGAAGGTGTGTGGAAGATTGACCGCGAACGCATCACGCACTGTTGACCAACGTCAAGCCGTGGTCCAAATGGGTCTTGGGAGGCGACAGGAAGACGAGACTGACCGCGAGTCCGGAGCCGATCTGCTCAGCGCGTCGACCGCCCCCGCACCCACTCCAGCACGAACATCAACGCCGTCGTGAAGACCGTCAGCAGCGTCGCAGCGGCGGCGATCGTCGGATTGATGTTTTCGCGGATGCCAGTGAACATCTGGCGAGGCAAGGTCGTCTGTTCGGCCCCGGCGATGAACAGCGTCACGACCACTTCGTCGAAGGACGTGGCGAATGCGAACACGGCGCCCGAGATCACGCCTGGTGCGATCACCGGCAGAGTCACCCTGAAGAACGAGTGCAGCGGCCCGGCACCAAGGCTTAGACTGGCACGAACCAGGTTGTGGTCAAACCCTTGCAGCGTCGCCAGCACGGTGGTTACCACGAACGGTGCGCCGAGAGCAGCATGAACAATGATCAGCCCGACATACGTGTCCGCCAGCCCTATCTTCGCGAAGACCAGGTAACAGGCGATGCCGACCACGACGATGGGCACCACCATCGGGGCGATGATCAGCGCCATCAACGCCCCTTTTCCGGGGAACGACGCCCGGTTAAGCCCCACAGCGGCGCAGGTGCCCAGCACGGTGGCCAGCAGCGTCGCGGCCGGGGCGACGATGAAGCTGTTCTTGAGCGCGCGCGCCCAATCGTCGGACGTGAGCAGATGCTCGTACCATTGCAGCGACCAGCCTGGCATCGGGTACGCGAGGAACGAGCTGGATGCAAAGCTCAACGGGATGATCACCAGGATCGGCAGCACCATGAAGACGAGCAAGGCCGCGCACAGGCTGTGCGTCGCCCACCACACCATCTTGTCCGGGAGCGTGGCATAGGGAGGGAATGCTGGCGGTTTCATGGTGGCTCAGCCCAGGCTGAGTTCTTTGCTGGCCACGCGGCGGTATCCCGCGTACAGCGCCAGCGTTGCGGCGAGCAGCACGCTGCCCATGGCGCAGGCCATGCCCCAGTTGACCTCGACGTTGGTGTAGCGGGCGATGTAGTACGACAGCATCTGGTCGTTCGGGCCGCCCAGAAGCGCCGGTGTCACGTAGTACCCAATGCTGAGGATGAAGACCAGCAGCGCGCCGGCACCGACGCCGGCATAGGTTTGGGGCACGTACACACGCAGGAACGCGGCGGCCGGGGAACTGCCCAGGGAGACCGCGGCGCGAACGTACGTCGGCGGCACCGATTTCATGACGCTGTACAGCGGCAGGATCATGAACGGAAGCAGGATGTGCACCATCGCAATGACCACGCCGACACGGTTGAACAACAAGGGGACCGGCTCGGCGACGACGCCGAGCCCAAGCAGCGACTTGTTGATCAATCCCTCCCGCTGCAGCAGGACGATCCATGCCGCGACGCGCACCAGGATCGACGTCCAGAATGGAACCAGCACCATGATCAGCATCAGGTTGGCCTTGCGCGGTGGCAGCGTGGAGAGCCAGTACGCAAGCGGATAGCCGAGCAGCAGGCACCAGAAGGTCACTACTGCGCTGATCTCGAAGGTGCGCAGAAGAATCGGTGCGTACACGCGCTGATCCGGCGGCACCGCCTGCAGCGAGCCGTCGGCGCCGCGTCGCAGGTCGACCGACGCGAGCAGGTAATCGGGTGTCCAGCGAGAGGCGTTCCTCGCAATGGCCCTCCAATAGGCGAGTTCGCCCCAGCGCGGATCGAGCGCGAGCATCTGGTCGCGGGTCTGCTCCGGCGTCAGGCTGTCACCCAGCGGCAGCGCCCGGAAGGTGCTCATGATCAGCGAGCGAGCGCCGGGCACGTCGGAATTGAGCCGCCTGGCCACCGCCCCGACCGGAGCGTTTTCCTTGAACACTGACAGATCGGCGACCACGGCGGCGTAGGCACGCGCGGGTGGGGCCGATTGTCCGTCCCAGCCGGCCAGTGCCGCACTGGTTCGCGACAGGCTGCCAGCCACCTCTGGATTTTCCACCGCGCGCGTGAGGAGCGCGCCGAGGGGCACCACGATCACCAGCAGCAGGAAGACCAGCAGCGGCAGGGTGAGCGCCAGGGCCAGCGCGCGGCGGCGGCGCTCGATGCGCGCGAGCGAGCGCCGCAGCGCCGGCGCTCGCGCCAAAGGACTGCCCATCGAGAGTGCCGTCGCCACTGCTGACGCTCCTACTGCGCGGACCAGGACGCGAACCGCTTCTCGAGCGCCTCGCCCTGGTCGGCCCAGAACTTGGTGTCGAACTGCAGCGATCCCTTGCCGTTGGCGGGCGACGTCGGCAAGTCCGCGAGGATCTTGGGCGTCAGCTTGGCGAGCGCCTTGTTGTTCACTGGCCCGTACGAAATCTGCCTTGCGAACTCCGCCTGTGCCTCAGCGGAGCTGGCGTAGGCGATGAACTTCTGGGACAGCTCCTTGTTGCGCGCGCCCTTCGGCACGGTCCACACGTCCAGGTCGTAGATCGCCCCGGGCCAGGAGATCTTCAGGTTCTTGCCTTCGCGTTGCGCCGCGTCGATTCGGCCGTTGAACGCCACCGAGAGCGTCACGTCGCCGGCCACCAACAGCTGTGCCGGCTGCGCGCCGGTCTCCCACCACTGAATGTGGGGGCGCAACTCGCCGAGCTTCTTGAATGCACGGTCGGCACCTTCCTTGGTGGCCAGCACCTTGTAGACATCGGCTGGCTTGACGCCGTCGGCCATCAACGCGAACTCGAGGTTGTAGCGCGGACCCTTGCGCAGTCCGCGCTTGCCGACGAACTTCTTCACATCCCAGAACTCGGCCCACGAGGCGGGACCTTGCTTGAGCTTGTCGGCGTTGTAGGCCATCACGGTGGACCAGACGAACACGCCGACGCCGCACTCGTGGATGGCTGCCGGCTGGAAATCAGCCTTGTTGCCGATCTTGCTCCAGTCGATCTTCTCGAACAGGCCCTCGTCGCAGCCACGGGCGAGGTCTGCCGTCTCGACCTCCACCACATCCCAGGTCACCGCCTTGGCCTCGACCATGGTCTTGACCTTTGCCTGCTCGCCGTTGTACTCCACGGACACGATCTTGACGCCCTGGCTCTTCTCGAACGGCTCGAAGAACGCCTTCTTCTCAGCGGCTGCCACCGTGCCGCCGAAATTGACCACTGTCAGCTGATTCTGCGCAGAGGCCGTCGACGCAAGAAGGGAGGCGCTCGCCGCCAGCGCGACAAGAAGGATCTTTGAATATTTCACGGGTTTGCTCCTGGTGTGGTGAGTTGTGGAGTGGATGGCCGGAGGCCGGCATGGCGGTGGGATCAGGTATAGACGCGCAGGTGCTCGCGCGGAAACACGAGTGAGACGGGCTGGCCGGCGGTCGGATGCCCGCCCTGCGACAGCGCCAGCTTGACGGTGGCCTCCGACTGGCCGGGCAACGCGCAGCGCAGGCGCAGGTGGTCTCCGTGGTAGATCACATCCTTCGTGATGGCGCGCAGCGTGTTCTCGGCCGTTGGCGGCTCGCCGAAGTGGGCGACGATGCGCTCGGGCCGCATCGACGCCAATACCTGCGCGCCGGGCGCCGCGCCGTTCACGTTGGCCCCGCGCAGCCGCTCGCCGGAGGCCAGCGCGATCTCGCAGCTTGCGCCCTGGCTGCCTGTCACCGTTCCATTGAGCGTCGTGCTGTCGCCGACGAAGCCGGCCACGAATCGATTGATCGGCGTCTCGTACAGTGCGGAGACCGAGTCGATCTGCTGGATCCTGCCGTCGTTGAACACGGCGACCCGATCCGACATGGTCAGTGCCTCGGCCTGATCGTGCGTCACGTACACGAAGGTGATTCCCAGCTGCCGGTGCAGCTCCTTCAATTCGAGCTGCATGTGCTCGCGCAGTTGCTTGTCCAGGGCGCCGAGCGGTTCATCCATCAGCACCAGTTGCGGCTCGAACACCAGCGCCCGCGCCAGGGCGACCCGCTGCTGTTGTCCACCTGACAGGTGGCGGGGATAGCTGCGGCTCTTGCCGTGCAGTTGCACCATCGCCAGCGCGGTCTCGACCCTGGTGGCGATCTCCGCCTTGGGCCGTCGGCGCGCGCTGAGCGGATAGGCGACGTTCTCGGCCACCGTCATGTGCGGAAACAGCGCGTAGCTCTGAAACACCATGCCGAAGTTGCGCTTGTGCGGCGGTATGCGGGTGATCGAGCTGCCGCCAAGCAAGATCTCCCCGGCGGTCGGGGATTCGAATCCGGCCAGCATCATCAACGTCGTGGTCTTGCCGGAGCCGGAGGGGCCGAGCAGTGACAGGAATTCGCCGCTGCGGATATCGAGGTTGAGCTCGTCGACCACGATGGCATCTCCGTCGAACGTCTTTTGCACCCCGACGAAGCTCACGATGCTGTCGGATGGCTCGGGACGCGCGCCGGAGACTGCCGGCGCCCGCTCAGTGATCGCGAGCTGCATATGTAGTCTCCTGTCGGCTTCGCACTTCTTGCCTTTCTAGAACGTCGGCGGCGTCACCGCGCTGATGATTTCGGCCCGACCCTTGCCGACATTGCGGAACCGGTGCGGCAACTGGCTGTCGAAGTAGTAGCCATCGCCCTTTTGCAGCACCTTGCACTCCGAGCCGACAGTGACCTCCACTTCGCCCTTGAGGACGAAGCCGGCCTCCTGGGCCCGGTGCGAAAACACCTCGCCGGTGTCGGCCTCCGGCTCGTAGGTCTCGTGCAGCATCAACACATGGCGGTTCGGATGGTTGATGCCGAGCATCCGGTAGGACACTGACTCCGCATCGCCGATCTCCACCAGGTCTTCGTTCGAGTAGAACGGCGAGTACGGCACCGAGTGTTCGATGCCGTCGAAGAACCCCACGAAGGTCGTTCCGAGCGCGTCCAGCATCGCCGACAGCGTGTCGATGCTGGGACTGGTTCGATCCCGCTCGATCAGGGAAATGGTGGCATGGGCAATGCCGGATCGCTCGGCCAGTTCGCGCACCGAGAGACGGCGGCGCGTGCGCAGTTGCTTGATGTGGACACCGATTCTTGGCATAGGGGTGATTGCTCGTGGATTGAAGGTTTCGGACGCAGAAGAAGTGATCCAAAAGCACCAATCAACGCGCAAATTCTCGGGCTCGGCTTTGATGGGCGGCAACAGGTGGTCAAAATTCTGTCCACCCAAGCGTCAGGGTTCTCCCCAGCGCTAGTTTCCTTTCCAGATTCGATCCGATCGCCAGTCGCGCCTCGACACCGATCCCCAGTCCGGCCCTTGTGCTACCGAGCCTGCGACGGGCGGGCAGCGCGGCACGAGGACAGTTTTCTGAACGCCATGACCGCATCCCCTGGTGCGGCAGCGGTCCTCTTCCTAGACTGCTGCGCACCACACCATTGCGGCTTTCCCGCTGCCCAAGTCATGAACCAGCTCAAATCCAAACTCGAATTCATCAAGGCCCCCGCTCCCACGCAGAACACCGAACTGGGCGAGGTCGAGGGCGTGGTGCGCGGCGTGCTGCGCGCGGTGCGCGAGCGCGGCGACGCCGCGGTGCGCGAGTTTTCCCGAAAGTTCGACCGCTACGACGGCCAGCAGATCGAGGTGAGCCGGCAGGAGTGCGAGGCAGCCCTGGCAGCGCTGGACCCGCAAACCCGCAGCGATACCGAGTTCGCCATTGCCCGGGTCAAGGCCTTCGCGCAGGCGCAGCTGGCGACGATGAAATCCCTGGAAGTCGAGCAACTTCCCGGAGTCCACCTGGGACATCGCGTGATTCCCGTCGAGACGATCGGCGCGTATGTCCCGGGCGGCCGCTATCCGATCCTGTCGGCACCGGTGATGACGCTGGTGCCAGCGAAGGTGGCTGGCTGCGAGCGGGTGTTCGCCTGCCTGCCGCCGAACGCGCATCCGGCGATGATCGCCGGATGCCACATGTCGGGTGCAGACCGTATCTTTCGGGTGGGCGGGGCCCAGGCGATCGCCGCAATGGCGTACGGGACCGAAACCATCCCGGCGGTCGACAAGATCGTTGGCCCAGGCAACGCGTACGTGAATGAAGCGAAGCGGCAGGTCTTCGGCGAGGTCGGCATCGACCAGCTCGCCGGGCCGAGCGAGATCTTCATCGTCGCCGACGAAACGGGTGATCCGCACATGCTGGCGACCGACATGCTCGCGCAAGCCGAACACGACGTGCACACGCGCGTGGGCCTGATCACCACAAGCCGCAAGGTGGCGCAGGAGACCCTGCTGGCCGTGCAGGAGCAGCTCGCAAACCTGCCCACTGCCGACGTGGCCGCGCCCGCCTGGCGCGATTTCGGTGAAATCGTGCTGTGCGCGGATGAAGCCGCGATGCTCGCCTACTCGGACTACGTCGCGGCGGAACACCTGCAGGTGCACACGCGCGCCCCGCATGCCACGGCGCAGCGGCTGCGCAACTACGGCTCGCTGTTCATCGGGCCCCTGGCCAGCGTGGTCTATTCGGACAAGTGCTGCGGCACGAACCACACGCTGCCGACGATGCGCGCCGGTCGCTACACCGGTGGTCTGTGGGTGGGCTCGTTCGTGAAGGTATGCACCCACCAGTGGCTCGACCCCGTGGGTGTGCAGGCAGTGGCGCCGCCGGCGGTGCGCCAAAGCGCCACCGAAGGAATGGAAGGGCACCGGCGCGCCGCGGCGCTTCGCCTCAAATAGGGACCGTCAGCGAGAGTCTGAACAACGACAGCATGGCAGCGCGCCGGCGCGAGGTTTTCGGAAAGCGGCAGCACTCGGCCTGTTGAGGCCGGTCGTCGAGCGTCGGCGACCTGTCGGTCGGTGCGCCCCCAGCGCCTGGGGCTGCTGACCGTCTGTCAACGCGCGCCGACCTGCGTCGCGCCACTGCCCGGCCGCGTCGCCAGTGCCAGCGTGCACGTTAGCGCGAGCGACGGTAGCGCCGCTCCCAAGGAAGGCGCGTAGACCCGGCACAGGTGGTACGTGGCGATGCCGATGATCCAGATCGCGACTGGCACCGCCTCGGCCCTGCCGGCGCGTGCGAGCAGGGACACCGGATCGGCGCCCGCCAGCCGCCCGATGATCACGCCGAACAAGGGGACGAAAATCGAGCTGAGCATCAGCAGGAAGGGTTCCAGGGCGTGCATCGGCAGCACCAGTGCCAGCAGCGTGCAGGCCGCGACCATGGCGAATCCCCAGCGGCGGATGGTCCAGTCCGGCTTGAGGCTGTGGCTCGAGACGGCACCCGAATAGGCGTCGCCGTAGGCGTTGTCCGCCTCGTCGACCAGGATCAGCGACAAGGCGATCATGCCGCCTTGCGCCAGCAGCAGGGCCGTGACGAGGTCCTGGCTCGGGAGGGTCAGCGCCACCAGCACGCCCAGCGCATAGCACCAGGTGTTGGCAAGCGCGTACCCGAGCCAGGTGCCTCGCAGCGCGGCACCGCCGTCGCGGCCGTGGCGCGCGTAATCGGCGACCAGGGGCAGCCAGGAGATCGGCATCGCGATCACCAGGTCGACCGCGGACAGCAAGCCCATGCCGCCGGCGCCGGGCCGGCCCCAGAAGGTGGACCACCCTTGCCCCTGGGCCATCGCCGCGAACTGCCAGGTCAGCCACAGCAGGGACAGGATCACCAGCGGTAGCGCCACGCGCGAGACCAGCCGGCGCACCAGTTGCACCATGGAGCCGCTCACCAGCAGGGCGAGCAGACCACCCCACAGCAGGGTCGCCGCCACCGTCCAGGCCGGGGCCGCCGCCGCGCCCGCCTGGCGAGCGACGGCGACGGTGGCGTCGCGCATCACGACCAGTTCGAAGGCGCCCCAGCCGAGCAACTGGACGATGTTGAGGATGATGGGCAGGCGCGCGAAGCCCGTCCCGTAGACGGCCTGCATCAGGCCGGCACTGGCCAGGCCGCTGTCGCATCCGATCTTCGCGACCCAGGCGAGCAGCCCGGCGCCGATGATGGAACCGGCGACGATGGCCAGCAGTGCCTGCTGCGGCCCGAGCGCCGGCACGAGGTAGGCGCCGACCTGCATCACGAGCAGGCCCACGCCGAGGCTGAACCAGAGCGAGGCGTGATGGCGCCAGTCGAAGGCGCGCTCGGCGCGGGGCACCGGCGTCAGTGCCGCGTTCAGCGGCAGCGTCCCGGGATTCGATGCGGAAGACGTGCTGGCCATGTTGTTCTTGCTCCAGGCGGCGCGTCAGGTGGACGGCGCCGGGTCAGCGGCGGCACGAGCGGCACGCGCATCCCGCGGTCGACGACTTCCCTGCGCGAGGATTACCTCAATCAGGTTCAAAGGGACTCTCTCAGTCGCCACCCAGGACGGGCGGCAACACCCCCAGCGAATGTGCCGGCTGGCACGCGTTGGATCTTAGCTCACCCGTTGCAGCGGAAATCGGACGGGCCAAGGGCCAGCGCCCGGCGACGGACACCAGCGCGCCGCGCCTACTTCACCCCCACGCCTTCCGTGATGCGGTAGTACAGGCCGTACTGGTCGTCCTCCAGCAGGGCGAATTTCCCTTCCACCACCACCGGATCGAGCGTGTAGCGCACCGGCGTGCGGGCGCGCACCTCCACCATGCTCTCGGGCCCGCCGGGCACGCAGAACGCGCAGGTCAGCGGCACCGAGCTGAGCAGGAAATGCGTCTGCTTCTCGCCCGGCTCCAGCGGCATCATGAAGCCCTGCACCCGCTGCGTCTTCTGGTCCAGCGCCTGCTGCGCCTTGTCGAAGACCGGCAGCACCTTGTTCTTCTCGGTCCTGGTCTTGATCGCGGTGAGCAGCGACCACGGCACCACGTCCGAGCGCGCGGGCAGCGGCGCGAACGGGCTGCTCGGGTCGTGCACGCCCGGCCCGGTGCCCATGGGCACCGGCGGGCTCAGTTGCGCGGCGGCCGAGACGGCGATCAGGATGGCGGCAAGGCCGGCGGCGGCTCGTTTCATGGGCTGCTTCATCGGTGGTTGAGCAATTCTGCGACATCGACGCGGTAGGCGCTCACGGCCGGGATCAGGGCCGCCAGCGTCGCCACCGTCAGAGCGGCGATGGGAATCCAGAGTTCCTCGGGCAGCCACAGCCGCCCGCTCACCGGCAGCGAGCGCTGGGCCTCCAGCATGACGCCGACCAGGCCCGCGAGCGCGTGGCCGGCGGCCAACCCCAGCACGCTGGCCAGCAGCGCCAGCCACCACGCTTCGCACAGCAACAGCGCGGCCACCTTGGCCGGACGGGCGCCGAGCATGCGCAGCATCGCCAGGTCGGCGCGGCGCTCGCGCACGGCGTTCCACAACGCGATGAACACGCTCAGTGCCGCCGTGAACAGCAGCACCGCGCCGAAGCCGCGCAGCACGTCGGAGCCGACCCCCACCATGCGCAGCAGGCGCGACACCTCGAGCGCCGGCGCGGCGGCCTGCATGGCGGTGCTGGCGTTGACGAAGCGCGGGAAGCTCACGGCGGCCAGCGGCGTGCGGTACTGGATCAGCGCCATCGTCACCTCGCGCTTCTCCTCTTCGGCGTGGTCCTTGCCGTCGTGCGGCTCCTCGTGCTGCTCATGCACTTCCCACACCGATTCGGTCGACGTCAGGATCAGCCGGTCGGCCACGCAGCCGCAGGGCGCGAGCACGCCGGTGACCCGGTAGGGGTGCCGGCCATGGCCGGCACCGCCGCCGCCCAGGCCGTGGCTGCCGGCGAAGCTCGCTCCGGCCGCCATCCCGGTGTCCTGCGCGACATGGGCGCCGATCACCGCTTCCAGCGGCTCCTGCCAGGCGCGCCCCTGCGCCAGCTGCAGCCGGTAGTGGGAAACGTAGTCGGCGCTGGTGCCGACGATGCGGAAACCCCGGAAGCCGTCGCCCAGGCTCAGCGGAATCAGCCTGGCGACCTGCGGATGCTGGCCGAGCTTGCGCACCTCGGCCAGCGGGATGTTGCCGGGCGGCACGTCGATGTGGAACACCCCGGCCAGGATCAATTGCATGGGGCTGCCCTTGGCGCCGACCACGACGTCGATGCCGGCCAGGTCGCGCTCGAAGGCGCGGTCGATCTGCTCGCTGGCCAGCAGCACGAAGGTGATCGACGCCAGGCCCAGCGTCAGCAGCAGCAGGTTGAGCAGCGCGGCCAGGGGCCGCGACCAGAGGTAGCGGAACGAAAGCGCGAGCGTCTTCACGCGACCGCCTCCCGCGCCGCGGCCGGCGCCGCCAGCAGGTACACCGCGGCATCGGGCAGCGCCTCCTGCACCCGGCGGTCGTGGGTGGCGATGACGAGCGTCGCGTTGCTGCGCGCCGCCGCGGTGCGCAGCAGCGCCACCGCGCCGGCGGCCGCCGCGTCGTCCAGGCTCGCCGTCGGCTCGTCGGCCAGGATCACGGCCGGGCGCAGGAGCACGCTGCGCGCCAGCGCCACGCGCTGCGCCTGCCCCCCGGAGAGCTGCGACGGCCGGCGCTGCGCGAGTTCGCCCACCCCGAGTGCCTCGAGGGCGCCTTGCACGGCGGCCCTGTCTTCGGGCAGCCCCGCCGCGTAATAGACCAGTCCGAGGTTGCCGGCGACGGTGAGCGCCTGGCTCAGATGGAGCTGCTGCGGCAGGAAGCCGAGGTGGCGCGAGCGCCAGCGGTCGCGCGCCGGCCCGGAGAGATCGCCCAGCCGCTGGCCGGCGACGACGACCTCGCCCGCCGGCGGCGTGAGCAGCCCCGCCGCCAGCGACAGCCAGGTCGACTTGCCAGTGCCCGAGTGGCCCCGCAGCAGCAGGGTCGCGCCCTGCGCCACCGAGACGTCCGGGAACGACAGCGCCGGCCCGCGCGGATAGGCGTAGCGCAGCGACCGTGTCCGGATCACGCTTTCACCAGATCGGCGAAGGTCTTGCGGAACTTGGCCACCTTCGGCGCCGCCACGGCCATGCAATACCCCTGGTGCGGATTCTTCTCGAAGAAGTCCTGGTGGTATTCCTCGGCCGGCCAGTAGTTGGCCAGCGGCAGCACCTCGGTCACGATGGGTCGCCCCAGCCACTTGTCCTGCCCGATCTCGCGGATCAGGTCTTCGGCCACCCGCCTCTGCTCGTCGGAGGTGTAGTAGATGCCGCTGCGGTACTGCTCGCCGGCATCGTTGCCCTGGCGGTTGAGCGTCGTGGGGTCGTGGATGACGAAGAAGACCTCCAGGATCTGCCGCACGCTGATTCGCGCCGGGTCGTAGGTGAGCTTGACGACCTCGTTGTGCCCGGTGGTCCCGCTGCACACCTGTTCGTAGGTCGGGCGCTCCACGGTGCCGTTGCTGTAGCCGGACTCGACGTCCGTCACGCCTCGCACCTTGACGTAGACCGCTTCGGTGCACCAGAAGCAGCCGCCGCCGAGGACGATCGTTTCGAGGGCAGTGGACATAGCGCCTCCTTGTTGAGAGGCCCCATCGTAGCGGCCAACGAATTTGCTGATCTGGCGCAAGAACTTCGCGCGAAGGCTTGACCGGATCGCGGCAAGAAGTTATTGTACTAACCAGTCAGTCAGTAGATACCCCCCGTTCCATGCCCGTCACCGCCGGCAAGCCTGCCGACCAGGCCCCTGTTCACACCAAACGCGAGCGCCGCAAGGAAGCCCGCCCGGGCGAATTGCTCGCCGCGGCCCTGGACCTGTTCGTCGAGAAGGGGTTTGCCGCCACCCGGTCCGAGGAGGTCGCCGTCCGCGCCGGCGTTTCCAAGGGCACGCTGTTCCTGTACTTCCCGACCAAGGAAGAGCTGTTCAAGGCCGTCGTGCGCGAGAACATTTCCGGGCGCTTCCGCGAGTGGGACGACGAGTTCCGGCGCTTCGACGGCAGTTCCGAGGAGATGGTGCGCTACTGCCTGAAGGTCTGGTGGGAGCGGGTCGGCGACACGCGAGCCTCGGGCATCACCAAGCTGATGTTCAGCGAGGCGCAGAACTTCCCGGAACTGGCGGCCTTCTATCACCAGGAAGTGGTGCAGCCCGGGCAGGAACTGATCTGCCGCATCCTGCAGCGCGGCATCGAGCGCGGCGAGTTCCGCCCGATGGACGTCGAGTACACCGCCTACAGCCTGACCGCGCCGATGCTGTTCCTGACGATGATGAAGCACTCGCTGTGCGCCTGCATGCCGAAGGACCATTCGCTCGACCCCGAGCGCTTCATCGCGGCGCAGGCCGACAACCTGTTGCACGGGCTGTGCGTCCGTCCGCAGACGCCCGCGGCCACGGCCACGGGGAGTACATCATGAACCGGCGCCTCGTCACATGGCTGCTGCTGGCGCTGGTCGCGCTGCTGATCGGCCTGGGCGTGACGCGCGCGCTGTCGGTGCGGCGGGCGCAGCAGGCCACGGTCGCGCAGGCCGCCGCGACCAAGGCGCAGACCGTCGTCGAACTGGCGGCCAGCGACCTGGCCACGGCGCAGACGCGCGAGCTGGCGCAGGGCCTGGCCATCTCCGGCTCGCTCAAGGCGGTCAATTCCGCGATCGTCAAGGCGCGCGCGGCCGGCGAACTGCAGGGGCTGGCCGTGCGCGAAGGCGACGCGGTGCAGGCCGGCCAGGTGATCGCGCGCATCGAGTCGACCGAATACGACGCGCGCATGCGCCAGGCCCAGGAGCAGGCCGATGCCGCCAGGGCGCAGATCGTCATCGCGCAGCGGCAATACGACAACAACAAGGCCCTGGTCGACCAGGGTTTCATCTCCAGGACCGCGCTCGACACTTCGCTCGACAACCTGCACGCCGTCCAGGCCAATCACAAGGCGGCGCTGGCGGCGGTGGAAGTGGCGCGCAAGACGCTGGCCGACACCGTGCTGAAGGCGCCGATCGCGGGCGTCGTGGCGCAGCGGCTGGCCCAGAGCGGCGAGCGGGTCGGCGTCGAGGCGCGGATCGTCGAGATCGTCGACCTGGGCAGGCTCGAACTGGAAGCCACGCTCAGCGCCGCCGACTCGGTGGCGGTGCGGGTCGGCCAGCAGGCCGCGCTGCAGATCGAAGGCACGCCGCGGCCGGTCGCGGCCAGGGTGGTGCGCATCAACCCGAGCGCGCAGCCGGGCAGCCGCAGCGTGCTCGCCTACCTGGCGATCCAGGACGGCGCCGGGCTGCGCCAGGGCCTGTTCGCCCAGGGCGTGCTGCAGACCGGCCAGACCAGCGCGGTCGCCGTGCCGCTGTCGGCCGTGCGCACCGACAAACCCTCGCCGTACGTGCAGCTCGTCGAGAACAACGCGGTCGTGCACCGCTCGGTGGAACAGGGCACCCGCGGCGACAGCGGCGGCGAGACCATGGTGGCCGTGAACGGCCTGGCTCCCGGCACGGTCGTGCTGCGCGGCAACGTCGGACCGCTGCGCGAAGGCACGGCCGTGCGCTTCACCGCCCCGCCCCCGCAAGCCAGCCCGCTGCCGCCGGCCGGGGAAGGCGCGGCGCGCACGCCGAAGGCCCCCAGCCCCTAGCCCCCAGCCCCTGGCCCCCGCATGTGGTTCACCCGCGTCAGCCTGAAGAATCCGGTCTTCGCCACCATGGTCATGCTCGCCCTGGTCGTGCTGGGCGCGTTCTCCTACAGCCGGCTGAAGGTCGACCAGTTCCCCAACGTCGAATTTCCGGTGGTGGTGGTGACCGCCGAGTACCCGGGCGCCGCGCCCGAGATCGTCGAGACCGAGGTCACCAAGAAGATCGAGGAAGCGGTCAACTCGATCGCCGGCATCAACGTGCTGTACTCGCGCAGTTTCGAGGGCTACGCGGTCGTCATCATCGAGTTCCAGCTCTACGTCGACGGGCGCAAGGCGGCCGAGGACGTGCGCGAGAAGGTGGCCGCGGTCCGTCCCCTCTTCCGCACCGAGGTCAAGGAGCCGCGTGTGCTGCGCTTCGACCCGGCCAGCCGCGCGATCTGGTCGGTGGCCGTGTTGCCCGACGCGGCCAGCGGCAAGCCGCTCAACGCGGTCGAGCTGACCAACTGGGCCAGCCAGGTGCTCAAGAAGCGCCTGGAGAACGTGCGCGGCGTCGGCTCGGTGACGCTGGCCGGCGGCACCAGCCGCGAGATCAACATCTACCTGAACCCGCCGGCGATGGAAGCGATGGGCATCACGGCCGACCAGGTGGTCGCCGCCGTGCGCACCGAGAACCAGGACCTGCCGGTCGGCGCGGTGCGCTCGCTGGCGCAGGACCGGGTGGTGCAGATCGCCGCGCGCATGCAGCGGCCCGAGGATTTCGGCCAGATCATCGTGGCCCGCCGCAACGGCGTGCCGGTGCGGGTGAACCAGGTGGCAGGGGTGGCCGACGGCGGCCAGGAGGTCGAGAGCCTGGCGCTCTACAACGGCCAGCGCACCTTGCTGCTGTCGGTGCAGAAGTCGCAGGACGAGAACACGATCGAGGTGGTCGACGGGCTGAACCGCACGCTGCAGGAGCTGGGCCCGCAGCTGCCGCCGGGGCTGCGGCTGGAACCGATCATGGACGGCTCGCGGCCGATCCGGGTCGCCGTGGAGAACGTGCGCGGCACGCTGTTCGAGGGCGCGGCGCTCACGGTGCTGATCGTGTTCCTGTTCCTCAATTCCTGGCGCTCGACGGTGATCACGGGGCTGACGCTGCCGATCGCCCTGATCGGCACCTTCCTGTTCATGTACATGTTCGGCTTCACCGTCAACATGGTGACGCTGATGGCTTTGTCGCTGTGCGTCGGCCTGCTGATCGACGACGCGATCGTCGTGCGCGAGAACATCGTGCGCCACGTGCAGATGGGCAAGACGCCATACCAGGCCGCGCTGGAGGGCACGCAGGAAATCGGCCTGGCGGTGCTGGCGACCACCTTCTCGATCGTGGCCGTGTTCCTGCCGATCGGCTTCATGGGCGGCATCATCGGCAAGTTCTTCCACGCCTTCGGCATCACCATCGTGGCGGCGGTGCTGATCTCGATGTTCGTCAGCTTCACGCTCGACCCGATGCTGTCGTCGGTGTGGCACGACCCGTCGATCGACGCGCACGGCGGGCCCCGGGGCGGGCCGGACTGGTACGACCGCACCATCGGGCGGGTCACCGGCCTGTTCCACCACGGCACCGAATGGGTGGCGGCCCAGTACCAGGACATCCTGCGCTGGGCGCTGGGCCACCGGCTGGCGACGCTGCTGCTGGCGGTCGGCGTGTTCGTCACCAGCGTGGTGATGATCCCGCTGCTGGGCACCGAGTTCGTGCCCAAGGCCGACTTCTCGGAAACCTCGCTGAACTTCCACACGCCGGTGGGCTCCTCGCTGGAAGCGACGGAAGCGAAGGCACGCCAGGTCGAGGCCATCATCCGCGAGTTTCCCGAGGTGCGCTACACGGTCGCCACGATCAACACCGGCAACGCGCAGGGCAAGATCTACGCGTCGATGTACGTGCGCCTGGTCGACCGCAAGGACCGCTCGCGCAGCGTCGAGGAGATGGCCGGGGTGCTGCGCGAGCGGCTCAGGCAGGTGCCGGGCATCACGGTGACGCACGCGGGGCTGCTGGACATGGTGGGCGGCAACAAGCAGATCGAGTTCTCGCTGCAGGGGCCCGACCTGAAGGAGCTGGAGCGCCTGTCGCAGCTGGTCACCGGCCGCATCCGCGACGTGCCGGGGCTGGTCGACGTCGATTCCAGCGTCAAGCCCGACAAGCCGGTGGTCGCCGTCGACGTGCGGCGCGACGCGGCTTCCGACCTGGGGCTGTCGGTGGCGCAGATCGCCGGTTCGCTGCGCACCCTGGTGGCCGGCCAGACGGTGGGCAACTGGCGCGCCCCGGACGACCAGACCTACGACGTCAACGTGCGGCTGGCGCCGCAGGCGCGGGTCACCCCGGCCGACCTGGAGCGGCTGCCGTTCACCGTGGGCACCAACGCCGACGGCAGCCCGCGCATCGTCCGCCTCAACCAGGTGGCGCAGGTGCGCGAGACGACCGGGCCGAACCAGATCAACCGGCGCGACCTCACGCGCGAGGTGTCGATCAGCGCCAACGCGCACGTGCGCTCGGCCGGCGAGGTGACCGAGGACGTCCAGCGGCGGCTCGACACGATCGCGTTTCCGCCCGGCTACGGCTACAAGTTCAGCGGCTCGGCCAAGCAGATGGCCGAATCCTTCGGCTACGCCGTCTCGGCGCTGGTGATGGCGGTGATCTTCATCTACATGATCCTGGCCAGCCAGTTCAAGAGCTTCCTGCAGCCGCTGGCCCTGATGACCTCGCTGCCGCTGACGCTGATCGGCGTGGTGCTGACGCTGATGATGTTCGGCTCGACGCTGTCGATCTTCTCGATCATCGGCATCGTCATGCTGATGGGCCTGGTGACGAAGAACGCCATCCTGCTGGTGGACTTCGCGATCCGGATGCGCGAGCAGGGCATGAACCGGACCGACGCGCTGCTGCACGCCGCGAAGGTGCGGCTGCGCCCGATCCTCATGACGACCCTGGCCATGATCTTCGGCATGGTGCCGCTCGCGTTCGCGATGAGCGAAGGCTCCGAGCAGCGCGCGCCCATGGGCCAGGCGGTGATCGGCGGCGTGATCACGTCCTCGCTGCTGACGCTGGTGGTGGTGCCGGTCGTGTATTGCTACCTCGACAACCTGAGCCAGTGGCTGCGCCGCGGGCGCCCGGCCGGCGGCGCGGGCCGCGCGGTGCCCGCCTCTAGAATTGACGACAAACCATTGTGAACGGAGAACCCCAATGACCAATCTGAGCAACCTCGACCTCGCGCGTGCGAACATGATCAAGCAGCAGATCCGCACGTCGAGGGTGACCAACGAGGAGGTGATCGGCGTGCTGTCCACGGTGCGGCGGGAAGAGTTCGTGCCGCTGGCCGACAAGGCGCTGGCGTTCGGCGAACTGCGCATTCCGCTGCTGGAGCCGGTGGAAGAGGCGCTGCGCAACGGCCATTGCATGCTGGAGCCGCTGATCGAGGCCCGCATCCTGCAGGAACTGCGGCTCAAGCCGACCGACAAGGTGCTGGAAATCGGTGCCGGCTCCGGCTACATGGCCGCCCTGCTGGCGCAGCGCGCCCAGCGCGTGATCACGCTGGAACTGCATCCGAAGCTGGTCGAGATGGCGCGCGCCAACCTGCAGCGCGCCGGCATCACCAATGTCGAGGTGCGCAAGGCCGACGGCGCGAAGGGACTGGCCGGCGAAGGCCCGTTCGACGCGATCGTCCTGAGCGGCTCGGTGGCCGAAGTGCCGGCGCTGCTGCTGTCGCAATTGAAGGTCGGCGGGCGGCTGTCGGCGATCGTCGGCTTCGAGCCGGTGATGCGCGGGACGCTGATCACCCGCACCGGCGAGAGCACGTACGTCACCGCGCAGCCGTGGGACACCGTGGCGCCGCGGCTGCAGAACTTCGCCGAGCCGGCGCGCTTCCAGTTCTGAGGAAGGCCACCCGTTGATCGAACAGGTACGGCCGGCGCAGCTGGCCGCGTGGATCCAGTCGCACGCCGCCGCCGGCCGGCCGGCGGTGGTGCTCGACGTGCGGGAACCGTGGGAACTCGCCGTCGCCAGCATCCAGCCCGACGGCTTCGCGCTGGCGGCCATTCCCATGAACCTCGTGCCGGTGCGGCTGCACGAGCTCGATCGCTCGCAACCGGTGGCGGTGCTGTGCCACCACGGCGCGCGCAGCCAGCAGGTCGCGATGTTCCTGCGGCATCAGGGATTCAGCGACGTCGCGAACATCGCCGGCGGCATCGACCTGTGGTCGTGTGAACTCGACCCCGGCGTGCCGCGGTACTGACAACAAGGAACAGGTGGGATCATGAAGAAACCGAGTCTTCTTTCCCTGGCGCTCGCGCTGGGGGTCACCGGCATGGCGCCGGCACGGGCCGAGAGCCTGCTCGAGCTGTACGAGTCCGCCCGCGGCTACGACGCGACCTGGCAGTCCGCCAAGGCGCAGTACGACGCCAACCTGTTCCGCGCCGAGCAGGCGCGCGCCGGCGTGCTGCCGGCGGCGAACCTGGGCGCCGGATTGACGCGGTCCAACTTCGAATCCACGGTGCCGCAGGTCGACCGCGGCATCACGACGCAGAGCGCCACGGTGAGCGCGTCGCAGCCGCTGTACCGGCCGGCGAACTTCGCCACCTGGGAACAGGGCAAGCGGCAGGTGGAACTGGCGCAGGCGCAGCTGGCCGTGGCCAGCCAGGACCTGATCATCCGGGTGAGCCAGGCCTATTTCGACGTGCTGGCGGCGCAGGACACGCTGGCCTTCGTGCAGGCCCAGAAAACGGCGGTCGCCGAGCAGCTCGCGTCCGCCAAGCGCAACTTCGAGGTCGGCACCTCGACGATCACCGACACGCGCGAGGCGCAGGCCCGGTACGACCTGGTCATCGCGCAGGAGATCGCCGCCGAGAACGACCTGCGCATCAAGAGGCTGGCCCTCGATGCGCTCGTCGGCAAGCCGGACGTGAAGCCGAATCCGCTGGCGCTGCCGGCGGTCGTCCCGGCGCCGGAGCCGGTCGACGTCAATGCCTGGGTGCAGCAGGGCGAGGAGCACAGCCCCGCGATCCGGCAGGCGAAGACGGCCGTGGAGATTGCCCGGCTCGAAACCGAGAAGGCCAAGGCCGGCCACAAGCCGACGCTGGACCTGACGGCCAGTTACGGCGTGACCCGCAACCCGGGCGGCAGCGGCACGGTGGCCACGTCGACGCGCAGCACCACGGGCAGCGTCGGCCTGTCGTTCAACCTGCCGCTGTTCGCCGGCTTCGCGACGCAGAACCGCATCCGCGAGACCCTGTCGCTGGAAGAGCGGGCCCAGGCCGACCTGGAAGCCAGCCGCCGCACGGTGGCGCAATCGATCCGCAG
>Ga0255338_1000608_pt1 | contig 100509 bp, 91 predicted proteins | sample MeOH1_35cm_T4_19_FD_203715 | JGI IMG/M metagenome (GOLD analysis project Ga0255338, IMG submission 203715) | Sandy soil microbial communities from University of British Columbia, Vancouver, Canada - MeOH1_35cm_T4_195 | ecosystem: Engineered > Artificial ecosystem > Sand microcosm > Unclassified...
GCGCGGATGAACGAGGACCCGTCGCTGCGCTTCATCGTCTTCTCGGGGGACCTGACCGAGACGGGCAGCCGCGAGCAGCTGGAGGAGTTCCAGACGCGGCAGGAGGCCTCGCGGGTGCCGCTGTACGCCACGCTGGGCAACCACGAGGTCTTCACGCTGGACGTGCCGTACCAGGAGCTCGTCGGGCGGGGCAGCCAACACTTCTCCTTCCAGGGGGTGCACTTCTCGCTGCTGGACACGGGCAACGGCACGCTGGATCCGCTGGTGGAGGAGCAGCTCGACGGGTGGCTGGAGGAGGGGCGGGACGCGGTGCACGTGGTGGGCATGCACATCGCGCCGCTGGATCCGGTGGGGGTGCGCAACGGCTCGTTCGCCAGCCGCAACGAGGCGGCGGCGCTGGTGGGCAAGCTGGCGCGAGCGGGGGTGGACCTGACGCTCTATGGCCATGTCCACTCGTACTACGCGTACTCGAACGCAGGCATCCCCGCCTACATCTCCGGTGGGGGCGGCGCCATCCCTGAGACGTTCGATGGGGTGGGGCGGCACTACCTCGCGGTGGATGTGGACCCGTCCACGGGAGTGCAAGAGGTAGCGGTAGTGCGCGTAGACTGACGCTATGGACTCAGCGCTGACCCTCCAGGCTCGGATGAAGCGCTGCCGCCCAAGCCACACGTTGATGGGGTTCTTCTTTCAGGGAGCCCTGGAGCACGTGGAGCGGCTCGTTGGGAGCGAGGTGGCGGCGGAGATCCGCTCGCAGGTGCCGTGTACCCAGGATGCGCTCCTGCCCGTGCTCTCGTACCCGGCCACCGACTACCTGCGCTTGTTGCAGCTGGGGAGCCAGGCCCTGATGGCGCGGGGGAGGAGCTTCCCGGCGGCCATGGAGGCGCTGGGGTACGGCGCGGCGGACGGCCTGTTCGCCTTGTCGATGGGGCAGATGGTGCTCTCCACCGCCGAGAAGGATCCGCATGAGGGGCTCGCCGAGGTGCCGGGCGTGGCTCGGATGATCGCCTCCTTCGGCGAGCGCGAGTACCAGCGCGTGGCCGACAACCATGGCCGGTTCATCTTCCGCGGGGAGCTCTCGGGGCCCTCGTGGATCACGGGCGTCTTCCGGGCGGGCATCGAGCGGATCAAGGGATGCCAGGCCACCCTCGAGGTAGATCCGGGGGCCTTCGTGCCTTACCTGGATTTCACGGTGGACCTTCGCTGGTGAGCGCGCTGGCGCCGCTGGCGCAGAGGGGGCGGGAGCGCGCCCGGGCCGATTTGTCGGCCTCCGAAACGAGCCTCTTGAAATGAGACTGAACATCTGTGCAGATGAGGGACCCTACCTCGGAGGTCTGCCATGTTTGATCCATCTGGAAGTGATCCCATCTCCCCGGCGCTGCAGGACTTGCTGAAGCTGTTCGGCCAGGAGCTCGCCACGGTGAAGTTCCCGGAGCTCGATCGCGCGGTGTTGGAGGAGGCGGCGGAGCGGGTGAAGGACAAGGCGGCGGAGCTGGCGCGGGCGCAGGCGGCGCTGGAGGCGGCGCGCCAGGCGCTCTACGAGAGCCAGGAGGCGCTGCTGCAGAAGGGCCAGCGGGCCCTGGCCTACGCGCGCATCTTCGCCGAGGAGGACGTGGAGCTGAGCGCGAAGCTGGACGGCATCAGCCTGCCGCGGCCGGTGCGCAAGGCGCTGCGGGCGGAGGGGGCGCCGGTGTTGGAGGCTCCCTCGGTGCAGGGCGACGAGAGCGCGCCGCGCCGCCGGGGGCGTCCGCCGAAGGCTCGGAGCAGCGCGCCGTTGTTCGCGGAAGGGGCCTCGCCCGAGGTCATCGCCGCAGTGGAGGCCGAGTCCGCCAACGGCACGCTGCACACGGCCTGAGCGCCGGAGCCCGCTCGAAGCGGAAGCCTCTCGGACTGGGGCCTGCGGCGCTGATGCTCAGTGTCCCAGGTCCTGGGGGCCTGGGGCCGGGGTATTGCCCGCCGGGGGAGGAGGGGGCTCGGTCACGGGCGTCAGGTCTCGCGTCCGCTCCGGCGGCGGCTTGTCCCGCTGCGAGGGGTGGTCGGCGGTGATCTCCTCCACCACGCGCGGCGCTGGCTGGTACGCCTCCGGAGAGAACTCGCTGGCGCGGTAGGCCTTCGTCCGGTGCGCCTCCTCCTCCGTCACTCCCGGGTCGTACTGGCTCGAGTTCTCGTAGTCGCGCGTGAGCAGCACCTGCCGCACGCGGTAGGGGCCGTCGATGCCCGCGTCGTGCAGCACCTTGCCAAACACCTCCAGGGTGATGTGGCCGCGCCCGGCGGGGAGCTCCTCCATCTGCCGCACCCAGGCGATGGGCTCCTGGTTCGGGCCGAAGATCTGCGCCATCAACGTGAACAGCCCGGCCTCCTCCACCTCCAGCTCCGCCTCCAGGTCGAGGTGGCCCTGGCGGAGGAAGTCACGCCACTGGCCCGTCAGCTTCGCGCGAGGCCCTCGCGTGTAGATGAGCACCGAGGGAATCACCCGGCTCCCCGCGCCTGGCACCTCCACGCTGCCCTCGATGAGCACCTGTCCCAGGAGCTGCTTCTTCTGCTCGGCATTCGGCTGGAGCGTGGCCGTGTACAGCAGGTCCCCCGCCTTGGCGTCCGACCCCGCGCCGTCATCCTTCACCGGCACGTTGATCCACGGCTGCGCGGCGTTCTCCAGCGCGCGCACCCGCACCCGGGGAGAGGGCAGCGGCTGACGCTGGCCTTGCCGATCGATCATCTCCAGCAGGACGGCGATCGGCATGGGCGCCACCACGTTGTAGCGCAGCGGCAGGATGCGGAGCTGGTACTGGTGGGAGTCATCCACGGGGATGCCCTCCCAGTCCGTCGTCCCGGGGAAGAACTCCTCCGTGAGCAGCTGCGTCGTCGGGGGCAGCTCGATCGGAGGCGCCTCCAGAGGAGCGGCGGGGGTCGCCCCAGGAGGCAGCGGCTCTGGAGCCGGAGCCGGTGAAGCCGCCGCCCCCGCCGCCGTCGGAGCCACCGCCGGGCTGTTGGCAGGAGGCTGCTGCTGTCCCGGCCCGGAGGCAGAGGCAGGTCCCGGGGAGACAGGCACTTCTCCGGGCGTGGGGACTTCCTCTTCCGTGCCTCGGGGCCACATCAGGGCCCCGAGCACGAGCACGACCACCGTCAGGGCGGCCGCGGCCCACCACCCGCGCCGCCTCTTCGCTTCCTCGGCCATGGCCTACTGCGCGTACTGGCCGATGCAGGTGCCCGGCGAGATGTAGTAGCAGCCGCTGTTGCTCTGGAAGCCGTACTTCTTCACATACGCGTCATTGCGGTTGTGCGAGTGGTTCGACCAGGACGGCACCCAGTGCCAGTAATAGCCGGTGTACTGCGCACGGTACTTGCCGCCGTTGGAGCCGCTCGGGTTGGAGGTGGGGTCGGTGTCGTACTGCCACAGCACGCCGTCGGTGTCGTCGTCGCTGGAGTAGCCCACGCAGCCGGCCAGGACGCCCATCTTGCTGTCGTTGGCGTCCTCCTTGATGGCGTCCTTGGAGCTGTTGTTCACCGAGCCCGAGCCGCCCGCGCTCGTCACCTTGTAGATCCACCGCGGCGACTTGCCGGCCTTGCCGTTGTTGGCCTCGCCGAGCAGGGTGCCCCGGGTGAGGCTGGCATTGCCGGTGCTCTTGAAGGCCCAGCCGGCCACCCAGCTGATCAGCGTGGTGCAGAAGTTGGAGGCGCCGTCCGTCCCGTATAGGGCGCTGGCCGCCCGCGAGCCCGCGAGCGCACCCGCATCCGAGATGGGGTTGCCGATGATGGCGCCACTGGCGCCGGTCAGGTCCGGCCACCAGCCGCCGGAGAAGATCCGGTCGATGACGGCGCCGCCCGCGCTGTGCCCCACCACGCGGAAGCTGGTGCGCTGGTAGCGGTTCGGGTTGCAGCCGGTGTTGTTGGTGCCGTTGCGCAGATCCATCAGGCAGTTGGCCACGTCGTTGGTGGCGTTCCACAGGCTCTGGTTGACGAAGTCGTACCGGATGGCGAAGGCCTCCGCGTACTTCCACGAGCCCGCGTAGTTGATGGTGGAGCAGCCGGTGGAGGCGCAGGCCATGGTGCAGCCGCTCGCGGTGCACTTGGAGGTGGCCTCGGCCATGAAGTCGTGGCCGTCACCGCCGTCGTCCGTGGAGTTCAGCCAGTAGCCATAGGACAGGTTCACACAGCGGCTGTCCGAGCCATTGCCGCCCACGCAGTTGCCGTGCCCATGGATGAAGACAGTGGTGCCTCCGCCGTTACCGCCCCACACGAGATCCAACTTCACCGTCAGCGCAGCGGCGCTCTGGCTCCACGCGAGGGTCATTCCCACAACGAACGTGACGAGGGTCTTCATGAGACGCATTCCCGGCCTCCCTTGAGTCTCGAAGCGGGCCCATTTGGCATGGCTCCCATGCTCTCGTCCAGTCGGGGGGGCGACGGTCTCTCCGCCTACGGGACAGGCATGGGTGAAGGGGTGATCAGTGCCCCGGCATCCGATCCCGGACAATTGTCCGCTAGCGGCACGTTGCCATCGCAAAGGTGCATACACACCGTCACGGCGCCCGGTGCGCCAACCTGGGCGAACAGGAGCCAGACCATGAAGATGTGCTCATCCACGGAGCTGCTGGAGGCTTCTCGGTGGTCCATTGCCTCGCCGGGCACGGAGGCTGTCTTTGATTGGGACTACGGCGGAGGCCGGAGCCGGCTGCTCGCGCTCTACGAGAAGGGCAAGACGAAGCAGTGGGACGCGAACACGCGGCTGGACTGGTCGCTGCAGGTGGATCCGGACAACCCGCTCGGCTTCCCGGAGGAGTACGTGGTGCTCCACGGCTCGGATATCTGGCAGCGGATGGACGCGAAGGAGCGAGGCCTGGTGCGCTACCACCTGGACTGCTGGCGCTTCTCCCAGTTCCTGCACGGCGAGCAGGGCGCGCTGGTGTGTGCCTCGCGCATCGTCCAGATGGTGCCGGACCTGGACGCCAAGTTCTATGCCGCCACGCAGGTGTTCGACGAGGCACGTCACGTGGAGGTGTTCTCGCGCTACCTCCGCGAGAAGCTGGGGCTGATCTACCCCATCAACCCGAACCTCCAGACGCTGCTGGGGCAGGCGCTCGGGGACTCGCGGTGGGACATGACGTACCTGGCCATGCAGGTGCTGATCGAGGGACTGGCGCTGGCGGCCTTCGGGCTGATCCGGGATCTGGCCACCGAGCCGCTGGGGCGCTCGCTGACGGCGTACGTGATGCAGGACGAGGCGCGGCATGTGGCCTTCGGGCGGCTGGCGCTCAAGGACCTGTACCCGCGGCTGACGGCGAAGGAGCGGGACGAGCGGGAGGAGTTCGCCGTGGAGGCCTGCTACCTGATGCGGGACCGCTTCCTGGGGCAGGAGGTGTTCGAGAAGCTGGGGCTGGATGTGGCGGCCTGCGTGGAGCACATGCGGACGTCGGAGCTGATGCGGCAGTACCAGCAGATGTTGTTCACGCGCATCGTCCCCACGCTGAAGGACATCGGGCTGTGGGGCCCTCGGCTGCGCGGCGCCTTCGCGGACATGGGGGTGCTGGAGTTCGGCGAGCTGGACACCCGGGAGCAGGGCCAGGCGGACGAGGACGTGGCGTTGGAGCTGGAGCGGCTGCGCGGGGCGAGGGATGCCTACGTGGCCGACGTCAGCTCCGAGCACCAGGACGCGGCCCACTGAAATCCCGAGGCAACCGGGGGCTGGCGGCCAAGGGGCCAGAGGCCGCCGCCCGGCGCGACTGCCATGCCGTCCACAGGAGCAGCGCGGTGAAGACGAGCGCGTAGGGGCGCCAGAGCAGGACGTGGCGAGCCGCCTCCGCGCCGAGCACGGTGTCCGAGGTGAGGATGCCGGTGAGGCCCGCGAGAGCGAGCAGCGCGAGACCTCCGCGCGTCCTAGCCTCCGCGGTGGTGCGGAGCAGCGGCCACGCCATGACGAAGTTGGCGCGCCAGGCGAGCGGGGAGAGCAGCGTCACGCCGAGGCAGCACAGGGCGAGCAGCTCCACCGATCCCGCCCGGCTCCAGGCCACCACGGCCACGAAGAGCACGAGCGCGAGCCCTTGCGCCAGGGTGAGGGCCGAGCCAGAGGGCTCGGAGTCGGTGGGCAGCACGAGGGAGAGGAGCAACGTGGGGAGGCCCTGCGGATTGTGCCCGAGCGCCCAGGGCGGCGTGGTGCGGGCGAGCGTCTCCAGCCAGGCCCGTCCTTGCACCAGCAGCCCTTCGAGCCCATACCGCGCGAGGGAGGGCACCGCGAGCAGGAGCCCTACTCCGGCGCTGGCCGGGAGCACGCGCCAGTGTCTGCGGGCGATCAGGAAGAGGGCGAGCAGGACCGCGGGAGGCTTGAGCAGGACGGCCAAGGCGAGGGCGGTAGCGGGCCCCCAGGTGCGGCCACGCTCGGCGCCCACGGCGGCCAGGGCGAGCAGGAGCAGCATCACCCCATCCACCTGGCCGTAGAAGAGCTCGAGGTGGAAGGAGGGCAGCAGCGCCAGCGTGGCGAGTACGGGCGCCCAGCGCCAGGGGGCACGCTCTCCAGTGCCGGGCTCCGCGCGCGAGGCGAGCCGGGCCAGGGCTCCCAGCGCCACCACCGAGCCCAGGTTCCAGAGCGCCGCCGCGGCTCGGGCGGGCAGGAGCGTGAAGGGGAGGAACAGCGGGGCCGTCAGCGGCGCATACTTGAACGGCATGGGGCCATCGCTGACGGGGTAGAGCTCAGCGCCAGCGAGGAAGCGCTCGGCGGCGAGCAGGTAGACACGGAAGTCCAAGCCGCGCCGCGGGTGCTGCCCCAGCGCCACCGCCAACACGGCGAGCACCAGCAGCAGCGCGAGGAAGGCCCACTCCGGAGCGGAGGAGGTGGGACGGGCCTCGGAGAGCGGAGCGTCGGAGGTGGCCATTCCACTGGGAGGGTTCATCCTGGGCTCAGCCACTGACGCGCGCGCTCGAAGAGGTTGGAGAGATCCTGGGCCTCGAGCTTCGTGAGTTGAGAGATGAGCGGGACGAACACCAGGTGGGCGACGAACAGGGCCAGGAAGGCCCATCCCCACCGCTTGCGGTGGACTCCGGCGATGGCGCGGACGCAGTAGATGAGAGCCACCCAGTTGGCCACCATGAGAGGCCAGGGGTACGCGCTGTGCCGGTACAGGCGCGTGGCAAACCCGACCTTGAGCTCATAGAGCGGGAGCGAGCCGGTGATCAGGAGGAGGAGCGCGCTGATCAGCCATGCGCCGGCCTGCAACAGGATGACGGGGCCCATGAACGTGAAGATGAAGGCGGCGAGGGTGGCGCTGAGGGGCGCGCGGCTGCCGCTCAGCCGCATGACGGCGTGGGCGGGCAGTGACAGGGTCAGGAAGACGAGCTCCACGCCCAAGGGGGTCTTCAGGACGGACGTGAGGCTCTGGGCCTCGAGGGCAGGTCCGAGCAGGTACTGCTCGCCGAGGTGACGCGCGGTGAGCGCCAGCAGGAAGCCCAGGCCCAGGAAGCGCAGCGGGTTGAGCGCCTCGCGCTGGCCGGTCGCCCACTCCTCCATGAAGCGCCCGGGGCGGACGAGCAGAGTGAAGGCCTGGCGGAAGTAGTCCAGCACGCGGGTGCTGTACTTGCGCCAGATCTCCCCGACCCAATCGGGAGTGCCGCCGGCCGTGAGGGCGCGCGGCTCGGCGGCGGCCGGGACGGCGGCCACGAGGGGTGGTGCATCAGCGGGCGTCGGCGAGCTCCCCTGTGGTTCCGTGGGGAGGGCTTCCGCGTGCGTCGTAACGGCCATGGGCAGAGCATGCTCCAGGAGGCCAGGGAGAGGTAAGCCCACCCAGCCGCCCGGGTGATGCCCGGGAGTGCTCAGAGGCCATAGGCCTCCAGGAGCCGCAACCACACCTCACTCATCGTGGGGAAGGACGGCACCGCGTGCCAGAGCGTGTCCAGAGGCACCTCGCCCGCCACGGCGACGGTGGCCGCGTGCAGCAGCTCGCCCACCTCCGGTCCTGTGAACGTCGCGCCCACGATGACTCGCCGGGACTCGTCCACCACCAGCTTTGCCGTGCCCCCGAAATGGGGCCCAAGCAGCGCCGTGCCCGCCACATCGCCCAGCGCGTACTGCACCGTGCGGACGCGCAGTCCCTGCTTGCGCGCCTGGTCCTCGGTGAGCCCCACGGACGCCACCTGTGGGTGCGTGAAGATGACCTGAGGTGTCGCCTTCGCGTCTGCCCACGCTCGGACCTCCTTGCCTGTGATGTGGTCTCCCGCGAGCCTCGCCTGGTACTTGCCCATGTGCGTGAGGAGGTTGCGCCCGTTCACGTCTCCGCACGCGTAGAGCCATCCGCCCTCGACGCCCTTGGCACGGAGCTGGTCGTCCACCTCCACGGGCTTTCCCGGTGTCAGCCCCACCGTGTCCAGCCCTACGTCCGCGGTGTTCGCCACACGGCCCATGGCCACCAGCAGCTCGTCCGCCTGGAGCGTGTCACCGGAGGAGAGCGTTACCGTTACCTCACCTCGGCCTCCGGGCCTGTGAACGCGTGAGGCCTCCACGCCCAGGAGCACCGTGACGCCGCTCTCGCGCAGCGCCTTCTCCACCTCCTCGCTGACGAAGGGCTCATAGCGGGAGAGCAGCCGCCGGCCACGCTGCACCAGCGTCACCTCCGAGCCCAGCGAGCGCCAGGCTTGCGCCAGCTCCACGGCCACCACGCCGCCGCCGAGCACGGCCAGGCGCCGTGGCACCTCCTTCGCCGCCGTGCCGCCCCGGTTGTCCCAGGGCTGCGCCTCCTTCAACCCGGGGATGTCCGGGAGGCGCGGGCGGCTCCCCGTGGCGAGTACCACGGCCTTGCGCGCCATCAGCTCCTGCGTGCCGCCATTCCCCTCCACGCGCACCGTGCGTGGCCCGCTCAGGCGCGCGTGGCCGCGCACCACGTGGAGGTTGGCGCCCTCGGCCCACTTCAGCTGCGAGTCGTCCTTGTAGCCACTGACCATGGCGTCGCGACGGCTGAGCACCGCGCGAGCGTCCAGCGCTCCTTTCACCGCCTCGCCCAGTCCAGGCGTGTGGCGTGCGAGCCACTGGGCCTCGGCGGGCCGCAACAGCGCCTTGCTGGGGATACAGGCCCAGTAGGAGCACTCTCCCCCGAGCAGCTCCCGCTCCACGAGCGCCACCGAGAGCCTGGGCTCCTTCCCCGCCGCCGCACGCGCGGCCGCGTTCTCGCCCGCGGGGCCGCCACCGATGACCACGACATCGAACGCTTCCGCCATGCGCTGTCCCCCGTGTTTTCCCTCTGAGTACGCTGGCGGTGGGACCACGCCAAGCCACGAAGGCGTCTCTGAACGAAGGAGGACACACGCCTCACCCTGCGGGCAGAGCCCTGGGGCTCGCCTGAATCGCGCTCGGAGACATCCGCCACGTCTGTCAGCCACAGGTGAGAGGGTTCGTCCGGGCCGTTGACTCGGACAAGGTGCGGTGGCACCTTGTCCTCACTGGATCGCGCTTCACCTGCGCGGCGGGAGGTGTGCCATGGGGACTGTGCAAAACGGTATCTCGGGTCGCTCCACGCCGACGCTCGCCTGACCGGGCGCGCTCCGCTCCCTCGCTGAAGTCGAGACGAACGGGCCTGCCGCCTCGGGTGCGCGGGCGCTGGCACGGAGCTCTGTCGAGCTGACTCGGCCGACGTGTCTTCCGCGTGCTCCGTGTCCGGAGCCGCCGGAGCCGCGTGCGGCCTGACGGGAACCGTTCGTCCTCATGACTTCTTGCAAGCATCGCCGTAGCCACGCAGAAACCGAGTCCATCCCCGCGCGTCACCTGCGCATCCAATCCCTGTTGTTCCAGGAGGTGTCCCGACTCTTCCGTGGAGAGCTGTCCGATCCGTTACTCGAGGGCGTCGCGGTGACGTCGCTCGAGCTCACGCCGGATGGGCGCAATGCCCGTCTCGGCTTCACCCTCCCTCCCGAGTTCGCGAACACCGGGCCTGCCCCGGTCGAGGAGGCCCTCAAGCGCGCGAGTGGCTTCATCCGCTCACAGCTCGCGCTGGGGTTGGACATGAAGCGCGTGCCGCACCTGCGCTTCATCTACGTGGGCGTGGCTCAGGAACCCGAGGAAGGAGGTGAGGCATGATGCCGCGCCTCCTCGAGAACCCACCGGGGGCCATCCCCATCTTTGCCTGGGCCCGCGCAGTGCCGGCGGGCGCAGTGAAGCAGCTCCAGCACCTCGCCAGTCAGCCCTATGTCGTCGAGCACGTGGCCGCCATGCCGGATGTCCACGTGGCCGAGGGTGTCGCGGTGGGCACCGTCTTCGCCACCGAGCGTCACATCGTCCCAGGAGCGCTCGGGGGGGATCTCGGCTGCGGGGTGAGCGCCATGCGCTTCGACTACCCCGCCTCCGCGCTCGATCGAGCGGAGCTGACGCGCCTCCTCACCGCGTTCGCACGGGCCGTTCCCGTGGGAGACGCGGTGCACCGAGGCCGAGGGTTGCCGCTGCCGCCCGAGCTCGAAGCCGCGCAGCTCTCCACCCACCGCCTCCAGCGCGAGTGGGAGCGGCTGGCGCCCCGGCACCTGGGGACGTTGGGGGGTGGCAACCACTTCCTGGAGCTGGACCGTGACGCCGGAGGCGACCTCTGGCTGCTCCTCCACACGGGCTCACGCGGGGTGGGCGCTGCCATCGCCTCCCACCACGTACGTGTGGCCCAAACCCATGGGGAGGGCTCGCTGCCCGGCCTGCGCACGGACACACCCGAGGGCGCCGCCTGCCTCGCCGACACCGAGCTGGCGTGCCGCATCGCCCGCACCAACCGCGACGTGCTCATGTCACGTGCGGGAGAGGTGCTCGCCGAGGCGCTCGGGCGGGAACCCGAGCCGGGCTCACGCGTGGATGTCCACCACAACCACGTCGCCGCCGAGCACCACTTCGGCCGCACGCTGCTGGTCCACCGCAAGGGAGCGATAGGTCTGGCCCCCGGACAGAGAGGCCTCATCCCCGGCAGCATGGGGACGGCCTCGTACCTCGTCGCCGGGAGGGGAGAGCGCCGGGCCTTCTGCTCGTGCTCCCACGGAGCGGGCCGTGTGATGACGCGCAAGGAGGCTCGGGCGTCCATCCGTCCCGCGGCGCTGGAGCACGCCATGCGCCGCGTGGTGTTCGACGCAGGGCGCGTGGCCTCCCTGGTCGAGGAGGCTCCTACCGCCTACCGCGACATCACCGAGGTGCTGGAGGATGAGGAGGAGCTCGTGACGCCGTTGCTGCGGCTCACGCCCATCGCGGTCCTCAAGGGCTGACACTCCCGGGGGTGGGCGGCTCGCCGCAGTGTGAGCCGTCCATCCTCTCTGGCCTGTCAGACTCCCAGTCCGGGAGTCTTATGCGTTACGGTGGCGCGCAGCCGCAAAGGAGAGGTCCATGTCGCGTCCCGTCACCCAGCTCATCACCGCGCACCGCCAGCGAGAAGGTGGCGGCTTCATCGTTCGCCGTCCCATGCCGACCCACGGGCTGGACATGGTCGACCCGTTTCTTCTAGTGGATGAGCTCGGACCCGTGGAGTTTCCGCCGGGTGGGGCGATTGGCGCGCCGGACCATCCTCACCGGGGGTTCGAGACCGTCACCTATATCCTCGAGGGCGAGAGCGAGCACGAGGACTCGGCGGGGCACCGAGGCCTCCTGGGCCCTGGGGACGTGCAGTGGATGACGGCGGGGGCGGGGGTCGTGCACTCGGAGATGCCCTCGCGCCGCTTCCAGCAGCGAGGGGGCCGGGTCCATGGCTTCCAGATCTGGGTGAACCTCTCGGCGCGGGACAAGATGATGCAGCCGCGCTACCAGGAGCTCCCCTCGGCGCGCATTCCCCTGGCGAAGACGGAGGATGGGAAGGCTCAGGTGCGAGTCATCGCAGGCGAGGCGTTGGGTGCCAAGGCCGTCATCGACACGCTCACGCCCCTCCTCTTGCAGCACTGGACGCTCCAGCCGGGAGCCGTCGTCGAGCAGCCCATCCCGAGCGGCTACAACGCCTTTGCCTACGTCTTCCTGGGCCATGCGCTCATCAGTGCCGAGGCGCGCCCGGTAGGGGAGGGGCAGCTCGCCCTCCTCGGGGAAGGTGACGCGGTGCGGCTGGCGTGTTCCCCGGCCGCCCAGGAGCCCGTGCAGCTGCTGTTGCTCGGCGGCGTGCCCCTGCGTGAGCCCGTGGCCCGCTACGGCCCCTTCGTGATGAACACGCGAGAGGAGATCATGCAGGCCGTCATGGACTTCCAGATGGGGCGCATGGGGCAGATCTCCCGGTAGGCCCTCGCTCCGGGGGCCCCTGCCCGGCTCCTCGCTGGGGGGTGGGGGTGGGGTGTGCTCCATTGAACGCCCCGTGTGGGAGCGGAGTCAGCCCCTACACCCACAGTTCGTCTTGGATCCTCGCGAGAGAAGTTCCCGCGCTGCCGGGGATGGCCTACAATCCCCGGCGGACAACGCGAACTTGCTGGGGCGTCGTCTAATGGCAGGACGTCAGACTTTGAATCTGATTATCAAGGTTCGAATCCTTGCGCCCCAGCCACCTCGCTCTCGGGTGGTGTGCTCCCGCCGCCCGTAATGCGTGCAAAGGACGGTGGTGCGGATGCCGCAGAAGCTCCTCCTCCTGGTCTCCGTGGGCAGCCCACCCCCCACGCTGCTGAAGGACCTGGAGGAGCCGATCGCCACCCACCTGGGCCTGACGGCCGTGGTGAGCAAGGTGGCCCTGGCCCGCCCGGACTACGCCTTCAACAAGGACCGCTCCCAGTACCACTGCAACGCCATCCTGCGCCGGCTGGTGACGCTCCTGGAGCCCGGGCAGCCCATGGTGATGGGCGTGACGGACGTGGATCTGTTCGTGCCGGACTCGGCCTTCGTGTTCGGTGAGGCGGATCGCGAGTCCCACGCCGCGGTGGTGAGCACCGCGAGGCTGCGCACCGGGGTGGACGCCGATCAGCTCCGGCGGCGCGTTCAAGTGGAGGGCGTGCACCAGGCGGGGCACCTGCTGGGGTTGTCCTACTGTGAGGACGCCCGCTGCGTGATGTTCTTCGCCCAGGCGCCCGTGGACACCGACCGCAAGCAGCTCGGGTTGTGCAACCTCTGCCGCAACGAGCTGGCAAAGCTTCACCGGTAGACTCCCTCCGGAATTGAATGCCGCCCGCGCGTTGACGTCCAAGGGGCATGCCCCCAGAGTGCGGGCGCCTACGCAATGAGCGGAGCAGGGAACCTATGAAGCGCATGAGTCGGATTGTCGGCGCGCTGGTGCTGGCCGCGGGCCTCGCGGCGTGTGAGCCCATTGACATTGATGATGGCGGTGGCGGCGGCGGCGGCGGGAACGTGCTGTTCACCAAGGGGTTCGTCTTCGTGCGCGAGGACCGGAACGTCTACGTGGTGGACGACAAGGGCGATCCCAACAGCCCGAAGCGGCTCACGACGGGCGGAGGGGCTGCCTACCCCGCGGTGGCGCGCAGCGGGCGCAGCGTCGTCTTCGTGCAGCAGACGGGCACCACCTTCGAGCTGCGCACGGTGCCCACGGATGCCAGCGCCCAGCCCGCCACGGTGCTCACCTCCGGGACAGGGTGCTCGGGCTGCACCAACTTCCGCTACCCCACCTTCAACCCCACGGGCACCGTCATCGTGTTCGCGTTCAACCAGGGCTCCGGCAACTTCGCGCTGGGCAAGGTGAACACGGACGGCAGCGGCTTCCAGGCGCTCACCAATCAGCCCAGCACCTCCTTCGGCGCGCCCTCGTTCTTCCCGGATGGGCAGAGCGTGCTGGCGCCCTCGGGCAGCAGCAGCACCCAGCTGAGCCAGCTCTCGCGCGTGAGCCTCACCGGCACCGTCACCTCCGTCGCCACCAGCCTCGGCAACGAGGTGCTGTGGGTGGTGAACCGCGCCGTGGTCTCTCCGACCGGGCAGCAGGTGGCGTTGGATGGACGCCTGTCCTCGGGCGCCTCGCGCATCTTCGTGGGGCCGCTCAGCCCCTACAGCCCGCCCACGCGGGTGACGGACCACCCCGGTGAGGCGGGCGCGCAGGACACCTTCCCCAGCTGGTTGAGCAGCACCCAGGTGGGCTTCCTCTCCAGCGCGGGTGGCGGACAGAACATCTACAGCGTCACGCTCCCCGCCACGACGCCGGGCGCCGGTACGCTGCTGATCCCCAGCGCCGGCGAGCCTGATTACGGAGGGCAGTAGCAGGCCCGGCCTCCGGAGCCGCGCCCTTCGCGGGCCGGCTCTCCTGCTGGGGAGCACGCCCGAGCCCGGTCAGCAGGCGAGCAGGGCCGCTGGCGCCCGGTGGGAGAAGGCGCGATGCTCCAGCCCTGGAGGTAGCTGATGTCCCTCTTCGATGCCGTGATGGCCGGTGATGCCGCCCGCGTGGAGGCGCTGCTCGACGCGGGTGAGGACCCCAACCCGCTGGGAGAGCGCGGCCGTACGCCCCTCATGATGGCCGCGGAGGCCGGGCACGAGCGGATCGTCCGCTCGCTGCTGGCCGGTGGAGCCGAGCCCATGCTCACGGACGACATGGGTGAGACGGCGCTGGTGATCGCCGCCGCCCATGGCCACCCGGCGGTGTGCAAGCTGCTGATGCCTCACGCACGCGAGGATGAGCGCGACCTGGCCCAGCAGCTGCTGCGGGGCTCCGGGAACCTCATGGAGGTGCCGCCTGGGCCTCCGGCTCCGGCTCCGGACGAGGGGCTCCTGTCCGGCGAGACGCGCCGCAAGCTCGCCTCGGCGGGTGCGTACGTGTCCAGCAAGCTCGGCGACGACGGGCCGGCCAAGCGGCTGGCCCGGTTGCTGCGCTCGGAGAAGGGCCGCAAGTAGCGCCCCTTCACGCCGGGTTCCCCGGGCGCTGGCGGAGCTCGATATGTGCGCCCCCGCAGTGCGTTCTCCTCTTGCTGGGGGCTGGCAGGCTTCGACATCCCGGAGCTGGCAGGCAGGCCCCCGAACCGGAGTTCCGGAGGAGTCGCCATGAGTTCCTGTGTCGTTCGTTGGGGCCTGATCCTGGGCGTGGTGGTGGCGCTGAGTGGCTGTGCCTCGGCGCGTCATCGGGAGGCGCTGTACGAGCAGGCGCACCGCCATGTGTATGCGCAGCCCATCGAGAAGGTCTGGCCCCAGCTGGTGAGGCTCGTGGCGGCGGAGGGCTATCCGCCTCGGAAGGGCAATGACGAGTTCATCCTCGTCTCCGAGTGGCGCAGCGACATGATGGACTCGCGCGTGGTCAGCTCCGCCTCGCGCATCTACGCCGAGGGCTACCGCGTCGACAGCAACACCAGCGTGGTGCGCGTCTTCCGGCAGACCATCTTCACGGGCAACAAGGGGGTGATGAACGCGCGCGAGAACTCCCTCTCCAGCAACATGACGGTGGGAGGCGCGGGGGACATCTCCCCGTTCGCCGAGGACCCCATCAAGCTCAACCAGTTCCTCGGTACCTCCGCGGACCACACGCCGCTCACCCGGGCGCCCGCGCAGCTGACCCGCAGCTTCAGCCGGGACGGCGAGCTGGAGTGGAAGCTGCTCCAGCTCGTGGACGAAGGGCGGGCCCAGGCCATCGAGGCCCACCTCGCCGAGCTGGAGAAGAAGTAGCTCCAGCCCGAGGCGGCACGCCTACTCGGGCTTGGCGTGCACCGCCGGGCCCGGCGTCACCGTGGCCGCGCCGCCGGCCTTCGTCTCCATGGCATCGGCCACCAGCTCGGCGATGTCCTTGACCTTGATGTTCTCCTCACGGCCCGTGTCGTTCACCGCGTCGCGCAGCATCGTCGAGCAGAACGGGCACGCCACCGCCACCACGCCCGTGCCGCCCTTCTCCTTGTAGTCGCCCACCAGGCCCGGCTTCTGCTTGTCCGTCGCATCCGGGAACGGCGTGCCCGGCTCCTGCGCGTGCTTCAGCGTCAGCGCCGCCTCGTTCACGCGGTTGTGGTTGATGCGCGTGCCGATGTGCTCCTCCATCCACATCCGCCCGCCACCCGCGCCGCAGCAGAAGCCCTCGCGCTTGCTGCGCTGCATCTCCACCACCTCCAGCCCCGGGATGGCCTTCAGCACCTCGCGCGGCGCCTCGTACACCCCGTTGTGCCGGCCCAGGTAGCACGGGTCGTGGTACGTCAGCTTCGTGTTCATCACCTGAGACAGCTTGATGCGCTTCTCTTTCAGCAGCTCGTTGATGAGCTGCGTGTGGCTGATGACGCGGTACTCGCCGCCGAACTCCGGGTACTCGTTCTTGATGGTGTTGAAGCAGTGCGGGCACTGGGTAATGACGGCCTTCACCCCCAGCCCGTTCCACGCCTCCACGTTCATCTTCGCCATCGTCTGGTACAGGTACTCGTTGCCCATGCGGCGCGCCGTCTCGCCGTTGCACATCTCCTGCTTCGACAGCGTCGCGAAGCTCACCCCCGCCTCGCGGAGGATCTTCACCAGCGCCCGGCTCACCTTCTTCTGCTTGTCGTCGTAGCTGCCCGCGCAGCCCACGAAGAACAGGTACTCGTACGGGCCACCGCCATCGCCCCACGTGGGCAGGTGCAGATCTTCCGCCCACTCGTCACGCCGGTCCTGCCCGATGCCCCACGGGTTGCCCTGGCGCTCGATGCCCTCGAAGACGCGCTGGATCTCCTGCGGGAACTCCGCCTTCACCTGCACCTGGAAGCGGCGCATGTCGATCAGGCGCGGGATGTTCTCGATGAACACCGGGCACGCCGTCTCGCACCAGCCGCAGCTCGTGCAGGCCCACACCGTCTCCGCCTTCAGCGCGCTGCCGATCATCTCCGGCAGGGGCTCCTTCACGCCGCTGGGGCCGTAGCCCTCCTCCACCCACTGCTCGTGGCCCCAGATCCAGTGCTTCAGGTCCTGGTTCACGCCCTTGTGCGTCAGCGGCTTGCCGGTGATGTACGTGGGGCAGTGCGTCTGGCAGCGGCCACACTCGGTGCAGGAGTACAGATCCAACCCCTGCTTCCACGTCAGGTCCCTCACCGTGGCGGTGCCGAACTCCTCCTTCTCCAGGTTCGGCGTGCCCAGCTTGCCGCTGGCGCGCGTGCGCTGGAAGAAGACGTTGGGCAGGCCCGTGATGATGTGGAAGTGCTTGCCCAGGGGCAGGAAGTTCAGGAACGCGAGGATGATCGTCAGGTGCATCCAGAACCCGATGAGCCCCAGCACGTGCGCGCCCGTGGGGCCCAGCACCCTCATCCCCAGGCCCACCGTGCTGGTGACCGGCTCCCACCACACGAAGCCGCCGTGCTGCGCCACCATGTGGCTGCCACCGAAGAAGAACTCCGTCACCATCAGCCCGCCGATGAAGCCGAGGATGAGGTAGGCCTCCCACGACGGCGTCATCCGGTCCGGCTTCACCTTGGCCCGCAGGAAGGCGAAGTACAGCACGCCCAGCACCGCCAGCGCCGCCACCACGTCCTTCACCAGCAGGTACACGCGGTAGGTGCCGAGCACCCCCGGGCTCTCCACCCAGAACGGGTGCCCCAGGTCCGTGAGCACGCCCACCGCCGACTCGCTGAAGCCCATGGTGAACAGCATCAGGCTGCGCACCTGCAGCACCAGGAACGCCAGGAAGATGAAGACGTGCATCATCCCCGGCGTGAACTCCTCCGGATCCACCATGCGCTTCTGCCCGAAGCCGAAGCGCAGCAGCGCCTTGATGCGGAAGGGAATGTTGTCCAGCCGGTTCTCCCCCTTCATCCCCAGCAGGACGCCTGTGCGGCCCGCCATGGTGATGATGAAAAAGGAGACGGCAACGGCGATGAGCAGGCCTGTGATGATGGGGCTCATGGGGTCTCGGGATGCTCGGAAGCCGGGGCGACGGGTGAGCTTCTTGCCGCAATGCGGCAAAGACAGGCCCCAAACCTAACAAGGTTGATTCGTGAATCAAGCGCTCAGGTGCCTGGGGCGAACGAAGCTGACACCGGGTGCGTGCCTGCCCCAGGGGCAACCGTTGGCTACCCGGCACGTCGGGGCCCTGCCCTCGTGCTAAGCAGGGCGACGCCATGCGTTCCTGGGTCTCCCTGCTGTCGTTCGTGCTCCTGGCGGGCTGCGGCTCGATGAAGGGGTGTGGAAGCTCCGCCTCCTCCTCCGCTCCCCTGCCGTCTCCTGCCCCGTCTCCCACGGCCTCGGCCCCACGCCCCGCCGCTCCCGAGTCCCCCGAGGCGCGCTTCGCCCGGAAGTACCTCGTCATCATCCACTCCTCTCCCACGCCCGGCGAGGGACAGGAGCTGGTCGAGAAGCTGCGCGCGGCGGGCCTCGGTGCGGACGTGCAGCGGCTGCCCTCCACGCCGTTCTCCTCCCTGCGTCCCTGCCTCGAGGTGGTCGTGGCCGGGGCCTTCGCGGACAAGGAGGCGGCCCTGGCCCTCTCCGGCCGGCTGGATGGCGCGGGGGTGAAGAACTACCTGAAGAACGCGGGGGCGCTCGCGCAGGACCGGGAGCGGCGCGAGGCGAGCTGCCGCAAGCAGGCCGAGGCCCAGACCGCGGTGGCGGCTCGCACGGGCCTGGCCGCGGATCCCCACTTCGTGGACCTGCGCGGCCCGCGGACCTTCGTCCTGTTGACGAGCGAGCCCCAGGACACTCCGGGAGCGGAGCTGCGCCCGCAGGGAGGCGACCGGGGCTTCTGGATGGCCGCGCTCCCGAAGGACCCCACGGGCACCTTCAAGAAGGGAGACACCTTCGACGTGTACGACAGGACGGGCCCGGTGAAGTCCGGCTGCCGCGTGAAGGGCTTTGCCTCGCTCAACCGCGGCACTCCCCACTTCGGGTACTTCCAGCAGCAAGAGGAGCCTGATCAGCCGGGCTGCGGCAACTCCTGGCCCGTGGCCGAGCTGGACTGTTCGCTCGTGGGCACGCGCGCCTTGTCCCAGGACACCCCCGTCTTCGCCCTCCCGGGAGGCAGGCCGGCCCCGCGGTACTTCTCCCTGGAGAGCGACCTGCCGGAGCCCCTGAAGGCCCCGCAGGAAGCGGCCCTCAAGCACATGCCCGAGTTCGCCAAGGTCCGCGAGCAGGGCGAGGCGCATGCGAAGGAGCAGGGCCTGCCCCTGCAGCAGTCCCTGGTGCTGACCTCGGCCACCGCGGGGAACCGCCGGGTGGTGGTGGCCATCGCCCGGTTCCTCACGGGCGAGGGACACACCGCGTGTGGTGGGCCGGACTTCTGGGCCTCGGTCTCTCGCGTGCGGGCCGTGAGCGAGGACGGCCAGGAGACGTCGATCGGCAACGTCATCGACGGCGAGAGCATCGTCACGGTGATGGACCTGGAGGGAGATGGGAGCGTGGAGCTGCTCACCCGGGACCCGATGGACCCTCAGCGCATCGCCATCGTGCGCGAGGACGGCACCCAGGTGGTGGCCAGCTTCCTGCCCAACTGCGACTGCGGTTGCTGAGCCGCCACCATCCAGCAGCGGACGGGAGCAGCCGAGGAGCCGTGCGCTGCCCGACGTGCATGGAGACGGAGCAGCTCAACGGGTTTACACGTCCGGGTCACGTGCCCACCCTAGCGGTAAATCGGTCAACGCGCTGTGGAGGCACCGGAGGTGCACGATGAGGCACGACGACACGACGTATCTCGAAGACGAGGGCCTGGGCTTCGTTGTCCTCGGAGACGATGGGGAGAATGAGGGTGTTCTCCCGGTGACCGTCACCGCGGGTGGCCGGCAGTGGACCTACGGCGAAGAGGCCTGGGGCGGCTGGGATCCCGAATAATGTCGAGTGCCCCCGCGGCTCGCCGCAGCGCGGGGGCTCCCGATGTCGTGCTGGCAGACGGACGTTCCCGGGTCGCAGCTCTCCGTCGAGCTCCCCGGTCCTTCACTTCCCCTCGGGTTCGCAGCCGGTTTTCCCCGTCTCGAGGAAGCCCAGGCTCGCCTGGGAACCTTGCAACCTCTTGGAATCCTTGGGGTGTGGAGTGACGTGAGACGCGCCGAGCACTCCTGCCGTCCTCCTCTTTGAGGAACACGGCACAATAGCCCCCATCCGGTGAGGGAACTGCATGAAGCTGACGGCCTGGGCGGTGGAGCGCGACAACGAGCAGGGCAGGGAGGTCTCCGTCCTCGTCACCCTGGAAGCGGATGCGGATGCCCCACGCGCCCCCGTGGCCGTCAACCTCCTCATTGATCGCTCGGCCTCCATGCGCGGTGCGCCCCTGGTCGCCGCGGTCGAGGCTGCGCAGGCCCTCGTCGCCCAGTCCGGGCCTCGCGACTACATCGGCCTGCTCGCCTTCGATGGCGTTCCCGAGCAGATCCTCCCCGTGTGCGCCATGGAGCCTGGCGCCAAGGCCGAGCTCTCCGAGAGCCTCTCCGCCCTCGAGACGGGCTCCGGCACTGCCCTGTACGAGGCCGTAGACCTCGGCGCTGCCGCCCTCCGCCGCGTCCTCATCCCCGGCGCGCGGCCCAAGCTGCTCCTGCTCACCGATGGCGAGCCCTCCGTCGGAAAGGCGGTCGTCGCCGACTTCCGCCAGCTGGGGTCCAAGGTCGCCGAGTCCGGACTCACGCTGCACGCCCTCGGCCTCGGCCGCCACTACATGCCGGAGATCCTCGAGGCCCTCACCAGCCCCTCCGGCACCGGCTTCTCCCACGCCGACGACGCCGAGGCCCTGCCGACCACCGTGGCCGGCATCGTCACCGAGCTGTTTGGCGAGGTGGCCTCGGATGCCCGCGTCCACGTGCTGCCCTCCGGCTTCTCCGAGCTGCGCTGCCGCCACCGCTACCCCGCCCGCGTCGAGGGCGATGCCATGAGCGTGGCGCTTGGTTCTGTCTCCCAGGCCTCCCTGCGCCGCGCGCTCTTCACCGGGCGCCTCACGTCCGCCGAGTGGAACCTGGGCGTCACCGCCTCCTTCATCGAGCGCGGCGACACGCGCCTGCCCTCCGTGCCCCTCTCGCGCGTGCTCCCCGACAGCCCTCAGGGACGGCTGGTCCGCGCGGTCAGCGTGGAGCTGGATCTGGTGGCCGCCGAGGGCGCCGCGTGGAAGTCGCTCTCCCGCCGCGATGTCGATGCGGCCGGGCGCTCGCTCAATGAGGCCGAGGCCGCGCTCCACGAGCTGGTCCGGCTCTCCGTGGAGGAGGTGCCCGCGCGCCGCCACCTGGAGCGGCTGGCGGACCTGAGGCTCGCCGTGGAGCGCCGCGTGGCCGAACTCCCCGCCCTCATGGTGCGCCGCGCGAAGGCCGAGGGCGCTCGCACCTCGCTCAGCCAGGTGATCCGCATCCCCGTCAATCCCAAGAAGAAGGTGGAGCACTGAGGCCATGGCCGCTCCGCTGGCCACCGTGCGCGATGCCCTTCGCGAGTTCGAGGCCAGCGGTGTCTTCTCCGAGCCGGCCTTCGCCGCCCTGCGCCTGCTGCTGGCCGGCACCGCTCCCGGCGAGCTGGTAGACGGCCTGCTCGGCCTCTTCTTCGAGCGCCACATCCTCCACGCCACCCGCCGGCGCGAGCTGCTCGCGATGGATGAGGAGGCGCTGGGACGGGCCCTGCGCCACCGCTTCCGTCAGGTGGTCGCGGATGGACGGGACGGCCATGAGGTGGCGCACGCGCTGGGCTCCCACGTGCGCGAGGTGCTCGCTCGCGTCCTGGGAGAGGTGCCCGAGTCCGCGCCCTGGCCCGCACTCCTCACGCACGGGGAGCGCTTCAGCCGGGCTCTCGTCGAGGAGGCGATCCGGGCCTACGCGGCGGAGCTGAGCCGCTGGCCCACCCCCGCCGAGGCCCTGCGCGAGCTGCTGCGCCGCTACTCCCCGGAGGTCCCCGAGCCCCGGAGCGAGGACAGCGGGCTGCATGATCCGCCCGAGGCGCTCCGCAGGCGCATGGACGCGCAGCGCCTGGCCCAACAGCTCCTGGAGGTGCTCAGGCCTCAGGAGCGCCAGCTGCTGCGGCACCTCTTGCTGGAGGAAGGCACCGTCGAGGACTGGGCGCGGGAGCAGGGCGTGGCGCGGGCCACGGCGTACCGCGTGCTCGCCCGGCTGAAGACCGTCTGCGCCGCGGAGCTCCAGGGCCGCTCGAACAGCACCCAGCTCAAGGCGCTCGAGGAACTGTTCAGCAGCCGTGGACGGTAACCTCCCTCCTCTCGCACACGTATCGGGAGGAGAGGCGCCGGGTGGCAGAGGGGTGAAACTTCCGGCCTCCTCATGTCACCTGTCGTTCCGGGGAATGGCTGCCCGCCCGGAGGGTTGCGAGGGACCGGACATTGGGAGTGGCGGTCCTCGGGCAGGCGGGTTAACGGGAGGCGCATGAAGGGTTCGCGGTCAGCAAGGTGGGGAGTGCTCCTGTGGGCGCTGGTGGCATCCGCTGTGGTGTGGGCGGAGCCGCAGGCCACGGCCACGGGAACCGGCGCGCCCGATGAGGGCAACCCGCGCCTGGAGGCGACGCTGCTGGTGGACGCCTCCCAGGTGAAGCCGGGGGACACCTTCCGGGTGGGGGTGCGCTTCCAGCTGGATCCGGACTGGTACATCTATTGGAAGAACCCCGGGGACTCGGGCCTGTCCACCGAGGTGTCGTGGGATGCGCCCGGCGTCACCGTGGGCGAGCTGCGCTGGCCCTTCCCCTCTACCTTCCGCACCCCGGACGGCTTCATCGTCACGCATGGCTACAAGGGCGAGGTGCTCCTCTTCGCCGAGGCACATGCCTCGGAGCAGGCCACCGGGAGCCTCACGCTGTCGGCCGCGGTGGACGCGCTGGTGTGCGCGCATCGGTGCATCCCCGCGGAGATCCTCCTCTCTCGCTCCCTGCCCGTGGGCATGGCGACGGTGCGGGATGCGGAGGCCACGGCCCTGTTCGATGCCGCCCAGGCCCAGGTGCCGCGTCCTCCCGAGTCCTCGGGGCACACGGTAGCGCTCGCGCTCGACGCGCAGACTTTGAAGACCGGGCAGCCTTTCTCCGGCACCTTCACGATCTCGGCGAGTGACGGAAAGTCCATCTCGGCCGTGGAGCCGGACTTCTTCGTCCCCGAGCGCATCCGCGGCATCACCCGCATGGGCCTGGCCTTGGAGGCCCCGGGCCGCTTCCAGCTGAAGGGAGACGCCGCGCCGAACGCGCCCAAGGAGCAGCCGCGCTTCAAGGGCGTGCTGCGGCTGGGCACCGCGCAGACCGGATACCAGGCGCTGGAGGTGGATCTGCCGCTCGCGCCCGTGGAGGTCGTGCCCGTCGCTCCGAAGGCGCCTCCCAAGATGGCCCCGTTCACCCCGCCCGTCGTTGCCGCGCAGGTGCAGGCCGTGGCGCCCGCGGTGGCCGAGCCCGGAGTCTCCCTGGGGCTGGCGATGCTGTTTGCCTTCCTCGGCGGCGCCCTCCTCAACCTCATGCCCTGCGTGTTCCCCGTGCTGGCGCTCAAGGCCTACGGCTTCACGCGGATGGCGCAGGAGGACCGCAAGCACGTGGGCGTGCATGCGCTGGCGTACACGGGCGGCATCGTCGGGACGATGCTGCTGCTGGCCGGTGTGGTGCTCGGGGTGCGCGCGGGCGGCCATAGCGTGGGCTGGGGCTTCCAGTTCCAGGAGCCGCTCTTCGTCGCCGCCGTGTGCGCGGTGCTCGTGGCCTTCGCGCTCAACCTCTTCGGCGTCTTCCACGTGGGCACGGACGGCACGGCGCTGTCCACCCAGGTGGATGCCTCGAGCGGCGTGGCGCGCAGCGTGGGCGAGGGCGTGCTCGCGGTGGTCCTCGCCACGCCCTGCTCGGCGCCGATGATGGGCACCGCGGTGGGCTTCGCCTTCGCGGCGGGCCCGGGTACCGTGCTGGCCATTTTCACCGCGCTGGGCCTGGGTCTGGCGCTGCCCTTCTGCGCGCTGGTCATGGTGCCGGGCCTGGCCAAGCGGCTGCCGAAGCCGGGCGTGTGGATGGAGCGCGCCAAGCAGCTGCTGGGCTTCGCGCTGCTGGGCACCGCCGTGTGGCTGGTGTGGGTGATGGGCGGGCTGGCGGGGGTGGATGGCATGGCGCGGCTGCTCGCGTTCCTCGTTTCCGTGGCCATGGGCGCTTGGCTGTACGGGCTGGCGCAGGCGGCCGTGGGGACTCGGCGGCTCCTCGGTATCGGGGCCGCGCTGGTGGTGCTGGCGACGACGGGAGGCTTCGCCCTGCGCTTCGATGGGGCGGCCCCCACAGCGCGTGCCTCCTCGGTGTCGTCGGCTCAGCCGTGGGATGACGCCGCGGTGGCCGCCGCGCTCAAGGCCGGGCAGCCCGTCTTCATCGACTTCACCGCGGACTGGTGCCTCACGTGCAAGTTCAACGAGCGCACCGTGCTGACGCGAGAGGAGGTGCGCGCGGCCTTCTCTCGCCACCAGGTCGCCTTCTTCGTGGCGGACTGGACCCGCCGGGATGCGCGCATCTCCACCAAGCTGGGCGAGCATGGCCGCGCCGGAGTGCCCATGTACCTCGTCATCAGCCCGTCGGCGCCCGAGCGCCCCGAGGTGCTTCCCGAGCTGCTCACCCCGGACCTCGTCATCCAGGCCGTGCAGCGGGCGGCCGGGCCCGGCGCCGACGCGACGTGACGGCGGCCCACGCCTCCGAGCCGCAGCAACTTCCCTTGGGCGAGGGCGCACCTCCCCCGCCTCCACCCCGCAGACCAGGAGATGACGTCATGAAGCGTGTCCTCACGGCCCTCGCACTCACCGCCGCGCTGAGCGTGGCTGTTCCCGCCTTCGCCGCGGACGGCGCTGAGGTAGGCAAGCCCGCCCCCGCCTTCACCCTGAAGGACGAGGCGGGCAAGGAGCACTCGTTGGCGCAGTACCAGGGGAAGATCATCGTGCTCGAGTGGACCAACCCGGGCTGCCCCTTCGTCCAGCGCCACTACAAGGCCAACACCATGCAGAACACCTTGAAGGCCCTGGACGCCAAGAAGGTGGTGTGGCTGGCCGTGGACTCCACCGCCAGCAACACGGCGGAGCAGTCCACGGCGTGGAAGAAGGAGAAGGCCTTCACCTATCCCGTGCTGCAGGACACCGACGGCAAGGTGGGCAAGGCCTACGGCGCGAAGACGACGCCGCACATGTACGTCATCGACGCGAAGGGCGTGCTCCAGTACGCGGGCGCCATCGACGATGATCCGCGCGGCAAGAACGCCACCCCCGTCAACCACGTGAAGACGACGGTGGACGCGCTGCTCTCCGGCAAGCCCGTGCCGGCCGCCACCACCGAGCCCTATGGCTGCAGCGTGAAGTATAAGAGCTGAACAGGTTTCCACCTTGAGGTGTCAGGGGGCCTCCGTTTCCCGCGGAGGCCCTTTCTTTTGGGTCGCGGCGGGGACCCGGTGAGCGCGATACCTGAATCCCACCCTCGTCGTAGGGAGGGAGGAGGCGCGCATGTCTCAGGGAGAGTGGATCCTCCGCAAGGCGGAGCTCGAGGAGCTCGAGGAGGTGCTGCGCCTGCGCCTCGCGCTGATGCGGGAGATGGGGCACTTCGAGACGGATAGCGAGCAGGCGGCCTGGCTTAACGTGACGCGGCGATACCTCGAGGACGCGCTGCCCGAGGGACGGTTCCATGCATGGCTCGCGTACGTGGGGGACGGAGCGGTGGCATGCGTCGGGCTCGCCCCCTTCGAGCGGCCTCCGTCGCCCACGAACCTCCCAGGCCTGGAGGCCTACGTCCTCAACATCTACACCTCGCCCGAGTGGCGCCGGCGAGGCATCTCCCGGAGGCTGCTGGCGGAGGTGTTGGAGTTCGCGCAGGGCCTGGGCGTAGGCCGGCTGTGGATGCACGCCTCGAAGGATGGCCGGCCGCTCTACGAGTCAGTGGGCTTCGCTCCCAACCCCAGCGCCTTGGAATGGTCTCCGCGTGAGGAGTGAGACGCTCCTCGTCCTCCCGTGCGTGGGGCAGGCGGAGGAGCGTGGGCGGGGCGCCTTGCCGCATGGCGAAAGGGTTCGGACCTTCTCCTGTAGGACCCTTGAGAAGGAGCGAGGACCATGGCCAGCAACCGAGGCAAGCCAGTGAAGGGTGACGAGCGCACGGACACGAAGAGTGCCGAAGAACTCGAGCGTGAGGCGAGGCACCAGCCGGAGAACCAGCCTCGCCGGGATGTGGCTGACGAGGACGTGGGCGAGGAGCGCATCCACCAGAAGGGCATCGGTGGCTATGGCGCCCAGGAGGGCACGACGCCGCGCAGCGCGCCACCGGTCAGTGACAAGAGTGGCCGCCGCGAGTAGCGCTCCGCTTCCGCACGGCGAAGGGCTCTGTCAGAGCGGCCTTCCCAGGGAGGCCTATGCGGCCGCGGGCTCCTTGCGCCAGAAGATGTAGGCGGAGAGCTCGCGGCGGCGGCCCTTGCGCAGCACGTCCAGCCGCACCTGGGGATCCATGGACAGGGCCATCACGCGCTGCACGTCGTCCACGCTGCCCACGGGGTGCTGGTTGATGCCCAGCAGCAGGTCCTCCGACTCGAGGCCGGCATCCTCGGCGGGGGTGCCCTCCTGCACCTTGAGGATGAGCACGCCGCGAGGTTGGCCTGCATCCCGGGCCTGTTGGGGCTCGAGCAGCACCGCGCGGGCGGCCACGCCCAGGTAGCGGCGCTCCACCTTGCCGCGCTGGATGAGGAGGCTGGCCACCCAGGCCGCCGTGGTGGCGCTGACGGCGAAGCCAATGCCCTGCGCGTACGGCAGCACCAGCGTGTTGAGCCCCACCACCTGGCCACGGGTGTTGAGCAGCGGCCCGCCCGAGTTGCCGGGGTTGATGGCCGCATCCGTCTGGAGCATGCCCTCCAGCACCGTGCCGTCCGGCAGCGAGAGGCTGCGGTTGATGGCGCTCACCACGCCGAGCGTCACGGACTGCTCCAGCCGGAACGGGTTGCCGATGGCCACCACGAGTTGCCCCATGCGCACGTCCTTCGGGTCGGCCAGGGGCAGGGTGGGGAAGTCGGTGCCCTCGGCGCGCAGCACGGCCAGGTCCGTGGGGGCATCTCCGCCGACGAAGGTGGCCTTGCGCTCCTCGCCCGTGGAGAGCGTCACGGTCTGCTTGCGTGAGTTGCGCACCACGTGGCGGTTGGTGAGCACGTAGCCATCCGGCGTGAGGAAGAGGCCGGTGCCGTGGCCGCGGCCGTGCTCCACGCCCACGACGGCGGGAGAGGCGCGGGCGACGAGTCCTTCGAGATCATCCGAGAATTGTTGCAGCAGGTTCATGGCCGGCACCTTTCTCTCTCTGCGTCTCGTCACGAGCGCTTCCCGATGGTGAGGGACACCTCGTGCACCTCGCCGGCCCGCAGCACCTTGGCCGGGACGGCGGTGCCCACCTTCTCGTCGGCGAGGTAGCCGAGCAGATCCTCCACGCCCTCCAAGGTGCGGCCGCCGAGGTTCACCAGCACGTCGCCCAGCAGCAGGCCGGCGCGGTGGGCGGGGCCGTCGGGATCCACGGAGAGGAAGATGAGGCCCGTCTCCGCGCCGGCCTTGGCCCAGAGGTGCTGGGGCAGGCGCACGGGGTAGGCGCCCACGCCCAGGTAGCCTCGGCGGACACCTCCGTGCTCCTTGAGGGTGTTCACCACGCGGGTGAGCGTCCCACCGGTAATGGCGACGGCGGCGGTGCGGGAGAAGGCGGCGGTGAGCAGGCCGAGGAAGCGGCCCTGCGCATCCACCAGCGGACCGCCGGAGAAGCCGGGGGGAAGGTCGGCGTCCGTCTCCAGGTAGCGGTCGATGCGGCCGCCCGCGTGGGTGCGCCACTCATCCCCGAGGGCGCTGACGATGCCCAGGGTGGCGCGGGTGGTGCGGCCGGGGTGGCCCACGGCGAGCACGAGGTGGCCCACCTTCACGCCGTCCAGAGGGGCGGGGGCCAGCGGGGTGAGGCCCGAAGTCTCCGTCTTGAGGAGCGCGAGATCGGTGCTCGGGTCCCGGCCGACGAGCTCCGCGGGGACGGTGCGGCCGTCAGGCAGGGTGAGCTGGAGCTGCTCTTCCCGCTCGACGGCGTGGCTGGTGGTGAGGATGTGGCCCTCGTTGCTCCAGATGATGCCGGTGGAGCCGTGGCGGCGGCGGGCCTCCACGCGGACGACGGAGGGAGCGATGCGCTCGACGAGGGAGGCGATGGACTGGGAGAAGGAGAGCAGGTCGGACATGGCGTTTCCTTTCTGAGCCAGAAGGTAAAGGCCTCGGGAGCGCGCCACATCGGCGAGACGGTCAGGCAGGGCACCTCCCCATTCAGGCAGGGTGCCTGCCCATCCAGACAGTCCGCGCCCGGAGCTCCTCTCCCAGCAGGGAGGTGGCTCATGCTTCCGGGGAGGCGGCTCAGGGCGGCAGCGGGGAAGGCAGCATGGCGAGATTCAGGCCTCGTCGGCCAGCGCGAGCATCTCCAGCAACCACCTTCTATGGGAGTAGACACTGGTGAAGAAGGACAGCTGCTCTCCCGTAGGCTTCGTCCCGCCCACGGTCGTGATACCGACAAGCTGGTTCCTGGTTCCCTTCTTGATACACGCCCCCCCGCTGTCGCCTTTCTGTGCATGGGAGGCCGCCCTGCCATCACTCAGCTGCTGCGCTTCAGCCCGGAAGACCACACTCCCCGTTTCCAGCAGGATGAGCCGGTTGACGGTGTTCTCCCCAAAGTATCGGACGCCGTAAGAGGGAGGTGATGACGTCCCGTGGCTGAAGCCCACCAGGGTGATGAGATCACCCACTTGAACCTCGCTGTCCGCCAGCTCGAGGCGTGGCAGCTTCAATGGTACGGGCCTTTCCAGGAAGATGACGGCGAGGTCGGCATGGGTCCACACCACGTGTGGAACTCCGGCTCGGCGCCCGAGGATGATCTCGAAGTCGGGGTGAGGCACCACTTGCCCGGCGAACCGTTCGGGTCTCTCGAGGGAGAAGGCTTCTTCCGCGGAAGCATAGGAAACGGTACGTACCTGCACCCTCTTGGCACAGGAGGACCTTGCGTCAGTGATCTCCGTGAGCGAGATACCCTGAAGCGCCGCGGCTCTCGTGATGACGCCAGCTTGCCGAGGCGGCTGGGAATCGGCTCGTGAAGCTTCATCCTCGCGCGTGGGCGCGCGGCCAGCACAGACACAATGCCCCGCAGTGATCACCATGCGCGGATGGGCCAGCACGCCCGAGCAGCCGCTGGGGGTTCCTCCTTGGCTACGGCTGTCAACGACGACCATGACGGCTGACAGATAACGGTCCTCGGCATCCATCTGGCCCGGATGGACGGTGAGGAACCCTTGGGGGAATAGGTCCTCGGAGGGTTCTGGCTTCCTAGAGGGGGCGGCCGTGCTCGTGGCACAACCGGACAGGAGCCCGAATCCCAGCAAGAGCCATCCAACGAGGACCATTACCCTCTGGTGGTGCATCCCCCGAGTCCCTTGCATGGTCTGAGCTCCTTCATCAGGGGTTAGTCGGTCCCGGAACGCGCCGGATCTCTTCAAGCAACCAGCTCCAGTAGCCCTGAAGGGCTGTCATGGTGGGCTCATGGCCCAGGCCCGTGGTCGAGATGCCGATAAGCAGCGGGCTCCCCGGAGCTTCTCGAAAACAGGGCCCACCGCTGTCGCCCCGGAAGACATGCGCGGTGGCCGGCTGGAGCCGGAACCGCTCCCCGCCGGAATCCGTTGCGGCGATGACCTTGCTTGTATGGACCAGACGAGTGTCGTGTAGCAGGCCCAGCTCCTCGTCATAGGCAAAGCCCACCATCACCACCTCTTGCTCGAAGGCCACGCCGCGCTGAGCCAAGGGGATGGGACGGAAACCTACGGGAACAGGGGCATCCAGAACGATGACCGCGAGATCCGCCTGACTGGAGAGAACACCTCCCTCTGCGTCCAAGCGGACCTCCAATCGCGGATGAGGCCGCACCCGGCCCTCGTACCGCTGGGAGACATGGCTCGCGATGTGCTCCGGCGGCATATGAGGGGCATACTCGTAGAGGAAGAGGTCCACCGTGGCAGTCTCCACGCAGGCGGTACTCTCCACCCGGCGCTCCAAGGCTCCTGCGGGAGCTGAGACCGGGCGCTGCCAGCAGACACAGTGGCCGGCGGTGAGGACCAGGCGGGGGGCGATGATGACTCCGCTGCAGTGGCGCAGCCCCGCCTTGAACTCCATGGGCCGCGGGCGGATGCGGACCACAGAGGGGTAGCGGTTGTGCGCGTCCGGCTCTCCCTCCATCGTGAATCGAATGACGGGGAGGAATGAGTTGACGCCAAAAAGTGGGTCCTCTTCACCAGGGGCGCCGGCATCCGATGGCAAGGCGGCCGATGCCTGCGAGGGCTCGCCAGGGGGCTGCGGCGAGCAGCCGTCGCACCCAGACAGCACGACGAAGAACCACCAGATCAAGGCCAGTGGCGCGTACGAATTACGCCACATTATAAAAAACGGCCCTTCATGTCTCTCGCCTGCTCTTGAGTTGCAGATGGCATGTTGTACGAGCACTCAATGTAGCCTGATTATAGAGGGATCATTCTGGACTGGCAGAGGGAGAGCAGGTCGGACATGGGGGCCTGTCTGGGCAAGAAGGTCAAGGGCCAGGGAGCGCGCCACATCGGCGAGACGGGCAGGGGGGTGGCTCATGCTTCCGGGGAGGCGTTCCGGGCTACAGCTTCAGCTCGAAGAACAGCGCGCCCTCGACAGGGTTCCAGTAGTACGGGGCGATGGGCTGGAAGCCGAGCTCCCGGTACATGCCGATGGCCGCCTGCATGGAAGGGAGTGTATCCAGCCGCATCGCCGCGTAGCCCAGCGCACGGGCCTCGGCGATGACAGCGCGCGCGAGCTGGGGTCCCAGTCCCTGCCCTCGGTACCGGGGACGCACGTACAGCCGCTTCATCTCGCAGAGGCCCGGCTCCAGCTTGCGCAGGCCGACACAGCCCGCGGGCTCCTCCCCGCTCGTGGCGAGCAGGAGGCGGCCCTCCGGCGGCGTGTACTCGCCAGGGAACTCACGCAGCTCCCGCTCGAAGTCCTGGAAGCCCAGATCCAGGCCGAGCCCCTCGACATACTCGAGCACGAGCGTCTTTACTTGCTCCACCGCTGAAGGCTGCGTGGCCGTGGTGATCCTGAACATGGCGAAGCGATACCCCCGCGCGTGGCTCACTGTGGAGTGATGGGCAGGTAGACGGTGAAGGTGCTGCCCTTGCCGGGCTCGCTCCGCACCTCGATGCGGCCCCCCTGGCGGGTGACGATGTCGCGGCTGATGGACAGCCCCAGCCCCGTGCCCTGGCCTCGCGGCTTGGTGGTGAAGAAGGGCGTGAAGAGCTTGGAGAGCGTCTCCGCCGTCATCCCCTTGCCCGTGTCGGAGATCTCCACCACCACCTCCGGGTCCTGCTGCCGCGTGCGGATGCGGATCTCTCCCCGCGTCTCGATGGCCTGGGCCGCGTTGAGCAGCAGGTTGGTGAACACCTGGACGATCTGCGTGGGTGGACAGGTGATGCGAGGCAGCGGCCCGAAGTCCCGCCGGACTTCGCACTTGTACTTGAGCTCGTTGCCCACCATCCGCAGCGTGGACTCCAGCTCCTCGTTCAGATCCACGGCCTGGGGCTGGCCATCGTCCTCGCGGGCGAACACCCGCAGGCTCTGGGCAATCTCCTTGATGCGCTTGGTGCCCGTCAGCGACTCCTGGAGCAGCTCCGGCATGTCCGAGAGCAACTCCTCCAGGCGCCCCTGCGCCCACAGCTGGCGCATGCGCGCGAGCTGCTCCGCGGACACCGTGCGCGGCTCCGTCCCTGGCACTGCCAGCCACTCGCTCAGCATCCGGAGCAGGGGGCCCAAGGCCGAGACGTACTCATCGAGCGCCCGCAGGTTGCTCGTCACGTAGCTCACCGGGTTGTTGATCTCGTGCGCGAGCCCCGCCGCCATCTGCCCCAGCGAGGCCAGCTTCTCGGCCTGGATGAGCTGGGCCTGCCGCTCCTCCACCAGCCGGCGCTCGGTGACGTTGCGGATGATGCTCACCACCTCGTCCGGACCGCTGCGGACCATGCGCGCCTCATAGCTCTGGCGCCCGTGCGGCATGTCCATCTCATAGTCATAGATGGCCAGCTGGCCGTCGCGGGCGACGCGCTCGATGTGCGCGAGCGACAGGTCGACCACGTGCCGCGGCATCGGGAGGTCCCGCATGTTCCGGCCCACGAAGTCCTCGGGCTTCAGCAAGGTCGCCTCGGCGGTGCTGCAGCTGAAGTCGAGGAACGTGCCGTCGGCGCGCTGCCGGAAGATGAGGTCCGGGATCGCCTGGAGCAGGGCGCTCAAGCGCTCCTCGCTCCGCTTCAGGGCCGTGAGATCCGTGTCGGTGCCAACGAGGCGGATCGGCCGCCCCTGCTCATCGCGCGCCGCGACCCGGGCCCGGCTGCGCAGCCAGGCCCACTCGCCGTCCTTGCTCCGCGCGCGGTACTCGAACTCGGCATAGGGCGTGGAGCCATTCGCGTGCTCCAGGAAGCTGCGCTCGATGCGAGGCAGATCCTCGGGGTGGCAGAGGGTCTTCCAGGCGTCAATGGTCGGCTCCACCTCGTCCTCGGCGTACCCCAGGATCTCCCGCCAGCGATGGCTCAGGCGCAGCACTCCGGTGGTCGAATCCAAGGACCACAGCTCCTCCTGCACGCTCGCGAGCATCTGGCGCAGCTGTTCCAGCTCCACCGGGAGGGAGTGGGGGGCTTGCCGCGGGGGCTCCCGTCGCTGAGCCTCGCGCCGGCCGTGGAGGAGGCTGCCGCCCACCTCCAGCAGCAGCCGGAGCGCCTCCGGGGCTGCGGCGGTAGCGCCTCCCGAGCGATGGCTGAAGCCCACGAACCCCACCCGCGCCTCTCCCGCGTGGAGAGGCAGCACCCGGAAGGAGCACGAAGACGGCCCTCCCGCTGGCAGCGGGACACTCCCAGGAGCTGGCACAGGCCCCTCGGCCGACACGGGCTGCCCGGTCGAGAGCACCAGGCGCACGAGCCCCTGGAGGCTCCGAGGCTCGGGAGCCCCGGGAGTCCGCAGCGCAGGCACCTCCCACAGTGCGTCCTCCCAGCCTTGAGGGGTGGAGGCGATGACCTGGAGCCGCGGCGCCGCGCCGGGAGCGGGGAGTTCTACGCCAAGAACGCCGTGCTCGCCGCCCGTCTCCTCGAGCAGCAGGGTGAGCCACCGCTCGAGCGAAGGCTGCGGATCACTGCCCCGGAGGACATTCGTCTGGAGCGCCAAGAGCGCGCGTAGCAGGGACTCGCCGGACGGTAATGAGGACACGGGCTTCTCGGACTCGGCTCAGGACGGTACAGCACCAGGGGAGCAGACTACAAAGTGACCAACCCCAGGCGCGCGGCCCGGACCACGGCCTCGGTCCGCCGCTGGACGCCCAGCTTGGCGAGCACGGCGTTGACGTGGAACTTGGCGGTGTGCTCGCTGATGGCGAGCCGGTCGGCGATGGCCTTGTTGGAGAGGCCCTCGGCCAGCAGCGCGAGCACCTCCCGTTCGCGGGGAGTGAGGGCCTCGGGGCTGTGGGGAGGGGCGGAGGCCCGAGGAGCAGGGCGCACGGGGGAGAGGGCGGGCTCGAAGACGGCCAGCCCCCGGGCCACGGCCTGGAGCGCGGCCAGCAGCGCGCTCGGAGAGGCGTCACGGAAGAGCAGGCCCCGGGCCCCCGCGGCGAGTGCCAGCTCCGCGGCCGCTTCATCGGGCACGAGCGCGAGCACGGGCGCGCCCAGGTCCGGGGCCTCCAGACGTCCCTCGGCGCTGGTGAGGCGCAGGCCTACGTCCCACAGCACCACGTCGGGAGGTTCGGTGCGGGCCGCCTCCAGCTCCACGAGCGTGCCGGCCGCGGCCAGGGTGAGGCCCTCCCCGCCCTGGTCGGAGAGGGCACGGGAGAGGGCCCCGCGGGCGAGCGGATCCTCGGCGACGAGGGCGAGGCGGAGCGGCGTGGCGGGCGAGTCCAGCACGAGTCCTCATGATTAACCGGCCGGGGCCCCCTTCGCTGGACCGCGTGTGCGCCACCCCACATCCACATGTTCACTGTCAGCGTGGGCAGAGGGGCATGAAGGCAGGTACCCTCACCCCGGCTCTCTCCGCGGAGAGAGGGGAGGAGACACGGATGCGACGCTGGATCGCGGTGGGGCTCTGGCTGGTGGGCGCGAGCGCTTGGGCGCAGGCTCCCGGCTCGTTCACGAGGCTGGGGGACGAGGTGGTCGCCCAGGTGCGCGAGCGCTTCTACGACGCGAAGAAGGCGGCGGAGTGGGCCCGGAGCCACCAGGGCTACGGCGCGGCGGCGAGGACGGAGGAGGACTTCGAGCGGCTCACGCATGAGGCGCTGGCGGAGCTGCAGGCCTCGCATACGGCGTACTACCCGCGGGAGAGCCTGGGGTACGTGGGGCTGTCCTCCATCTTCCGGTGGGCGCTGAAGCTGAAGGACGTCGAATACGTGAGCATGGGCGTGGACGTGGTGGAGCGGCCCGAGGGCCTCTTCGTGCGCCACGTCTTCGCGGGCGGCCCGGCGGACAAGGCGGGGCTGAAGCGAGGCGACCGCCTCGTGAGCGTGGAGGGCAAGCCCTTCCACCCGGTGCGCTCGTTGAAGGACCGCGTCGGCAAACCCACCCAGGTGACGGTGGAGCGCGCGAAGGGCGCCCGGCCGCTCACGGTGGCGGTGACGCCGCGCCGCATCGACCCGAAGGCCGAGTGGCTCGAGGCGCAGGAGAAGGGCTCGCGCATCCTCGAGCGCGGGGGCAAGCGCGTGGCCTACCAGCACCTGTACTCGTGCGCGGGCTCGGAGCACCAGGACGCGCTGGCGGAGTACATCCTGTCTCGCGCGCAGGAGGCGGACGCGCTCGTGGTGGACCTGAGGGACGGGTGGGGTGGGTGCAACGTGGAGTTCCTCAACCTCTTCAACACGCGGCTCCCGGTGCTCACGTCGGTGGGGCGGGATGGGAAGCAGGTGGTGACGATGGCCTCCTGGGTCAAGCCGGTGGTGCTGCTGGTGAACGGCGGCTCGCGCAGCGGCAAGGAGCTGGTGGCGTTCGCCATGAAGCAACGGGAGATGGCCAAGGTGGTGGGCGAGCGGACCGCGGGAGCGGTGCTGGCGGGCACACCCCTGCGCCTGTCCAACGGGGACCTGCTCTATCTCGCGGTGATGGATGGGGCCATCGACGGGACGCGGCTGGAGGGCGTCGGAGTCACGGTGGACATCGAGGTGCCCGACGCGCTGCCGTACGCGGCGGGGAAGGATCCCCAGCTGGAGAAGGCGCTCGAGGTGGCCGCGGCCTCCAAGCCCCCGCCCGGTCCGGCCGAGGGGTTGAAGTAAGGGCGCCTACGCCAGCTCCACGCCATGGCCCGAGGTGACGTCCGCGACGCTCACCCGGGAGGCCTGTTGCTGATACCCGCCTCGGAAGGGGTGCTTCGCGATGAACAGGGGCGTGTCGAGGTCCGCGTAGTGGAAGCCGCCCAGGCCCGCGGCGAGGTGGGCCGAGCAGCTCATGGCCAGCGTGCTCTCCACCATGCCGCCGATCATCAGCGCCATCCCAGAGGCGCGGGCCAGGTGCCACATCATCAGCGCCTCCACGACGCCGCACTTCATGGTCTTGATGTTGATGCCGCTGGCGGCGCGCTCGCGGATGAGGCGCAGCACGTCCTGGGCGGAGCGGGCGGACTCGTCGGCGCAGATGGGCATGCGGGAGCTGCGGGTGAGCTCGGCGAGGCCGGCGATATCCTCGGCGGGGACGGGCTGCTCGAAGAGAGCGAGCGGCACGTTGGCCCGCTCCAGCCCGGCGAGGAAGGCGCGGGCCTGCGGCACGGTGTAGCCGCCATTGGCATCGGCGAACAGCCGCGCCTGAGGCGCCACCTTATAGATGGCGACGAGCCGCTCCACGTCCTGCTCGGGTGACAGGGCGCCGACCTTCACCTTCAGGGTGGTGATGCCACGGGCGAGGATGGCGCGCGCGGAGGACTCGGCGTGCGCGCGGTCTCCCGCCGTCACCGTCATGTCGATGTCCAGCTCCGTGCCGGCGCCACCGAAGAAGACCCACAGCGGGACGCGGTGGTGGCGGGTCAGGGCATCCAGGAGCGCGGTCTCCACGCCGCAGCGGGCCGAGGGCTCATCGGGCAGCGCCTCGGTGAGCCCCGCGGACAGGGGGCGCCAGGCGCGGACGTCCTGGCCGATGAGCCGCTCGCGTACGGACTGGATGGCTGCGAGCGTACGGGGCTGCGTCTCTCCACTGACGGCGGTGAAGGGCGCGGCCTCGCCCAGGCCCGTGGTGCCGTCGGCCAGCGTGAGGCGCACGAGGACGTTGTGCGCCACGTGCTGCGCGCCGGTGGCGATGGCGAAGGGCTCGGTGAGGGGAAGGTCCAGCAGCTCAGCGGACAGCGCGGTGATGACGGTGGGGGTCATGAGGGAGCGGGGGTGGACGGCGGCCGCACCCTAGCCGCTTCCAGACCCGCTTTCTCTCTCTCAATGACGCCGGCGCTCCAGCTCGCGCGTGAGCGACTCCTCCAGGTTGCGGAGGACCTCCTCGGCGTCGATGGACTCCTCGTCGGAGTCCCAGTCCACCAGCGGATCGGCGATGGCCATGCGCACGGTGAGGGAGCGCAGCCGCGCGAGCGCGCGCTCCATCGTCACGAGCAGGGCCGCGTTCTCCGGGGAGCGCTGCTGCAGCAGGCTCACCCCCACCTCCAGCGACTGGAGCGGCGTGTTGGCCGCGTCCCGCATCGCCAGGAACAGCCGCGCCACCCGCTCCAGGGACTCGGCCTCGGCGCGCGCCTTCTGCAGCCGCTGCTCGATGCGCTGCGTCCGCACGCGGAAGACTAGCAGCCCGCACCCCGTGCCGCACCACACCAGGGTGATCCACGGCTCCCACGGCATGTCCAGCCGCTCGTTCAGCCCCAGGCCGTACCAGAGGAGCACCGCCTCCAGCGCGAACGCCCCAATGAGGCCCAGGCCGAGCCTCAGCCCCGTGGGCGCCAGCAGGCCAATGCCCAGCATCAACAGGCGGTGGCCCGTCAGCGGCATCCACGGGTGTCCCAGGGCCGCCATGGCCACCTCCGCCACGGCGAAGATGATCAGGTACGGGAGCGTCACCGCGGTGAAGATGCCCGCGCTCAGCTCGGGAGGCGCCGTGCCGCGCCGGGTCACCAGCAGCCCCAGCAGCCCCACCGCCTCCAGCACGTGCAGGGCCCGGAGCGTGGGGAGCGCCAGGTCTCCCGGGTGCACCCGCCAGTCGATGAAGACGTACGCCAGCTCGCCCAGCAGCGTCATCGCCGTGGCGAAGACGGCCCCCCACCACGCGCGCGCACGCTGCTCGTCCGTCGCCTGGAGCAGCGAGTGGCTAGGCGCCGCGCGAGCCATCGGGCTTCCCCACGAGTGCCATGAGCTCCTTCGCGTCGATGGGCTTGGACAGCACCCGCGCCTGGGTCAGCTCGTGCGCCTGGCGCACCAGCGGGTGGGACCGGGCGTGGCCTGTCAGGAAGACGATACGCCCGCCAAAGCCGTTCTCCTGCAACCAATGGTAGGCGTCCAACCCGCTGGGAACCTTCGCCCCCAGGTTCACGTCCAGCAGGGCCAGCCCGCACTCGAGCACCTGCTCCTTCTGCCGGACCATCGCCTCGAACGACGCGGCGCTCACGCACGCCTTCGCGCCAGCGGCGACCAGCAGCTCGCACAGCAGGGCCCTCAGGTCTTCGTCGTCCTCGAGCACCAGCACCCGTTGCACGTCGCCCCCGTCGAGGGCCTGCGAGGAAAAGGCTCGATCTATCGTACAGGCCCCGCCCCCCCAGGCGCGGTGCCCTGTTGAAAGGGCGTGCCTACATTAAACTACATCATCACCCGGGGTTGGGAGGCGACACTCCCGGCACTTTTCGCGGCTGATCGCGCGCAACTTCTCGGGGACCGGTGCGACAATGGATTCGAGGATCAACCGCCCATGCCTTCTGAGATGGGCCGAACCAGATTGAGGAGTAGTGTCATGCGCGTCAACGGCTCAGGAGGGCCTTTTCGAAGTCCTCAGCAGGCGGAAACAGCTACAACCAAGCCTGCAACCGCCAAGGAAGCACCGTCCGCAGCACGGAGCTCCGAGGGAACGACGCGGCAGTCCTCAGTCGTGGGAGATGGTTTCGAAGCCTCGCGCGCGGGTGGCGCTGGCCGGGCCTCAGGGTCTGGAGCCGCGCGTCCGCTGCCTGCCGAGGTGCGGACTCCGAGCGCGGACTACTTCCGCCAGCGCGCGGACGACTTCGCCCGCCGCAACCCGGGCGCTCCGGTGCCGGAGCTCTACCAGGGCCAGGGCCAGCGCTCGCTGGAGAAGCTGGCCAGCCTGGGCTCGAAGGACCTGCAGCCCGCAGGGCTGGCGTGGCGTGACCGGGCAGTGAAGGCGCTGCAGGACGCCGTGGAGCTGAACCGGGCGGCGGATCCGGCGGCCTTCGCGCAGCTCGAGCGGGACCCCGAGGCCTTCAAGAAGTTCACCGCGGACGCGCTCACGGAGGCCTGCGTGCACTCGGGCGTGCTGAACCTGTCCGCGCAGGATCAGGTGAAGCTGGCCACCACGCCGGAGCTGCGCGAGCTGCTGGGCAAGGAAGGCGTGAAGCAGATCGCCGCGACGATCGGCAAGCTGAAGCCGGAGGACGTGGCGCGCATCGGCGGCAAGACGGTGGAGGATCTGGGCCGGGCCGTGGATGAGCTCCGCAAGAACCTCAAGCTGCCGAAGCTGGAGCTGCCGCGGCTGCCGGTGCCGAGCCTGCGCGCTTCCTAGCCATGAGCTGAGCGGGCTGGCATCCTCGCCAGCCACGCCTCACGCCAGGGAGGGGAACGCGTGGCCGAGAGAGACTGGGAGCGCTTGGGTGAGCTGGCCGAGGGGCTCCGCGTGGGCCCCCTGGCCGCCAGCCGTGAGGGCTTCGGGCTGGTGGCCACCACGGTGGAGCCGCCCGCCGGGACGCTCGCGGATCGCCTGCGGGCCCGGCGTGCACAGCTGCACCGGGTCACCTCCCAGGGGCTGGAGCGCGTCTACGAGGGGCCGGGCTGGCTCCAGGCGCTGGACTGTCACGGGGCGCTGTGCGTGGCGCTCGGGGCGACGCTGAAGCCCACGGGCTCGGGCTCGGACTATCACCTGCTGGTGTCCACGGATGGGGGCAGGCACTGGAACCTCCGGGGCCCCGTGGCCGCGCCCAGCGCCGGGCAGGTGCTGGCGGCGAGCGCGAGCGAGGCCTGGGTGCTGGGCGCCTTCTTCCTGGGGCGCACCGTGGACGGCGGGGCCACGTGGACGGAGCTGCTGCTGGAGGGCGAGCGCAACGCGCAGGCGGAGCGGCTGCGTCGCACGGAGCGCGGCGTGGCGCTGCTCGGCAAGGGCCTGTGCCACACGAACGATGGAGGGGCCACCTGGGGCCGCGAGTCTTCGGGCCCCGCGCGGCTGGTGGACGTGGACGGGGTGCACGTGCTGGCGGTGGACGGCGGCCAGGCCAAGGTCGGCGAGCGGCGCGCGGGCGAGGTGCGCTGGCTGTCGCCGCTGCCAGCGGGGAGGGAGCCGCTGCGGCTGGCGGTGGAGGGCAAGACGCTGCGGGTGCTGACGCGCAACGCGGAGCCGAGCCAGGGCGTGGAGCCGGCGGTGCACCTCAGCGCGGACGGCGGGAGGACCTGGGCCACGCAGCGGCTGGAGGCGGGCCCGCATGTGGACATCGCGGGCCCGCACGGGCTGGGGATGGACCTGCGCGGCCGGGTGTTCGGCCGGCTGTCCTGAGGCCTACAGCTTCACCTCGTCCCGCTCCGGGTGGGTGATGTAGCCGGTGCCCGCCTCGGCGAGCTTGGCCATCAGCTTGTCCGCGCCGTTGGAGCGGCTGAAGGCCATCTCGTTGCGCGTGACGCCCACCAGCGTCAACAGCTGCACCTTGCCCGAGGGCAGGGTGAACTCGGCGGGGCGTGACGGATCCCTCACGAAGACGAAGCCGTTGAGCTTCGTCTCGCCGCCGGTGAGCGAGCCCTCCACCGGGTAGCGGTGGCCCAGGTCGAAGGCGCGCAGGCACACGAGGTTGTAGGCCATCATGTCCAGCAGCCGGAGCACCGGCCACTGCGCCTCCTCGGGCGTGTGGATGACCATCTCGTAGCCGATGCCGCTCTTGGCGTCCGGCGCCACCTCCGCGCCCGGCGCCACGGTGAACGGGTTGGACAGGCCGCTCGTCACGTACGACCAGTAGGGGAACTGCTCGCTCGGCGGGGCCACCCGCACGCCCATGGGATCCCAGTTCGGATCCAGCTCCTGGACTTGAGCCAGATCGCTCTCGAGCCAGGCCTGGAGCGCACCTGTCTGCTCCAGGGTATAGACGTTATCGCTGATGGCCCCGAAGAGCTTCGGGTACTCCACCTCATCGCGATCGGCCCAGCAGTCCTCGTACCACTGGACGAAGTCCTCTTCGGTCTCGGGCGCTTTCATAGGGGACCGACTCTAAAGGGCCTGCCCGGTTTCACAACTTCGTAAATTCACCAAACGTTCCCTGGTAGGGCAGGAGGGCGGCTAACCGGCCAGGGGCCAGGGCTTGAGGCCCGCCAGCTGCTCGGCCTCCGCCACCGCGGGGGCCAGGTGGGCCTTCTCGCGGCGCAGGAAGTCGCGGATGGAGCGGTTCAGGTTCGGGTCGAAGATGAGGTGCGCGCTGTGCACCGCCGTGGGCTCGAAGCCCCGGGAGATCTTGTGCTCGCCGCCCGCGCCGGGCTCGAACACCTTGCGGCCCGCGCGGATGCACTCGTCCACCGAGTGGTACAGGCACACGTGGAAGTGGAGGAAGGGGTGCTCCTCGAAGCAGCCCCAGTAGCGCCCGTAGAGCCGCTCGGGCGTGGCCACGTTGAAGGCGCCGGCGATGACCTTCTTGCCGCGCACCGCCTCCACCATCTGCATGGACTCGGGCATGGCGCGGAACACGCGGACGAAGAAGTCCGGGGTGAGCTGGACCTGGCCCCAGGAGTACTGCTCGCAGGTGGCCGCGTAGAAGGCGTGGGCCCGCCGCGCGTGCTCGGTGCTCAGCTCCTCGCCCGAGAGGGTGCGCAGGGTGATGCCCTGCTCCTCCGCGGCGCCGCGCTCCCGGCGCAGCTGGTGGCGGCGCTTGGAGCTGAAGCGCGCCAGGTAGTCGTCGTACGTGCGGTAGCCCGGGTTCTTCCAGTGGAACTGCAGCGTCATCCGCCGGGCCATGCCGGACTGCTCCAGGAAGTCCGCCTCCTCCTCGGTGGGGTAGAGGACGTGGATGGAGGAGCACCCCTCCTCGCGGGCGCTCTCGACGGCGGCCTCCACGAGCGCGTGGCGCGCGTCGCGCACGTTCTCGCCCGGGGCCACCAGGAAGCGCGGCGCGGTGGCGGGGGACAGGGGCGCGCCGATGACGAGCTTCGGGTAGTACTCGACGCCCATGCGCGTGGCGGCCTGCGCCCAGGCGAAGTCATAGATGTACTCGCCCATGCTGTGGTACTTGCGATAGGCGGGTGAGGCGGCCACGAGCGTGTCGCCCCGCCAGAGCGTCAGGTGGTGCGGGCCCCAGCCGGTCTCCTGCTGGGCGCTGCCGCTCTCCTCCATGGCCGCCAGCCAGGCATGTCTCACGAACGGAGGGGCCGCCGGGCCCGCCAGCGCATCCCACTGCGCGGCGGGGACGTTGGTGATGGAGTCGAGCACCTGGACGCGAAGAGAGGGATCGAGCACGAGGACAGTTCTAACGCGGACTCTGGCCGTGCGCCGAGTCCCAGGCAGCCAGCGTGCCAGACGCTCCGAGGGGAGCGGACTGGCAGGGGGCTAGCTCCAGGACAGCTCGTACTCGCAGTCGAGCGGCCCGAGAGGCCTGACGCGGACCTGGGGGTTCTTGGCGTGGACGGACTCGAGCAACGCCCGCAGGACGCCCTCGTTGTAGAGCGGGAGCATGAAGTCGCGCTTCATCAGGATGCGGGCGCCGTTGTCACCCTGCATCGTGACGACGCGCTCGCCGTAGCTGACGGCGGAGCGGTAGCCCGAGGAGAGGTTGCCGATCAGCCGCTTGGGTGAGTCTCCCGACAGCAGCAGCAGCGTGCGGCCCGCCATGGAGCTGAGGAAGTCTCCCGTGGCCTGCATGCCCAGCCGGTGCTGTGCGACCTCGGCGCCGCCGAGCCTGGCGCTGAGCACCCGGGTCGCGGCGAGCGCCAACCGCAGGAAGTCCGCCACCGGGTAGCTGGAGAAGTCGACGAAGCGCCGCTCGAAGCGCTTGTCGTTCAGCTGGGCGTGGCACTGCTTCAGGGCCGCCTCGCCTCCGAAGGTGATGACCGCTGCCAGCACGCCGTTGAAGAACAGCCCCCGCGCCGTGTCCGCGGGTGTCGCCAGGCCAATGCGCCGCTCGTAATCCGACTCCACGCCACCCGTGGAAGGCGCTGGGATCACATTCGTGGGGGGCATGGCGGCAGGACTCCTGTTAGGAGGCCAACATTATCCCACGGAGAGGGAGCGTGGGTGCAACCCCATGTAGGCATGGGGAGGCAAAAGCCCTGCAACCTTCCCTGGAGGGTAGTCGCTCCCGCCAGCCCGTCTTCAGGTCCAACGGCCTGTGGTGTGCCCTCGCCTGGCCTGAGGGCACCGCACCTCCCACCTGCGCCGCAGGCCCGCCGCGCCGCGAACCCGCGGCGGAGGCAGCGCACCGGCCGGAACCCGCACCTGGGGTGTCCTTGAGACCTGAATCAGGATTCATGATCATTCGCCCCACGTCGGCATTCGACGGAACCCAGAGGCGCACGGTGAGGAAGCCTGCGCCCGCGATGGAGGCGTCATGCTGGAGACTCAGGCCTGGGTCCTTCACCGCGGGGAGCGGCAGCGGGGGGGACAGCCCGTTCCGGGTGAGCTGGTGCAGGAGTCCTTCTCCCTCCCGGAGCTCGGCCCGGAAGAGGTGCTGGCGGCGCCCCTCTATGGCTGCTGGGAGGGCAACATGGGGCACGCCCTGCAGCGCGTGCCCGTGGACATCTGCCGGCTCCGCCGCGAGGACAAGGTGGTCATCGGCAACGCTGGCGTGGTGCGCGTGCTGGAGACAGGGCGCGCCGTCACCCGGGTGCGTGCCGGGGACTGCTGCCTGGTGTTCGGCAACGCCGAGCCCGACGCGCATGGCTACATGATCAAGGCACTCGCGTATGACGCCAGCGCCACCATGGGCCTGCTGGCCCGGCAGACGCGGCTGCCCCAGCACGTCCTCATCCCCGTCCCGCCCCACAGCCGCCACTCGTTGAAGCAGTGGGCGGCGTTCTCGCTCCGCTACATCACCGCGTGGTCCAACTGGCGGCTCGCCTACGGCTGTTTCCGCCTCCAGGTCAGCGAGTCAGACTGTCCAGTCCCCTTCGTGGTGGGCTGGGGCGGAGGCGTCACCTATGCCCAGCTTCAGCTGGCCCGGCTCGCGGGGTGCCGGGTGGCGATGACGGCCTCGCTGGAGGAGCGGCAGCGGCACCTGGAGTCCGTGGGCATCATCCCCTTGGATCGGCGCGAGTTCCCGGACCTGATGCTCGACCCAGCCCGCTTCGACGCGGACGCCGAGTACCGGCAGCGCTACACGCAGTCGGAGAGGCAGTTCCTCGCGCGGGTCCGGGAGGCGGGGCGAGGCATGGATGTCTCCATCTTCCTGGACCACATCGGCGCGCCGCTCCTCCGGGCCACGCTCAAGGCGCTGGGCCGCGAGGGCGTGATTGCCTCCGCCGGGTGGAAGCTGGGCGCGGAGCTCATCAACCTCTCCCGCTCCACCGAGTGCACGCAGCGCCACCAGCACATCAACACCCACTACGCGCGCTACGCCGATGCCGTCGCGGCGGTGGGCTTCGCCGAAGAGGCGGGCTGGATGCCCCCGGTCAATGGTGAGCGCGTCTACTCCTGGGAGGAGATCCCCGAGCTGGCGCGGGACTTCGAGCAGGGGCGCATCGCCTCCTACTTCCCCCTCTTCCAGGTGAACCCCGAGCCGTGAGGCCGCCGGCCATTGAGGATCCATGACGGAGAGCGCGACAGCCTCGCTGAGCACCGCACGGCAGAGGTTCAAGCATCAGTCCCAGGAGTTCGGCCATGCGCGGGTGCTCCTCGTGGATCTCATCACGATGAGCTTCTCGCTGTCGCCGGGGCTGGTGGCGTGGGCCGCCTTCGTGAGCTACCTGCGCTGGAGCTGGGACAGGGCGGGGTTCCTGCTCTGGGCGCTGCTGGCGCCCGCGGTCCTGGCGGGAGCCTTCCTGGTGGCGTGCTGGCTCATCCGCCTGTGCCTTCCCCGGATGAGGCCCGGCACCTACAAGATGGAGATGTCCCGGGACTTTCTGGCCTGGTACATGGCCCTCTGTCTGGGGCATGCCGTGCGGATCGCCGGGCTCCAGCCGTTCTTCTTCACCTTCTACCTCACCAAGTACCTCTACTGGCGGGCGATGGGCGCGCGCATCGCCTACGGGGTGAACTCCTCGATCTTCGCCATGCTGGCGGACTACCCGCTGCTGCGCATCGGCAAGGGGTGCACCCTGGGCGCCAACGTCCTCGTCATCGGTCACCTCTTCCTGGGTGACAAGGTGATGCTGGGACAAGTCGATATCGGCGACAACGTCCTCCTGGGGTTCGGCGCCTTCGTCGGGCCGAGGACGACGATCGGCTCCCGGAGCTGGATCGGCATGCAGAACCGGCTCCTGAAGGACACCCTGCCCGAGGACTCCCGGCTCGAGAACTTCGAGTGGGAGCACTTCAATCCAGCCCGGCAGCAGGAGGCTCCTCCCTCCGAGCCACGGTCCGGCGAGCGCGCGCTGTGATCGTCCTCGAGCCACGCCTGGGCGTGAAGGTGCTGGGGCATGGACGCTCCTGGCCGGGAGAGCGGCCCGTGTCCAACGCCGAGCTGCTCGCGCTGGATCCCGAGCAGCAGGGACGGTCCCCCGAGGCGCTGGAGGCGCTGGGCCGGAAGCTGGCGTCGCGGCTGGGCTTCAGCCAGCGCTACCTGGCGCGGCTGCCGCGCTTCGATGGAGTGGCGCCTCCTCCGAATGAAGAGACCAGCGAGCTGCTGGCGCTGAAGGCGGTGAGGCAGGCGCTCGGGGTCAGTGGTGGCTCTGAGGTGCAGGCCTTCATCCATGGGACGACGACGACGAGCCGCTACACGGGCTCGCAGGCCGCGGCCATCCTGGGCAGGCTGGACAGCCACGCCTCCGCTTGGGAGCTCAAGGCGGGCTGCTCCACCTCGCTGGCCAGCTTGCACCTGGCGGTGGCGCTCCTGAGCAGCGGCTACGGCAACGTGATGGTGAGCTGCGCGGAGACGCTCTCCAAGGTGATGAACCCGGCCCTCAAGGAGACTTGGTACGTCCTCGCGGATGGCGGCGCGGCCCTCTGGCTGCGGCGAGCGGACGCCTCACCCGACTTCGAGATCCGCCAGTGCCTCTACGCCACCGACGGCAAGCTGGTGGACCTCTACACCACGCCGGGGAAGCTGCCCCCGGACCGGGAGACGCTCGAGCAGGGCGGCTACTTCATGGCCGGGGATGGCGCGCGGCTCCGGGAGGAGGCCCTGCGGCGCTACCGGGAGATGCTTCAGGCGCTGTTCCCTGGGGGGAAGGGCCTGGAGCGCATCCGCTGGGTGGTGGCCCACCAGATCAACCGGAAGCTCATCGAGCAGGTCTGTCAGGAGAGCGGGCTGAGCGCGCGCCTCATCTGGAGCGCGGATCGCTTCGGCAACCTGGGGGGCGCCTCCGTCCTGTTCTCGCTGTCCGAGGCGCTGGAGCAAGGCCTGTTCGCGGCGGGGGACTCGGTGCTGCTGATGAGCGTGGGCGGCGGCCTGTCCTTCGCCATGCAGCACTGGGTGACGCGCTGAGGCACGGGCGGTGACAGGGATGACCGGAAGGGTGGAGCAAGCGATGGAGCTGTTCGAGCGGATCGGCAAGGCGCTGCGCGCCGCGGGCATGGCGGAGCTCCCTTCCAGTCCGTCCGAGGAGCTGGCCCTGTATGGGATGGACAGCCTGATGATGGTGCTCGCCGTGGCGGCCCTGGAGAAGGAGTTCTCGCTGCGGATCCCCGGCCGCGAGTTCTCCGAGGACTTCTTCCGGGATCTCGACGCGCTGGCGGGCTGGCTGCGGCGGCTGGGCGCGTCATGAGGGTGCTCATCACCGGTGGCAGCTCCGAGATCGGCCGCTCCATCGTCCGCCGCCGGCTCGCGCTGGGGGACGAGGTGTTCGTGACGGCCTCCTCGGAGCCGTCGCTGGCGGAGACGCTGGCCCGCTACGAGGCAGAGGGGCTGAAGCTTCGGGGCCTGGTCCTGGACCTGGCGGCTCCGGCCGCGAGTGAGCCGGCGATGGCGCAGCTGCTGGGGGAGGGCCTCCAGGGCCTGGTGCTGAACGCCTGGACGCGGCGGCCGCCCCTCCACCGCTTCCACGAGCTGCCCCAGGAGGCGCTCGAGGCGGATGTCCACGCCAACCTGATGGGGAACCTCTGGCTGCTGCGCCGGGTACTGCCAGCAATGGTGGAGGCCCGGTGCGGCCGCATCGTCTTCATCTCCAGCGTCTCCACCGTCAGCGGGACCGGACGCTACGGCGCCTACGTCCTGTGCAAGTCCGCGCTGGAGGGGTTGGTGCGCAACCTCGCGGTGGACTACGGCGAGTTCAACGTCCTGTCCAACACCGTCCGGCTGGGCATCTTCAAGACGGAGCGGACGAAGAAGTACTGGTCCCGGCCTCACTATGTGGAGCGGATGAGCGCCGTCATCCCCGAGGGCGCGCTGGGCGAGCCCGAGCACGTGGGCGAGGTGCTCGATCCCCTCCTGTCCGCGCACCAGTACATCAATGGAGCGGTGCTCGACGTCACGGGCGGTCTGCCGATGTTCCGGTTGGAAGGAGTGTTGCGGCCATGAGCTTCATGAGACCTGCGGAGCCGGTGTACCTGCTCGGGCCCAAGGCCTGGCTGCCCGAGCGCATCGTCACCAACCAGGACGTGCTCGACTGGATGGGGACGCGCGCGAGGCCCAGCTGGATCACCCACCGCACGGGCGTGGAGCAGCGGCGCTGGGTGGAGGACAGCCAGGCCTGCAGCGACATCGCCGCGGCCGCGGCCACGCGCCTGCTGGAGGACTACCGCATCGACCGGAGGCGGATCTCCCAGGTGCTGCTGGCCACCGTCTCCGGGGACTTCCCCACGCCGCCCACCTCTCCGTTGATTCTCCCCAAGCTGGGAATCGATGGAGTGGGCGTCCTGGATCTGAGCGCCGCCTGCGCTGGCTTCACCACCGCGGTGCATGTGGGGGCGGGGCTCCTTCAGGCCACCGGCGGCGATCAGCTCGTCATCGCCGCCGACATCCGCTCCAAGTTCCTGAACCGCGAGGATCTGGCGACCACGGCCTTGTTCGGCGATGGCGCCGCGAGCTGTCTGGTGTCCAAGAGCCCCGAGCAGGCGGACTTCCAGCTCATCGCGAGCGAGCTGGCGGCGGATGCCTCCATGGCCGACATCATCGCGATCCGCGCGGGAGGCTCCCGGCTGCCGCACCACCAGAACACGGACCCAGCGAAGGTCTTCCTGAAGATGGAGCATGGGGCCACGCTGTTCATGAAGGGCGTGGACAACATGTCGGCCGCCGCGGCCACGCTCCTGCGCCGCCTGGAGATGACGGTGGCCGAGGTGGACTGGCTCGTGCCGCACCAGGCCAACCTGCACCTCATCCGGACGATGACGGACAAGCTGGGAGCGGACCGCGCCAAGGTGGTGGAGACCGTGCAGTTCACCGGCAACACCTCGGGAGCCAGCGTGGGCATCGCGCTGGCGCACCTCAAGGAGCGCCTGCCGCTCCGGCCAGGGCAGAGCGTCCTGCTGATCTCCGCGGGGGCGGGGGGAGTCTCGGCCTGCGCGCTGCTCCGGAGCCTGTAGCCGCCAGAGAGGGCGGCCGGTCCAGGGGGCAGGTCAGTCGATGCGTTGCTCGGGCCGCAGGCACTCCCCGAGGCGGTGGCGCTGCAGCTTTCCGTTCGCGGTCCGGGGCAGCTGGCTCACCCGGTAGTAGTCGGCCGGGAGCTTGTGCGGAGACAGGCGCTCACGCAGCGCCTGTCGCAGCTCGCGCTTGGGAGGGCAGGGCACCCCTGGGCGGAGCTGCAGGAAGGCCGTGAGGGTGGTTCCGTACAGCGCGTCCTCTCGTCCCCACACGGCAGCCTCCTCTACGCCCGGCAGCTCGCGCAGGGCGGCTTCAATCTCGAAGGGGCTCAGGCGCTCGCCGCCCACCTTGAGCAGATCGTCATTGCGGCCCAGGAGCGTCACCAGGCCGCCGGGACCCAGCTCCGCCACATCCCCGGTGTGGAGCCAGCCGTCCTCGAGCTTCTCGCGCGTGGCCTCGGGGGCTCCGAGATAGCCCAGCATCACCTGGTCCCCGCTCACGCAGAGCTCGCCTTCGGAGGTGAGCTTGACGGAGAGGTTGCCGACGGGAAAGCCGGTGGCGTTGCTCAGGAAGGCAGGGTGATCACTGCGCAGGCACAGGACGCGCGGGGACAGCTCCGTCTGGCCATAGTTGGCGTAGATGCGGCTCGAGGGGAAGGCCTGGAGCAGGCGCTGACGCAGGGGCAGGCTCAGCGCCGCGCCGGCCGAGACGAGGTGGGTGACGCCCTGGGCGAGGGAAGGCCCGGGCCCGAGCAGGCGCAGCAGCGCCTCGTAGTGGGAGGGCACGCCGCTGATCATGCCCACCGGCCGTGCTTCCTCGAGGCGGGCCTTGAGCTCGACCAGGTTGCCGAGCAGCTCCGTGTGCAGGCCTGCCGCGAGGGCCGGCAGGAACTGGCCCAGCAACCCGAAGGAGTACGAGAGGGGGAGGAACAGGGTCTGCATGGGGGCAGCGGCGAAGTCCAGGGAGGCCAGGACGGCGGCCACATTCGCCTCGATGTTCCTTCGTGAGAGCTGCACGGCGCGGGGAGCCCCCGTGCTGCCGGAGGTGAACAGCACGAGCGCCGTGTCCGGGTGGTGCTGGGGGGGGGAGGACGCGCTCTGCCATCCGAGGCCCAGCTCCTCATCCAGCTCGAAGCAGCACCCCAGGCCACGCCGGCGCACCTCCACCTCCGTGGCGGTCCACTCAGGAGCGAAGACCGCTTGAGGGAGCCCCGCCTCGTACAAGGCGAGGAAGCTGGCGATGAACTTCCAGGTCCGGTGGGCCCGCAGGACCGCAATCCCCGGTGGAAGGCCGGCGAGGCGCTGCTTGCGTGCCTCGACCTCGTGCCGCAGGGCGTTGAAAGAGAGGGTCTCGCCTCCCACGGTGAGAGCCGTCGCGGCGTCGGCCCGGGTCAAGGCGTACACGGAGCTCATGAGTGCGTCCTCAGGAGCCGTGAGCACCTCGATGGCTCCGAGAGTCAGCGTACAGGGGAGGGCTGTCGCGCCCTCGGGCGCCAGCCCTGGAGCCTCATGCCGCTCTCTCCGCGTCGGCGCCGCGCTCACCCTGCTCTGAGCCGAGCCACTTCAGGATGCCGCTCACGGCGAGGCTGCCGCTGCGTTGCACCTCGCTCTCCAGCCGCTCGCCCACGGCGCGAGCCTGCCCCTTCAGCTTCAGGGCTTCCTCGAAGGCCTGCCGGAACGACTCCCGGCTCAGGTCCTGGATCCGCAGCTTCACGGCGACGCCCGAGGACACCAGGGCGCTGGCATTGAAGCCCTGCTCCTCGAAGATGGGGATGGCGATGGTCGGGGTCCCCGAGCGCGCCGACGCAGCGCAGTGCCCCGCTCCCGCCTGGTGGACGATCACCGACACTCGGGGGAACAGCCAGCTGTGCGGGAAGCGCTCGCCGATGTACCACCGCGGGTTCTGGAAGATCGGATCGTCGATCATGAAGTCAAAGGTGTGCCGGAGCAGCACGGCGCGGATGCCCAGGTCCTGGACGGCTCCCAGCATGTCGCGGGCGGCCTGCTCCGCCTGGGCCCGTGGCAGGAACTGCATGAGCGAGAAGCTGCCGAAGCCGATGTAGATGATCGGCTGTCCCGCCGGGTTCTCCTGCAGGAAGGTGCTCAGCGCCGGGGGCACCGCCTCCGTCTGCTCCTGGGCGGGAGGCAGCAGCGGCCCGGGGTTGAAGTACCAGCGCGGCATGTCCTTCTCCGGCACGGGCATGAGCAGGCTCGAGAACCCCTGGAGGGAGGGGAACTGCCAGTGCTTGGGACCAAAGGCGTAGCTCAGCATCGGGCGCGGCTTCAGCCCCTGCTCCTTCCGCAGCTGGCGCATCACGGGCCGCTCCACGAACAGGCGGATGAAGAACGGCAGCGTGTAGGAGAGCCAGTTGATGAAGCTCCCGCGATCGCTCTTGCCGAAGATCGGGCAGATCCACGAGGCCGTCGCCATGAAGAGCGGCGTGTAGCGGAAGATGAACATGGGGAGCCGGTGCTTCTCGGCGGCCTGGCAGCCCACGTTGGAGGCGAACTCGTTGACGATGAGGACGTCCGCCTGCGAGCGCTCCACCATCGCGTTGAGCTGCCTCAGGTACGAGGGGCTGTGCCGGGTGATGTGGCGGTAGAGGGCGTAGAACATCTGCGGACCCTGCTGCCCTTGGAGCTGCGGGGTGAGGACGTCCTCGGTGTGGTCATCCTCCTGGAGGAAGAGCTCGTCCTCGCGCAGCCCCAGGCTCAGGGCTGCCTGGAAGTTGAGCTCGCGGACGTTGATGATGATCGAGTGGCCCTCTCGCTTGAGCTGCTGCGCCAGCACGGCCAGCGGCTGGAAGTCTCCCCGGCTGCCCCAATAGAAGAAGGCAAAGGTCAGCTTCTTTCCCTGGGGGAGCAGCGCCTCGTACTCCGACCAGGGCCGGCTCATGCTCCCTCGAGATCCCGTGTCGTGCCGGTAGAGCCAGTAGAAGAACGCGCCGAGCGAGAGGACTGCCGCCACGCCAAGGCCCAGCACCGCTGCCAGGACCGTGAGGAGGATGGAGCTGCCTTGCCACATACCGACTCCTTGCTGAGGCTTTGCTGGGAGAGACGCAGGTTAGAACGGCGCGGGCCGCTCGAACGAGAGCAGCCGCCCCGTCTTGGGATGTTTGAAGGAGAGTGACTCCGCGTGCAGGTGCAGGCGGCTCTCCTCGTGCCCATACAGGCGATCCCCGACGATGGGGGCTCCCAAGCCGAGTGGATGCGCCGCGTGCACGCGGAGCTGGTGGGTCCGGCCCGTGAGTGGGAAGAGGGCCACCCGGGTACGTCCGCTGCTTCGCTCGAGGACGTGCCACTCGGTGACGGCGGACTTGCCGTGCACGGGGTCGTAGATCTGCCGGGGCCGGTCGTCGAGGTCGACGCGCATGGGAAGCTCGATGGTCCCCCGCTCGCCACGGACATGCCCCTGGAGCCAGGCCACGTACCGCTTCTGGACCTCGCGGCCCGTGAACTGCCGCTGCAGGTCCGCGTATGTCTCCGGGTCGAGCGCGGCGACGAGCAGCCCCGAGGTGTCCAGATCGAGCCGGTGCACGAGGAGCGGGCCCGTCGCGCGCGGATACCGGGCGCGCAGCCGCGCGAGCACCGAGTCCGTCACCGAGGCGTCACGTCCGGGCACGGAGAGCAGCCCACAGGGCTTGTCGACCACGACCACCCACGGGTCCTCGAAGACGACGGGCAGGTCATCATCCACGACCGCCGGGGGCGAGAACGTCCGCGGGGGCGCCACCTCCAGGCCCTCCAGCATGAAAGGAAGCAGCGGCCCGCACTTGTCCTGGCAGGCCCCGTAGAACGCACCGGCGATGCGTCCGCCCGCGGGCGGAGGTGCGCCCCACCAGAACTCGGCCAGGGCCAGCGGACGCAGCCCGTTCCTGAAGGCATGGGCGAGGAGCTTGGGAGCCGCGCAGTCCGCGGCGCCCGAGGGCGGCTCTCCGGGCCCGTACAGGGCTCGCAAGAGGCGGCGCTCTCCGCGCGCGTTGGGCACGTCGTAGGTGCCGTGGATCCGCTTCATCAGCTCGCGGCAGACGATCCGCCGGAGGCGCTCGAGGGCTCGGAGGTGCCGCTCGAGCCGCGTCTTCTTCGGCAGCAGCGCCCTCCGCTCCTCCTCCTGGACCGCCTCGGCCTTGCGCCGCTCCGCCTTGTCTCCGCGGCTCTCCTGGTCGAGCGCGTGGAGGGCCTCGCGCCGCTCGGCTTCCGTGAGCGTGACAGACGCCTCGAGTGCTGCCCGCTGAGCGTGCCGCCGCTTCCGGTTCGCATCGTGCCGGGCTCGCAGCGCTGCCCGCTCCTCGGCGTGGCGCGCCTCCTGGGCTGCGTGCGCGGAGCGGATCGCGAGGAGCTCCGCCGAGGCCTGGTGGGCCTCGAAGCGGGCGAGCAGCGCCTTCACCGTGGCTTCACCGGCGGGCTCCACCTGCTCCCGGGCGACACGATCGAAGAGCGGCGGGACGAAGCCATCCACTTCCCAGCGCCCGGCGAGCATGCCGGAGAAGGCCCGGAGGAAGCCCACGCGGCCACCGGGCTCCCGCACCACCAGCACGCCGAACATCTTGCCGCCCTCGGCTCCTTCGAGCATCGCCGCTGGGAGCCCTGGGGCGATGAAGCCTCCCCGGAGCTCCGCCTGCATCACCTCCGCGGCCCGGCGTGCCAGCGCGTGGGGACCCAGCTCATCGAAGGGGCTCGGAAAGGCCTCGGAGACGGCCCGAGGGTCCGGCTGCGGCTCGAAGAGGGTGATCCACGTCTCCACGCCTCTCCGGGTACCACGAAATCGCCCGGGTGCCGATTCTGCGGGACTCCGGGGACGCGGGGCATGGGGCCCTCGCCGTGCCGCATGCCCCAGGGACAAGCAGGCATTGAGCCCTGCGCTCCGAGTGGAGCTCAGGGCTCAGGCAGCTCAGGTCAGTTGCAGCTGCGGGACGCGTAGATGCTCGGCCACTGCTTGAGCCAGCCGCACAGGTCCACGGAGGCCTTCTGCTGGGTGAAGCGCGGCCCGTAGTTGGTGGTGGAGTTCGGGTAGCCCTTGTGCACGCCGATCACGTAGAGATCGCTGCCCACCCAGCTCTGCAGCGCCGAGCCGCTGTTGCCGCCCTGGGTGTCACACTTGTGGTAGAGCACGTCGCTCGTGTAGTCGGACACCGAGCAGAACGACTGGTACATGTAGCCGCCGCAGGTGCCGTCCGCGTTCGGCGAAGCCGCGCACGGGTTGTTCGTCGTCGGGTAGCCGAAGACGCGCAGCGCGCGGTTCTCGTAGAACGAGTCGCTGCTCCACCACCCGAAGCCGAGCCAGCCCAGGCTCGCCGTCTCGGGCCGGTCCTCGAGGATCATCAGCCCGTAGTCCCAGCCCGCATCGTAGGTCCGCGCGTAGCGGGCGACGACCTTGCGGTAGGCGCCGTTGGGCGTGCGGTCGCTGCCCTCCCCCTTGTGGCCCGGGGAGAAGTACAGCGGCCAGTACCAGGTGCCGGCGCCGTCATGCAGGCAGTGGGCGGCGGTGACCGCATGCCGCGGGCCGATCATCGTGGCGGTGCAGCCGCCGGTGATGGCGGTCGCGCTGTAGAGGACCGAGCCGATGGTGCGGTAAGGCCAGGAGCGCAGCGTCGTATCGCTGGTGACCACGCTGCGGTCGTCCGTGCCGATGACGATGCCCTGGTTCAGCGTGCCGAGCTCCGCGGCCACAGCCTCCTCGCCGGTGCTGCCGCCACCCCCGTGGAAGAGCGAGTCGGGCAGTGGCTCCTGGCCCACGTAACGGAACAGGCGGCCGTCGGCGAGGATGAGGTAGTCCCCGGCGGGAACCTGGGGCGGCGCGGCCGGATCGACCGTCTCTCCCTCGGCGCGCTCACGCTGCGGGACGACGCCCTCGAGCTTCCAGTCCGGTGACTGCGAGGGGTCGAAGGCCTTGAGCTGCTCCTCATAGCTGGGAGGCTCGGGCGGCGGGACCGCGGGATCGCAGCCCAGCGTGGTGAGGCCCGTGAACGCGAGCGCGGCGGCGAGGAGGGAGCGGGTGGACGGCAGCGATCCGGTCTTCATTGCGAGAGCTCCTGGTTGCAAGGTTCGTTGACCTAACGGGGCTCGCGAAGGATCTTCCCGGCGATTTTTGCGGTGAATTTCCGGTGCCGGACCGCTGGGGGTGGGGAGGGGCCCGGGAGGAGCACACGTGGAGCGAGCGGACATCGTCACCCTGGACAAGCGGCACGTATGGCACCCGTACACGGCGATGGAGGCCTACATCGCCCAGACGGACCCGATGGTGGTGGTGCGGGCCGAGGGGCCGTACCTCTACGACGCGGACGGCAGGCGCTACCTGGACGCCAACGGCTCCTGGTGGGTGTCCACGCTGGGGCACCGGCACCCGCGGCTGGTGCGGGCGCTGATGGAGCAGGCCTCGGTGCTGGCTCATGCGTCCCTTGCTGGCATCACCCACGAGCCGGCGGCGAGGCTGGCGGCGGAGCTCGTGGCCCTGGCCCCTGGAGCGGATCGGGCCGGGCTGCCCGCGGACCAGCGGCTGACGCGCGTCTTCTACTCGGACAACGGGAGCACGGCGGTGGAGGTGGCCATCAAGATGGCCGCGCAGTACTGGGCGCAGAACGGCCGGCCCGCGCGCACGCGCTTCATCACGCTCTCGGGCGCGTTCCACGGGGAGACGGTGGGCGCCACGAGCGTGGGCGGGGTGCCGCTGTTCCGCGAGGTGTTCGGGCCGCTGCTCTTCGACGTCGTGCACGTGCCCTCCCCAGCGGAGGAGGGCGGATGGGAGCGGGCCTTCGCGGCGGTGGAGCGGACGCTACGGGAGCAGGGCGACACGGTGGCGGGCGTCATCCTCGAGCCGGTGCTCCAGGGAGCGGCGGGCATGCAGCTCTACGCGCCGGCCTTCGTGCGGGCGGTGCGCGAGGCGACACGGGCGGCGGACACGTTCCTCATCGCGGACGAGGTGTTCACGGGCCTGGGGCGCACGGGGGCTCGCTTCGCGTGCGATCTGGCGGAGGTGGTGCCGGATCTGCTGTGCCTGGCGAAGGCGCTGAGCGGGGGGCTGCTGCCCTTCGGCGCGACGCTGGCGACGGAGCGGGTGTTCTCGGGCTTCCTGGGAGCGCGGGATCGGGCGCTGTACTACGGGCACTCGTACTGCGGGAACCCGCTGGGAGCGGCGGTGGCGCGCGAGGTGCTGGCGGTATACCGGGACGAGGACGTGCTGGGGCAGGTGGCGCGCAAGGCGCCCAAGGTGAAGGCCGCCTTCGAGCGGATGGCGGAGACGGTGCCGGGCGTGGTGCGGCCCAGGGCCCTGGGCATGGTGGGGGCGGTGGACCTGGGCGGTGGCGGGTACCTGGCCCACGGGGGGTGGCGCGTGTACGAGGCCGCACGCCGGCGCGGTCTCTACTTGAGGCCGCTGGGGGATACGGTCTACATCGCACCCGCGCTCAACATCCCGGACGAGGCCTTGGACGAGCTGCTCCAGGGCGTGGAGGCCTCGCTGCGTGAAGCCGCCGGGAGCTGACCCCCGAGGGAGAGAGATGATCACCCTGCATCAAGGACCCGCTGCCTTTGGCATCACCAACATCGGCCCGTTCTGCATCAAGCTGGAGAGCTACCTCCGGATGACGAGGGTTCCCTACACGACGAGGGCCGCGGCCTTCAGCAAGGCGCCCAAGGGCAAGATCCCCTTCATCGAGCAGGACGGGAAGATGCTGGGAGACTCCCAGCTCATCATCGAGCACCTCAAGCGCACGCAGGGTGATGCGCTGGACGCGAAGCTCAGCGCCGAGGAGGTGGCGAAGGGCCACGTGGTGCGCCGCATGCTGGAGGAGAGCACCTATTGGCACATCGTCCACCTGCGCTGGATCACGGAGGAGGGGTGGAAGGTCTACCGTCCCATCATCGAGGCGCTGTTCCCACCGGTCGTCGGTAAGGTCGTCCCGGCGATGATTCGCCGCAAGGTCCTCCAGGCGCTCCGGGCCCAAGGGCTGGGGCGCCACCAGCCGGAGGAGATCCTGGAGATGGGCAAGGCGGACCTCTCCACGGTGGCGGCGCTGCTCGGCGACAAGCCGTTCCTGCTGGGAGAGCAGCCCACCTCGTTCGACGCGACGGGGTACGCGATCCTCGTGAGCATCCTCGCCTTTCCGGTGGACTCGCCGCTCCGGAGGTTCGCGCAGGAGCAGCAGAACCTGGTCCGCTACGTCGAGCGGTTCCAGCAGCGCTTCTTCGGTGACGGGAGCCCTCCCGCCGCCTGAAGCAGGGCTTCAGGCCCGCCGCCGCCGCCGCGCCACCACGGTCCGCCCCAGGACGAGGAGCGCGAGGGCACTGCCCACGATGATGGCCAGCAGGTGCTCCACGCGCCCAAAGCCCGCCGCCACGCGGTCGATGCTCCGGGCGAAGACGTACCCGAGCACGACGATCAGCGGCGCGCTGAGGCTCAGCGCCAGCGCGTCCCAGAAGAGGAAGGTCCGGGTGCGGACGCCCTGGACCGCCGCCATCGCGAAGACGAGGACGCGGAGCACGGACATGTACCGCCCGAAGAAGATGACCCGGCCCCCGTGCCGCGCGTAGAGGCGGGAGATGCGCGTGCGGCGCTCGGGGGTGAGCAGCCTCCGGATCCAGCGCTGCTCGTAGACCTTGGGGCCCAGCTTCCGCGCGGTGTGGAACAGCAGCAGGTCTCCGCAGAGCACCCCGGCCATGCAGACCCCGATGGCCAGGGGGAGCCGCACCACCCCGAGGTGCGCCAGGGCCCCGCCCGTGAGCAGCACGAGGTCCTCGGGCAGCGGCAGGCCGAGGCCCCCGCCGACCAGCGCCCCGAAGAGCAGGGCGTAGGAGCCGTGGGAGAGCAGGAAGCCGAGCAGGCCGCGATCCATATCCTCTCCCAGCCCCCTCACGTCGGGGGCGCCATCGCGCGCTCCTGCCGGAGCTGGAGCAGCTCGCGCAGGATGATCTGCGCCGTGGCCACCACCGGCACCGCCACCACCGCGCCGACGACGCCCGCCAGCTCCGCGCAGAAGAGCACCGCGAGCAGGATCAGCAGCGGGTTGACGTGGACGGTGCGGCGGAACACCAGCGGCGCCAGCACGTTGCCCTCGATCTGCCCGTAGATGATGAAATAGACGAGCACCGCCATCGCCTTGAAGCTTCCTCCGGTCGCCCACGTGAGCAGGGTGATGAAGCTGCCCGCCACCACGGGCCCCACGTAGGGGACCATGCTGGAGAAGCCGCTGGCGATGCCCAGCGGCAGGAAGAAGGGCATGCCCATCAGCGCCAGCATGGTGGTGGTGAGCGTGGCGTTGACTCCGCAGATGAACGTCAGCCCGGACAGGTAGCCGCCGGTGGCGTGGTAGACCTTCCGCATCACGCGCTCGTAGCGCTCGCGGTGGTCCACGGGGACGTGGGCCAGCAGCCGCTGCAGCAGCCCCCCGCCGAACATCAGCATGAACATCACCAGGAAGAAGACGGTGAGGGCCCCGGCCACCAGGCTCACCACTCCCCCAATGGCGTGCAGCAGCGGCGGCACCGCCAGCTGCCCGATCGCACCGGCCTGGGCCGCCGCCTCGGGCTTCTGGCCGAAGAACTGCGTCAGGGTCGACAGGTGGGGGTTCAGCAGCCGGAACAGGCGCAGGGAGCGCACCTGCTTCATCAGAAGGGGGAACTGGGTGAGCAGCTCCTCGGCCTGAGCGAAGGCCGCCGGGATGACCAGCAGCCCCAGCGCCGTCACCAGCACCACCAACGCGGCGAGCACCAACGCGATGGCCTGCCACCGCCGCAGGCCCGCGCGCTCCAGCCAGGACACCCCATGCTCGAGCGCCATCGCCAGCAGCACGGCGATCCCCGTGAGCGTGAGGGCCACCCGCGTCTTCACCACCAACACGGCCAGCACCACCAGCGCCAGCGCGGAGAAGCCCACGGTGAACACCGTCCGGGGTGTCACCTGGGAACGCCGCCAGTTCATCAAGTCGCCCGCCGCCACCGTGCCCCCGCCGCGCCGCTGCCGCCCCAGCTGCACCGATGTGCCTCCTCCGGCGAGGGGGCAACCTCACCTGGGCGCGGCGTGACTGGCTGCTCGCTTCCAAGCGTTGGCGGGTCAACGCAAACCCCGCTTGCGGTTCATGTAGGCCCGGCCATGTCCCGGCTTCCGGACAAATCCGCGGGGGCGAGATCCAGCCGGATCGGCTCGCGACAAGAACTCCACGTGGGCGCGGAAAACCCCTGGGACTTCCCCCACCCAGGGATGCGCCATGGCTGAAGGGAGCACGTATGAAGGGCTTCAAGTCGCTGGGCATGGTTCTCACCACCACCCTGCTGGGGTGTGGCGCCGGGACTCCTTCCGAGCCGGCCACCTCTGACGCGTCGGGCCAGGCCACGCGGACCGCCGCGGTCTCGTCCGGCAAGAAGAAGATCGTCAACGCGCCCGTGACCGCCGAGAGCGCGTGCTCCGCGCTGTACTCGAGCCCCCAGGCCCAGGCCGCCCTCACGCAGGCCGTGGTGGACCCGCGCCTCCAGGCGGACGGCGCCGTGCGCACGCTCATCCTCTCCTTCAATGAGGACGCCGCCATCCCCGCCGCGCTGAACACCCTCACCCGCTCGCTGGGCCTGGTGGTGGGGCAGAACCTGGGAGCGCTCCAGGAGCTGCCCATGGTGGCGCTCTCGCTGCCCGTCACCCCCACCCTGCTGGACACGCTGAAGCAGCAGCTCCAGCCGCTCGGCCTGCTCTCCATCTATGAGGACCGGCCGCTGCGCTACTTCCTCGACAAGAGCGTGGCCTACCTCCAGGCGGACACCGCGCGCACCGTCTTTCAGACCACCGGCCATGGCGTGGGCGTGGGCATCCTCGACTCCGGCATTGATGGCACCCACGGCGACTTCCCCAACGTGGTGAAGAACGTGAAGGTGGTGGGCAACGTGCTGGGCACCGGCGCGAGCGGCGCGCTCTACGTGGACACGCCCAACAGCGACCTGACCAGCGGCCACGGCACCCACGTGGCCAGCACTGTCGGCGGCTCGGGGGCGCGCTCCAACGGCCTGTACAAGGGCGTGGCGCCCGGCGCGAACCTGATCGGCGTGGGCACGGGCGAGGCCATCAGCATCCTCTTCGCCCTCGAGGGCTTCGACTTCCTCATGCACCCGGACGTGCGCGACGCCTACAACGTCCGCGTCATCTCCAACTCCTGGGGCACCAGCGGCAGCCACTTCGCGCCGTTCGACCCGGTGAGCATCGCCAGCAAGCGCGCGTACGACCAGGGCATGATCGTCAACTTCGCCGCCGGCAATGACGGGCCGGGCGCCGACACGCTCAACCCGTACAGCGCCTCGCCGTGCGTCATCTCCGTGGCGGCGGGCACCTCGCGCGACACGCGCACCGCCACCAACCCGCTCCTGTCGCAGGACGCTCCGGGCGAGCTGGTGGACTTCTCCAGCCGCGGCATCCCCGGCGACGCGCTCCACCACCCGGACATCACCCTGCCGGGCGTGAACATCGTCGCCGCGCGCGCCACCACGGCCACCGTCGCCCAGCCGTACACCGGCCTGGATGGCCTGACGCCCGAGCCCTTCTACGCGGCGCTCTCCGGCACCTCGATGGCCACGCCCCACCTGAGCGGCGTGGTGGCCCTCATGCTCGAGGTGAACCCGGCGCTGAACCTGGATGGCGTGCTGGCGGCCCTCACCTCGACGGCGCGGCCCATCTACGCGAGGAACGCGGACGGCACCACGCGGCAGCTCGCGCTGTGGGAGGTGGGTGCGGGCTACGCGGACGCCTACGCGGCGATTCGCGCCGCCGCCGCCACCGCGGGCACGCGCTACACCACCACCACCAGCTCGCTGCCAGGCTGGACGGGCACCGTGAGCACCTCCATCCTCGTCCCCATCGCGGACGTGTCGCTGGTCGCGGCCGAGCACAACCACAACGTGGTGGTGCCCTCCGGCATGAGCGCCCTGCGCATCCAGACCAGCTGGGGCAACCCGGCGTACGACCTGGATCTCTACGTCTACGGTCCCAACGGCAACCTCGTGGCCAGCAGCGCCGCGGGCACCTCCACCGGTGAGGCCGTCTCCATTCCCCGCCCCGTGGCGGGCACCTACCGCGTCCAGCTCAAGGGCTTCCTCAACGGCCCCACCAGCTACACGGGCTCCGCGCAGGTGGATCAGGTGATACCCCTCCCGTAGCCAGACACACCCCGTCTGGTGAAGGGACCGAAGCCTCCGGGTCGCTTGAGAGGGAGCGGCCCGGGGGCTCGGCATTTTTCGGAGGAACGCCGGCGGCAGCGATGCGGCGATGTGACTCAAAGCGGGGCCCACTTGGATTGAGCTGACGCACATCATCAGAGGACAGGCTCCACTAACCTACCCTAACGCCACCAATGAGTCCGTGACTGCCGGTACTCCGCATTAGTGGAACCGGCGAGCTGCTGCTTCCGAACGTTCGGAACCGGTGGGCTGCTGCTTCTGAACGTTCAGAACCGGCGAGCGGCTGCTTCCGAACGTTCGGAACCGGCGAGCGGCTGCTTCTGAACGTTCAGAACCGGCGAGCGGTCACTTCCACTCGAGTGGAACCGGCAAGCGGCTGCTTCATGTGAGGGCTGCTCGGAACTGACTGCGACCGTTCCTTCTGGACAGGTGTCTGTTTTGACAGGGGTTATTCTGGCACGGTGCGTGTTCTGCTCAACCCCCATGTGATGGGAGGCAACCGTTGGGGCACCCCGCTAGTGGGCAGGAGACCGCTCACCCGCACCTACACTTTCAGACAGGGGAGCTCTCGCGCCAAGCCATGGGTGCGCCTGAAGGCGGGAGCGGCGAACAGCGGCGCTGTTGGGGGGGACGGTAGGAGGGCAGCTCGCACAGTGCACGCGGAAGACCTGTCCCCGCGCGAAGCTCACCGTCCTGGCGGGCAACCACGACAACGCCGTGCTGCGCATGTTGTCGAGCAACGCGCCTTCGATGGTCGTCTGTTTCTGGGAACGCTTCGCCCACGACCTTGACTTCGAGCGGCTCGGCGTCGAGTGGGTGCCCGAGACAGCGCAGGCCCTCAAGCGAGGAAACCTGCGGCTGATGCACGGTCACCAGATCGCAAAGGTGCTCCCGAAACACCATGCCGCGAAGGTCGCCGACGAATCGGGAGCACCCGGGCTTACGGTCGCCTTCGGGCACTCTCACCGGCTGGGGATGCACGTTCGGGCGGGGCGTGAGGGGAACTGTCGGGCGATTGCGGTCGGCGCGGGCCGCACGCTGGATCCCGACTGGATGAAGGGGCGCCCGGGGGGGTGGGAGAACGAGCTGCTCGTCGCGTACCTGCTGCCGACGGGGCACGTCGCCGCCTACAGCGTGCCGCTCGTCGGCGGCGCGTTCCTCTGGGGCGGAAAGGTGTACCGCTGAGGGACGCGCCCACGATGTCGGAGCGTCCTGCCAGACTCCAGTAGGGCGAGCCTTGATCCACAACCCCCCGCTTGATTGAACGGACGTATCCATGCGCTTCCGGACTTTCAGTGTCCCCCTGCTCCTGCTCCTGCTCTCGGCCTGTGCCTCGGTGGCTCCGATCCCGGGAGAGGTGGAGGCCCCGAGCCCGAGACTCGCCAACCTTCAGCGTGCGGCGCTGTACCCCTGGACGGATGATGGGCAGTGCGTGGCGCGCGAAGCATCCAACGAATGGCCGATCCTGGCGAAGCGGTGCTTTCACGCGCTCGATCGCGACAGGGTGAGGTTTCGGGATGTCACAAGAAAATGCGCTCTCGCCTACGTGGATGCAGCAACTCCCGCAGCTCCCGCAGTCGTAGCCCTCTGTATCTTTGCGGCACCCGAGATCGTCGTCGGTGCAGTGGTTGTTATTAGCGCGGTGGTGGTGGCAGCCGCGATCCAAGAGGGGATTGATGCTTATCAACGGAACGCATCCCGTGAGCGTGCGAAGACCAAGACCCAGACACGGCCATCCAGTGAGCAGGAGCCCGTAGCGAACAGAGAGCCCAAACCGAAGGGCTTGGGTCCGGACTGGCTCCCTCCCGTAACATCCGATTCCACGGACCGAGGCCCTGAGTGCAGGCCCGTCCCGGTGCCGCACGCGGGCGGCAATGACCCGCACAACGCCTGCGCCGACCTCATTCCGCAGAACAGCTTCCCCGGCTGGGATGTGCTCATCAATGGCAAGCAATTCGACGCGCTGGTGCTTGCTACGCGTACGCTGTGGGAAGTCAAGACTGATGATTTCGATATACACTCGCTTCGCTCCCAGAGGTTCTTTGCCAAGGTGAAACTGCCGGAGATAATGCGCGAGAAAAGACTCGCAGAAGCATGTGGATATAAGTTTGTCGTTGGAGTGCGAAGCGCTGCGCACAAAGCCGCGCTGCTTGAGCTAGAACGTTCCCTCGATGTCGTCGTCATGGATTGGTGCTGAGAATGGCGCCCACGCCAAAATACCTACGCCTTGCCGTCTACGCACCTGCGCTCGTCGGCGACGATGGCCGGCCTCTTGCCATTGTCCATGGAATGGAACGTACTGTCCCCGGCTTGCGGCTGGGATGGACGACTTCTGAAAAGGAGGGTCTCATTGCATTACCTCACCGTGATGAGTGGGTCGCGTCCAACAGAGCAGACGGAGGGTTGCCGTTCCTGTGCAACGATGACGAGGACCATGTCGTGACGATTGCCGGGTGGGAGAGCCCTGGGAGGCTTGCCCCCGGGAGCCGGCCACGCTTTGAAGTCCATGCGGACTGGCCACTCGACGAAGCCGGTACCGCAGCGGCGGTGGATGTACTGGAGGCAGTAGGCGACAGCGCTCGCGCGTTCTGGGGGCGCGTGGATCCGGAGGGCGTGGCCCTAACAGTGGCGCAGCAATTTCACCACTCGGGAGACGAGCCGCCTGTTCCGCCCCACGGGCTGCCCGTGCTCAAACTACCCGAAGCACTCCGCTCCGATGACATTCCGCATTACCTCGCGTGGCTGAACTACTGGTCTGCCGCTGCCGCACGTGCCATCGGGTTTCCGGACCCTGCCCGCGACGCCGAGCTGCTCACGCGGGCGCGGCGCACGTCGTCGGGTGGGTGGGTCGTGCAGCTCACCGATGCGCCGCTCGATCTCGACAACCCCGCGCACCTGGACGCGCTGAAGCGGGCCTACGAGCGCTTCCCGGCGATCGGCGGGCGCTCGGCGCCGTGACCTCGGCTCGGGGCGCCCCTGCGCGGGCACGAGCGATGGTAAGGCGCTGGTAATAAATAAAACTGCGGGTCAGCGCCCGGCTGGAGGCCCGCCTTCAGCGCGAAGGTTTCCGCCAGGGCTTTTTCGGCCCTTTCTACGAGTTGTCCCGCTTCGCCGCGCCGGGCCCTGAGCTGCTCGCCGCCGCCAGCCAGCGCTGGCCCCAGGGCGCCTCGGGCTTCGGCGAGCTGCTCCTCGATTGGGACTCCTTCAGCTTGGAGCACGGAGAGCGGGAGTTGAGCCTCTCGCTCGCGGCGGAGGCCTTCTCGTGGGGGCGGCTGGACGCGGATGCCCGGGTGGAGACACGCCTGTTCGTGCGGCGCTTGCGCCTGGGGCTGCGCGCGGCGGTCGAGGGGCTCCGCCAACCGGGCACCCGCTACGCAGCCACCGCAGAGGTGAGCTACCGCTTCCTGAAGCGGGTGATGGAGGTCACGCACTGGTAGGGCTGCATGTTGTCGTGCGGCTGGCTGCCACCCGAGACGCCGATGCTCTGCGGGGCCAGGGTGGTGTTGGCCGAGCCGCTGTAGAGGTTCTCCGGCTGGCCGGACTGGTTCAGCAGGACCGCGGGCACTCCGTGCCGCTGCGCCATCCACTGCACGTGCAGGAGCATGTGGCGCTGTACGTCACCCAGTCCCAGCGCCGCCAGATCGGAGCGTGTACTGGCGTACAGCTCGAAGAGGAACGCGTCGTCCGCGCGGCTGACGGGGCGCAGGGAGAGGGTGTGGGACACGGTCCTCCCCACTCTGGCCCGGCACAGTGTTCAGCCGACGTCGTGAGTTGGACATCCCGCTGAACGAACGTCCCCTGCCAGGCGTCAGAGCCCAGGGGAAAGGGCGTCAGACCCACATGAGACGCTCCGGGGGTGTGCTCGCGGGAGAGACCATGAAAAAGACACGACATGGCAAGTCCACCCCGGACCCTGAGGAGGCGGTGGACCGAGAGCAGGAGCTGAGGGAGCTGGCGCGCCGCCTGTCGGATCTCGACGGGGATGCGCTGGACGCCCAGCTCCTGGTGACGTTCCGCGAGGCGCGAGACAACGGCACGGTGCCGCCGGACGCGGGCTTCTTCCTCGTGGCCCACATCCTCCTGGCCATGGCGGACGAGGCGATCCCGGAGGACCCGAAGGTGCGCGAGCTGGGCCGCGAGCTGGAGAAGATGGAGCAGGACTACGGCCTGCCCGAGGACAAGAGCTGGGCCCCCGGAGAGGCCCCCGAGGAGTGGGAGGCGCTCTGCCGCCAGTACGAGATGGCCTGTGACGAGGCCCGCGCGACGTTCCTCCGCGCGTACGGCGAGGCGGAGATGGCGGAGCTGTTCCTGCACGACCGCTCCGGCTTCATCCGCCGCTTCGAGAACGGGCGCGGCTTCTTCCACGGCCTGCCCATGCTGCCGGACTTCCTGAACTGAGCTCCGCATGATGACGATGATCTACGAGCTGTGCAGTGCCTCGGGAGCGACGGTGGCGCTCTTCGTCCTCCTGCTCCTCGCGCTGGGGATCTCGCTGGGGATCTACGCGGTGCTCGTGCGCCGGCCCTCTCGCCACGCGCTGTTCGTGGACGGGCCCACCATCCCGGCGCCGCTGGCGGCGCTGCTGTGCGCCGTGGTGTTCGGGCTGCTCTTCGGGACGATGTACGTCACCACGCTCCAGGGCTTCTATCGGGTGGAGCTGCTGGACGGCGAGGTGCGCCTGCACTACCTGTTCCCCGCGCACACCGTGACGCTGTCCCGGATCGAGCTGGCCCAGGCCGAGCGGGTGCCCGCGCACAAGGGACACTGGCACCTGCGGCTCCGCACGCACCAGGGCGTCACTTACGAGAGCGCGCTCGCGAATGATCGCGCGGTGCTCGAGTCCTGGCAGGGCGTCAACGCCTACCTGGACAGCGCGGACTCGCCCTGAGCGCTGGAAGGCCCCTCGCGGCGAGGGTGGCCGTCAACGCAGGAAGCGCTCGTACTTGCGGAGGCGCTCGGGGTCGCCCGAGCGCAGGTCTTCCTCGCGCTGGGCCTCGTAGGCGCCGCGGTACTCCGCGCGCGTCATATGGTTGGGCGAGCTGTAGCGCGCGAGCCGCTCGGGACCGTCGCTGAAGGAATCCTGCTCGCGCTCGTCCTCCCACAGGCAGACAGGGCAGATGTCGTAATCGCCGCGCCAGACGAACGTGCGGAAGCCGCAGCACGGGCAGGGCTCCGCGGGCGCGGGCGTGCCCTCGACCTGGTCCACCTCCACGCCGAGCTCCCGCGCCTCCTCGAGCAGGGCCTCGTTGCGGACGATCCGCCGCGCGTCTTCCTCGAGGAACTCGAAGAAGGCGTCATAGGTGGAGCGCCACAGCTTCGGCGCTGACTCCGGCCGCTGGAGCATCTCCTCGCGCACCGTCCAGGGAAGCCGCTGCCAGCCCTCGGAGTCCTCGTCCCAGTGCCAGTACGCGTCCAGCTCCGACAGCTTCTCGTGCGGAGGCCTCCGGGCGACGAGCTCCCGAGCAATGAGACGAATGAGCGGGTCGCGCTGCATGGAGGCCCTCCGGAGAGGAGAGCGGATAATATGAGGAGGCGCTCGCATCCACTTCTTTGGAAGGTGGGGAGAGGCAGAGGCTCGCACGGCCAGTCGCCTGCCCCCTGGCTCCTCTCGTTGCTCGCACCCGTGGGCGCCTCCACCTTGAGGGAGAGGGCTTCTGCCCAGGGAGGTGGTCGTGGAGCCGGGCGCCTACCAGTTCGAGCCGCACACCAGCGAGGTGCAGATTCGCCTCGAGGGCAGCAGCCTGCCGGAGCTCTTTGAAGAGGCGGGGTACGCGCTGGCCGAGGTGATGCTCGGCGAGGAGCTGCCGGAGACACCGCCCGATGTCGATCAGGAGTACATCACGCTCGAGGCGGCGGACACCGAGGCGCTGCTCGTCGACTGGCTCAACGAGCTCATCTCTCGCGCGGACATGAGGAAGTGCGTCTACACGCACCTCGTGGTGGACGACCTCGCCGGCGGGAAGCTGCGCGCCCGCATCCGTGGCTACACGCCCTCGGTGCTGAAGACCGCGGTGAAGGCCGCCACCTTCCATGGGCTGGAGATCCGCGAGCACGAGGACCGCTTCACCGCCACCGTCGTGCTCGACGTCTGACCCCACTGCGGCCCCCGCCGCCTCGAGGCAAGCATGGAACCCACCATCGAAGTCCAGTCACGGCTCACGCCGCTCCTTCGTCAGATTGGCCCGGGCCTCTACGAGCTGGACCCGAGCTTCCGCGAGGACATGCGCGTGCCCGCCCGGATCGTGGCCGACGAGGAGCTGCTCCGGCAGATGTCCCGGGACCGCAGCCTGATCCAGCTCGTCAACGTGACGACGCTGCCGGGCATCCAGGGCTTCGCCATCGGCATGCCGGACATGCACGAGGGCTACGGCTTCCCGGTGGGCGGCGTGGCGGGCACCTTGCTGCCCGACGGGGCCATCTCTCCCGGCGGGATCGGGTTCGACATCAACTGCGGCGTGAGGCTGCTCTCCACCGGGCTCCATCACGAGGCGGTGAAGGAGGCCGTGCCAGCCCTGGCCCATGACCTGGCTCGGAGCATTCCCACGGGCTTCGGCCGCCACGGCCGGCTGGCCCTGAGCCCGGAGCAGCTCGACCGGGTCCTCGACGAGGGGGTCCCCTACGTGGTGCGCGTCCTGGGACTGGGGACCGGGGAGGATCTCACTCGCATCGAGGCTGGCGGCCACCTCCCCGGCGCGGATGCGGGCAAGGTCACCGTCCGGGCCAGGGAGCGGGGGCATGATCAGCTCGGGACGCTCGGTGGCGGCAACCACTTCATCGAGCTGCAGCGCGTGGAGCGCATCTACGACACGGAGGCCGCCGCGGCGTTCGGGCTGTTCGAGGGGCAGCTCACGATTCTCATCCACACCGGCTCGCGCGGACTGGGGCACCAGGTCTGCACGGACTCCGTGCGGGAGATGGACAGGGCCCTGGCCCGGGAAGGCCTCCGGCTGGTGGACCGGCAGCTCGCCTGCGCGCCGTTCTCGTCTCCCGAGGGACAGGACTACTACGCGGCCATGTGCGCCGCGGCCAACTTCGCCTGGTCCAACCGGCAGGTGCTCACCCACCGCGTGCGCGAGGTGTTCAGCCGGAGGCTCGGCCCCCAGGCCGAGGCCTGGCCGCGCATCATCTACGACGTGGCGCACAACATCGCCAAGGTGGAGACGTACGGTGGTCAGAGCCTGTGCATCCATCGCAAGGGAGCGACGCGGGCGTTCGGCCCGGGGAACCCGGAGCTGCCCGAGGCCTACCAGCAGGTGGGCCAGCCGGTGTTCATCCCCGGCAGCATGGGGACGGCCTCCTTCGTGCTGGCCGGGCGGAGCGAGTCTCAGGCGGTCTCGTTCAGCAGCGCCTGCCATGGGGCGGGGCGGCAGATGAGCCGGGCCACCGCGAAGCATCAGGTGGTGGGCGCGGAGCTGCGCAAGGCGCTGAACGCCCAGGGCATCGTCGTGGAGTGCCCCTCGAATGCGGAGCTCGCGGAGGAGGCGCCCACGGCCTACAAGGATGTCGATCGGGTGGTGGACGCGGTGGACACCGCGGGCATCGCCCGGAAGGTGGCACGGCTGGTGCCCCTGGCAGTGCTCAAGGGCTGACCAGGAGCGGTGAGGGCCCTGGGCCGAGGGCCCCCACCGCAGGGCCCGGGGCTAGGCCTTCACCTTCCCACCGGGGGCCGTGCCCTGGACGGCGATCCGCTTCGGCTGGGCCTGGGGGGTCTTGGGCACGGACACGTTGAGGATGCCGTCCTTGAGCTCCGCGCGGATCTGGTCGGCGTTGATGCCCTCCGGGAGCGTGAAGGCCCGCGTGAACGAGCCGTGCGAGCGCTCGGAGCAGTAGCACGTATCCGACTGCTGGATCTGCTCGGCCTCGCGCTTGCCCGAGAGGGTGAGGCGGTTGCCGGTGATGTTGATGTCGAGGTCCTGCTCGCGGAACCCGGGCACGTCCGCCTTGAAGACGTAGGCGTCCTGGGTCTCCCAGACATCGAAGGCCGGGACAAACGTCCGCATCCGCTCCTGGCCGCGCCAGAGCTCCGGGAGCATCTGCTGGAACGGCTCCAGGTTCAGGAGCTCCTGCATGGTCTGGAACGGATCCCACACGGTGGGGCGGCGAGCAACGGGAACGGACTCTCCTCTGCGCACGAGCGACATGATGCCTCCTGGAAATGAACACCTTCCGCACCGGAGCAGGCCTTGCGCGGGGAGCGTCGAGGCCTGGCGGCGGGGGCAGAACGTGGACATGGGCCCAGCAGGCGCAAGTAGCCCTGGAGGGCAGCCGCCCGCTCACTGAGGCGCTCTGCTCTGGAGGGGCAGGCTGCGGACCGGGCGCAGGGGCTCTCCTCCCTTCGAAGCCTGCGGACCCGCGCCAGGGTTCACACCTTCCGCTTCAGGAGGAGGCGTGGCTCTCCCGCCTCCCTTGGAAGGAGAGCAGGGCCATGATCGCAACCCAGGCGCTGCACGAGGCTGGCCAGAGCATCTGGCTGGACGCCATCACCCGCCGGATGCTCAACGAGGGCACGCTGCGGCACTACGTCGATGACTTGTCTGTCACGGGGCTGACGTCCAATCCTACCCTCTTCGACCAGTCCATCCGGCGGGGGAGTGACTACGACGACTCGATCCGCGCCGGGGTGGAGCGGGGGCTGCGGGGGGAGGCGCTCTTCTTCCAGCTGGCGCTGGAGGACCTCACGCGCGCGGCGGCCCTCTTCCGGCCCATCCACCACCACACCCAGGGCGAGGACGGCTGGGTCTCGCTGGAGGTGTCCCCGCTGCTTGCCTGGCAGCCGGTGCCCACGCTGGAGCAGGTGCTCACCCTGCACGCGCGCGCCAGCCTGCCCAACCTGTTCATCAAGATTCCTGGCACGCACGCGGGCCTGCGCGCCATCGAAGAGGCCATCTACGCGGGGGTGCCCATCAACGTGACGCTCCTCTTCTCGGCCGAGCAGTACCTGTCAGCCGCCAACGCCTACATGAGGGGGATCGAGCGGCGGTTGCAGGATGGGCTCTCGCCGGACGTGCCCTCGGTGGCCTCGCTCTTCGTCAGCCGCTGGGACAAGGCGGTGGAGGGCAAGGTGCCCGCGCCGCTGCGCAACCGGCTGGGCATCGCGGTGGGGCAGCGGACCTACCGGGCGTACTGCGGGCTGGGGGAGAGCCGCCGCGTCCGGCACCTGGAGTCCGAGGGCGCCACCATGCAGAAGCTGCTGTGGGCGAGCACCAGCACCAAGGATCCCACCGCGCCGGACACGCTCTACGTGGATGCGCTCGTGGCGCCGGACACCATCAACACGATGCCGGAGAGCACCCTGCTGGCCTACGCGGATCATGGGCAGGTGGGGCGGAGGCTGCCTCGGGATGGTGGGGACTGCGAGAAGGTGATCGGCGAGTTCGTGGCCGCGGGCGTGGACGTGGATGGGCTCGCCGAGCAGCTCCAGCGGGAGGGAGCAGACTCCTTCTCGAAGTCCTGGAACGCGCTCTTGGCGTGCCTCGCTGACAAGAGCGCGGCTCTGGGGGCAGGCCACGGAGCCGTGCGCTGACGGCCCAGGAGGTTCGCCGCCATGTCCCTTCCCCAGGAGAGCGAGGCCACCCGCTTCAAGCGGCTGGCCGCCGAGCGCGCGGTGGAGCTCATCCAATCGGGGATGGTGGTGGGGCTCGGCTCTGGGAGCACCTCGGCGCTCGTGGTGCACCGCCTGGCGGCCCTGCTCGACGAGGGGAAGCTGACCGGCGTGGTGGGAGTGCCCACGTCGCTGGAGACAGAGGCGCTGGCGCTCTCTCTCGGGGTGCCCCTGAGCACCCTGGAGGAGCACCCGTCGCTGGAGCTCACCATCGATGGAGCGGACGAGGTGGACCCGGACCTCTGCCTCATCAAAGGGGGGGGTGGAGCGCTGCTGCGGGAGAAGATCGCCGCCCAGGCGAGCCGGCGGGAGATCATCGTCGTGGACGAGAGCAAGCTGTCGCCACGGCTGGGGACGCGGTGGCCCGTGCCGGTGGAGGTGCTGCCCTTCGGCTGGCGCTCACAGGCGCTCTTCCTGGAAGGGCTGGGCGCACGAGTCACACGGCGGGAGAGACGTGACGGGACGCCCTCCCGGACGGATCAGGGCAACTTCATCCTCGACTGCGCCTTTGGCCCCATCGCACGCCCGGCCGAGCTGGCCGCGAAGCTGGATGCGCGGGCCGGCGTCATGGAGCACGGGCTGTTCATCGGGCTGACCTCCGAGCTGATCGTCGCGGGCCCGAAGGGAGTGGAGCACCGCCGTCCTCCCGTTTGAGTCCACACGGTGTTTCGAGAACTGAGGTAACATCCTCGGCACCATGGCAACTCGAGCGAAGGCAGCGAAGAAGAAGACGGCGGCGAAGAAGCCGGCAGCGAAGAAGAACACCGCGAAGAAGGCCTCTGCGAGGAAGGCCCCTGCGAAGAAGGCTGCAGCGAAGAAGGCCCCCGCCAAGAAGAAGGCGGCGAAGAAGGCGCGCATCCTTCTGCCCAGCGGGTAGGAAGCGAACGGGGTGGGGGGCGCCGGCCTACTTTCGGGCGCCCTTCCACCCGGGTCCCCGGACGACGCGGCCGGGCGTGGCGCCGGTAGGCTCCCCGTCCCGGAGCGCCTGCACCCCGTTGACGAAGACGTGGCGCACCCCCGTGGCGTACTGGTGGGGCTTGTCGTAGGTGGCGTGGTCCTGGATCTTCGCCGCGTCGAAGACGACCACGTCGGCGAAGTGGCCTGGCTTCAGCCGCCCGCGCCGCTCCAGCCGCAGGTTCTCGGCGGGCAGTGAGGTCAACCGGCGGACGGCCTCCTGGAGCGGGAACACCTTCTCGTCCCGGGCGTAGAGGCCGAGCACCCGCGCGAAGCTGCCGTAGGCCCGCGGGTGGATGCTGGACTTGAGGAACACGCCCTCGGCGGCCACGGACTCCACGTCGGAGCAGATGCTCATGTACGGCAGCGCGAGCTGCTTGCGGACGTTGTCCTCGGACATGAGGAAGTACACGGTGGAGATGCGGCTGCCGTCCTCGATGACCAGGTCGATCGCTGTCTCCTCGGGGGACTTCCCGCGCAGGGCGGCCACCTGCGCCAGCGTCTTGCCCGTCAGCGGCTTGAGCGCCTCGCTCTTGAAGCCGACCAGCAGGATGTTCTCCGGCGTGCCGGCGGCCAGGAAGAAGTTCTCCCAGCTCCCACCGGGCGTGGTCATCTCCCGCATGACTCGCTGGCGGACGGCAGGGTCCTTCATCCGCTGCTCCCAGGCCTTCTGCCCGCCCTCCTGCACCCAGGGCGGCATGGAGGCGTCCAGCCCCGTCGCGGCGGCCGTATAGGGGTACATGTCCGTCGTCACCCGCAGCCCACTGCGCCGCGCCTGCTCGATACGGGCGAGGGCCTCCTCCAGCTTCCCCCAGTTGCGCTGACCCGCGGCCTTCAGGTGGTAGATCTCCACCGGCAGGCCGGCCTCGCGCCCGATGGCGATCGTCTCGTCGATCGCCTCCAGCAGCCGGTTCCCCTCGCTGCGCATGTGGGTGATGTAGAGGCCGCCATGCTCGGCGGCGACCCTGGCCAGCGCGATCAGCTCGTCCGTCTTCGCATAGGCGGCGGGCGCGTAGATGAGCGACGCGCCGACGCCGAGCGCTCCCTCCTCCATGCCCTGGCGCACCAGGGCGCGCATCCGCTCCAGCTCCTCGGGGGTGGGGGCGCGGTCGGCGTAGCCGAGCTCATGGACTCGGACGGTGGTGGCGCCCACGAACGAGGCGACATTCGGGGCGATGCCGCGCCTCTCGAGGTGCTCCAGGTACTCGCCGAGCGTCGTCCACGGCACGTCGAACTTCAGATCTCCCTGCTGCTCGATCATCTCCGCGCGCATCGGCGCGGTGATGGGCCCCATGGAGGAGCCCTCGCCGAAGATCTCCAGGGTGACGCCCTGCCGGAGCTCGCTCTGCGAGCGCCCGTCCACCAGCAGCGACTCGGTGGCCCAGCTCAGCATGTTGATGAAGCCCGGGGCCACCGCGAGGCCGCGGGCATCCACCTCGAGCCGCCCGCGTGCGCCCGGCAGGTCTCCGACGGCGGCGAGCGTGTCCCCCTGAATGGCCACGTCGGCGACGAAGGGTGCACCGCCGCTGCCGTCGTAGACGGTGCCCCCGCGGAGGATGACGTCGTAGGTGAGAGCCTCCGACGGTGGAGGCAACGGCGTGGAGGCGCAGGCGGACAGCAGCAGCCCGCAGCAGGCGAGGACGATCGAAGGGAGGGCGCGCATGGAGCTCACGGGCCGGGGATGCTACCCGTCCGGAGGAGCGTCGTCCTCCCTCGAGGCTACAGCTCAGCCCAGAACATGGCCACGAGCCCCGCGCGGTTGCTCGCCCCATACTTGCGCAGCAGGTTGGTGACGTGGACCTCCACCGTCCCCTCGCTCCGGCCCAGCACCGCGGCGATCTCCTTGTTCGTCTTGCCCCGGGCCACCAGCTCCAGCACCTCGATCTGCCGGGGAGTCAGCTGGCCGATCTCCCGGGCGCGCCGCAGCCGGCGGGCCAGCTCCGTCTCCTCGATCTCCTTGGGCTCGCTCCGGGCCGCGCGTGCCGTCTCCAGCGCGATGGCGACCCACGGCACCAGCTCGGTGAGCACGTCGTCCACGCCCCGCTGCCCGGGGCCGCGCGGCAGCTCCACCTCCAGCCGCCCCACGGTGCGGCCCGCCACCTCCAGCACGAAGCGGCGCTGCTCTCCCGGGCCGCGCTCGCCCGAGAGGCCCATGAGCTGCATCCGCTCGTCCTGCCCGGTGGCCGACAGCTCCACGAAGCTGCAGCTGAACTGGAACCGCAGCAGCGTCACCAGCGCCTCGGCGAGCGCCTCGCGGTTGGGGTACTGCGCCAGCTCGCGCGCCACGGCGGAGACGTCCGCCCGCGTGGGCCGGCGCCCGGGCCGAGGCTCGTCCGCGGGCAGCTCCAGCTGGGTGCGGAAGATGCAGGTGGCGTGGCCCTCGGAGCGGCACTCGGTGTGCTCGAGCGGACCCACCTTCCCGCCGAACAGCTCGAGCGTGCGCCCGAGGTAGCCCAGCACCGTGAGGCACATGGAGCGGTTGACGACCGCCCAGTCCCGGAGCTCGGCGGTGACCTCCGTCCCGTTCCGCCACGAGCGCCAGGTGCCCGTGTCATGCGCCCGGCGCCAGTACAGGTTCATGTGGCGGATGGCGAAGGACGGGCGGATCAGCCGCAGGAACCACCGGTACACGGTGGACAGCTCCCGGTCCGCATCGAAGCGCCCCATCTCCATCAGCACCGCGTCCTCGACCTGGAGCTCCTGACACAGCGCGTTGACCAGCCGCGCCATGAGGTGCACGTCGTACCACGCACCTGGATCCACCGCTGCGATCTGCTCGCGATCCGCGGGGGACAGGCGAGCGATGACGGCGTCCCACGCGGCCGCTCCCAAACGTTCGCGCACGAAGTCGCGCCGGGTGAAGAGCTTGCTACCGGGGATGAGGCCCGTTGATGTGAAACCCTGGAGAGGGCCAGGGGGAGAATCGTCGCGACGCAATGGACACCTGAAGAGGAGCCTGGAGAACGGGCACAGAAGTAGGTTCCACGGTGATAACGTCCCAAGACGCACTGCAAGTCAATCGTGTGACTCCCTTACGTCTCTTCCATGAGCCACGAAGTCTCAGCTTTCGGGAAGTACGAGCTGCTCGAGCGCCTGGGCGTGGGAGGCATGGCGGTGGTCTACCGGGCGCGCTACGTGGCGGCGCCGGGGATCACCAAGCCCGTGGTCATCAAGCGGGTGCTGCGCGAGTACGCGGAGGATGCCTCCTTCTTGGAGATGTTCATCCATGAGGCGCGCATCTCCGTGGGGTTCAACCACGGCAACATCGTCCAGGTCTTCGACTTCGGGCAGGTGAACGGCGAGTACTACCTGGCCATGGAGCTGGTGGACGGCCAGCCGCTGTCTCGGGTGCTCCGCAAGGCCCATGCCCTGGGGCTCGCGTGGCTCCCGCCGCCGCTGGCGGTGAACATCGCCCTCGAGCTGTGCAAGGGCCTGCACCATGCCCACACCCGCACGGACGAGCGGAGGCGCCCGCTGGGAGTCGTCCACCGGGATGTGTCTCCGGACAACATCCTGATCAGCTACGAGGGGGAGGTGAAGATCACCGACTTCGGCATCGCCAAGGCGGCGCTGGCGGGGCAGCCGGAGACGGTGTCGGGGGTGGTGAAGGGCAAGTACCGCTACTTCTCGCCGGAGCAGGCGCGGGCGGTGCCGGAGCTGGACGCGCGCTCGGACGTATATGCGGTGGGGGTGGTGCTGTACCTCATGCTCTGTGGCCAGCTGCCGGCCGAGGGCGACGAGGTGGGGGTGATGCGGCGGATCGCCAAGGGGCAGCTCATCCCGCCGCGTGAGCTGAACCCCGAGCTGGATGACGAGCTGGTCCAGATCCTCGAGGAGGCGATGGCGACCCGGCGCGAGGACCGCCTGCCGAGCGCGGAGGCGCTGCAGCTGCGGCTGTCGCAGTGGGCGGCCGTGAAGACGCCGCTCTATCCGGTGCATACGCTGAAGCACCTGATGGGCCTGCTCTACGAGTCCGAGCTCACGGCGATGGAGCGGCCCCCCGAGTTTCCGCCCAGGCTCCGGGAGCAGGTGGCGGTCTGGAGCCGCTCGCAGCAGAAGCACCGGCCCCGGGCCGAGCACTCACCTCAGGCCCCGGCGTGGCCCGGCACTCCGGCACCTCCCACCGGACACGCGGGACAGCCGGTGGCTCGGGACGAGGCCCCCGCTCCCCGAGTGGGACGGCGGCCGACGGGGCCAGCGCAGCGGGCGGCCCAGGGGGGAGCGCAGGCGTCCGCGGTGAGGAGGCCCGCGCAGCAGCGCACGGAGGACTCAGGCTCCTCGGAGGCCGAGACCCAGCCTCAGGATCCTGCCTCGGAGCCGAGGGTGCGGGAGGATCCGTACGCGCGCGTCACCGGCCTGCTGATGAAGGTGCCGGCCTACTGGTTCCTGCTGGTGGGAGCAGCGGTCCTGGTCGTGATGGGCCTGAAGGCCTCCACGTGGTTCTGGCCTCCGACGCCGCCGCTGAAGATCCGCTCCGAGCCTCCAGGCGCCATGGTGACCGTCGACAAGGCCTTCCGAGGGGTGACGCCCCTGGAGCTGCAGGGGCTCTCGAGGAAGGATCCCCACACGGTGGAGGTGGGCCTGCCGGGGAGGGAGGTGTGGTCCCGCCGCTTCGCGCCTGGGATGTTGGGGGAGGAGCTGCACGTCACCCTGGAGCCGGTGCAGACGGCCCCGCCGCCGCCCCCGCCTCCCACTCCCAGCCCGAGCGCCGCCGTCTCCCGCTTCGGGACGGAGAAGCTGCCCGCCCGCTTCGTCCTGCAGGAGAGCTGGCACGCCTTCAGCGCGGTGGCGCACTCGCTCCGGGAGCCCCTCGATCCGAAGCGGACCTATGCGGTGTGGCTCACCGGCGCCTATCCGGCGACGGCTCCGATCTCCGAGCAGGACCGGGGGCGAGGCCTGAGCCCGGAGTCGGTCCGCTCCAAGCAGGTCCATGTCTTCCTGGAGGGAGAGGGCGTGCCGGTCCCGGAGCGGCTGTTCATGCTCTCCTCCACGCCTCACACCGTCTCGAACACCGAGGCCCTGTACGCGTTCATCCTGGTGGAGCCCTCCTCGGGGCGCCTCGCGGATCAGGAGCTGACGCTGCACGTGCGTGACAGCGTGTCCCGGAAAGTGGTCCACCGCCGGATGGCCGCGAGAGAGTTCATGAACCCGATGGCGCCGGAGGGCCGCTACACGGTCCGGCAGCTCGATCCGGAGGTCTCGTACACGCTGGAGCTTCAGCCTCGCGAGGGTGTGCTCGCGAGCCCGGTGGCGGTGCTCGCGGTGCCCCGGCCCGGCGAGCCCGTGGAGGTGTCGGGGCAGGTGTCAGGGGACTTCCGCTATGCGCTCCCGCCGGGCCGCTACACGCTGTGGGGCGCGCGGGAGCTGTGGTTCGCGCTCCCTCGCTGGCAGCACGAGGGGCGGGAGGTGGAGCTGGAGGTGTCCCTCACCGCCAATGATCAGTGAGGCCCGCTCCCATCACTGGCAGAGGTTGTGCTCGTCCAGCGGGTTGATGTGGCCCTCGGCGTTGCCCGTGAAGGAGTGGGCGTAGATGCCGCCGTCGAAGCTGCCGTCGCTGAAGGTGATGTGGGCGTGGGGGGCCAGCACGGTGCCCCAGAAGCCGTAGCCGTGGGCATCGATGCTCGTGGCCTCCACGAAGTTGTAGAGGATGCCGTGCTGGTCGATGCCGCCGCTGAACGAGTGGCCGAAGCCGGTGAAGGTGGCCGAGCTGCCCAGGATGTTGATCACCGCCAGCGAGCCGGCGGGCGCCTCGATGGACAGCAGTGTGGCGCCGGTGAAGGCGCTGGCGTTCACCTGGAAGACGTTCACCTGGGGAGCCGTGCCGCGCAGCATGATGCCGCCCCAGGACTCGCGCGTCGTCGTGCCGTTGACGGTCAGGCTGGCCAGCTGGGAGGAGAGGTTGCTCAGCTCCGCGCCTCGGGCGCTGAAGTCGATGGGCGTGCCCTGCGACACGGTACCCCGGTAGGACGTCACCGAGGGGTCGGAGCTGTAGCTGCCGCCGTACCAGGTATCACCCCAGAGGCCGCCGCGGGAGAGGGTGAGGTTGCCGCCCGCCACCAGCGTCTGGGCGAGGTCACTGTCCGGCAGGCCCGAGCCCACCGCGAAGTCGGTCATGGAGATGTTGCCTCCCGCCGCCACCTTGCCCTGCACGTCGTGGCCCCCGGAGTAGTCCCCGAGCAGGAAGAGGTTGTAGTCATTCAGGCGGACCGGGAGGCCCGCCGAGCCGTCGTGCGAGCAGGTGCCCGCCGCGCCATTGCAGGTGTCCACCGTGCACGCGTTGCCGTCGGCGCAGTCCGCATCGACGTGGCAGCCGGGATCGCACACGTCGCCGACGCCGTCGTGGTCCTGGTCCGTCTGGTCCGCATTGGAGACGCAGCGGCAGTTGTCGAGCGTGTCGGGGATGCCGTCGTTGTCGCAGTCGGCGATCTGGTCGGTGTCGAGGAGCGCGTAGTCGAAGGCGAGGTACGGCTCATTGGGAGCGATGATGGTGATGACCACCCGGCCGTCCGTCATGGAGGACCACGGCACGATGGCATAGGCCCGCTGGACGAGGCCGTCCTGGCCACCGCCCTGGGTGGTCAGCGGCACCACCACGCCGTCCACCCGGATGCTCGCGGGAGAGACGTCGTAGTCGCCAAAGACGAGGTTGATGAAGTGGTCGACGCCGTAGTCGCTGTCACCCGGGACAGGGACCGGGAAGGTGAAGGTGAAGGTGATTCCATCGGAGGCGCCGGCAGGCGTGCGGGACTGGTCGGTGAGCTGCGCCCCGTTGGTCGCCGCGCGCTCGGCGGTGGAGCGGAAGTCGAAGTCGTCGTTGCTGCCGACCGCGGTGCTGCCGTTCCGGTTCCAGTCCGGCAGGAACTCCCCGGGCTCCAGGAGGCCGTCACCGTCCACATCGGCCGGCTGGGTGTGCGGGTACGGGGTGGCGCGGACGAGCCCGGCGGGGGCGATGCCGAACCCGTCGATGTCTCCGATGAGCCTGCGCACCACGCTCGTCTGGCCGAGGTTGCGGGCCTCCGTCCCCTCGAGTGAGTCACTGTCGCCAGACTCCACAGGGCTACAGGCGGAGAGCAGCAAGAGGACAGCAGCCAGAGGCCGAACGAGTGAGGTGCGCATGGCCGCGGACATTACTCGCAGTGTGTCCGGGCTTTACAAGATAATTCTGCCCTGGCTCTCTTTTTCCGGTGCTGTTGTTTACGGTGCGTCAGGCTCCGCCTCAGCCTGTGAGCCACACCCAGGTCAGCGCTCACGGCCAGCGGCCCAGCGGTCCACCGTAGGCCCCGATGTCCTGGCGCGTCCCATCCTGGTCGAGATCGAGGCTCTCGAAGCACCCGGCGTCGACCACCGGAGAGCCAGCCGCCGGGCGGAAGTCACCCGCTTCGATGGAGTCGAAGCGCGGATCCAGCTCGATGTTGCCGTCCTGGCCGATCTCGAATCGGGGCGGCACCAGGTGGAGGTCCGCGCCGTTGGCGTCATTCTGGAAGAACAGGTTGCAGCGGATGCGCCCCGTCTGCACGTACGCGTGGAAGATGCCCACCTCCGAGCGGGCCACCACGTTGTTGAGGATGTCCAGGTAGGCCGCCTGACTGACGATGGCCTCGCGGGTGTTCTCCCAGAAGACGTTGTTGGCCACGAGCGCCACGTCCTGGAAGTGGTTGGCCACGAAGCCGTGCGTGTTGCGCACGAAGAGGTTGTTGCGCACCACCGCGCGCGCGTGGAAGTACAGCATCGTCCCGATGGAGTTGTTGCGGAAGATGTTGTGCATCACGAGGGCTGACGTCGGCGCCTGCCCCTGCTCGGTGTGGCCGTCCGCGTAGAGCGCGGACGAGTACCAGGTGCCCGAGCAGCGCATCACGTCGAGGCCATCGCACTCGTTGCCCGTCCCCACGTTCTGGAAGGTGAACCCGGCCACCACCACGTCGGTGGCTCCCGAGAAGTCGACGAGCCTGACGGGCTTCCCACCCCCATCGAGGACGGTTCCCGCCGCGCCACTGCCGAGCAGCCGGATGCCACTCTTCAGGCGCACCGTCTCGAAGTAGGTGCCATGCATCACGAGCACGGTGTCACCGGCGCTGGCGGCGTCCACCGCGGCCTGGATGGTCGCGTAGTCCTGGGGCACCCGGAGGACGTGCTGCGGTGCCTTCTGCACCGGCCAGGAGGAGGCTCCCGCCTGAACCATGGCCGCGTCCGAGAGCTCGCCGGTACGGCCCAGCACGGACACCGCCAGCACCTCTCCCGGGGTGCCTTGGACCTCGAATTCCTGAGACCCTGCCCCTACCGCTGTCACGAACTCCTGAGCCGGACGGGACTCGTGCAGGTGCGAGACCAAGAGGACGGCGCCCGACTCGCGCAGCTCCTCGGGGATGGGCACCCGCAGCGTCACCGGCTCTGAGGAGGGGACCGGAGTCTCGGGCACCGAGGAGGCAGGGACTTCCGGTGGCTCTTCGACGGACCGCGGCTGAGCCGGGGTCGGTTCGCAACCGGCCAGCAGGAGACCGGCCAACAGCGAGAGGGGCAAGGGGGAGCGCAGGTTCATGCCTCCCGTGACTAGCAATTGCCAGACCAGCCTCGGGGCAGGCTTGTCCCACCCCGCGCTCAGGCGAGGCGGGTGAGGTCCGCCGCGGTGTCCACGTCCTCGCCGCCGCCCGTCAGCGCCACCTCGACCACACGGGAAGGATCGCGGGCAATGACTCCTCGCGCGCCCTGGTCTGGCGCGAGCGCCTCCAGCTCCGGGAAGAGCGCGCGGGAGAACAGCGCGGGGACTCCTCGCGCTCCCTCGTAGCCCGAGGCCACGATGGACGCTCTGGTTCGGGTGAAGGACTCCACCAACGCGCGCAGGTGTCCGGACTCCACCCGGAGCTGATCGCACAGCATGACCAGCGCGGCCTCCACGGCTGAGCCCGCTCCCGCTGGCGCTGCCGTGTCGAGCGCACGCAGGCCCACGCGCAGCGAGCTGCCCATGCCTTGCTCCCAGGCCGCGTTGTGCACCGTATGAACGGGCAGCCCAGCCAGCTCCGTGGCCACTGCCTGCGCCTGGGCCCCGAGCACCACCACCACCGGGCCGCACTGGGCTGCCACCGCGGCCTCGGCCGCGCGCCGCACCAGGGTCTTCCCACCGTGGACCAGAAGCTGCTTGGGGCGCCCCAGCCGCGAGGAACCTCCCGCGGCCAGCAGCACCACCCCCACGCTCACGCGAGCCTCCGCGCCATGGGGGGCGCCGGAGCGTTGATGGGGGCCTGCCGGTCGCGCAGCTTCCCTCCCTCGCGCTCGGCCAGCACCGCCCGGAGCTCCGCCACGATGGAGAGGGCCACCTCATCAGCCCCCTCGCCACCCAGATCCAACCCGACGGGCGCGTGCAGCTTGTCGAGCTGCGCGGGCGTTGGCGCGGGAGACAGCTCCGAGAGCAGCCGCTCGGTCCGCGAGCGGGGGCCCAGCACGCCCAGGTAGCGCAGCGGCTGAGGCAGCAGCCGGGCCAGCAGCTCCCGGTCCTGCGGCAGGCTGTGCGTCATCACCACCGCCAGGGTGCGCGAGGAGAGCGCCACCTTCTCGTGCACCTCACGGGCCTTGGCCGACACCACGGCGTGGGCTCGGGGGAAGCGTCGCCGCAGCGTCTCGGCCGGCTTGTCCGCCACCACGGTGACGTGCCAGCCGAGGCCCACCGCCTGCGCCACCACCGGCGCGACGTCGAAGCCACCGCCGAACAGCACCACGGGCGTGGGTGGATCCACCACCTCCACCAGCACCTCCGCGCCTCCACAGGAGCCGCTCCAGGTGCGCCCCACCTCGAGCGCCTCGCCCGCGGCCGTGCGCACCGCGTCCCGCAGCGGACCGGAGAGGTTGCTCACCTCCACTCCGCCCTCGCGCAGCAGCAGCCTCGCGCCCACCGCGTTGCCCGGCCCCTGGTACACCGTCGCCACCACCGCGCGCCGCGACTGCCGCCGCGCCTCATCGGCGAAGGCCAGCGGATCCAGCGGCCCCGGCTCCCAGCGCTCGAGCAGCACGTCCACCACGCCGTTGCACCCCAGCGCGAAGGACAGGCCGCCCTCGTCCTCGGCGTTGTCTCCCGTGGAGTCGTAGCGCAGCACGCGCGGGCCGGTGGCCGTCCAGAAGAAGGCCTTGCGGATGATGTCGCCCTCCAGGCACCCGCCGCTCACGCCGCCCGCGAGCCAGCCCTCCTCATGCATCAGCATGCGGGCCCCAGGCCGCCGGTAGGCCGAGCCCGACACCGCCACCACCGTGGCCAGCACGAGCGGCCCGTGGATGCGGCCACGGGCTCGGAGGATGTCCTCCAGGTCCTTCACGGGTCTTCTCCTCGCGGGAGGCAGGAACGCAGCCCGCGAGTCTATGCTGGCGCGGCTCCCAGGGCCCAGCGGCGGTGGCCGCCAGGTGTTCATTTCACCCGGAGCACTCCCTGCCGGGAGGAGGCCAGGAGGCTAGTCGCCCCAGTTGATGACGCGCACCATGCGCACGGTGCGCCGGTCCGTGCTCACGGACGCGACGACGTAGCCCGCGGACTCACCGCCCCACAGGTACGAGTGCCAGTGGCCCACGTAGAGCCGGGTGCCTCCGCCAACCTGCGTGAGGTAGGCCATCGCGCCATCCACCTCGGCCTGGGAGGGCGTCTGCCCGTTGGCGCTGCCCGAGAGCACCTGCCGGAGCTCCTGGGAGTCGATGGGATCGAACCAGAACTGATCCTCGTACCCTTGCGCGAGCACGTAGCCGTAGGCCATCAGCATCGTGTCGTTGTTGGCGACGCCGTACCCGTTGATGGGGCCCTCGGCGATGCTGGAGGCCCAGGCCAGCGGGCCGCTCGCTCCGTAGAGCTGGGAGGCGGGGGTCGTCACCCGCGCCAGAGCCAGATCCGCGATATCGCCCGCGTCATTCAGCTCGTTGAAGTCCCGCAGGTACTGCTGCGCCGAGCTGGAGATGCCCGCGAGGAAGGTGGAGTCCTCGAGCCTCGCCTCCAGGTACGACTGCTCGTCGCCACTCACATACCAGTCGTCGTACCAGTACTCGCTGGCCGCATTCCTTGCCTCCGAGCGGTTGACGGTGGCTCCCTCCGGGCTGGAGCTGGTGCGCGCGGTGGCGATCTTCGCCTCGAACGCAGGGCCGGAGGTGCTGCTGTCGGCCAGCGCCGCGGAGCCTGCCAAGAGCGCGGCTCCCAGCATGAGGGACTTCAGGGGAGAGGACTTCATGGGACACCTCGAGACCGGACCCGGAGGCCCGGGGTGGGGGGAGTGGGCTCCACTCTTAGTACGGCTTCCAGGGTTTTAAGTTGAAATCTGGTTAACCAAGAATGTCATGAAAACCCGCCCCGGCGCGCACAGTGTTCACTTTGTTTGAACCCCAAAAATTTGAGTTGAAACGAGTTGGGTCAACGGGCACACTGGAGGGACGCCGCGTTCCTGTCCACCGGGCGAAGTCGTGTACCGTTGGGGCTGGCTTCGAGCCACCCAAGGTCCCCCCCCGGATGTCCTCCCTCACTCCTTCTCGTTCTGTCCCGGCCCGGGCGTCCGCGCCGCTGTCCGCGCGCGTCCCGGGGTCTCTGCCTGGCTCGAGCGCACAGCCGCTCGTCACGCCGCGCCCGCTCTCGCCCAGCACCTTCACCGCGCGCCTCGCCTACGAGGTGCTCATGGCCCTGGATCTCGACCGCGATGGCTGCATCACGGCGCGGGATGCGGAGCTGGCGCGCGTGAACCAGCTGCGCTTCGCGGTGGACTTCCAGCTGGGCCCGGGCGTGAGCGTGGAGCTGAAGAGCCCCGAGCGGCTGGCGCACGCCGCGGACGTGCTCGCCGAGGAGATCCTCGAGGGGCGTGGAGACCTGCCCGGGCTGCCGGTGGCGCGCCTGCTGGAGCGCCGCACCGCCGCGCTGCGGCGGCTCATTGATCAGAACTGGGACGGGCTGGTGCGCCGGGCGGACCGGTTCGACCAGCTGAATGAAGCGCTGCGGGACATGCGGGTGACGAGCCCGGATGGCCGGTGGCGCCTGTATGTCCCCGCCAAGGATGCGCAGGCCGTGAAGCGGCTGCGTGCCCAGGCCTCGCGCCATGGCTGGGAGGTGGTGCCCCTGAGCAGGCCGCGCGAGCAGGCGGACTGGCAGCGGCTGATGCGGGAGCCGGGGATGGCCTACCTCCCGCGGCCCTACATCGTCCCGGGCGGGCGGTTCATGCAGATGTTCGGCTGGGACAGCTACTTCAACGGGCGTGGGGCGCTGGCCTCGGGCCGTCCGGAGCTCGTGCGGGACATGGTGGAGAACCACGTCTACGCGCTGGAGCACTACGGGAAGATCCCCAACTCGAACCTGAGCTTCCACCTGTCGAGGACGCAGCCGCCGCTCCTGCCGAGGCTGGCGCTGGAGCTCCACGCGCTGCAGCCCGACCGGCGGATGCTGCAGCGGGTAGCGAAGGCGGCCATGAAGGAGCTGGAGACGGTGTTCCGCACCGGCCCTCGCGCCACGCCGAGCGGGCTCTCGCGTTACAAGGATGACGCAGAGGGCCCCGACGCGGAGGACGTGTCCGCGTTCTATGGCAAGCGGCCGGACGACGCCGAGTTCCACCGGCACGACCGGGCCATCCGGGAGAGCGGCTGGGACATGTGCCACCGCTTCGGCACCGCGATTCACCAGCACGAGCCGGTGTGCCTCAACTCGCTGCTCTATCAGTACGAGCTGGACCTGGCGCGCATCCTGCGCCTGCTGGATGGCGACAGCTCGCCGAGGGCGGCCGCGTACGAGAAGGCGGCGAAGGCCCGGGCGCGGAGCATGCGCGCGCGCTTCTGGGACGAGGAGCGTGGGATGTTCTTCGACCACGACTTCGTGAACGGGCGCCGCTCCCAGTACGAGTCGCTGGCCACCTTCTATCCGCTGTGGACGGGCTGGGCCTCGCGCAAGGAGGCCGCCGCGGTGGCCGCGGCGCTCCCGCGCTTCCTCCAGGCCGGGGGCGTGTCCTCCAGCAGCAGGGCCTCGCGCGAGGCCGCGGGCGGAGAGGATCTGCAGTGGGACTGGCCGTTCGGCTGGGCGCCCCACCAGGTCATCGTGGTGGAGGGGCTGCGCCGCTACGGCTTCCACGCCGAGGCGGATCAGGTGGCGTACCGCTGGCTGTCCATGGTGATGGACATCGCGGGGCAGCACAACGGCCTCATCAAGGAGAAGTACGACGTGGTGAGGCGCTCGGCGGACGTGCCGGTCGAGTACGGCAACCAGGGCGCGGACCGAGGGCCGTATCTGGCGTCGCGCTCCGAGCGGACGCTGGGCTTCGCGTGGACGAACGCGTCGGTGCTGCTGCTGCTGAACGGGCTCTCTCCCGAGCTGCGGGAGACACTCGACGTCGGCATCCCGGCGGACAATGTGTCCGGGCCGAAGAGCCTTCCCGCGGGCAGCAACGAGCCGCGGCGGGCCATCGGCTGAGGCGGGTGGGAGCGGCCGGTGGGTATAGTGCCCCGCCATGGCCTCTCCCTCGTCCGGAACCCAGACCCACTTCCGCGCCTGCAACCTCTGCGAGGCCATGTGCGGAGTCCGCATCGAGGTGGAGGGAGGCCGTATCACCTCCATCCGGGGGGATGAGGAGGACCCCTTCAGCCGCGGGCACATCTGCCCCAAGGCGGTGGCGCTGAAGGACCTCCACGAGGATCCGGAGCGGCTGCGCCAGCCCATGCGCCGCACCGCCAGCGGCTGGGAGCCTGTCTCCTGGGAGGAGGCGCTGGACGAGACAGCGCGGCGGCTGCACGAGCTTCAGAGCACCCAGGGCCGAGATGCGGTGGCCGTCTACCTGGGCAACCCCACCGTCCACAACGCGGGGGCGATGCTCTTCATCCCCCAGCTGCTGCGGACGCTGCGCACGCGCAACAGCTACAGCGCGACCTCGGTGGACCAACTGCCGCACCTGCTGGCCTCGCACCTGATGTTCGGCCACCAGCTCCTGGTGCCCATCCCGGACCTGGACCGGACCGGGTACCTGCTGGCGCTGGGGGCGAACCCGCTGGCCTCCAACGGGAGCATGATGACGGCGCCGGACGTGCGGGCGCGGCTCCGAGCCATCCAGCAGCGCGGCGGCCGGGTGGTGGTGGTGGACCCACGCCGCACGGAGACGGCGCGCATCGCGGACGAGCACCTCTTCATCCGTCCGGGCACGGACGCCCTGTTCCTCTTCGCCGTGCTCCACGAGCTGCTGCAGCGGCCTCGGCTGGAGCGCCTGGCGGGCTTCACGGACGGGCAGGAGACGGTGCGCGAGCTGGCCCGCGAGTTCACGCCGGAGCGGGCCGCGGGCCCGACGGGAGTTCCCGCGGAGACGATCCGTCGCATCGCCCGCGAGTTCGCCGAGGCGCCAGCGGCGGTGTGCTACGGGCGGGTGGGCACGTCCACGCAGGCCTTCGGGGGGCTGTGCCAGTGGCTCATCAACGTCATCAACGTGGTGAGCGGCAACCTCGATCGCGAGGGCGGGGCCATGTTCACGCGTCCCGCGTTCGACCTGGTGGGAGGGCCCAAGGCGCTGTCGAGCAGCCGGGGTGGGTTCGGGCGGTGGAAGAGCCGGGTGCGGGGGCTGCCCGAGTTCTCGGGTGAGCTGCCGGTGGCGGCGCTGGCCGAGGAGATCCTCACTGAGGGACAGGGGCAGATCCGCGCGCTGGTCACCTTCGCGGGCAACCCGGTGCTCTCCACGCCCAACGGTGGGCAGCTCGACAAGGCCCTGGCGTCGCTGGACTTCATGGTGTCCATCGATCCGTATCTCAACGAGACGACGCGGCACGCGCACCTCATCCTGCCGCCGCCCTCACCGCTGGAGCGCGGGCACTATGACGTCGCCTTCCACGCGCTGGCGATCCGGAACACGGCTCGCTACGCGCCCGCGCTGTTCGAGCCTCCTCCGAGTGTGATGCACGACTGGCGGATCCTCCTGGAGCTGAAGCACCGGGTGGAGGTGCTGCGGCATGGGCGGAGCCTGAAGGGCACGCTGAGCTACCAGGCGCTGAAGCGGATGGGACCCGAGGGCATCCTGGAGGTGGGGTTGCGGGCCGGGCCTTACGGGGTGCGCGCTCGGGGGCTCCGGAAGGGCCTGAGCCTGTCGGCGCTGCGGCGGGAGCCTCACGGTGTGGACCTGGGCCCCCTGAAGACGTGCCTGCCCCAGCGGTTGTTCACCCAGGGTAAGCGCATCCACCTGGCACCCACGGCCTTCGTGGAGGACGTGAAGCGGTTGCGAGACAGTTACCCGGAGGGCGCGGCCCCGCTGGCGGACGGCGAGCTGCTGCTGATCGGCCGGCGGCACCTGCGCGACAACAACTCCTGGATGCACAACGTGCCCATGCTGATGACCGGGAAGCCGCGCTGCACGTTGATGATTCACCCAGAGGACGCGCGGGCGCTCGGGCTCTCGGAGGGAGACGAGGCCGTGGTCGCCTCCCGGGTGGGGCAGGTCTCCGTGCCGGTGAACGTGACGGACGAGGTGATGCGGGGCGTGGTGAGCCTGCCGCACGGCTATGGGCACCGCCGCAACGGCGTGCGGCTGTCCGTGGCGGAGAAGCACGCGGGCGTGAGCCTCAACGATCTCACTGACGATCAGCGCCTGGACGCGCTCTGCGGCAACGCTGCGTTTAGCGGAGTGCCCGTGCGTGTCACCCGAGCGTTGCCCCGCAGCTGATGAAGCCAGCGTCGGAGGTCTGAAGGGAAAGGCAGGCCGTTCAGCGCAGCGGCAACTCGCGGAAGACGAGATCCAGCTCGTAGCCCAGCCGCCTCACCGCCTCCACGAAGCGCTCGGTGCCGATGATCTGCATGGAGTCTGCCAGCCGGAACAGGTCCAAATCCCGCGGCAGGGTGGCCGCATCCAGGATGGGCTCCTCTGGCAGCTTGAGGCCCCTCCTTTCACATTTGGGGCAGGGCGGGGGTAGGTCCGGCAAGCAGGCCGGGTGGAGTGTGCCGTGTGGCAGCGTCTCCATCTCCAACAGCTCCGGCGGGTTCTTCTTGCGGAAGCGCAGCTGCGTGGGAACCCCCTTCAGGCCGCGCAGGCCCTCGGCCTGCAAGCGCTCCAATGGCTCACGCCTCATCAACAATTCCCATAGAACCAGGGACAGCGGGCCGAACTCTCCCTGGGCCCTGCCGTTCATGGGACCGAACTTCGTCCCCGGCCAGAGATGGACTCCCGGAGGCACCAGCGGGCGCACCTGCTCGCGCAGCCGCTCGAACTCCGCATAGTCCTCCTCAAACCGTGGCAGGTACTTCTTCTGCTCCTGGGCCGGCAGGTGGGACAGGTCCACAGAGGGATAGGCGTCCCCGATCCCGGCCCCGCTACGGTGGCACACGGGGCAATGTGTTCCAGGCAGGCCCCACTTGTGCCCGTAGAAGTAGTAGCCCGAGTAACGCGGGTTGGGGGCACGATCCAGCAGGTAGAACCTCATGGCTCTTCAATACCCCAGAGGCAGGGGTGGTGGCTGCTTCCAACGCGGCACCACGGGCCCGAACAACTCGAACTCGTAGATGAGCTGTCCGGCATACCGGTGAATCTCCTCTTTCGGGGCACCGCCACGATGAGCATCGATGAACTTAGACCACGCCGCATTCCACGGCCCGCCGTTGGCTCCCCGGTGGATGCTTCGGTGCTTCTCCACCTCCAGTGGGATCAGGTACTCATCAATGTCGATGCCTTGATCGGTGAACCACTCCCTGAACGCCTGCGGGAAGATGTGGTGCTTCTCGTGCGGCTTCTTGCGCTCCTCCGCCTGCTTGGCCAGCATCTCCTGCTGGCTGGGAAGCAGCGGCGGCTTGTGGCGCCACGGGATGATGAACACTGGCCGGGTGTCCCACGGTAACTCCTGTGCGCTCCCCCAGTTTCGCTGGGCTCCTATTTGCGGATTGGGCAGCACCAGTGCTCCGCCTCGGGCGAGCACCACACGTCCCACTGGGAGGTGCTCCTTCACCTCCCGGCACCGGTACAGCCCACACTGCTCCCCGGTGCAGAGGGCTACCCAGCTGTTCGCCTCCTCGCACAACTCCTCGAATGGAGCGGCTTCCGTGGCTTCTTCGCTGCCTGTTCCGTCGCTCCCGGAGAGCGGCGTCGATGCACAGGCCGCAACCCAAGCAGCCACCAGCACCCACTTCCACCGCAAAGAGTGCCTGAGCATGGTGGCGCGAAGTTTATCCTGTCCTGACAGGTTTGGGCTCCGGCCGCACTGGTTCCGAGAAACAGGTCCACTTCACGGAACCCTCAACTCTCGCCGAGGGACATTCCAGGAAGCTTTTCACCACGTGAGCCGTAAGCTCGCAGCACGCGTCCGAAGCCGCGCTCCCGGCCGAGTGAAGGCGTGACGGCGCCCTCGTGGACGGCCTCTCGCCCGGAGATGAGGACCGTCTTCACCGCCGCGTCGTTGCGGCGCACCAGCCGCACGAAGCCGCCGAAGTTCTCCATGGGAGCCTCGGTGGCCACCTCGAGCTTCTCGTCCAGGCCCTCCGGATTCACCACCACCACGTCCGCGCGCTTGCCCTGCGCGAGCACGCCCGCGTCCAGCCCGATCCACTGCGCAATCTCCCCGGTGAGTCGGTGCACGGCCCGCTCCACGCTCATGAAGGGGCGGCCCCGGCGCTCGGCCTCGCGCACGCGGCGCAGCAGCCGCAGCGGGAAGTTGTAGTGGGCCATGTTGCGCAGGTGCGCCCCCGCGTCCGAGAAGCCGATGAGCACGTCCGGATGCTGGCAGATGAAGTCCAGCTCCTCGGGCCGGTCATTGGCCATCACCGTGAACCAGCGCAGCGCGTCCCCGTGCGTGGCCACCAGGTCCAGGAACACATCCACCACGTGCCGCCCCTGCTCCTTCGCCACCTGCGCGAACGACTTGCCCACCAGGCTCGCGTCCGGACACTGGAGGATCTCCGATTGGTTGAAGTCCCGATGGAAGGCCTTGGGCAGCCAGCGGCTCGTCCACTGCCGACGGAAGCGCTCGCGGTAGGCCGGATCCTTCAGCAGCTCCGAGCGCGAGGCGACGTCCTGCAGGTGCAGGGCGGCGGCGCCCGCGCCGAACTCCTCGAAGACGACCAGGTCGATGCCGTCCGCCCACAGGTCGAACACCTCGGGCAGCGCCTGCCAGCGGAAGTCCGCCCCCAGCAGGCGGTTGAAGGTGCGCGAGAGCACCCCCACCAGCCGGTGGATGCCACGGCTGGCGCGCGGGTCCATCATCGAGATGATCGTGGTCTTCAGCGGCTTGCGGAACAGGCCCATGCTCTCCAGCAGGAAGAGCAGCACATTCACCTTGGTGCTGACGTTGGGCACGCCCTGGAAGATGCGGCCGCGCTCGCGCAGCAGGCGTGTGAGGTGGCGGTACTCGCTCCAGCGGGCGAAGGTGGAGGGCAGGGGCCGGCTGCGGATGTCCCGGCTGCCGCCCATCTTGTCCCACTTGAGCGTCTGGATGGACAGGCCCAGGTACCCCAGGTCCAGGCCCTCGCGGACCAGGGCCTCCATCCGGGACAGCTCCTCCGCAGTGGGGCGCTCGCGCGGGTCGAGGCTGCGGTGCAGTCCCATCACGTATGCGCGCAGCGCCGAGTGGCCCAGGAACGAGGCGACGTTGGGCCCCAGCGGCAGCGAGTCCAGGTGCTCCAGGTACTCGCCGAGCGTGTTCCAGCTCTTGCGCTTCTCGAGCAGCGAGCGCACGGTGGCGTAGGGGATGGCCTCCACGCGGCAGAACATGTCCGCGAGGTCCTCGGGCGCGCCCAGCGCCAGGCTCAGCGAGCAGCTCCCGAGCACGACGGTGGTGACGCCGTGCCGCACCGACTCGGAGAGCGAGGGGGCCAGCTCCACCTCGGCGTCATAGTGCGTGTGGAAGTCGATGAAGCCGGGCATCACCCAGTGTCCGCGCGCATCGATGACCTGGGTCGCGGGGGTGCGTGGCAGCGGGGACTCGGAGAGCGCGGCGACGGTGCTCCCCTGGATGCCGACATGGCACGAGCGGGGGGGACCGCCGAGCCCATCGAAGACCCGTCCGTTCTCGATGATGACGTCCACGCATCCTCCCGGGTGAGGCCGCCTGTCGGCACGCCATGGCACGAACCTGTCATACAAGTAGACAGGTTGGAGAGTAAGTCGAGCATGACTGTGGCTTGGAGTGGGGCACGGTTCGTAGCAGGCTCTCCCCGGCAAACCACCTGGGAGGGCTACGCATGAAGACGATGAAGGCGCTGGGTCAGACGAAGTTCGGCGGGACGGAGGTTCTCCAGGAGGCCACTCTGCCTGTCCCCCAGGTCCAGGGCTCCGATCTGCTGATCCGCGTCAAGGCGGTGGGCATCAACCCCGTGGACTCGATGGTGCGGCAGAACGTCGCGGACTTCGGGAAGCTCCAGAACGCGGAGGTCGTCCTCACCGGCTGGGATGGCGCCGGCGTCGTCGAGGAGGTGGGCCCCCAGGCGGATGGACGGTTCCGCAAGGGAGACGAGGTCTTCTTCGCGGGCAACATCGCCCGCCGCGGGTGCAACGCCGAGTACACCGTGGTCGACTCGCGCATCGTGGGCCGCAAGCCGGCCTCGCTCTCCTTCATCGAGGCGGCGGCGCTCCCCCTCACGGCGCTCACCGTCTGGGAGGGGATGGTGGAGGGCTGCGGCATTCCGCTCGCGCCGCTCCCGGGCAGCCCCAAGCGGGCCCTGATCGTCGGCGGCGCGGGAGGCGTGGGCTCCATCGGCATCCAGATCCTCTCGCGCGTGTGTGGCCTGAAGGTGGTGGCCACGGCCTCGCGGCCCCAGAGCGCCGAGTTCTGCCGGAAGATGGGCGCCCACGTGGTCATCGACCACACCCAGGACCTGAAGGCGCAGCTCGCCGCGAACGGCATCGACGCGGTGGACTACGTGCTGAATACCACCAACCCGGACACCAACTTCGACGCACTGACGCCGCTGCTGGCGCCCATGGGGAAGATCTGCAGCCTCCATCCCCTCACCCGGCAGGTGGACCTGGCCTCGCTCTACGTGCGCCGCATCACGGTGGTGTACGAGCTGATGTTCACCCGCTCCCTCATGAACGTGCAGCCGGAGCAGCAGGGCGCCATCCTGGACCACGTCTCGGCGCTGGTGGATGCGGGGACGCTGCGCACCACCCTGGTGACGCAGATGCCCTGGACGCTGGCCGGGCTCGCCGAGGCGCACGAGTACAGCCAGAGCGGCAAGGCCATTGGAAAGATGGTGCTCGGGCCGGTGGGCTAGGCGCCCCGGCTCAGGGGATGTTCCCGACCGTGGACATCCAGGCGCGCAGGGCCTCCGGGTCCGTGGGCAGGTCATCCGCCCAGCTGCGCAGCGTCCCATCCCAGCCGCTGGAGGCCAGGTGCTGGTCATCCAGGAACACCACCCCGGTGGCTCGCGCGGCGTGGCCTCGCAGCACCCGGCTCTCATTGGTCGCCAGGTCCCACAGCCGCACCGTGTTGTCGACGCTCGCCGAGGCCACCCGCCGGCCGTCCGGAGAGAGCGCCACGTCGTTGATGTCGCCCTGGTGGCCCTGGAGCACCCCGCGAGACGCGCCCGTCCGTCCGTCCCACAGCCGCAAGATGCCGTCCTTCACGCTCGAGCTGATCAGCAGCTTCCCATCCTGGGACATGACGATCTCCTGCACGCCGTTGCCGCTCCCAGGAGCCTTCAGGCTGGTGCCGGTCGCCAGATCCCAGATGCGCAGCGTGTGGTCCAGGCTCCCGCTCACGAGCCGCTGGCCGTCCGGATAGAAGAGCACGCTGCGCACCTCGCCATCGTGGCCGTGCAGCTCCTGGACGCCGCCTGTGGCGATGTCCCAGACCCGCAGCTCCCCCTTCTTGCTCCCGGAGGCCAGGCGCTGGCCGTCGTGCGAGAAGGACAGCCGGAGCACCTCGTGATCGTGACGGCCGAGCAGGCGCGTCTGTCCCGAGCCGAGCTCCCACAGCCGGATCTCCCCCGTGACGTCCGCGGTGGCCAGGCCCTGGCTGTCGCGGCTGAAGGTGAGCGTGGAGAGGGCTCCCGCATGGCCCGGCAGCTGGCGCGCGGGCTGCCCCGTGGAGAGCTCCCACAGGCGCAGCAGGCCGTCCTTTCCTCCGGCGGCCAGCCAGCGGCCGTCGGGAGAGAACTGGACAGGAGCCGGCTCGCCGGGGCCGAGCTGCTCCTGGAGGACGATGGTCCTCGTGGCCACGTCGAACAGGCGCAGCGCGCCGTCGCCTCCCGTGGCCGCCAGCAGCCGCCCCGAGGGAGAGGCCACCAGCGAGTTCAGGGCCACCGAAGTCTTTGCCAGGAGCCGGTTGGGCTCCGCCTTCACGGCGAACAGGCGCGCCGTGCTGTCATAGCTGCCCACGGCGAGCCACTCCCCGTCTGGAGAGAAGTCCATGGAGTACGCCGCGCCCTGGTGCCCTCGCAGGATGCGGCTGTGGCCGTTGGACAGCTCCCACAGCCGCGCGGTGCGGTCGTCGCTGCTGGTGGCCAACAGGCGGCCGTCCCGGGAGAAGAGGATCTCGTTGATGCGGCCCTCATGGCTGCCCAGCAGATCGTTCTTGCCGGTGTCCAGGTTCCACAGCCGGAGCTGACCCTCGGAGGTCCCCGCGGCGAGCTGCCCACCATTCGGCGAGAAGGCCAGGTACGAGACAGCGCCGAGCCGCTGGCCCAGCACCTTGCCCTTGCCCGTGTGCGGATCCCACGCGCGCACCGTCTGGTCCAGGGCGCCCGTAACGGCGAGGTCTCCCCGGGGAGAGAAGGCGATGGCCGTCACCGTCCCGTCGTGCTCCAGCATCTTCGAGGTGCCCTGCTGCAAGTCCCACAGCTGCGCGCGGGGCGACTGCAGGGCCTGGACGAGCACATAGCGTCCATCCGGAGAGCGCGCGAGCAGGCTGAGGCGGTCGAGCCCCGTCGAGAGGGTCCGCTCCAGCGTGCCGCTCGCCACGTTCCAGATGCGCAGCACATCATCCCCGCGGTTGCTGACGATGAGCTGCCGGCTGTCCGGGGTGAAGAGGACGCTGTCCACCGGCCCCGGGTGGCCCGCGAGCACCTTGCTCTCCCCCGTCTCCAGGTTCCAGATGCGCGCGGTCCGGTCCTTGCCCGCGGTGGCCAGCAGCTTGCCGTCCGGGGAGAGGTTGAGGCGCCAGACCTCGTCGCTGTGTCCGGTGAAGACGCGGGTGCCACCGCCTCGCATGTCCCAGAGGCGGACCGTGGTGTCGTCGCTGGTGGTGATCAGGTACCTGCCGTCGCGAGTGAAGCCCACGTCATCGATGGTCTGCGTGTGCCCCCGCAGGACGATGGCGAAGCCGCGCGCCTGCGCATCCGCGGCGATGGTGCGCACGGCCGACCAGCGGGAGAACCCGGCCGAGAGGCTGCGCAGCCAGGGGATGACCTCGTTGGGGTCCCGGTCGACGGAGGTGCGGGCGTGCATCAGGGTGAGCTCGTCGGCACGCTCCAGCTCCTGTTGCCGCGCGCGCTCCGCGTCCCTCCGGGCGGCCTCGGCCTCGGCCTGCTTGAGCTCGGCGCGGTCTCGCTCGGCCATGATGCGGACGACGCCCGCCGTGCCCAGGACGAGCAGCAGCAGCAGCGCTCCTGACGAGACCAGCACGGCGGCCCGGTAGCGCCGGATGAAGCGCCACATCCGCTCCCGCAGCGAGTAGGCATGCGCCGCGACGATCTGCCCCGTCTGGAAGCGCCGCAGGTCCTCCGCCAGCTCGCGCGCGGTGGCATAGCGCTCGGAGGGGTCGCGGGCCATGGCCTTGGCCACGATGGTCAGCAGATCCGACGGGATGCCCTTCTGGCGCCCGGCGAGCGGCGGGGGCGGACCCCGCACCACCTGATCGATGACCTGCGCGGAGGAGCCCGTGTCATAGGGCCGGGTGCCCGCCAGCAGGTGATAGAGGATGGCGCCCAGGGCGTAGACGTCGGCGCGCTCGTCCACGATGCGGCCCGCGGCCTGCTCCGGGGGCATGTACGCGGGCGTGCCCACCACCGTGCCCAGGTGCGTCAGGGACGGGTCCACGGCCACCGTGGCGTTCGCTACGCCCGTCTCCCCGCCTCCCTCGTGGGACAGGTCCTTCGCCAGGCCCCAGTCGATGACCACCGTCTCGCCGAAGTCGCCCACCAGCACGTTGGCGGGCTTGAGGTCCCGGTGGATGACGCGCTCGGTGTGGGCGTAGGCGATGGCCTCGGCCACCGCGAGCACGTGCGGCAGCAGCGCGAGCCGATCCTGGAGCGTCTTCGCCTCGCCGATGACGTCCGCGAGCGAGCGGCCCGAGACGAACTTCATCGCGTAGAAGGGCTCGCCCGTGTCCCAGCGCCCGGCGTCGTAGACGGGGACGATGGAGGGGTGCTGGAGCCGGGCGGTGATGAGCGCCTCGGTGACGAAGCGGGCCTCCACGGTGCCGCCCGGGAAGATCAGCTCCTTGATGGCCACGGGCCGGTTCAGGCGCCGGTCCCGCGCGTGGAGGATGCGGCCGATGGCGCCGTGAGCGAACTCTCCGGAGAGATCGTACCGGTCCGTCTCTCCCTTGGGCAGCGCCTTGGCCGCAGCCGCCATGGTCGTGGCGGTGCGGCCCGGCAGGGTGGAGTCCAACCCAGAGCCCGACTCCCCCTTGGGGGGAGGGGCCACGATGCTCAGGGTGGGATCGTCCTTGCTCATGAGGGCTCTTCACAGGCGACGGCGGCCTCGGGAGGCCGCCCAGGGCTGTCGCACCCACAGAATGCCGCAGATACGGGCTTCCCTCTACTCTGCTGGAGGGCAGGGCCCCCCCTTCACTCGGAGAGAGGGCTGGCGCTGAGGTGCGGGCGGCCTACCACGGCACGCTCGCCGGGGCCGCGTACCTCGCCGAGGAGGGCCATGGCCTCTCCATGACCTGGGAGATGAACGCCGCGCGCGAAGGGTTCCTGCTGGCGGAGGCCGTGCGCCAGAAGGACAAGAAGGCCGTCGAGGGGCTGGCCGCGAGGGTGCTGGCGGACGAGCGCCCTTGCGCCGCCTCGCCCTGAGCGCAGGCAGGGCGGCTCGGCGCCGGGCGGGCTGGATCAGCGCAGCCCGCTCAGCTCCTCGCTGAGCTCCCAGAGCTGCTTTCGCGCGGCCACGTCTAAGGCCTGGGGGGAGGGATTCACCTCGCGCTGGCGGGCGAAGTAGCGGCCCGTCACGCCCTCGACGTCCGGGGAGGTGGCCAGGAACACCGAGGTCTCCGCGCCCTCCTCCACGGTGTCGCTCCCGTGCATGCCGAAGCCTTCGACGAGCAGCTTCGTGCTCACCACGCCCGGGTGCAGGCAGTTCGCGGTGATCTGCGCGGCGGGGAGGCGCTCGGCCAGCTCGAAGGTGAAGAGGATGTTCGCCAGCTTCGACTGCGCATAGGCCGCGTAGCCCTGGAAGCCGCGCGCGAACTGCAGGTCCTCGAAGCGCATCCGGCCCCGGCTGTGCGCGATGGAGCTCACGTTGACGATGCGGGCACCGGGCCCCGTCAGCGGCCCCTTCAGCAGCAGGTTCGTCAGCAGGAACGGCGCCAGGTGGTTGATCTGGAAGGTCATCTCCAGCCCGTCCTCGGTGAGCGCGCGCTCGTTCATGAAGACGCCCGCGTTGTTCACCAGCACGTCCAGGCGGGGGAAGCGCCGCGCGAGCTCCTCGGCGCCCCGGCGGATGCTCGCCAGCGAGGCCAGGTCGAACACCACGCCTTCCGTCCTACCCCCCGCCTCCTCGACCGCGCGCCGGGCCTTGTCTACCTTCTCCGCGCTGCGGCCGTGCACGACCACCTGTACACCCGTCCGGGCGAGGTCGAGGACCGTCTGCAGGCCGATCCCCGCTGTCGCTCCCGTCACCAGAACGATGCGTCCATCCGTCATGCGTGACCTCAGGTCAAAGCTCCTCCTGGAGAGGAGCAGGCCTACCTCCCACGTAGCATTCCTATCGGGGACATGCACGCGATGGAGCCTTGGAGTTACTGTGCAGGGCGTGGGGAGGACTGCCCATGCGTGAAGCCCCAGAGAAGCCGCCGGCTCCGTGCCCCTTTCACCCCGAGCAGGGGGCGGTGGCGCCCTGCCGCCGCTGTGCCGCGCTCACCTGCGTGTCGTGCCTGGCCCTGTCCGGCGCGCGCGGGTGGTGCCGGACGTGCGAGGAGCACTCCCGGCTGGGGGCCGCCTCCCGGCGTGCCGTGGCCTCCGGAGTCCTGGGAGGGGTGGGGCTGTGCCTCGCGTTCGTCCCGGGCCTGCTGGGGCTGGCGCTCGCCTATGCGGAGCTGCGGAGCATCGAGCGGGGAGACACGCCGCGGGCGGGCCGCGAGTGGGCGAGGGCGGGTGTGGTGCTCGGGTGGATGAACGTGGGGCTGGCGGTGGTGGTGGGGCTCGTGTCGGCGTGGATGGGCCTTCACCGGGGCTGAGCGCGGCGGCCGGGCGCTCGGGCTGCTACAGCGAGCGGAGCACCACGGAGAGGGTGGTGCAGAGGCCCCAGAGCGCGCACCCACTGAAGAGGCCCAGCAGGAGCAGGCCGGTGCTCTTGCGCGAGTCCGGAGGGACGGCGCTGGCGTGGAGCACGACGGTGTGGCCCCACTGGTCGCCGAGGCGCTGGTTCATGAGCGAGCGGGACATGGCCCGGTAGGCGGGCAGGCCCAGCGCATCGACGCAGAGGGCGAGGTTGCGGAGGAGTGCCCCCTTGAAGGTGGAGGGCGTGAGGTCCTCGGAGGTGACGCGCAGCCGGAGGAGGAGCTTGCCCAGGGTGGCGCCGCCCACGGCCTCGGAGGTGACGGAGTACAGGAGGGCGCCCAGCAGGCCCCACATGAGGCCGGCGGGGGTGGTCAGCCGGGCCGCGGCGCTCCAATCGCCGTGCACGAGGCCCCTCTCCGCGAGCGCGTCGAGGACCAGGGCGCCGGCCGCGCCGCCCATGGAGATGATCAGGACTCCGAACAGCAGGTCGATGAGGCGAGCGGCGAGGCGGAGGCCGAAGCCGGCCGCGCTGTTGCTCGCCACCTCGACGACCATCGAGGGTGACAGTTCCATCGGGACTCCCGAGAGCGTGCCCTCAGCGTACACGCTCTCGAAGCCGGGGAGCAGGCCCGAGCAGGGGCCCAGGGTGGATCCACGGGGGTGCCGGCCCGGGCTGCTACTACCGGTGGGGGTAGAGCCACTCGAGGCCCCGCCAGACGTCATCTCGCCAGGCGGGGTAGTTGTGGCCGGCAGGGTACTCCCGGTAGTGGACGCGGTGGCCGGCTTGCTTCAGGACGGGGAGCATCCGCTGGTTGCCGTCGATGAGGCGCTCGAAGATGCCGCAGTCCATCCAGACGGAGAGCCGCCGGCTTCGAGCCGCCCGGGCCAGGTCGAACACGACGAAGTCGCCATGGTCTGGGATGGCAAAGGCGCCGGACTGGCTGAGCACGCGCCCGAAGACGTGGGGGGCGCGCAGGCCCAGGTAGAGGGCCATGAGGCCGCCCAGGGAGGCCCCGAGCACGCCATGGATGCCGGGCCTTCGGCGCTCGTCGATGAGCCGCAGCTTCTCCTTCGCGAGCGGGAGCACCTTCTGGAGGAGGAGGGCCAGGGTGGCCTCGCTGCAGGTGTACTCGACGGTGCGGGCGGGGCCGCCGTTGGCGACCATGGCCAGCGCCACGGGGCGGATGCGTTGCTCGTGGATGAGGTTGTCCATGAGCGTGGGCAGGTTCGCGCGGCGCAGGTAGTCGGGCCCGTCGAGGACGACCATGAGCGGGTAGGGGCCGGCGACGGGGGGCTCATAGAGGAACACCTCGCGCGAGGTGCCCACGGCCAGCTCGGAGGTCTCGACCTTGTGGCGGGTGACGCGGCCACGGGGGGACGGGTCGCGCAGCCGCCGAGCCAGCGGTGTGTGGCTGTGCCCGGGCATGGAGAAGGAGTGGTTGAAGGCACCGACGCCGTTGCTGGTGAGGTGGCGGTTGAGCGGGTCCTTCACGCGCCGTCCGCGGGCATCCAGGAGCGCGTATTCGACATAGGCGTCACGTGGGAACGTGAGCGTGCGGGTCCACAGCCCGGGGGACACCTGCTCCAGGGGGAGGGGCTCTCCGGCCCAGTCCTGGAAGTCACCCGCGACGGAGACGGGCCTGCGGCCGAGCCACACGAAGGTGGCGGTGTCTCCGTCGATGATGGGCGAGCCCTGCTTACGGGCCCGCGTCTTCAGTGTCTCGGCATCCATGCGTGCCTCAGCCATCGGTGAACTTCAGGTTACCGGCTCTCCATTCCTTGAGTGTCATCTCTGCGTCGAGTCTCACGACGCTGGGAGGACCGCCAGCGAGTCGTTCCAGCAGTGCTTCGGCGGGTCCGGGAGCGAATTCCAGGACATGGGATGCGGCCCACACCTGAACATGAGGATTGCTGCTGCTCATCAACTGAAGGAGGGCTGCTCGTCCCTCATCGCCTCTGCCTTGAAGCTCCTTCCAGACGGCCGTGATCCGTTTGTACTGGGCGTTCGCGACCCGGTACTCACCTTCTCGGGAGGCCTGACCGTGAAGCGCTGCGGCCTCCTCGTACATAGCGGACAGTTCACGCGTCGAAGCCTTCTTCACCTTCTCTTGTTTCAAAGGGTGACCCCAAAGTCGCGAAGCATCTTCACCAAGGTGTCTTCAGTCTGGGGGCTCAATCCGCGCTGCCATCCATGCGACAAAATCTTGAGCCACCGGTTGGGGGGATTGGTCCTCGCTGGCCGTATGATCCCAGAAGACGACCGTAGGCTCTCCCTCCGCCTTCGAATCAATGCAGTAGAGGTTGCCGCCTCCATCGTTCATAAGCGGAATGAGGTACGCAGGAAGTGCTGGCTCCATCTCCGTTCTTTCGCTCTCAGTGACCGCGACCAGGTCCAAGTAAGGCGGAACATCCGAGCCCAGCCCAAAGAGTTCGAAGGAGCCGACTCCTCCCCAGCCGAAGCGCTGCAAGAAGCGCCGATATCCTCCAGCCAGGTTCACGCCAAGCCGAGTACTGGCGGCAAGGATGTCGTCCTCGCTAGCCCCGAGTCCCAAGGTCTTCGAGGAAGACAGCTCAAGCCTTCGGGCAAGTTCGTCGAACGTCATGGCAGGTTCGGATGGTTCTGCTTGTAGTTGGGTCCAAGGCGGTGCTCAGTTCGCGTCTTGATGGCCAGGTTCGCGAACGAGTTGGTCCCCCCCTCTGCCAGTGGCACCTTGTGATGAAGTTCCATGGGGTGGCCGTCTGGGCCGATGGGAGGCTTCCCGTTCCTCATTCGGGCGAGGTTCTCAGTGGAATATGCCCCAGCGTTGACTTCAGCCTCATTCTTCCAGAACCGGGCTTTGACCGCTTCGAATTCGCGACGCAGCTTCGCGAGTTGATCCCCAGAGACACGAGATGCAGGAGGAGGCGCACTCCCACTGCCCGGCTCCAGGGCCGCCATGGCCACGGCGGTGGGCGCCAGGGTGATGACGAGGTTGCCCTCCACGACAGCCACCGCACTCACCTGACCCACGTTCGCCAGGCTGATGCCGAGTTGAGATGCTCCTTGCGCCGCAGCCTCCGGGAAGTGGGGCAGCAGCGGAAGCCGGGAGGCGAGCCACGCGGCACCTCCAGCCATGCCCTGGGTCACCACCACCGTCACCGCGAGGACGAAGACACGCGCGACGGGTGGCCCCATCGCGCGAGCGAAGCGCTGGCTGGCCTCCTCCAACTCCTCGAAGGTGGTGGCCTGGGCCGTGGCCCGCTTCAACTCCAGGCTCGCCTTGACCACCTCCAGGAAGGTGTCCACCCCCAGGTAGATCAACATCACCGCTGACACGATGGCGGCAGCCTTGGTGAACACCGGCTCGGGGTTGGCCGCCAGAACGACCCAGGTGACCAGGCCCGTGGCGATGACGGAGTAGAAGAGCTGGGGGGCCAGGGTATCCTGTACCGCTGCGGCGATGCTCTCTCGCAAAGGGTCGAACGACAGGCCCAGGGCCATGCCCAGCTTGTCCAACTCGCTCAGGCCCATGAGGTCATCGAGCACCGACAGGCAGTGGTCCTTCGGCTGGCCTGCCTTGCACAGTCCGCCGAGGCCCTTGCGCGCCAGGTCTTGCCAGCGGGGGACCTCCGAGGAACTCCAGGAGGAGGTGCGCACCAGCCAGCCTTGCTGGGGAGGGCGGAGGGTGAGGGGATCTGTCAGCACCAACCGTGTCAGAGCCGCCTCGAAGGCGTGACGGCCTACCTCCACGGATTGGTTCCAGGTGGGCGGCCTGTACTCCAGCAGTCGGCCCTGACCTGTATCCAGCCGCACTACGCGCGTGCGACCGCACCCTGTTGCCAGCAGGAGTAACAGCGCTACAGACCACCGCAGCATCATCAAGCTCCTTCGCCAGGGGTTGATTCCAGCACAGGTCAAGGGAGACGCGGGCCCGTTACCGTTGGAGAGCCTCACAGGTTCAAGGCGCGGCCGTGGGGACCCAATTTGCCCTTCCAGTTGTACGAGGAAAGGCCTTGGGTCCTCTCCTCTCTCCTGGAGACGGCCATGGCCAAGGCGTACAGCTACCTGCGATTCAGCACCCCCGAACAGATGAAGGGAGATTCCCACCGACGGCAGAGCACCCGCGCCCAAGAGTACGCGGTGAGGAATCACCTGGACCTGGATGACAAGCTGACCTTCCATGACCTGGGGGTTAGTGGCTACCGGGGGAAGAACTCCGAGACCGGGATGCTGGCGGAGTTCCTGGAGGCGGTAAGGACGGGGCTTGTCCCTCGGGGCTCTTACCTGCTGGTGGAGTCCCTGGACCGCATCAGCAGGCAGGCAGCCCGCAAGGCCCTGAGGGTGCTTGAGTCCATCTGCGAGGAAGGGATCACCGTGGTCACCCTGACGGATGGCCGCTCCTACACCGTGGAGATCCTGGACACTGACCCGATGGCGCTGTCACGGGCCGCCCTATCGGATCGTACGCGGGGCACCCACTCGGAGCCTCCTGGCGATCATTCGTCGCAGCCCGCGTGCTCGGGAGCGTCAAGGGTCGGCTGCGCCGAAACCTGAACGGTTCTGCGCCCTTGACCCTCCCTCCGCGCACGGGCGTAGGGCAGCCGGCCGCAAGCGGCCAGTCCTGAGCGATCAGGAGTCGCGATCCGTTCAGCCGACCCTGACGCGGTCCGTTTACCCGGTCCCTGACACCGACGCTTGGCGGGCCCTTTCCGGCCGCCTGGAGGGCATCCACGGGCCACGGCGCGGGACTCGGAGGCCCGCGTTTTTGGTGACGATTTTCGCGGAGCCTAGCGTGACCCTCCCGCTGCCCGAAGTCCCCCCTGTACCCCGAAGGTTACTCCCCCTTGTGGCCAAAGCCTCCCAGCCGGGCTAAGAGCTCCTAACAAAAGTCAGGTTTGAAGGCCCCGGAAGAGGATCAGGCAGGAGCCAAGAACAAGGAGTGCGAAGTGGACATCGTCCCGGCGTTCGTCACGCACCCGCAGGCGTCGCAGCT